>Ga0114920_10000299_pt1 | contig 21381 bp, 19 predicted proteins | sample ChitaG_FD_88683 | JGI IMG/M metagenome (GOLD analysis project Ga0114920, IMG submission 88683) | Deep subsurface microbial communities from South Pacific Ocean to uncover new lineages of life (NeLLi) - Chile_00310 metaG | ecosystem: Environmental > Aquatic > Marine > Oceanic > Sediment ...
AACTTGGAGGATGGAAGCGGTTTACTGCTTACTTCAGGGATTTTCTACCTCAAATCAGGGGAAAAGTTATGGGAAAATGGCGTCAAGCCTGATATTAGAATCGAGATAGAAAACCAGAGCCTTAATACATACCTTAAAAAAAGCCTTTCCTCCCTACAGTAAAATATAATCTATGAAAGCAAGGAAGTCACAAAGAGGAAAAAGTGCCCAGCCTCCTCTAGTCATACTAATTGCTTTATCTGCTCTTGTCCTGCTTTCAGTAATCGGTCTGGATTATATTGGCTGGAAAAATGGAGAAAAATCTTATCTGTTTTCTGCTCTTGTTGGAAAAAAGAAAGTTGCATTAAGTCAGGAAAGCCTGGAAGATACTGTCCTGAAAAGTATAGCCTCATATAAAATATCTTCGGACTCAATCCAACGATACAGAGACAAAAAGGGCATCCTGCACCTCATGGTTGACTTCCCCTCCCAAAAATATAGAGAGCTTGAATTTTATCTTGAAAAAGAATTAAAGAAAACAAACACTTTAATCTTAGAAAAAGAAGAACAGCAAGGAGAAGAAAAAAATTATTACCTATGGCGGGTGGAAGGGAAAAGAAAGCAAAGGATGATTATTCTCTTTTCCTGCAAGAAAGAAGAATTAATAGGAGAAGACCTATTTGGAAAAAAAGATAAAAATAAAGTTGCAATCATAATCGATGATATGGGTAACAGTTTAGAAGCCATTAAAGACATCTGTTCTATCAAAAAACCCTTAACAGTTTCTATTCTTCCTTTCAGCCCTTTAGCCCAGGAGACAGCTCAAATTGCTCACCGAAATGGACTGGAAGTGATGCTCCATCTTCCTCTTGAATCAGTCAACGGCAATGAGGAAAATCATGTAGAAGGGATCATTCATTCCCGAATGAGTAAAGAGGAAATTATAGAAACAGTAGAGACAAACCTCGATCAAGTCCCGTACATTAAGGGAGTTAATAATCACATGGGCTCAAAAATAACAGCCAACGAAATTTTTATGTCAATTATTCTTGAATGTTTAAAAACAAGAAATCTCTTTTTTGTTGACAGCCGCACAACCACCAGAACTGTAGCCTACAAGATCGCACAAAAATTAAAGATCCCCTCAGCTAACCGTCATGTGTTTCTTGATGGAGAAATCAACGAGGATTACATAAAAAAGAAAATGATTGAACTATTCCGCAAGGCGCAGAAAAATGGAATAGCTGTTGGCATCTGCCATCCTACAAAGATGACTCTAAAAGTCCTCAAAGAAAATTTTCACCTTGTGGAGAAATTTAATCTCGAGCCAGTCTTTGTTTCCCAAATAATCCAGTAAGTTTTTGACTCTGTGATTTCCCTGGATTGTCATTCATTAATCTCCGTGTTTCGTTTTGATTCAATCGTATCCGACCATTTATTGTTGAGTTCTTAATTTTGATAATTTAAGTCCGGCTACCGGATAAGAGTGAAGGTATCAATCAGATAAAAACCCAAGATATAAAAAAGAAGCATCAATACAAAAATTATACTTTTAAAAATAATCTTATTTTGTAATTTCTTGTATACAGAGAAAAGAATCTGGTACAGGGCAAAGACCTCTAAGGCAAAAGGCATAAAGCCTGTATAGCCCAAAACAGGCATCTGGAACACCCTCCAGAAATTAAGATAAGGAAGCGAGTACTCCCAGTGAGAGCCAGCCCAGAAATTCCAGAATTCCCACAGGAACCCAGCAACAAGGCCAGCCAATACCCAGCTCCATAATTTGGACCAATCTTTTTTATCTGTATCTTCTAAAAATGTTTCATTTTTCAGCCAATAATTTATTGGTTCGAGCAGAAAAATAAAACACAACCAAACAAAGGGGAAGAAAAAACGAGGTAAGGAAAGGCCTAATAAAAAGGAAACAACTCCTATAAAAACAAACACTCTAAGAAGAACCGGAGTCGGCTGAATTCGAAAAAGGCCAAGTTTTTTCTTGCCAAGGAAGCTTTGAATAAAAAAAGAGATCTCCCTTATTGCTGGAATTACAGTGGCATAAGCCACAAAATAACCGAGCCATCTAATAAACAAACCTGGCGGGAGATTGTGATAAGTCCAGTTTTTCAATCTTAAGTTAAAAAGCTCAAAAATAAGCCAGACAAAAACAGATATAAAGGCAGTAAAAAGAAAATTTCCTAAAGGTCCTGAAAGAGGAGAAGACTTCGTTTTTCTGAAGTTTATACTATCCATAATAAGAATAAAAGACCACCAGGCAAAGCAGAAGAACCAGGTTTTCATAAAAAATACTTGACGATTAAGAAGAAGGGCTGAAACAACTAGGAGAATAAGACCAATATACAAATTCAGTCGAAGTACTTTTTCTTTCATCTCACCTATAAATTAGCTTAATCCCTCGTAAAATGCAAAACACTTAAGGAAAAATAATTGACCTAAATTATTCAGGTTGAATAATATCCTCATATCAATTATATTAAAATTAAGAGGAGAAATTAAATGAAAAGAGTATCACTTATAATAATCGTAAGCCTCGCCGTCTCTGTACTTGCTGTGATTCAAACAGGATGTAAGAAACCACCAACTATCGAAGAACTTCAAGCTTCTGTTGAAATAATTGATATGGAAACAAAATGGGTAAAAAAAATCTATAAACCCTGGCCTCCAAAATTGACACTTGTTCCTGCCATTTCTTTCCGGGCAAAAAATATAAGCAATGAATCCCTTAAATATGTCTTCTTTAATGCGATCTTCTGGCAGAAGGATGATAAAGAAAACTTAGGTGACAATCTCCAGATAGGAATTGGGAAAAAACCTCTTATGCCCGGAGAAGTCAGTGATACTTTGTTTATGAAAAGCAATTTTGGAGTTGAAGGGAAACTCCTTGCCGATTTTAAAAACAATCCGGCCTGGAAAACTACTTTAGTCAAGCTCTTTATCAAGTCAAAAGGTTCCCAGTTTGCACTTCTGGGGCAATGGGAAATTTCCCGGAAAATTGACTTTAAAGAACCTGAACGCGTGGGACCAAAAAAACAAGAAAAGGAAAGCAATGAGCGCAGTCATTCCATCAAAGGCTTTTTTAACTAAAGGAAAAGGACAGCATAAAGAAAAATTAGCCAGCTTAGAGCAAGCTCTGAGAGCAGGGAAAATAGCTCCTTTTAACCTTGTTAAAATATCAAGTATTTTCCCTCCTCACTGCAAACTGATCTCTAGAGAAGCAGGACTAAAGTTGCTCAAACCTGGTCAGATTGTATTTTTAGTGATGAGTGAATGCGCCACAAACGAAGCCCACCGCTTGATATCCGCATCTGTGGGCCTTGCCATTCCGAATGACCCTAATCATTATGGCTATCTCTCCGAACATCATATTTTTGGCCAGGACGAAAAGGAAGCAGGTCAGTATTCAGAGGATCTTGCAGCGTATATGCTGGCTACCACGCTTGGAGTAAACTTTGATACAAGCCAAATATGGAATGAGGAAAGGAATATTTACAGGCTATCTGACAAGCTTACTGTCAGGACAAAAAATATCACTCAAACCGCAAAAGGGGAAAAAGGACTCTGGACAACGGCTTTTGCCGCCGCCATCTTAATTCCATAAAAAAGTAAAAAAGCGGACAGATTATTTAATGTCTAAGGGATCAGGTTTAAGAATTTTTATATAGCCTCTTTCCCGCAGTTTATTCAGGAACTCATTTAATTTTTTTTGATATATCTCAGCAAAAAGCTGCTGTTCTATCTCTTTTCGAGCTTCCTCATATGTTTTAACACGTTCTTCTTTTTTCTCCTCTAATTTTAACAAAATCCAGCCATTTCTCATCTTAAGCCATGGAGTAATCTCACCTACCTTCAACTTTTCTACAGCTTGTTCAAGGCTCTTTTCTAATTCACCTTTTTTATAAGTGCCCAAGTCACCTTGTTTCTCTTTCTCTGGTCCATCTGAATACTCGCTGGCTAAAGCAGCTAAATCCTGTCCAGAAGCAATTTTCTCGCTAATTTCTCGCTTTTTTGCTTCCACTTCTTCTTCGCTTTTTAAATCAGCGGAAATAGAGATAGCCTTTAACTTATACTCCGGGATAATCTTGAATTCTTTAGAATGAACCTTATAGTAACCAACTACCTCAGAGTCATCGACAACAATATTTCTGTTAACTTCCGTAAAGATAACTCCTTCCTTCATTATGCTTTCCCTCAACTGTTTCCTCCATTCTTCAGGATCCGTACCTTGCTGTCTCATAATCTGGAAGAGTTCAGCATCCGATTCTATATCATTTTCTTTCTTCATGTTCTCTACATAAAGTTTCATCTGTTCATCAACATTTATCTCCTTTCTTCGGGCTTCTTGCAAAAGGAGACTTTCTACTATCATCTCATTCAAAAGATTTCTTCTTCTTCGCTCATACTCGCTTTGATACTGTTCTCCTTGAAACTGCATCCTGAGCATCTGACGAAGAAGCTCATCCTGTTCCTTAACTTGAGAAAGAGTAATAATCTCATCATTCACGATTACTACAATTTCCTCGATGACTTCTTGACAAAAAAAGACCACTGCGCCACACAATATCAGGAAAAAGGATAAAAGCACTCTTTTTTTCATCTTGAATTATCTGTTTGATAGGGAAAAGACAGATTCAAAGGATAGAAGCTCCAGTCCATATTCTTTTTTAATCCCTCTATATACCAGGAAATTCGCTGTTTGATTTTTTGATCCAGGATTCTCATTTTTATGTCCGAAGAAGCATTCTTTTCAGATATCAATTCTGGTTCGAATCTCTTATCCAATCTGAAAATGTGATACCCATAAGATGACTCCAGTACTGAGCTTAACTCTCCTTCCTTCAGGGAAAATACCGCTTTTTCCATTTCATAGGGGAGTTGACCCATTTCAAACACACCCATCTCCCCTCCTTTAAATGCTTCTAAACCAACAGATTCTTCCTTAGCAATCTTTCTGAAATCTTCTTCAGAAGCATTCTTAATTCTTTCCAAGACTTCAATAGATTCATCCTCGGTTTCCAGCAAAATCTGGCTGACCTTAATCCTCTCTGGCCGCAAGAATTCCCTCTTATGCAGATTATAATACTCTTTTATTTCTTCATCTTTGACATCGATGTCCATCACAATCGCATAAGTATATTTTTCAACTAACAATCTATCAAATATAACTTCAATATCCATTTCCGCTACAGAGACCTTGCTCTCATCAGGTTTCATTTCACTCGACAACTTTGCCAGATACTCTCTTCTCTCTTCAGGGGTCAAACTCACCTTTTGATTTTGAGCAGCCCACAAAAGTATTTTCTCCTCAATAAAACTATCAAACAGACGGCTTAAAGAAACAATCGTCAAGGCGTTATCATCTTCTCCAAAGGTTCCACGAATATACTTCTCAAAGTCGGAATTAAAATAGAAAGAATCTTCAACTTTAAGTATGATGTTATTCTTCTTTTTGGAATCCCCAATGTCATAGTTTTCGGACTCTCCTTTTGATTTTTTCTCCCCGCAATTTGCAAAAAGCAAGAAAAAAAACGCTGCTAAAAAAAGGAAAAATGAGCTGCGTCCTATTTTGAATAATTTCATTTTTTACGTTCAACACATTATATTACATAAAGATAACTGCTTCAAGATGGATATCGTTGCGTCCATGATCTCTGTCTCTCCTCTGGAAGGAATAGAAAGGCTCATCACACCCTGGGGTGTAATAGTACCTGAATATCTGTCGATTAGTTCAGTAAGTTGTTCCAAATCGGCAGATGAAGAGGGATAAAATTTAAAAATTAATGTTTTTCCCATACGATCAATTGAATTGATTTCTATCTTCTGAGCCAAATATTTAATTATGCCGTAACGAAGAAGATTCTTAACACTTAAGGGGAAAGGACCATATCTGTCGGCAATCTCTTCCTTAATCTTTTCAATTTCATCTAAATCTTCCACAGAAGAAACTCGTTTGTACAGGTTAAGTCTCAGGTTTATCTGGGGAAGGTAATTCTTTGGAATCCGGATGTCGACCTTTAAGTTAATTTCACTTTTAACTTCCTTACTGGTTTCTCCCTTGAGTTCTTTAATCGTTTTCTCTAGCATAAACATATAGTAATCAAAGCCGACTGCTTCCATATATCCATGTTGCTCTGAACCTAATAAATTCCCGCCTCCTCTTATTTCCAAATCTTTTGCAGCCAAACGAAAGCCAGATCCCAACTCCGTAAATTCCTGGAGTGCCTTTAACCGCTCCCTGGCAAGATTCGTGAGCTCAGTGAATGGGGGAACAAGAAAATAAGCAATAGCCTGACGAGAGGAACGGCCCACTCTCCCTCTGAGCTGATAGAGTTGAGCCAATCCAAAAAGGTCAGCGCTCTCTACAATGAGGGTGTTGACAAGAGGAATATCAATTCCATTTTCAATAATTGTTGTGGAAACCAGGACATTGTATTTCTGTTTTATAAAATCAATCATCCTTTTATCCAAGGACACTCCTGACATTTTTCCATGGATAACAACAACTTTTGCATGGGGCACAGATTTTTCTATTTTATGCGCAACTTGATTTATGTCTTCTATCCTGTTGTGAATGTAATACGCCTGGCCTTTCCGGGCCAGTTCCATTTTTATTGCAGAATTCACGAGCTTCTGACTAAAGGGAGTCACAACTGTATGAATGGCCAGTCTGTCCTTAGGAGGTGTTTCAATAAGGCTTATATCCCTGAGTGCTGTTAGTGACAAGTTTAAAGTCCTGGGAATTGGAGTTGCACTCAGGGCTAAAACATCAATGTTGGCCTTTATCTTTTTTATTTTCTCTTTGTGGTTTACTCCGAACCGCTGTTCTTCATCAACAATCAACAAGCCTAGATCCCGAAATTGAACATCTTTGGAGAGAAGCCGATGAGTCCCAATGACAATGTCGATTAATCCTTTTTTTAAATCTTCAACAACTTCTTTCTGTTGCGCTTTTGTCTTTAGTCGAGTAAGGCTTTCTACCCGGACCGGAAAAAGGACCATCCTGTTCCTGAAGGTCTGCAGATGTTGGTTGGCAAGAACAGTGGTAGGGCAGAGAACAGCCACCTGCTTCCCATCCATCACAGCCTTAAAAGAGGCTCTTATTCCCACTTCAGTTTTGCCATAGCCCACATCTCCACAAAGAAGGCGATCCATGGATGATTCCGACTCCATATCATTCATTATTTCTTTAATGGCCTCCAGCTGGTCTTCAGTTTCCTCATACTCAAATGTCCTTTCAAACTCAGACTGCCAGTCACCTCCAGGGCTAAAGCTAAATCCCTTAATAGCCTTTCTCTGCGCATAGAGTAACAAGAGCTCTTTGGCCATTTTCTCAATAGCCTTTTTTGTTCTGGTTTTTATCTTTTCCCACGAAAGGCTTCCTAATTTGTTAAGAAGAGGAAGCTTTGAGCCGATTTTTGAGTACTTTTGGACCAGATTGAGATCTTCAACGGGAACAAAAAGCTTATCATCATCTTTATAGGTAATCTCAATGAACTCCCGGTTTTTTCTGTCTATTTCTATCCTCACAAGCCCCTTAAAAATTCCAATCCCACAATCTGTATGAACGACAAAATCACCCGCTTTGAGGTCCTGGAAATGGGATATAAAAGGTTTTACTCGAGGGCGAGAAACAATAATTTTTTCCTCTGTAAAAATATCCTTTTCAGAAAAAAAGGTTATTTTTTCTTTAGGGTAACTGAATCCATGATGAAGGCCTCCAACCAGAAGGACAACTGCCCCATCTTCAGGGAATATAAAAGGTGATGAAGATTCGAGGTGTAAAATTTGATATTGAGAAAATAGGCTGCCTACTTTTTTGCGTGTATCCTTGCTAAAAAAGAATATAAAACATCTCTCTCTTTCTTTCTGCAGCTTTTTCAAATACTCAAGAAAAAAGGGAATCTTGTTTTCAAACTTGGGAACAGACTGGAAGGAAAAGTTATATGTTTTGCTGCCTCTCCTGGAGATGAACTCTTGCCATTGGATCGCCTCTTTATTTATTTTTTCCCAGAGAGATGGCGGATAAATATCCTCTGGAGGAAGATAAAACTGCCTTTCGTTTTCCAGCTCTTGATACTGTTCCCTCATATCCTGAAAAGCTTCCTTCCACTCTTTTTTAACCTCACTTATGTTTTCAATTACAAACAGAGAATCTTTTAGATAAAAATTAAAGGGAACAAAATGTTCTTTATGAAGAAGGGAAAGGTAAAAAAAGGAAGGAAAAAACTCTCCCTTCTTGACCCGGGCCAGCTTTTCTCTTATGTCTTTAAAAAAGCGTGCTCCCCCGCTGTTCTGTGCCAATTCTCCCCATTTAAGGAGAAAATTTTGTGAGCTTGGAAACTCCCTTAAGGAAGGAATAAGTGCAAAATCGATTTTTTTTATTGAACGCTGTGATGAAGTGTCGAATTCCCGAATGGAGACAATCTCGTCACCGCTAAATTCAATCCTAAGAGGAAATCTTTTCCATGGAGAAAAAATATCAACAATCCCCCCACGCCAGGCATATTCTCCAGCGGAATTGACCAGGTCCTCCCTTGTATATCCATATTCACTGAGTTTTTTCAGTGTCTTATCGCGTCCGGCTTTCTCGCCTTTTTCCAGCTTTAAAAAGAAGCTATTGAGGTTCCGGGGATTAGGGAAAGGCTTGAGCAACCCGAAAAGGTTCGTAATAATCAAGGAAGGCGGGTGATGGATCAGATTATAAAAAAATCTCATTCTTAAGGAGATCGAATCAAGCGAAGGGAAAATCTCCTGGTAAGGATTTTCTGAGAGAAAAGGCAGAGAATCAGGGCTTATATCAGAGGAAAGCCGGGACAAATAAAATCTGCACTGTTCATTTATCCTGGAAAGAGAAGAGGAAAATGGCCGGATAAAAACAATTCTTTTCTTTAATTCCTGCGCCAGAACAGAGAGAAAATAGGGCTTGGATGGCTCGATGAGCCCTGTGACTTTAAGCTCTTTTTCTCCACGATTTATGGCCTGGAGAAATTTTTTAAATTCGTTTGTTTCTTTCAGAAAATCCAGGCTCATACACTTATTATACTCGACACCAAAAACAAGACAAATGAGCTGGTATGAATATGAAGTGGTTCATTTCCATTTTGTGTGGATAATGATAGGAAATACTCAAGAATGGACTATCTCCTGTTCAGATTTTTCACGCCCCTCCTCCTCAATTTTTTCAACGGATAAACGAAGGGCAGTGGGTGAAAAAGTTCAATTACGGACGCAGAATCAAAACCTGAATTTTATTCCAATCCTGAACAGAAAACCTGAGCAGTCAAACCCAGAAACTCTATAATCAATATCCCCCTGGTTTTCGTTTCCCAATACTCGTTGAAGATAGAAAAAAGTTGAGTCATCTACTAATTCCCTAACATTTTCTTCTGCCTGATCCAAATTAACTTCTCGAGAAATACGTATAGAAATTATTTGAGTATAAGTCAAAGAAGAAGTTTTAAGCCTTTTGAAGTTGAGGCTTCGATAGAGTGCTTCCACAGACAAGAACATGTTCAGTGAGAGGTCGAAATCAAGACAAGTTCCCACAAAATAACCGACTGCACCGGAATTGCTCTCAAGTTTCCAGCCGACATAATTCCAGAGTGGCGCAGTACCTGTGCCTTCGGCTGTTTTATCGACATTTTTGCATCGAATCCTTGCAAAATAATATCCCATTCCCCCCAGAAAATTCCATTTAACTTTTGACATTACAGGAAAGGAAAATATGCCTGAGAGATAAAGAGGATAAATATCAGAGGCGAGCTCGGGAGTATATGAGAAAGTTCCGACAAAATCGCCTGTATCGGGGGGGGTAACAAATTGACCTGGATTTCCATATAAGCTTTTTGAGAAATATCCGGTTCCAAAAGAAAAACCAATATTGGAGTTTATCTGATAGATAAATTCAATAGATATATCCAGTCCTGGTCGAGCTCTCCCCGCAGGTGTAGTACTGTAAGCATAATAATCTGTTGTAGTAAACCAGGCATCGTGCATTTCTCCCCAAGGGGTTAAGCCAAAACTCATCTTTACAAAAAGCTGTTTGGACTCAAGATTAAAGGGAAAAAAAAGGAGAAAACATAAAATAACTGGAAAATAATATTTTTTCATTATTCTTTCTTGTTATTATCCTATCATAAAATCATCAACTTTATTTAGCTTATCCTCATTTTTATCACTCTTATAGAAACACGATTCATAACCTGACATACATCTTTTTATCCTGCTGAAAAAAACTCAGATTATATTCATAAAAAGGACTGCAAATAACATGCCAACATTTACTGGATATTTGACTTAATCCAGAACAGAAATTTGTCCCTCTTTGAGGACAAGTGTACAAGGGAATGACATATCCTGTATAAAAGAAATTAGGATAAGGGAACAAACCGAATACGTGACGTAGAATAGACTAAATTCTCCACCAGTAGGAGAACTTAATAAAGACACTGTAGTCAGTCTGGGCATATCTGCCGGCTTCTCTTAGCAGATTATTATCCACACCAAGGAAAAATACGGTGCCCGGCCTCAGAATCCAGCTTACAAGAAAGCTCCCGTAAATCTCATCGTAATAATGATTGTAATCAAAAATTGCCCTCAAGGAGAGAGTCTTTGAAATCTGGTAAGTTGTCCTCTGGCGAATGACTGTGTAATCATAGAGCTGGAACAACATCTGTTTCTTCTTCATCAAATCTTGTTTTTGAACCTATGGCCTGAAATGAAAAAAAGAAACTATTCTTGAACTTAAACTGACCGTCCACACCGACAACCCGGTTATAAGAGCCGTTAATCTCTTTATCGGCCAGACAAAATCCCACATAAGATTCTTTAAAAACGTCAGCCTTCATTCGGAATATGTTGAAAAGGGCATTTTTATCCCTGTTTTCTCCTCCGTCGTGGACTTCCCAGAGACTTTCTGTCGGATTGGTATCATAAGCAGAAAGAAGGGCGTATGTGAAACGCCCTAGTTTCCCTGTAAGTTTTGCTCCTCCAAGAGGATCGATAATTCTCCGAGTATAAACCATCTCAATTTCAGGAAAATTAAAAATTTCCATACCTTCCATGAAAAAAGGCCTCTTTTCTGGATAGTAGAGCGCAAACCTCTGGTTTATATCTATCTGAGGTGCGTCTGCTTCAATGTGGCTAAAATCAGGATTAAAGGTCAAATCCATGGTCAAATCAGAACTGATTCCCCATTTGAAGTTCATCCCTGGCTGAATGTCGATTTTCTCATCTTTTGTTGAAAGTGATGTAAATATGGGCATTAGCTCGAAGTTTTTTCCTTTTTCCACTTCCCCCTGGATTCTGATCTCCCCTTCCTGAGTAAGCAAGCCTGGAATCGACTTTAAAATTGGAGGCCATGCAACAATCTCTCCACTTCGGGCAATAGTTCTCATAGGCATAAATCCCCAGACTTTATCTTTCTTATCGGGGAAACGAAGACTCTTGAATGGAATTGACAATTCAACCGTATAGCCCTGGTCGTCAATTTTCCCGTCTGAAAAAAAGACCGTATCCCAGCTTGGGTCCATTTTATCATTTCCGCCTTCCTCTATCCGGATCATATCCATCTGGATACCCAGAGGATTGATAATAAACGTAAAAGCCCGCCGCTTCTCGTTAAAAGTGTCCAGGAAAATGGCAATCCAATCATCTTCAAAAATATTATCACGATTAGTAATTGTCGCTCTTATTTTATGAGGGGAAGAATCATAACAACGAAAGGCAAAGTAAAGGTTTTTCTTATCATAACCGATATAACATACTGTCTTCTCAGAGGGTTTTCCCTTCTCTTTGGGAGTAAACTGAAGGAAATCTTCAATTTTTAGCGCTTCCTCCTGCCAGAGAGGATAATCAAGGATTCCATCAATCTTCGGGGGATGTGAAAGTTTTGGAATCTCTAAAATATCCTGCGGAGAAGAGAAGGAAAATTGGGGGAAGAGAAAAAGACCAGAGGAAAATATCAAAGCGAATCCGAGCTTTCTGACAATTGAGTTTATCTTTATCATTTTGAATTTCCTGTTATATTATCCACTCATTGATAAATTCCTCTTATATAAACGAAAATAAGGGAGAAAAGGTTTTATTTTTTTTAAAAAAAGTCAATTAAAACATCAAGCAATCAGAATTCAGTTATATTTTCTATCCACTGTTAATTATGAATAAGAAAATATTATATATGGTGTGTTTTTCTTCAGTTTAGATTATTTTCAGAGCCCCGGAATCAAGCAATGGAAGAATTGTTATCCAAAAAAGGAATTATTTCTCTTTAGAGAAAAAAATCTCAAATTTCCCTGATTCAAGTATTGTAATCTTTACAATTCCTCCTTCCATTTTGCACATGTATACTTCAGACCTTTTCCCTGTTTTTTTATCAAGAACTTTTTTTCTCGAAATGATCTCTTCAATCTTTAATTTGCAGGTTCCTATAATAACAGCTTTTGGAGTTTCATCTCCTTTGTAGCCAGAATAAAACTGCAGCTCGAACTTACCACCTTCTTCTTTTCTTTTAAAAGACATATTCTATATTCTCCAGGATTCCTTGATAATAATATATTTTACAATTTTTACTAGTACAACGTAAGCATCCTTATTTCCATGACAATTTCTTTGGAAGTCAGGCAATCTGGTTAGGAAGCCATCCGGAGGCGAGCGGGCATTGTTCCTCAAAGAGAAGAGTGAGCCGAGGAATAAGTGGATTTTCCTCGCTGGGGAAAATACACGGACTGACGAATCAGTTTGCCTGGCTGTTTTTTTATCACGGAAAAAAAGATGCTAATACTGTGAAAGAATACATTGCTAAAACCACAAAAGAAAACTATAATTCAGTCCGAAAGTTAAAAGTTAATTTCCTTTTAAAGATTGGAGATATAAGGATGAAAAAATTCTCCCCAAAAAAGCCTTTACTTCTTGTTTTAATCATCTTCTGGATTTTTGGGGGGATTGTCTGTTCCAGACAGCCATCAGAAAGATATTTTGATACAGCAGAACTTCTCTCCGAAGAAGCGAGACTGGCCATTCTTTATCCCTCGCTAGGATCTATAAAATCCCTCACTGAACTCAGAAAGCAAGGATTGATCACCCTCGAAAATTTGATTGTTATCGGCATTTACCATGAAAATGAGAGAACCAATTATCAAAAATCAAAAGAATATGTTAAAGAAAACGACCTAAAATGGTTCAAGTTTCATAAAATATCAGGTGAACTCAATAGAGATGTTCTTTTTCAAAAAAATTCCTGCACTGCTGATTTTGAGGAAATATTTAAAAAATCAGATGGTATTATATTTTTCGGCGGGGCAGATATTCCTCCAGACATTTACGAAAACAAGACAAACCTTTTAACTCGAATTTCTACTCCCTACCGGCACTTTTTGGAGCTTTCATTTATTTTTCATCTTCTAGGAGGGCTCCAGGACGAAAACTTTAAACCTTTGCTCGAATCCAGGGAAAAATTCCCTGTCCTCGGTATCTGCCTCGGTGCCCAGAGCCTCAACATAGGCACGGGTGGAACGCTGACTCAAGATATCTGGTCTGAAAAATACGGGAAAAAATATGTAGAAGATGTAATTACATTAACCAGTGAAAACTGGCATAACAATCCCTTTGCACGGTTGTATCCTGAAGAAAAACTTTCTGGATATAATATGCACAAAATCAAATTCATTGAAGATAGCAAATTCTGCTCAATGTTCGGTTTTACAAAAGAAGACACCCCCTTTATTATCAGCAGTCACCATCAGATGGTAAAAAAGCCGGGAAAAGGGATGATAATCGCTGCTACTTCTTTAGACGGAAGAGTTGTGGAAGCTATTGAACATGATGCCTACCCTCATGTGCTTGGAGTCCAGTTTCATCCGGAATTTTCACTTCTCTGGGACATAAACGAAAAAACCAGGTTCACTCCTCAGGATAAAGAGGGGAAAAATCTGCTTTCTTTTTTAAAAAATAATCCTCCGAGCTTTGCTTTTCATAAAATAATCTGGGCCTGGTTCAGCCAAACATTAAAGGAAAACCACGAGAGAAAGTAAAAGACATGTCCCTACACCGATAAACATGGCAATACCAAGACTGGCAAATCCGGGCCAGATGGAAAAAACCAGAGATCCGAATGCTAACATTGTTGTTGCACTGGTAAGAAGGATTGCTTTGCCTGTAAAGCCTTGCCTACATTTAAGAAGCACTGGAGATTTACTTTGTTCTAGATAGCTCATCTCTCTATTTAGTGGACGTGGATTATTCACGAGTCGAGGTTGGCGTAGACGTCGTTGCGAGGAGCGAAGCGACGCGGCAATCTCACAATATCGGCTCGCTTGAAAAGTAAAAAATACCGACATAAAGTTAGAGTAAGTATAATGGAGATTGTTTAAGTGTTAATTTTGTGAAATAATCAATGTGGTAAGCTTATATCATAATAAATAAATGGAAGTGTCGGCAGTTTTTATGAATAATCCAGGTTAAAAGGATATATTATAATTACTGAAGTTTTAAATGTTTGACTCTATGATCCTGTGGCTAAAAATATCTTGACACTATCCTACAAATATGATAGGATAAATATCATATATAGCGCTTACGAAAGGAGTAAGAAATGAAAAAATTTTCAGTTCCTAGAGTTGCCCATTGTTCAGAAGGCTGTAAATGCTCATCCTGAGCAAGATGTAAAACTGCTCTCAAATCCTTAAAACCTGAAAGACTACATAATCGGCTCGCCTTTAAAAAGCAAAAAAAAGGTGAGACTTTTTTTGCCGATTTATATTATCCGTTTTATGTTTTATTCTTTTCTCTTTACTCTTCACTCTTCACAGAATGAATGATTCGACCAATTATATCTGAACTCGACTTGCCCTTGAGGTATGGAATAATCTCCACTTCTCCCCCTGCTCTCTCAACCTCTTTTTTTCCCACTACTTCTTCTTGCTTCCAGTCTCCTCCTTTGACCAACACATCCGGGAGCAGTAATGCGATGATCTTCTGGGGGGTCTCTTCGGAGAAAAAAGTGAGATAATTTATCTCTTCTATGGCCTCTAAAACTTCAAGCCTCTCTTCTAATGGAAAAATAGGACGTGATGATCCCTTCATCTTTTTAACTGAAGCATCATCATTAACCGCAACTATAAAAACACCCCCTCTTTTTTTCGCCTCTCTGAACAGATGAATATGGCCACAGTGGAGGATATCAAAGCAGCCATTTGTGAAAACAACCTTTTTTCCTTCTAGCTTAAGCTGTCTCCGGATTTTTACAAGGTTTTCAAGTTTTTGAATCTTTTTGTCCATCACTCTGTCATTTTATTCGGTCTTTCCGGTCCAAACAAGAACTAAATTATCTGGACTCCTGATTCAGGGTACTTCCACGAAATATCTTTTCTGCTTCAGATGTGTAGTTTTCACCTTTTTCATAAAGAAAAAAAGGCGGTAAAATGATATCTCTCTCAGAAAAAAAATCACACTCAGCCAGAAAAAGGTTAGGAGGACTGTCTTTTCGAGGATAGACAAAACGGATAGATTTGAGCTTTAATTTATTTCTCTCTACAGCTTGCAAGAAATCTTCTTTCCTATTAGCCAAAAAAATAAAGTAAGACCTTCCGTTTTTTTTAAGGAGCTCTGCTGTCTTTTTAAGTATATCAAAAATATCACATTTTAATTCATGTTTGGCAATCGATTTTTCCTTAGAAGAACTCAAATGTCCTCTTCCTTTTTTTATATAAGGAGGATTTGAAAAAACGACATCAAACTTCTTTTCTGGTAAATAGTACCGCAGATCTTCCTGCACAACAGAGATCTTTCTTTCAAGCTTGTTTAGCTGGACATTTCTTTTGGCAATATTTGCCAAGGACTCTTGAATCTCCACAGCTGTGATGTGTTTAAAAGGCTTGGTGCTTAAAAGAAGAGAAATAATTCCGTTTCCTGTTCCCAGCTCCAGGACTTCATCAGAATCCCTGGTCTGAATAAAATCAGCTAAAAGCGGAGCATCTACCGAAAATCGGTATCCCTTTTTCTTCTGCAGGACAAGGATGCGGCCCAGGTAAAAAGAATCAAGGGTCTCGTCCTCACCCTTCAGTGGGCTGTTCCGTTTCATCTTCAACCTGCTCTGTAAAAACAACCACTTTTTCGGGAAGGATTTCAGCATATCCCCCTTGAACAGATAAAGTTTCTTCTTTCTGAGCCATCCGATAGGTAATTCTTCCCTTTCCAAGAGCTAAAAATAAAGGCCGGTGACCGGGAAGCACGCCTAAATAGCCTTCAAGGCTGGGGAGAGAGACCTCCCCAACTTCTTCATCAACTAACAGCTTCCGGGGAGTGATAACCTTGAGCTGGAGAGATAAAGGCAAATCCTGAGTCATAGTGATTTTAATTCCTCTGCACGCTGAATAACTTCATCTATATTCCCGACCAGGTAGAAAGCTTGTTCGGGCTTATCATCGTGCTGGCCTTCCACAATCTCCTTAAATCCTTTTATTGTCTCTTCAATGGTCACATATTTTCCGGCCCTTCCGGTGAACTCCTCTGCGACAATAAAAGGCTGGGATAGGAACCGCTGGACCTTTCGAGCACGAGCCACAATAACCTTATCCTCTTCAGAAAGTTCCTCTATACCCAGAATAGTGATGATATCTTGAAGGTCTTTGTATCTCTGTAAGATTTCCTTCACCTGCCTTGCCACCTGATAGTGTTCATCTCCAACAACTCTTGGATCAAGTATCCGAGAATAAGAAGCCAGAGGATCTACTGCAGGATAAATACCTATTTCAGTAAGAGCCCGTGAAAGGTTAGTGGAGGCATCCAAATGGGAGAAGGTTGTGGCAGGGGCAGGATCAGTAAAATCATCAGCTGGAACATAAATTGCCTGCACCGAAGTAATCGATCCCTTTTTAGTAGAGGTAATCCTCTCTTCCAGCTCCCCGAGTTCAGTAGCAAGATTGGGCTGGTAGCCCACAGCAGATGGCATCCTTCCCAGGAGTGCTGACACTTCTGCTCCGGCCTGGACAAAACGAAAGATATTATCGATAAAAAGAAGAATGTCCTGATTCATCTCATCCCTGAAATACTCTGCGACAGAGAGAGCAGCCAGCCCTACCCTAAGCCTCGCTCCGGGAGGTTCGGTCATCTGGCCGTATACAAGAACAGTTTTATCTATAACGCCTGATTTTTTCATCTCCAGCCAGAGGTCATTTCCCTCTCTTGTTCTTTCCCCCACTCCGGCAAAAACAGAATAGCCTCCATGCTCTGTAGCCACATTGTTAATCAACTCCATAATGATGACTGTCTTGCCTACACCTGCTCCACCAAAAAGACCTATCTTTCCGCCTTTTAAAAAAGGCTGGATGAGGTCAATCACCTTTATTCCCGTCTCGAACATTTCAAGTTTTGTACTTTGCTGATCGAGTGATGGAGGGGAACGATGGATGGGATATTTCATTTCCGCTTCAATCGGACCCTTATGATCCACAGGTTCACCTATAACATTAATCACACGGCCCAAGGTTTTTTCGCCGACTGGAACCTGAATGGGGCCGCCTAGATCTATGGCTTTCATTCCTCGAGCCAAGCCGTCAGTCCGATGCATCGAAACACACCTCACCTTATCTTCCCCAATGTGCTGCTCCACTTCAACTACAATGTCAACAAGAGCGGAATCGCTGGACTTTTCTCTCTCTTTTTTGTCACCTCTTTTCCCAAAGTCCCTCTTGGCTTGTTGAATACGTGTCGGGGTTGGAGAATCAAATCTCTCGCTGGTGATCCGGAGCGCATTGTATATCTCAGGAAGTTCAACTCCCTTGAATTCAATATCCACTACAGGCCCAATGACCTGAATAACTTTTCCGACCTTTTTTTCGTTTTTTTCTTTTACCTTTGATTTTGCTTTAATCCCTTTCTTCTTTTGAGAATTCTTTTTTTCCTGTGTCATTCTTCTCTCCATTTCTTCTATTTTTCTCCTAAAGCTTCAACAGCTGTCATAATTTCCAGGAGCTCCTTGGTAATGGAAGCCTGGCGTATTTTATTCAAGACCAAAGTTAGATCACCTATTAGATCTTCAGCGTTTTTTGTTGCATTATCCATAGCCATCATCCGGGCTGCATGCTCAGCAGCTGAAGACTCATGAAAAAAATGCCGAATTTGATCCTTGACATAAAGAGGAAGGACTACATTAAGTACCGTATCTGCTCCTGGCTCCCAATCCAGAGGCAAACCTTCTTGACCTTCTTCTCTCTCTGGGGGTTTAAGTGGAAGAAACCTGGTGATAGTCACTTTTGGGGAAAGTATAGATTTAAATTCATTGTAAGCCACATAAACAGCATCTGTCTTGCTAAAAGCATAAAGTCGTATCAAAAATTGAGCGATCTTTTCCAAATCCTCTTGAGTTAGTTTTTGAACTTGCTCCGAATAAACAAAATCAACGGGAAAAGAAAACTTTTTGAAAAAATTAACTGCTCTTTTGCCTATCAATACAAGATTCACCTGAGAATGGCGGGCTTTTTCCTCAAAAAACAAAAGGGCTTTTTCCAGTAAATTTGAATTAAAAGCTCCACACAAACCTTTATCAGAAGCGATAACCACTCCTTCAATTTTCCTCTCTGCTCTTTCCTCAAGTAAAGGATGGCTCTCTCTATCGACCCAGGAAATAATTTCAGAAAGCAATTCAGGTAAACCGTGCCAGTAAGGACGGGATTCGAGTACAATTCGTTGCGATTTTTTGAATTTGGCTGTGGATACAGTTTTCATGGCCTGTGTTATCTGCTGGGTGTTTTTTACACTCTTTATTCTTCGTCTAAGGTCGATTAAAGCTTGCATTTTATAATTCTTTCTCTTCTTTAAATTTGATGTTAAATTCCTTTAACGCCGAACTGATGGCTCCATCCAGATCTTCATCAATTTTTTTCTTCTCAGCAATCTTTTTTAATATACCCACATGCTCCTTTTCAAAAAATTCATAGAGTTTTTCTTCATATTCTTTGATCTGGCTAATTTTGAATTCATCTAAAAAACCTCTATTCCCCGCATAAATTACCAATATTTGCTTTTCAACAGATAGTGGGACATACTGATCCTGTTTAAGGACTTCGGTCAACCTTTCGCCTCTGTCAAGCTGGGCCTGGCTTGTCTTATCCAGCTCAGTGCCAAACTGGGCAAATGTTACAAGCTCCCGGTACTGAGCCAAATCCAGACGCATCTTTCCGGCTACCTGTTTCATAGCTTTGACCTGTGCATTTCCCCCAACTCTTGAGACAGAAATCCCAACATTGATAGCCGGTCTTACCCCTGCATTAAAAAGATCAGGTTCTAAATATATCTGGCCATCTGTGATCGAGATCACATTTGTAGGGATGTAACCTGAAACATCACCTGCTTGTGTTTCGATGATAGGCAGAGCGGTTAAAGAACCTCCTCCATGCTCATCATTGTATTTGGCTGCCCTTTCAAGCAACCTTGAATGCAGGTAAAAGACATCTCCGGGATAGGCTTCTCTTCCTGGCGGTCTTCTCAGCAGAAGAGAGATTTCCCGATAGGCGGCTGCGTGCTTAGAGAGATCATCATAGACAAGGAGGGCATGCTGCCCGTTGTCCCTGAAATATTCTCCTATAGCACAGCCGCTGTAAGGAGCTAAGTATTGAACAGGCGAAGGGTCGCTGGCTGAAGCCGCCACAACAATTGAATAGTCCATCGCCTTATGATCTTCCAGTACTTTGATAGTGTAAGCGATAGTGGAGTTTTTCTGGCCGATAGCCACATAAATGCATATGACGTCTTTTCCTTTCTGATTGATAATTGTATCTATGGCAATAGCAGTTTTACCTGTCTGACGATCTCCGATGATCAACTCTCTCTGGCCTCGACCGATAGGAATCATGGCATCTATGGCTTTTATCCCTGTTTGTAATGGCTCTTTCACCGGCAACCGGTCAACAACACCGGGAGCCAAGCGCTCCACGACCATAAACGTATCGCTTTTAATAGGGCCCTTACCATCTAAAGGCACACCAAGGGGATTTACTACCCTTCCTATTAAGGCCTGGCCAGCGGGAACCTGCATAATCCTGTGTGTGCGTTTTACTAAATCTCCTTCCTTGACCAGATGACTCTCACCCAAAAGCACAACACCAACACTATCTTCTTCCAGATTCAGGGCAACACCATAAACATCCTGCGGAAATTCCAGGAGTTCGTTGTACATAACCCTATCAAGCCCGTATATCCTGGCAATTCCATCTCCAACAGAGGTTACGGTTCCTACTTCTTTGATGTCGATTTCGGTCTCGTACCCCTCGATCCGGCGTTGTATGATTTTACTTATTTCATCGGCTTTAATTTCCATTTTTCCGCCTACCTCTCACAGATTTTTTCCTTAAGTTTCATCAAGTCCCCCTTTATAGAAGCATCGTAAACAATGTTACCTCTTTGTATCCAAAGACCTCCGACCAGTTCAGGGTCAATTCTGTACTTTAGTACAACCGACTTCTTTTCCAGGAGCTCTAATTTATTTTTAAGGTCTTTTCTCTGTGCTTCTGTTAGCGGGACAACCGAAACCACATTAAAAGTGTAAATTCCTTTTTCTTCATTCCATACGTCAGGCAAAGATATTATAATATCTAGTAATAGCTCCAGTCGATTATTTTCTACAAGCAGCAATATAAACTGTGATATCTTCTTCCCCAGAGATTTTCTTGCAAGAATATCCTCGGCTACCTGGATTTTTTTTGTCGTGGGAAGGAATTGGCTACAGAGCGTGTCATTAAGCTCCTTGTGCTTTTCAAGAAGCTCAGCAAAGTCAGACAACTCCCCGCTGAGGGCCGACAACTCTTCTTCATCCTTGATAGAGTTAACTAACCCTTGAGTGTATCTCTTTATCAGAATTTGATCTTTCATAGAGTTTATCGAGTTTTTTGATGGCTTTATTAATAAGAATAGATTGTCCTTCAGGGGTCATCCTTTTCCTAATCCTCTCTTCTGCAATTGCTGAAGCCAGCTCAGCTGTATATTCTTTGAGGTCTTGGATTCCCGCCTGGGTAAGCATTTCAATTTCTTGTTTTGCAAAATACTTGATTTTTTCCGCTTCTTTTTGTGCGAGTTGAATGATTTTTTCCTTTTCTTTATGGCCTTCAAGTTCAGCTTCCTTCATGATCTTTGTTATTTCATTCTCCAGGCTTGATAATCGATCTTTTACTCCCTCTACCTTCTGCACGGTTTCCTCTTTAGACTCTTTAGCATCTTTTAAAGAGTTTTCTATATCTTTTGATCTCTTCTCGAGGAAATTCCGGATCGGCTTGAAGAGAATATAGGTTAACCCCCCAAAAAGGATGATAAAATTGATAGTTTTACCTAAAAAATCTATAAAGCCTGATGAATGCCCCTCTTCTACAGAAGACATAAAGATAAAAAAGGGCAGTA
>Ga0114920_10000300_pt1 | contig 21376 bp, 20 predicted proteins | sample ChitaG_FD_88683 | JGI IMG/M metagenome (GOLD analysis project Ga0114920, IMG submission 88683) | Deep subsurface microbial communities from South Pacific Ocean to uncover new lineages of life (NeLLi) - Chile_00310 metaG | ecosystem: Environmental > Aquatic > Marine > Oceanic > Sediment ...
AAATGTCAATAGATTATTACTACAGGTATTCATTTAAATAGCTTCACGGTATAAGATAATGTTACGTATGCATAATGATTTACCGCTGCTAAATGCCCATCATAATCATAATTTGTTTCAAACACATATTGAGGAAAAAAAGATTAAAATAGTGTAAAATTAAATTTACACCCAGCATAAATCCTATTCATTCTAAATCCTTTTTGCCCGTATCCTATTGGATTAGGAGACGCCTCCCCAAATAAAAATGGGGTCAGGTTTTTTCAAAAACCTGACCCCATGTAGACATACTTTGTTATTTCACAAAAACCAATTTTATTATCTGGTCGCTATCACTAATAGCAAAATAAATACCCTGACTCATTTTTTTACCAACATTATTACATCCATCCCAAGAAGCAATTCTATCTTTAACCTCAAGATTTCTTACCAATCTACCACTGGCATCATATATCGTCATCTTTTTGCACGAAGGAGCAACTGTAACCGCAGTAACTTTACTGAAGGGATTCGGTGAAGCTGTGATATTCATGATGTCATCTGTAATAACTAACTCAGTTTCCTCAACGCCAGTTCCTAATTCAACGACTGCATGAATCAACACATCATCGGTTTCTTTATCACGATACGGAGCCCAAACACCAGTGAACTCCCAGGTCTGACGTCCAGATGGAAATAGAGTATCCATGCCGAAATAAGGATCTGAAGCCTGATCAGATATGCACCCTACATAAAAACCACCTGATGTAATCTGAATATTTTGACTTGATACATCGATATCATACCAAATAGGAGCAGTTACAAGAACCACTGTCTCGTAAAGTATAGTTCCCGGGTCGCCATTAGGACCATCATCATCCATAATTTGGACAGTAATATTAGGACTCGATGTGGTTGAATTGACATTGAAACGCGCTGTGTTTATTTTTACAGGATATTTCGGTGGTATAAATTTAGCCCCGTATCCAGAATTAGGACCATTCCATGCCATACCAGTATGAGCATAGCCTATGTCATAGAGTAATTCAGCAGGGTAAGTGATTACCCTAAATTCAACGAATATTGAATCATTTTCCGGCACCATATCAGTTAATAGAGACTTCACTTTCATTGAATACAGACCGTCGGTTGTCGTAGACCATACCGGAGAAAACACTAATGAATCAATTTCGTTTGGGCTAATAGAAATAATAGCAATCGTATCTGAAAACACGACTTGACTTGAAGCATTTTTGATCTCGCAATAGACATCAAACCCACTTTCCGTCTGATTACCAGTATTCATAATTGCTCCCCAAAAATCAACAGGATCACCATTATATACGAAAAAACCTCCCGAGATATCATTCATTATCTTTACTACAGAAATATCATGTGCTTCATAGGTTGTTGAATCTGGAGGGTAGAAATACACTGCCAAGTCACTATGAATTGCATTAACTGGTGGCTGCTGGTCATGATTGTATTGTAAACCAATATTGCCTGCAATATTTTCAATGCCAACGCTCAATCCATCACTCCATCCACCAGATGGAAGTCCTTGTTGGGTGTGGTACTGAAAGGTAATTGCACTGTCTGCTTTAGTAAGAATAATCTCAAAAGTATTTAAGCTTGACCCACTAGCCCAGAACTGTACATCATGATATGCAATGATGAATGTATCCTGAGCAGCATTTGTCCAGTAGTAACAACTCGGGCTGCCAGCTGAAAAGTCTAGATCAGACATAAAAGGCGCCAGGAAATTATTGGGTCTTGCCGTGTTCGGTATTTGTGGAAATGGCGCAGCTTCAAGCGTATTGTCGCCAAACGCAATATAACCATTAGAACCAACATAAAAGGTATTAACCGTATACCAATAATAGGGAAAATCAAAACCTATTGGGAAAAAACCAACAACATTGTCATCCCCAAGACCAGTAACCTCAGTTCCTATACCGGATATATCTATCCAGTTATAGGTAGGTCCTCCTGTAGTATCGCTATCTATCCATCGATAGCCATAGGCGTCCGGACCACCAGCACCAAGTATTTCTGGTGGGTTATAATTTAAAAATCCGCCGCCAGTAATCTGAAGAATTATTAAAATTAATACCATAAACCTCCTTTTATTAGATTATAATCTGGAAAAACCAACTGTCAATATCTTATATAGAATTGCGTAATTGATGATACACCAATACAAAGCCCAGCACTTTTGTAAAAAGCACTGGGCAAAGGCGGCAGCCGGATTTGCACCGGCGAATAGCGATTTTGCAGACCGCCGCCTTAGCTACTTGGCTATACCGCCATGCTACAGGAAACCGGATCCAGGAATTAGGGAACAGTCTAACAACTACTTTTTCAAACTGTTTCCTAATCCCAAAAAAAAGCGGGAGACGGGATTCGGACCCGCGACCCTCACCTTGGCAAGGTGACGCTCTACCACTGAGCTACTCCCGCATATCTTTGGAATTATATCCTAAAATACTGAAAAGTCAATATAAGATGACAGATTACAGATATAAGATGAGAGATATTAGAAGAAGGTTCGAGAAAACAGAAAATGGCTTAAACAAGGCGATTAGAGGCAACCAACCTTTTCAGCCCTCTTTCTGCCTTTTATATATTGAATATATTGATTTTTAAGACAAAATACATATAATAAGAATAAGGAGGTAAGCATGGCAAAAGATAAATTTCATGCAAGCACAGGCGTATTGTTTCCTGCATGTCTGTTTCTTGGGCTTGGCATTGGCATGGTATTTGGTCATGCTGGTGTAGGCGTTATACTTGGGATGGGTATTGGTTTTATTGCCATGGCTCTTGTAAGAGTAAAATCAGAACCTATGGAAGTAAAATTACCATCATCAACTGCCAGCTATTTCATCATTTTGCTCGGTTTGTTTTTTATTATTCTGGGTTCCGGAATAATATTTTTCCCGGATATGTTATTCCCTTATATACTTGGTGTATTTATAGCATTATTGGGTATAGGATTTTTCATATTCGGCATCAAATCGGCAAGTAAAGGAAAAAAATAACCACCTACCTCGCCTCGAATTGCCTTGAATTACCCTGTCCTCCATCTGTGTAATTATGCTCGCGGATGATGCACTCTATATATCTCTTTTAGATACTCACGGTCAATATGTGTATAAATCTGTGTTGTAGAAATATCTACATGGCCCAAGAGTTCCTGAACTACACGCAGGTCTGCCCCGGCTTCTAATAGATGAGTTGCAAAGGAGTGACGAAACATATGAGGTGTTACCCTTTTTTTAATACCAGCCTTTATACGATATTTACGTAGTATTTTTAAAAAACCCATCCGTGACATATTCTTACCTCGCGCATTCAAAATAAGAAATGGTGAAGATCTCTTTTTAATAATCAGTGGTCTACCAATACTAATATATTCATCTATTGCTTTTTCAGCCTTTTTGCCAAAAGGCACGATCCGTTGTTTATTACCTTTACCAATAACATTTACCAAATCATTATCCAAATCCAAATCAGTAATTGTAAGGCTCAGTAACTCAGATATCCTCAATCCTGCTGCATATAATAATTCTAAGCATGCTCGATCCCGTAATCCAAGAGGTGTTTTTTCATCAGCCGATTCAATGATTGATGTCACTTCACCAATCGATAGAATCAAAGGTAGTTTTCTACCAACCTTCAGTAATTCCAGATCAGATGCAGGGCTGTAATTAATGGTTTTGTTAAAAACCAAATATCTGTAAAACGCCTTTATGCTGGAAATTTTACGATTTATAGATCTTGGACTCAAACCTGTATCAAACATGGCATGGATAAAATTCCGTAAATCATGAACTGTAGTAGTAATAGGTGTCTTTTTTCGAATACTAAGGAAATTTTCTAATTGTAGCAAATCGTATGTATAAGAACGGATCGTATTAAGCTCATCACCTTCAGAAATCAAGAAATTCTCAAAATCCTTGATTATGTCACTTGCTTCCTTCACATCTCTACGACGAGTTCTCTTAGACAATTGGTCAAGTTAATTACCTTGCCTTTATTATCTATATAAATGACATCCTCTAGCCTAACACCAAATCCCTTATCAGGATAATATAGGCCGGGTTCGACAGTAAACACAATGCCAGGCTTAATCTTATCTTTATTGTTCTTTAACAGCCCAAATGATGGACTTTCGTGTACGTTCAGCCCAAGACCATGTCCGAGTGAATGGCAATAGCCATCTTGGATTTTTGGTGTACTGAGTAATGTCCTATGGCCTTGTTTTTCAAAAAACTTACATAATAATTTTTCTACGTCAATATTTCTCTTCCCTACTTTTAGTCTATCTATAATATAATCCTGGGCGTTTCTAACAACCTTATAAATGTCCATAACATTTTTAGGCGCATATCCAAAACAGATTGTTCTAGTAAAATCAAAGAAATAACCTCCGCCAAGCTCCTGAGGGAAAATATCAAAAACTATTGTCTTACCAAGTTTTACAACTTCGCGATCTTTGCCAGCATTATGAGGAACACCAGCATCCCTACCTTGAGCAACAATCATCCCTTCAGAATTAACTAAATTCTTTTCAAATAAATTTCTTTGTACCATAGTCCTTAGATCACCGATCAACAATTTCTTGTTTTTGTCTTTCATTATCACATTATTTTTAATCTTCATAGAACGAACAGTTTCCAGCATATTAGTAAATGCATGTACAACTGCCTTACCTGCGCGCTTTATCCGCTTAACCTCCTCCTCACTCTTTGTTTCCCTTGCAATAGCCATTAAATCCTTTCGATCTTCATAATGAATTTTTATTTTTTTATCAAATTTAATCAGTTGCCGAAGATAATTGTAGCCTATTCCAAAAGTAGTTTTACCATAGAACGCCACATTACCCTTGACTTTCAGATCATCAAATATTGTTTTCATGAAAAAAGCATTTGCTTTAATTTTATCTGGATATTTTTCATAAATTTCCTTAACTCCATACCTATTAAAATTAATAAGTCTAAGCCCACTCTTTTGTGCAACCTCTCGTTCAATTGGATAGTGAATAACACATGCTGGTTTTCCCTGTTTCTTAATATAATTTCCGAAAATATTTGTACCATTCAATAAATAATACATTGTCGCATCTTTGCTCGACTTTCCTACAGCATATATTGCATCAATCTTCATTTTTTTCATTAATTTATCAATATCCTTTCTCATCTTACCCCCTTGTTAATAATATTCACCAATATTGTTATATATCCCAAAGTATGTCACGTTACTTCATGTACCATGTAGCCAATTTGAAAAAATTCTCCAGAATCACGATGCCAGCAGGACGTTTATCATCAAACCGTTCTGGATGGAATTGAACACCGTATATCGGTAGCACCTGGTGCTTGATTGCCTCAATAGCACAGTTTGGTGAATCAGCAATATTCACAAAATTATAGGGGACATTTTGAACTATTTCCTCATGCGATTCCATAACCAGAAATTTCTCCCCAAGTCCGTCAAAAAGCTCATCGTTTCGAATTTTTCTGATCATATAATAGCCTTCCAACATTTTACCTGTCGGTATAATGCTCTCTCCAAAAGCCATTGAAAGAAGCTGATGTCCAAAACAGATTCCTAATACAGGTTTTTCCGTTCTTCTTAAAAATTCCACCTCATTTGCATAGGATTCGAACACTTCAGACTCAGCTAACTTACGCTGTGAACCGGAAAGAACAATTGCATCAAATAATTTAAAATCTTCACTACTTGACATGGTGGAACAATCCTTTACCTCAACTGTGTGAATAGTTACATCTTTAACAACATTGTATAGATTTTCCATCTGAGGCGAGTTCGGTAAATAATTGTCAATTATTAATGTTCTCATCAATCACCTCGAAAAGTATATCAACAAGTTTTGCTTCTTTTGCACGCCTGATTTCCTTCCCTTTTGCAAATACAATTCCAACTCCTTTACCGCAAGCAATACCAAAATCTGCTTCACGGGCTTCCCCAGGACCATTAACAACACAACCCATTACTGCAACCTTCATGAAACTCTTATATTTTTTTAAACGGCTTTCTACTGTACGTGCAATCCTTGCAAGGTTAACTTCACATCGACCGCACGTTGGACAGCTGATAAAAATTGGACCATGCTGTCGTAAACCCAATGAATTAAGTATTTCATAAGCAGCAACAACTTCCATAACTGGATCAGAAGTCAAAGAGACGCGTATCGTATCACCGATACCTTGATTCAGCAAAACACCTAAACCAACAGCGCTTTTTATCCCACCCCGAAATGGAAGCCCTGCTTCGGTAATACCAATATGGAGCGGATAATTAAATTGTTTACTGAGCATTTTGTAAACAAATATTGTATCTCTAACATCTGCACCCTTTGCTGAAATAACTATATTATTGAATCTATTGTTAATAAAAATCTTAATTGCATCCTTCATAGACTCGACAATAGCATCAGGTGTTGGATGCCGATACTTTTTTAAAATAGATTTTGGCAGTGAACCAGAATTAACACCGATTCTAATAGGAACACAATTGTCTTTTGCCTTTTTAATGATTTCAGTGACCTTCCAATTTTCGCCAATATTACCAGGGTTTATCCTGATTTTATCCACACCTGCATCAATTGCTTTCAGGGCTAAGCGGTAGTCAAAATGGATATCAGCAATAATCGGAATAGACACGGATTTTTTAATACGACTCAAGGATATAGCATCATCCTTATTAACAACTGCCATACGAACCATATCGCAACCTGCCTTTTGCAGACGCTTAATTTGAATAATAGTCTTTTTAATATCCCGGGTTTTAGTCTTGGTCATAGACTGTACAACAATTGGATTATTCCCTCCAATCTTCACCTTACCAATTTCTACAACCTTTTTTAATTTTCTCATTCGCTCTGCCGTTTTATCTTCGCACCTAAACGGCGCAATTTAGTTTCGAATTTTTCATAACCGCGGTCTAAATGATAGATTCGACGCACCACGGTTTTACCCTTTGCTACAAGACCAGCAAGTACCAAAGCTGCAGAAGCGCGCAGGTCTGAAGCCATCAAATAAGCACCGGATAATTTGTTCACGCCATTAATGACAGCTGTATCACCCTCAATTGTAATATCTGCCCCCATTCTCATAAGTTCCAATGCCTGCATGAAGCGATTCTCGAAGATTGTCTCTTTTACGGTACTCGTTCCGGGCACAATTGAAAGAAGCGCCATAAATTGAGCCTGCATATCAGTAGGAAATCCAGGATAAGTTGTTACAAATATATTTGTAGCATGCAGTCGTCTGGTGCCGTGCACTACGATATTATCTTCTCCTCTTTCCACCATTACACCAATTTCTTCAAGTTTATCAAGTATACTCGTTAAATGATCAGGACAACAATCTTGTATAGTTATTGAACTGCGGGTTATTGCTGCTGCAGCAGCAAATGTGCCAGCTTCAATACGGTCAGGGATGACAGAATACTTTACATCTGTTGCAGAAGATTTTCCTTTTATGGTAATCCTGTGTGTACCCTGTCCAGTAATATCAAAACCCGTCGCATTTAAAAAATTTGCAACATCAATCACCTCTGGTTCACAGGCTGCTGGGCTAATAATCGTCTCTCCCTTTGCCTGAGCTGCAGCAATCATAACATTTATGGTAGCACCAACTGACGTGCCTTTTGGACCCTCTATATTTACCTCATGACCTAATAATTTACGAGTATGGGCATTGATAAAACCGTCTTTAATCTCTATGCTAGCACCCAATGTGCGCAATCCCTTTATGTGCAGGTCAATCGGTCTTGGACCAATAGCACAGCCACCTGGCAAAGATACCTTCGCCTTTTTCACGCGTGCTAATAATGCACCAAGAACATAATATGATGCACGCATTTTTCTAACAATATCATAAGGGGCATCAATTTTTTTAATCTTCGCTGTATGAATTTTCAAAACATGACGATTAAATATCACATCTGCACCTAGGTGTTGAATGAGCTCTATCATTGTTCTAACATCAATAAGATCAGGAATATTTTCTAATACCACCTTTTTATCGGTCAAAAGTGATGCTGCGATTATCGGCAGTGCTGAATTTTTTGCACCGGCAATCTTTACTTCACCGGAAAGTTTCTTGCCCCCTTCAATTACAAATTGCTGCATGGAAAATTATATAGAAATTATTAATATTGTCAATAAAATAATCTACACGTGCCAATTTAATTTATCTTTTGACTATATTAATAAAAAGATTAAAATTAAATATGGGGAGATCATTCCTTAAATACATGAAAAGCTTTAACTCACTCAATAAGATTACACCGCCTGAGAAATTTAAATCCACTCCGATATCTTAACCCTTACCTTTTCCAAATTTTTAGTTATAATTAATTATTCACCTGTAATCCAAATTGTATCGAAGACCTTACCACAATTCCCACAACGAATTCTATTATCATTCTATTTAGTATTCATGTACTACTTTTATTCTTTACAGGTTAAATAAATTTCCATACCAATTTATCGTTCTCTGCCACATAACTGGCAGTAATTGAGTTCTTTTGCACAGTCATAGCAGTACACATAAGGTGTATAATTAATCCCACAGTGTATACAGGGAGCTAATTCAGACGCATAAGTATCTTTACAATCACTACACAAATATTTACTGCCGTCGTCGTACCAGCCATCACGAGTACAATTTACGAAAAACAACATAAAGAACAAGACAATGAAAGTGAAGCGAAAAAAATATTTCATCGAATCATCACCTCCTTTAGAGTGCTAGAAACACTCTTTGATGACAGTGATATTTCATATCCTAGATTACGCAGATGAAAACACTTCCATTTTATTTACTCTTATCCTAATATAATTGTATATATATGTTAGGCTGTGTCAATACACAGATTTTACAGATTGATGTAAAGAACACTGATTGCACAGATAGGACACATTGCACTCCAAAGACACCCTCAGCTATTAGGCAGGAGGAGGATAATTATGGGCCGATTATATTCTTCCAAATCTGCTGGCGAGTTCATCAAGTGTATACTTTATAACAATAGGTCTGCCATGCGGGCAGGTATACGGATTTTCACAGGCAAATAACCCATCAATTAGATTCTGCATTTCAATAATCGAAAGTTTTTGACCTGCTTTAATCGCACTGCGACATGCAACAACCTTGGCTATTTCGCCCTTTTCTTTTATTAAATTACCCAATTCATTTATTTCATCAAACAATCCACTAATGTCTTCTCGATTAACCTGTGCATCAGCAGGCAGACTATCTAATACAATGGTGCGAGATGAGAATTCTTTAAATTCTATACCAAGCTCATTCAGTATTGGCTTGGTTTTCTTATAGACTCGATATTGCTCTGGCGTAAGCTCAAGAGTAATTGGAAACAACAACCTCTGTGCTCCTTTCTTGCCTTTCATTATTGATTCATAGATAATCCTTTCGTGAGCAACGTGTTGATCAACGATTATTAAACCCGATTTCGTTTGAGATAGTATATATGTATTGTGCAGTTGCCAGAACTCATCAGAATCTCTACCTGATTCCACCTTTGCCTTCTCCTCTGACCCATAAGGCATAACAGTTTCCTGAATAAACTTAGCAGCCTTTTTTATGCCTTCTCTTTCTATTATCTCTATTCCTGATGGTTTATAATCAACAACTGCTGTTCTTGAAAATATTTTTTTCTTTATTGCTTGGGTTAGTAAATCTATAATATACTTCTCGTCCTTAAATTTAACCTCATTTTTTGCTGGATGAATATTAACATCAACAAATTTTGGTTCAATTGTAATATTAAGTATAAACGCAGGCGGATTTTTAGGACTCTGATAAGCATTAAGAATTGTCCGATAAATTCTCGGATACCTAACCGGTCTTGAGTTTACATATATGTAACTCATGTGATGTCGCTCAAAGAATTCAGGACGTGAAAAAAAACCAAAAATTTCTACATGACCAATAATAGCATTGATATCTATTAAAGATTCAACAATATTTCTCGGAAAGAACATTTTAATCCTTTTCTCAATCGAATCCACGCCTAAAAAATTAAGTATGCCACGCCCTGATTCTCCAAAATTGAAATGGACTTCAGGGTTAACAAATGCATATGTTTTTACAATTTCAGTAATCAATCGACGTTCCCATTGACTCGATTTTAGAAATTTGAATCTTGCTGGCAGATTAAAAAACAGATTTGAAATCTTAATCCTTGTGCCTTGTGCACGGTGGGAATCAACAACACCCTTTAGTTCACCACCTCTTACCTCGATCTTTGTCCCCTTTTTGCCATCTGATGTTTCTAATTCGAAATATGACACCTGGGCAATACTTGCCAGTGCCTCGCCACGAAATCCATAGGTCTTGATGTTTTCAATATCGTCAACAGTTCCAATCTTACTTGTGCTATACCTTTCAATGGCAAGTACAGCATCATCTCTACTCATCCCTATACCATCATCATTGACCAAACACTTCTGCTTTCCCCCATCTGTAACATCTATTTCAATCCGCTTTGCCTGAGCATCCAATGAATTTTCGAGCAATTCTTTAATAGCAGAGGCTGGCCTTGATATAACCTCGCCAGCTGCAATTTTACCCCTGACCTCAGGTGACAAAATCTTGATTTTAGTCATAATTAATTCTATAAAATATCAGGAAGATCATTTTACCTGATGTCCTGTTATCCTGATATCCTGATATCCTTTCCTTATTACCTCTATATCCCGTGCAATAGCCCTTTGTAGCGCCTCGGCAGTTGAAAATTTTCTGATATTTCTAATGCGTTTGAACAGTTTTATGGAAACCTCTTTTTTGTAGAGATTACCAGAAAAATTAAGTAGATGAATTTCTAATAGATTATGATGACAGAACATCGCACCAAGGAATTCTTTGTTGTACATAGGAACTTTTACTCTATAAACACCATCAAGGGGTATTAATTTCTCTTTTTGTACTCTGATATTTATTGTAGGAAACCCCAGCTTTTTCCCTTTTCCTTTACCTTTAATCACCTTACCTGAAATCGTATACTGCCTACCCAATAATTTGTTAGCTGCCTCTATACGACCAAGTAAAAGAAGTTCACGAATACGCGTACTCGATATCGTACCATCTTCTTTTACCCGCGGTAAAATATGTACTGAAAAATTATTCAGTGCCAGCTGCATTAATAATTTCGCTGAGCCTTTTCTCCCTTTTCCAAAATGAAAATTTTCACCGATTACAACAGTAGATGGAGAAATTTTTGTAACAACTAATTTTACAAAATCACTGGGCGTCAATCGTGAAAATTCTTTTGTAAACTTAAAGTAGTATATAAAATCCACTCCCAATTCTTTAAAAACGTTTTCCTTTTCCTTTTTCAAAGTGAGATAAATGATTGGAGCTGATTTTAATACAAAAAAAGGTAGAGGAATAAAGGTTATAATCCCGATGCGCTTTTTATGTCCAACTGATTTTTTAAGATATTCTACAATCCCTTGATGGCCACGATGGACACCATCGAAACTGCCAATACCACAAATGGAGTCTTTGGTAATTAAATTTTTTCTATCTATCAGTATCTTCAATTCCCATTAACCAAATTATAATATATCACCCAATTTCTTTGCATCAGCAATTTCATACTTCCCGATTCGTATTCTTTGTAATGACAGTAAGGTCGCGCCACATCCCAGCCGATCACCAAAATCAAAAGCAAGGGAACGCAGGTAAACACCTTTGCCAACAACTGCATTAAACATCAATTTGGGATAATCAAATTCTGTAATCTGGAAGGATTTAATAAATACCTCTCTTTTTTGCGGATGTACACTAATCCCTTTACGGCTTACTTCATATAACCTTCTACCACCCTGTTTAATAGCAGAAAACTTTGGTGGTATCTGTTCAATCTCTCCTGTAAAATTGTTTGCAATTTGGTTTAATTCCTCGAGTGAAAGATTTGCAGGGCTAAAACTCTGCCCCGCATTATCTTGTGTATCAAAAACACACGACCATTCGTTCATTTTCTCCACTTTTCTACCACTTATATCATATGTATCTGTTACCATTCCAAGTATTATTTCACCAGTGTATTCCTTTTCATCTCTTTGAATTTCCATGCATTTTTTTGTAGCCTTACCTATAAGAATAACCAGTAACCCACTGGCAAATGGGTCAAGTGTGCCTGCATGACCAACTTTTTTATAACAGTTTTTTAAAACACGAATAATCTGAAAAGAACTGAAGCCAACCGGTTTGTCAACTAACAAAATTTTATCGGACATAATTTTTGATTATGAAACTCTCGAAGATCTGGGGATTCGTATGTAAAACGCCTTACGCCCGATTTATCCTATGGAATGCGAAACATGTTCCACTGGGATACCCTACGCTTTTTTCTTGATTTCCTTAAGTATAGCACGTAAAATGTCTTGTTTTGCTGAATTAATATTCTTTTTGATTTTAATACCAGCAGCAAGCCGATGACCACCTCCACCATATTGTCTTGCCAGTTTATCAACATCAATAACACCGTCACTGCGCAGACTGATTCGCGTTCCTTCCCTCTCTTCCCGTAAAAAGAATGAAACCCTAACATTTTTAATAGCTTGAAGAAAGGATACAAAATTTTCTGAATCTGGCATCTTGGCATGATTTCTCTTTAACATATCCTGAGTGAGATACATAACACCAACACCATTTTTAATCTCTATTGTATTAAGAACCTTACTTAGTAATAGCGTACCACTGAGGGTCTTCGCGTTTAATTTTTTCACAAGTGGACCTGGTTTCACACCTGATTCAATCAATGCAGCTGCGATATCTAATGATTCCTTTGTGGTATTGGGATATATAAATCCACCAGTATCGCTGTAAATTCCACAATAAAATATTTCCGCCAAAGATTTATCAACTTTTATCCGTAGTTTCTCAAACATTTGATAAATAATCTCGCAAGCAGATGATGCTTCTTCTTTGACAATTCTCAATTCGCCGAATGAATCATTACTTTTGTGATGATCAATGTTTATAATAGTCTTGGAATCTAATTTTGTGGACCTGAAATAATTTAAATCAGGAAATATCCTGGAGAGATCTGCTGAATCAACTGCAATCAATAAATCAAATTCTGGTATTTTCCTTACAAACTTCCATTCTCCCAAAAGAAAACGATATTTTGAAGGAATTGGCGAATGACAGAAAAGTATTGCTTTTTTTCGTTTAAAATGCTTTACAAAATAACCACAGCTTAACGCTGCTGAAAGACCATCACAATCAGGGTCAATATGAGTAGCAATTAAAATTCGCCTGCTATTCTTTATTATCCGTACTAATCTCTTTAAACAATTCATCTATTTTTTTTCCATGTTCATAACTATCATCAATCTTGAACATAAGATCTGGAATTGACCTTAATCTTACACGTTGTGCCAAAATACTCCTGATATAACCTTTTGCTCTTTGCAGTGTCTTAAAACTCTCAGATTTATTATCCAAACTTGAAAAATAAACTATTGCTATTTTTAAATCAGGGCTTACATCTACATCCGTTATAGTAATAAAACCAAGCCTGGGGTCATTTATCTCTCGCGTAACTATATTGGATATCTCTCGTTCTAATACTGAAGCTACTCTCTCTTTTCGCATTATATAATTTCCATTTTAAAATCTAACAATGATACTAAATGTGTTTTATCTAAAAAATCAATAACCTTTTTCATTGTTGAATCCACGATTGATTTATCATTGCCGCATGTTACAAAAGCTAATTGAGTCCTCTGCCATAAGGATAAATCACCAAATTCACATATAGCAATATTATAGTGATTCCTTAATTTCTCTTTCAGACTTTTAATCACTCTTCTTTTATCTTTGAGAGACTGACAGTTACCAATATGGAGATCTAATCTACCATGGCCAACAAAAAGCTTATCTTCCATTTGTTTCTGATTTTTCTTCTATTTTATAGAATTGAATAATATCACCTTTCTGTAAATCATCAGCATTTTCAAGACCCACGCCGCATTCGTAACCAGCTAAAACCTCTTTAGCATCTTCTTTGAATCTCTTTAAAGAAAGAACCTTTGAGCTTAAAATTTCTTTATCATCTCTAATAACGCGTGCAACGGCGTTCCGTATCACCCTGCCATCTTTTACATAACAGCCTGCTATAGAACCAAGTTTATGTATACTAAATACTTCCCTAACCTCGGCTTCACCAACAAGTACCTCTTCCAATTTTGGTTCCAACATACCCAGCATTGCAGACCGTAAATCATCCAACGCCTCGTAAATCAAACGGTAAGTACGAATTTCAACTCCCTCACGCTCTGCCGATTCAATGGCATTGGTATCCGGATCCACGTGAAATCCAACACAGATTGACCCGGTAACTTCAGCAAGAAGAATATCTGAGACATTTATTTTGCCTACACCTTTATGAACCACCTTGACACTAACATTTTCCATACTCAATTCATTTAATTTTTCGTCGAGTGCTTCTGCTGAACCAACAGAGTCTGCTTTAAGAACAACTTTCAATTCTTTGGTTTCACCTGCTTTAATTTTTTCCTGCAGATCAAGCAAAGTTACTTTGGATTTTGCTCTCAATTTTCGGCTTCTCTCCATGAGCTGTCTTTGATAAGCAAGTTCTCTTGCACGTCGCTCATTGTCTGCTGCGAGGAAAATTTCGCCAGCCTGGGGTAACCCACTGAATCCCAGAACCGAAACAGGAGTCGAAGGACCTACCTTACTAACCTTATTCATCTTGTCATCAAACATTTCTCTAACCCTTCCAAAATGGGGACCACATACAAATGGATCTCCCTTATGGAGTTCACCTTCCTGTACAAGAACAGTAGAAACATTACCCTTTCCCCGATCAAGTCGGGCTTCAATAACAACTCCCTTTGCGGTTTTTTTAACTGGTGCCTTTAACTTCAACTCTTCGGCTTTAACTAATATCGCATCTAATAAATCAGGTATTCCAACACCTTTTAATGCTGATGTCTCAACACATATACATTTTCCCCCAAATTCTTCTATAACAACATTTGCTTTAGCAAGCTGAGTTTTAACTCTATTAACATTTGCGTTTGGTAAATCAATTTTATTTATGCACACAATTATTGATACATATGCAGCACGCGCATGGTCGATTGCCTCAACAGTTTGAGGCATAACACCATCATCAGCCGCAATAACTAAAATAACGATATCAGTAACCTGAGCACCTCTTGCCCTCATAGCAGTAAATGCCTCGTGCCCTGGCGTATCAAGAAAAGTAATAATCTTGTCATCATAAGTAATCTGATATGCTGCCACCCGCTGTGTAATCTTACCATATTCTTCATCAACGACACGAAGCTCTGTAATTGCATCCAGAAGTGTAGTTTTGCCGTGATCCACATGGCCCATAACGGTTACAACCGGAGGTCTCTCTACCTCTTCAGCATCAACTTTGACTGTTACGATCTGATCTTCAGGAGACATAACCTTCATTTTATAGTCAAATTCATCACAAAGTAGTGTAATGGTATCGAGGTCAATGCGCTGATTTAAACTAACCATCAAACCCATATCAAGACATTTTTTAATTACATCACTTGTCGGCATTTTCAAAGCCTGAGAAAACTCAGCAACAGTCATAAAATCTACAACTTCAACTGTTTTTTCTGTAGGTTTGGACTCGGTCTTCACGGGGACTTCACGCTTATAATGTTTCCTGGTTTCCTTTTTTTCCAATTTAGCAAGGGTCGATTTAACTTTTTCTCGTATCGCTTCTTTATCGATTTTTTTCTTCTTTTCCTTAACCTTTGGTTTAGTATAGCGACGTGTGAATTCTCTCTTAACCCGTTTTTTCTCTTCAGATATCTTTGCCTTAACCTTTTTTATCTCTTCTTCAGTAAGAATCGACATATGGCTCTTGGCTTTAATACCAATTTCCGCAAGTAACTTTTTTAGCGCAGCACTTGATAGACCAAGGTTTTTTGCTACATTATGAACTTTGTTTCGCGGCATCCTCTTTCTCCTCTTTTCCCTTCTTTCTCAAAATCTCCAATATTTTCTCTAAAGTTTCATCGTCCAGTTTCAAAAGGAATTTCAACTCTTCAACCGGAGCTTTAATCACACTTAGAACATTAGCGTAACCTTTTTCCGCCATCAGTTTCTTCAAAGCCGGTTTCAATCCCTTTACATCTTTTATCTTTATCTTAGCTAATGCTTTTTCCTCAAGCTCTTTTTCATATTCTGATACCTTTTTAATCTCTATCTCCATTTCGCAAAGCTTTGAAGCAAGATCAACATTTACGCCATTCTTGCCGATCGCTTTCGAATAATCATCGTCCGGCACAACAGCCGCTACCTGATCTTCATCAATGGCTATTACCTCTTTTATCGTAGCAGGCGATAAACTCCTGGACACCTGAAGTTTCGAATCTTTGCTCCACTGAATAATATCAATACGCTCGCCTGATAACTCCTTAACTATTGATTGAATTCGACTGCCACGATAACCAACACAAGCACCAATCGGATCAATTTTCTGATCAAGTGTCTGAACTGCCACCTTAGCCCTCACCCCAGGTTCACGCACGATTTTAACAACCTGGACCAAACCTTCTTTTATTTCTGGAATTTCATAATATAGTAACCGTTCCAAAAATTTCCAATCAGTCCTGGAAAGAATAATCTGAGGTCCCCATTTAACTCGGTCAACCCTTGCAACAACAGCTCGGATGGGTGAATCCAAACGATAATGCTCATTTCTCATCATACCATAAGACGGAATCGTCGCTTCAACCGGTCCTAAATCAACAAGCACTTCATTACGACTCACAACCTTAACTATACCTTTTACAATCTCACCAACTTTTTTATCATACTCTACCATGATTCTATTTCTTTCCGCTTCACTAACCCGTTGTGTAAGAGTCTGTTTAACCGATTCAATGGCACTTCGACCTAAATCAGCAATCGCAATCTGTGTACGGAATTCATCTCCGATCTTGTAATCTTCCTTCTTCTGACTAGCTTGTTCCAAGGATATCTCCTTGTCAGAGTCTTCAACATTCTCAACAACTTTCTTTACAATAAAAATCTTGATCTCACCAGTTGATTTGTTAACCACCACTTCAGATTCAATCCCCTTGCCAAACTTCCTTTTCACACCATTCTTTACTGCCTCAGCAAGTGACTCTATCACATAATCGAATTTTACACCCCTTGCCCTTGCAATTGATTTTATATTTTCAATTATCAAATTATCTTGGTTTGTCATATTCTAATTCCTCCACAACCTTTGCTTTTATTATTGAAGTATAGTGAATCAAATTTTCGCCAAGATCTGTTGCCACAACAACTCCATCCTTTTCAGTACTCCTGATATAACCCTCTATTTTCTGGTTTCCAACATCTATTTGTACAAATTTACCCCTTGCCCAAAGATAATGCTCCGGACGTTTCAAAAGTCTCTCAATACCAGGCGAAGAAACTTCGAGGCGATAAGAAGAAGTGATAAAATCTGAATCATCAATCTTTTCAGAAATCATTTTGCTAACCTTTTTGCAATCATCAATAGTTATTCCCCCTTCTTTTTTATCAATAAAAATCTTTAAAGTCTTTGATATTTCATTAAAATGTATATCATAAAGCCGTAAGCTTAAATCATCTAAGAAATCTTTTATTATATTTGAAATTTCCCCTAAATCAAAATTATCACTCATTTAACCTCCGATATAAAATATCTTTTAACTCTAAACACTTATCTGCAATCAAATTTTTATTGACCTCAAAGACCTCCTTTGTTTCACGCAGAGATATATCAAACTTATTACTCTTCATTCCTTTCGGGCCAATAGTCAACCTTATTGGAATACCTAAAAGTTCCGAATCATTAAATTTTATCCCAGCCGATATATCGCGGTCATCTATAATAATCGAAAAACCACCTTTAGTCAATGCCTGATTAATATCATCAGCAGCATTTGCAATCTCTTTGTTTAGCGGATTTAAAACGATAACATAAATGTCGTAGGGTGTAATTGAAATAGGCCAGACTGCACCATGCTCATCCCCTTTCTGTTCACAAGCCCAAGCCATTATACGTTCCAAGCCAATACCATAGCTCCCCATCACAATAGGCTTTTCCACACCGTTTTCATCCAGAAATGTTGCACCAAGTATCTCAGAATATTTTGTCCCTAATTTAAAAATGTGGCCAAGTTCAAGCCCGTTATACAATTCAAGCTCACCCTGACACTTTATGCATTTATCGCCAGATTTTACTTTCCTTAAATTGAGATAGTCTTTCACCTTAATATCCCGTTCTAAATTCAGTCCTCTAATATGATAATTATTTTTGTTTGCGCCAGTAATCATACCTCTGGCACCTTTTAAAAGTTCATCCACATAGATATCTATATCATCCTTCCCTATAGGACCTATAAAACCAGGTTCAGCGCCAAAGTATTTAATAATCTCATCTGGGGTAGCTGTTTCATAGGAAAAGCCAAACCTATTCTTTATTACATCCTCATTTATATCATAGTCGCCCCTGAGTAAAATAAGAATGGGTTTTTTTTCTGCAGCTGTAAAAAATATACTTTTCACAAGATTTTGGGGCGTAACATTCAAGAAACCACTCACCTCTTCCACACTTCTCTTATCTGGTGTATGGACGTCAGTAACTTGGGAATCTTCAAATTCAGCAAACCTACCTCTTCCCTCGGCAACTTCCAGATTTGCTCGATAATTACAATTCTTACAGGCAATAACAGTAGCCTCACCACCTTCTCCCCTCGCTACAAATTCTTTTGATTCACCAGTTCCCATAAGTCCACCTGCAGCGTCAACAATCTCGAAATCAAGTCCACAACGTTGGAAAATTTTTGTATAAGCCTCTTTATGAAGATTGAAGCTTTTATCAAGACCCTGTTCATCCCTGACCAGACTGTAAGAATCCTTCATAATGAATTGACGTGAACGGATTACTCCATATCTAGGCCTTTTCTCATCACGAAATTTCATTTGGATTTGATACCAGATCTGAGGCAGGTCGCGATAAGAACGGATTCTTTTACGGGCTATTTCAGTAATAATCTCTTCATGGGTTGGACATAAACAATAATCCCTATCTTTCCGATCCTTGAACCGAAACATCTCATCGCCATATTCTTTCCAACGACCTGACTCCTCCCAAATCTCTTTTGGCGAAATTGCCGGCATCAATAGCTCTTGTGCACCAATCCTGTCGTGTTCTTCACGAATTATATTACTGATTTTCATAAGAATACGCCAACCCAGAGGAAGATAGATATGCACACCTGCAGCTATCTGTTTTATGAACCCACCGCGTAAGAGAATACGATGACTTTTGCTTTCCGCTTCCTTAGGATCTTCACGCAATGTCGCAATTAGAGATTTATCAAATTTCATAACGTAGAGTATACCATAAATTTCCAACAAAGTCAATGGTTCAAAGGAATTTGAAAAATTATTATAGATATAACATATTGACGATTGCGATTCTACGGCTATAATTTTTAATGGACTGAGGAATCGGGTGTGTAGGAGAAAAAAATGTTGATTTTGATTTTCAGTTTAATTGTTTTCGAATCTGTTGATGTTAAACCGGCAAGAGATAGCACAATACAACAAATCAAACAAGGAAGATGGGAAAATGCCATACCAATAAAATTTAAACTTACCGAAAAATAAACATCCATAAAAATCATCATTCGGTAATTCGGGAATTACCGAATGCACGAATAGCCGAATCGGAATCTGTAGTAAAAAAGAGTAGATTGACTTTAGAGAAATAAACATTATAATAGGAAATAATAAGGAGCATACATGAAATACGAAGTTTTTTACTGGAACAAGCCGGGTAAGAAAAATACTGATAAGACTATTGATCTTGCCTTGAAACGGGCAAAACAATTAAAAATAAATAATTTTATCATTGCTTCGTGCAGTGGTGAAACCACTAAAAATTTATTGAAAAAGGGAAAGAATATTAGAATTATTTCAGTAACACATCAGGCTGGATTTTATAAACCAGGCACGATTGAAATGGACAAAAAAATAAAAAAAATTCTGGAAGGAAATGGGGTGATTGTATATACTGGTACACATTTTTTTGGTGGAATTGGTAGGGCTATCAGATTAAAATTTGGTGGTCTTGAGGTCGAAGAATTAGTAGCAAACACCCTACGAATATTTGGACAGGGTGTCAAAGTTGCTGTTGAAATTACAATTATGGCACTCGATGCAGGCCTTATTCCCTATAATAAAGAAGTAATATCAATAGGCGGTACAGGCGTAGGTGCGGATACTGCAATTGTATGCTTACCAAAACATGGCAAGGACTTCTTCTCATTTGAAGTGAGGGAAATCATCTGTAAACCACGAATCAACAAATGAAATCAAGAGTTGCAGTTGTAAAGACAACACCAGAGACTGTTCTTGACGATATAGACAGGGCATTAGAACTGGCTCATGTTAATAGATTTTTACAAAAAAATGTACCAACTATCCTCAAGATAAATATCTCCTGGCACTTTTGGTATCCTGCGTGTTCAACAACGCCATGGCAGCTTGATGGGGTTACGTCTGCCCTTTCGCGCAGGGGATATAAAAACCTTATACCTGCTCAGAATAGAACCGTTGTAATAAACCCAAAACTTGGTGCAGAAAATCTTCATTTAAATTCAGTAATGAAAAAACATGGCTTAAAATTCGTGCACCTCTATGAACCGGATGTTGAATGGATAACTTATAAACCAAAAGCAAACATGCTCGTGCTCGATAAAGTGTATGAAAAACAGGGTATTCAAATACCAAAGATGTTTATTGGTAAGAATGCATTCCATTTGCCCACGCTAAAAACCCATGTGTTCACGACAATGACCGGAGCAATGAAAAATGCGTTTGGCGGACTGCTCAATGATAACCGGCATTGGACACATTCAGTCATACACGAAACACTCGTTGACTTGCTTCAGATCCAGAAAGAAATACACCCGGGTATGTTCTGTCTAACTGATGGGACTATTGCTGGTAATGGTGCAGGACCCCGGATAATGGAACCCCAGATAAAAAATTATCTCCTTGCAAGTGGTGATTCTGTTGCAATTGACGCTATCGCTGCAAAAATGATGGGTTTTGACCCGATGAAATTGAAATTCCTTAACCTTGCACATGAAAAGGGTCTTGGCACAGCACGTCCACAGGATATTGAGATAGCAGGCGAAGACATAAGCACTGTGAATTTTCATTTTGAGAGCAAAGATACCTTTGCGTCAAAAGGACAAAAGGCAATATACTGGGGAAAACTAAAACCCTTTGAACATGTTCTTTTACGTTCGCCGCTTGTCCCGTGGTCTTAT
>Ga0114920_10000301_pt1 | contig 21345 bp, 15 predicted proteins | sample ChitaG_FD_88683 | JGI IMG/M metagenome (GOLD analysis project Ga0114920, IMG submission 88683) | Deep subsurface microbial communities from South Pacific Ocean to uncover new lineages of life (NeLLi) - Chile_00310 metaG | ecosystem: Environmental > Aquatic > Marine > Oceanic > Sediment ...
ATTACCATCACCGAACTTCCTGTGATCCCGACATTTTTCATTCTGGCAGCAGCGATCTCTTACAGGCTTATAATTCATAAGACATATTCCTAGCTATAAAATTGTGCTTAAATTGTTTGGAAATAATAACTTGCTGGGCATTTTTGATCAAGTAACAACAGTTACCTGAGGAAGCACCAGAATTCCGAACACAGTTCATAGGAACCTTTCACACTAATAACGACACAAAAACAGTCAAGAATGAATTGGCACAGGAAATCGTTGATAGTCTTTATGATGCCAATAAGCGAACCGGTTTGGAAATCGCTCAATACTTTCGTGACATGGAAAAAGTGATCAAGGAGATGCGAAGAGTATTAACGGTTGGTGGCAGAACTTGCATTGTCATTGGCAATACTACGCGCCATGATATCAAAATCAAATGTGCAGAGGTTTTCACAGAGATGCTAAAGGACAATAAGTTCAAGGTCGAGCAAATATGGAAACGTGGAGTTGGGCTAAATTCCAAATACCTGCCTACAATAAGGGATGTCAATACTGGTAAGTTCACGAGTCTTGATAATAAGAATAGCAAGCAGGTATATCCTGAAGAGTATATTCTAATTGGGCGGAAGTTAAGATGAGTCTCGAAACCATTGGAACAAAAGTAGACCAGATACCGGTAGAGCTTAATTACCATATTATTAGGCTTCTGTCAGCAGGGCTATACTCAAGTCCGAACAAGGCTTTCGAAGAGCTGATAAGTAATTCCTACGATGCGGGTGCAAGCAAGGTAGCGTCATTTGTTCCTTATGACAAAGCCACAGCGAACGCGGTGCTTTGGGTATGTGATAACGGGGCAAGTATGGACAGTGCGGGCCTAAAGGAACTGTGGCAAATCGGTACTACAAGCAAGCGGGAAAATGAAGATAAACATGACCGGTTACCAATTGGAAAGTTCGGTATCGGAAAATTGGCGACTTATGTATTAACAAGACAGCTAACGTATGTCTGTAAGGCTCTAGGTGAGTACAGAGCGGTAACAATGGATTACAAAACTATAGATGAGGCAAAAGGGACACAGAACATCATGCTGGATGAAAGAATCCTCACAGAGGAAGAAACGAAACAAGTCCTTATGCCACTAATTACAGTAGACGGAGTTGAACTGCTTGATTTCAAGCTATGGGGTGAAGATGCCGAGGACACGTGGACATTTGCTATTATGTCCGATCTCCGAATGAAGGCACATGAAATACAAAATGGTCGGTTGAAGTGGATTTTACGTACTGCACTGCCATTGAATCCCAACTTTCAACTTTACTTCAATGCTGAAAAACTTACCTCCGCCAAGGATGATGCAGAACCCGAAAAGACTTTAGTTTTTGGTAAGGATGATGAGGTTGTTGAGAAAAATGAAGAGTATACAGCACGTGAACAGGATGGGGAGTACTATGTTGACCTGCCAACGCTTAAAAATGTTCTCGGTCAAGTAGATTATTTTACAGACACGTTCGCTAAGGAGGATAAATCCTCACTTTGGGGTCGTAGTCATGGAATTTTCCTAATGGTACGCAATAGGCTAATCAACTTGAACGATGCCCATTTGGGCATGAAGGAGATGACCTATGGTGTGTTTAATCGGATGCGAATGATTATCCATGCGGATGGCCTTGATACATATATCACATCGACCAGAGAAAATATAACTGATTCGGCAGCCCTGGAAGACCTGAAACGGTACATCACTAAAAAATTCACTGAGATACGGAAGTATCATTTCGATAAAATGGATAAACTTGAAAAGGCAAGTCGGGCATCCTATAAAGTCGCACACGCGGCAGGAAGTTTAACACGAAGACCATTACTTATGACTGCCAGACGGTTCTTTGACGGTGAGATAACCCAACTATATCTTACTGACATACCGAATAACCTTTCGAAGAAAGAGCAAGCTGCTTTGATTGAAAGATTGGAGCAGGACTTGACAAGTGATGAAGGTATTATCAAGGAGGTCGAATGGGATATTATGGAGCCAAGCCAACCCGTGGCAAAATTCGACCTGTTGACAGGCAAGGCTCGAATTAATATGCTTCATCCATTTTTTGCGAACTTCTCCGAAGATGTGAGTTTAAGAATGCCTTTCCAGTTAATAGCCGTATCTGAGATTTTAACTGAAGCGCACATGGTGGAAAGTGGATTTGATGAAGAGACCATTATCAGGTCCATGAAATGGAGAGACGAAGTATTGCGGGAACTCACCTATAACGAACGGAAAAGCGCTCCACTGGTCGCAAACATTGTTATGGCTTGCTTGAGTGACCCAGGAGGACTTGAGGAGGCGCTAACCGAAGCATTCAATAATCTTGGTTTCAATGCTACACGGATTAGTGGAAGGGGGAAACCTGATGGAGTAGCTTCCGCCAAGCTTGGATATAGAAATATCGGTGATATCAAGACAGCAGATTACAGCTTTACCTACGATGCGAAAAGTACATCGAAAGATAGAATAAAGGCAACGCATGCACATATATCAGGAGTGGCAAGACACCGGAATGATTACAGGGCCGATTTCGCAGTGGTGGTAGCGATAGATTTTGAGGGTGCTGATGATCAGGATTCGGCCGTCAACAAAGAAGCTAAGGACAACAATATATGCTTGATATGCGCAATTGACCTAATTACCCTGCTAATGCTTTCAGTTCCTAAGCAGATAGGATTGCTGGAACTGAAGGACCTATTTGAAAACAATCACACCGTTATTGAAACAAAAGCTTGGATTGAAGAAAACGTCAAGAACAAAGAGGTCGCCCAAGGGCCAATAAAGGAATTATTGGAAACGGCATATAAGTTACAAACGTCTGACAAGGAACCTCCGACAATTGCCGCTATCAGGCAGTTGGACCCAAAGTTGAAGGCTATGGGCATACTTGATATCCGTACTATGGTGCAAAGCTTAGAAAGGTTTGTTGGGGATTATATTAGCTTAAACAGTGAAGATGTGGTTAGTCTGAACCAAACGCCTGATAAGATTATGCAGAGCATAAACCATCAGATGACCAGTTCACATATTCCCACTCAGTTTCGAGAGGCTTTCCTCAGGTATTTCGAAGGTACAAGTAAGCAAGTTGAATAATTACCATGTTTCTGGTGCTTACTCTGTAAACTGTTGTTACTAAGCCGAAATCCCCGCAAATTTCTCTACTCGGATCCGAGTTCTCAAAGACATGGAAAACCACCAAAAGAGGATTTCCAGTGCAGTAAAGATTTCCCTAAAGTTAAGTGGTTTTTTGACCAATCCGGCCTGCATTGCAGGTGTTCGTGTTTCATCCCCGAATTTTAAGGCTGAATGCGATCGAACAAAATTGTAATAACACATTTGGAGAGCAAGATTGTTAGCAAGAAGATCTTTACATCTGGAATGATAAGCCGTTCGGCGTCCTAGATACGCACAACCCTGTCGGATAGTAAGATTAAGTCGCTCTATGAATGAGGTGTTGATTGTGGAGGAATCTTCTGATTCAAACAGGAGTTGTTCCATTTTTTGCAAAGATCCAATGATCAATCGCCGTTCTACATTGATGACACGATTCTTCTTCCGTTTCTTGATGACTTGCGCATATAAACAAATAGAATCCAAAAGGTTTTTAGCTGCCCAAGAATAAGGCTCAAAATTATCGGTTGTGAAAATGAATGGATTAACAATCCGGCAAGAATCGATCACTTGATTCAGGAGTGTTTTTACATTTCTGTAATTGCGGCTGCCTACAACCTTGGAAATCCACAGCCGGGACCAGACTTCAATTGCTACGAAAATCCACATAACCTTCTTCTTTGTCCCAGTAAAGGTTCGGATTTCATCAGCCTGAAGTTCAAATATCTCAGGGCCTTTGAGATTTTGATCGTTAAACTCACCAGCTACTTGACACGCTAGGTATTGCCAGCTGGCAATCGTATTCCAGGAAAAGCACTTGATCCGCGAAATTGACGAAATTCCGACTCCTTCAACAGTCATTTGAACCACTTCATCAAAATCAGAACGAGATTTGTGGAGTCGATAGTATGGTGTTCCCTTTGTTGAACAGAAAGTCTTTTCGCATGTCTTGCAGAGATAACGCCGCCGTCGCCCTTGTCTCGTTTTATACACGAATGGTGGATAATATTACCATCACTGAACTTCCTGTGATCCTGACATTTTTTGTTCAGGCAGCAGCGATCCTTTACGGATTTATATTTCATTAGACATATTCCTAGCAATACGATTGTAGTTAACTTGTTTGGAAATAATAGCTTGCTGAGTATATTTGACCAAGTACAACACTTCCCTGAGGAAGCACCTAATAAATGACCATAGCATACAAAAAAAGATAAAGTCAATTACACGAATCGAATCATGTAGATCTATTCGAAGGGATAATGTGTTGTCTTATAAAAAACTAACGATAAGGAAGGTAAGGATTTATCATATTACACACATATGGTTATCGCCGCTCCTAGTGCTCCTATCCCCACTAAAATCCCTTTTCCAAGCTTACTAATCTTCATGCCGATCTCCTTTCAGAGAATATTTGAGTTTTTCTCCGTGAAAAGTGAGCCACTTCACAACACTTCTTTGAGGAAGCACCGATCGTTTGGGGAAATATGTTTAAAGGCAAAAAAGGAGTTTACACAGAAAAAAGGATACTCCTATTAGAGAAAACATGATAATTTCTTTTACTCACAAGAATTGATGATTTCATTAAATTTAGTAAGTGCTTCTGTATCTAAATATTGTATTGGTGGCGATTTCATTAAAAACGCACTTGCTTTTTCTGCTAAATTAACTTTTTTACTTTCTACTAAAAGTTTAGCAATTCTGATAGCATCAATCACAACTCCTGCGCTATTAGGGCTGTCCTCATCTTCCAATGCAATATCGAGTGAAACAGGAACATGCCCAAATATTTGCCCTTCTATTTTGATTTTTGCTTTTTTATGATCATAGTTTCTATCAGTATAAACCATTCTAGATATTGGTTTTTCATCATTTTTATCCAAAACACTGTTAAGAGCTTCCTTCTTAGCTTCTTCTTTCGAATCGGCTCTATATTGTAAATTAAAATGATCTGCATTGCCTCCGTAATTGATTTGCTCAGATCTAGTGATTTTAATTCCTCTCATCTTAAATAGCGTTAATAAGATTCTATTCACAATTGTTGCACCACTTTGACTTTTTATATCATCGCCTAAAAGAACAAGATTTGAGTTTTTAAATCTTTTTATCCATTGAGGATTTTTTGCTATTGGAGTTGGCATGCAATTTACAAAGCTACATCCCGCTTCAATGGCTGCTTCTGCATAAGCATAAGTTGCATTATCGCTACCTGAGGGGAGATAGTTTATGACTATCTCGGTTTTGGTGCCTTTTAAAATTTTCACTAAATCCACAGGCATTTTTATACTTTCATGAATAAACGTCTTTCTCATTTCACTAATAATACTGTCATGAGTTGGTCCTCTTTGGACAATAACATCATATTCTAAAGGTTCTGCGATTTTCATTGTTTTATTAGGTGTAGAATTTATCGCTTCATGCAGTTTCTTGCCTACCTTTCTTTCATCTACATCAAATGCTGTGACAAAATTGATATCAGATGGATGGTATTTACCTATAAAAGAGTGCATCAATCCAATATTATCCTCTTTGTTTCTTGTATAGAAAGCCACCCCTTCAAGTAATGATTTAGAACAATTTCCTATACCAACAATAGCAGTATTTATTTTCATGCAACTAGACCTCGTGTTCTTTTAAGTCTATATAAGATCTTCTAGGTTTATTAGGAAATCATTACATAGATAACTTTTATTTTTCTCATTAGTCACTCTAATGCATTCAAATCTTTTATTGGTTGCGGCTGTCGAGCTTTCTCTGTTTTTCAAGATGTGCTCTCCCATATAAGCGAGTTTTTAATTTTTTATTCCCAGAGATAATCCCTTAATAAGGTATTTTTGTGTAAATAGCGTAAGCAGAAAAATTGGAATTGTAATAATTATAGCAGTAGCTGTAAGCTGACCCCAAATAATACCTCTTTGTGTAATAAAACCAGTGGCAAGAACTGGTAATGTTTTAGATTTAAATCCTGTTAATATTAATGCAAAGAGAAACTCATTCCAGGAAAAAATGAATACCAGAAGGCCTGAGATCAAAATCGCAGGTTTTGCCATAGGTACAATTATTCTCCAGAACACTCCCCATCTGCTATGGCCATCAATCAGAGCCATTTGTTCATAGGATTCTGGAATTGAGTCTATGTATGCACTTATAAACCAGATACTTAAAGGTAAATTAAAGATTGTGTAGATCAGTACCAGTGAAAATATTGAGTCTACTAGTCCTATAAAGCTGAGCATTATGTAGAAGGGAATAATGACGGCAATGGGTGGCATCATTCTGAAAGAGAGGATCCACAGATTAAACTTTTCACCTCCGATTTTTGTTCTTGATAAGTAGTATGATGACATTGTGCCTAATAGGAGTGTAAGAAGAGTTGTTAAACTAGCAACAGAGAAGCTATTCAGAAAGAACTTGAAAAAGCCTTCCTGTACAATTGTATAGAATCCTCCCTTGCCTCCAAACAGAACTGCGACATAATTGGAGAAGTCTGGCTTGAAAACTAACTTAGGAGGAATTTCCGCAGCTTGAACTGGTGGTTTTAGTGAGGTTAATAAAGCCCAAAAGAATGGGAAAATTGTAAAGATCATCCAGGCACAGAGAATAAATAAAGCTATGCCTCTTCCTGATTTTAATCTCACGCTGATACCTTTTTAATGACTTGTCTTATCATCCGCATAACGAAATAGGTTAATGAAACAATGAATACTAAGAGAATTATCGATTCCGCAGCTGCTAATCCGGTTTCGAAAAACTGAAATCCTAATCTATATCCAAGTAAACTTAATGTCTCAGTTGCAGATCCCGGGCCTCCTCCAGTAAGAACATAAACTTTGTCAAATAGTTTTAATGCATCTATCATTCTTAAAAGAAGTGCAACTATAATAAATGCTCTTAAATGGGGCAAAATAAAAAGTCTACTTAACTGAAAACGACTAGCTCCATCAACCATTCCCATTTCTATTATTTGATGTGGGATAGACTCAAAACCTGCTAAGATGATTATGAAAATGAAAGGAGTCCATTGCCAGACGTCCACAATTATAACCGAAATCAATGCCCATTTACTTGATCCCAACCAGTCAACGCTCTGAATTCCTATTAATCCAATTAAATAATTTATAACACCGTATGTGGTATTAAACATATATTTCCACATCAGCGCAATTGCCACCGGAGCCATTGCCATCGGGAGTATTAATAGAGTTTGGATCTGTTTCTTAAGTTTTCCAATATAGTTGTAGAGAATGGAAGCTAGTATGAAGCCCAGAATAACTTCAAGTGCTGTGGCTATGAAAACAACTATAATGGTATTCTTGAACGCAATTTGAAAAAGTTGATCAGATAAGAGCTTGGAATAATTAGAAATGCCTATAAAAGAAAGGCTTTTTTCTGACCTCAGGCTGAAGTCTGTGAAACTTAAACCTATCCCATAAAGGAATGGAAAAACAGTAAACAATGTGAAGAATAAAATTGTAGGCAAAAGAAATATATTGAAGTTTTTCGCCTGTCTCATAAGCTGCAAGTAATTTAGATGTTTTTTTATCTAATAATTTCTATTGAATTTTTCTCTGCTATAGATAAAGCTTCTTCAGATGTCATCTCTCCAACGAATGCTCTTGAAACCGCTAATCCAATTTCCTCTTGAAGTTCAGCATACTTAACAAGCCTTGGTCTATACCATGAAATTTCCAATGACTTTAAATGGATCGAATAAATCGGGTGCTTTTCCAAAACTTCTGGATCTGAATAAGAACTTTTTCTTGTTACTATTGCCCCTCGCATTGCGGCACGTTTCATGAAATCCTTACTGGTCATATATTTAATAAATTCCCAGGCTTCGTCTTTAAGCTTTGAATCGACTGGAATTCCAAAACTTCCGCCTCCTATACTCGGAGCTCTCACAAGTTTATCATCATTGTTCATTCCTGGAACCAATGTCACAGAAAAATTGTCAACTATATTTGAAGTGTTTGGATCATTGAAAACAGGATAAAAAGCAAACCATTGTGGGCACATTGCAGTTATACCTGAAGCAAAGGCAGTAATGGACTCGTCGTGTTGCCAATTTGATACTCCTAGAGGTGCATACTTTTTTAATCCTATCAGAAACTCTAGAGCCTCTTGACCTTTAGGTGAATTGAAAATTGGACTCTGATTTTCATCAAGAAACTGCTGGTTTGTGAATGCCCAATATCTCATAGCAAAAAATTCAAAGGCAAAATGGGGTCTTTTTAATGTTAATGTTGTACCGTACAAATCTGTCTTCCCATCGTCATCTAAGTCCCTTGTGAAAAATTCAGCAATGTCTCTGAATTCAATCCAAGTATCTGGAGGTTTTAGCTCATATCCATACTTATTTAAGAATTCACTCCTGTTCTCTTCATCTTCGAATAAATCTGTTCGGTAAAAAAGACACTGAGCATCCGCACGTTGGGGCATAAGCCATATAGTATCGTCAATAATAGCTTCTGCAATTCTCACTTTTTCCACAAAGTCATCAAAATCAACCTCAGCTGAATCTTGTTCCACATATTGGTCAAGAGGTATTATTATTCCTTCTTTTGCATACTCGTACATCCAAATGTCGTCAACATACATGACGTCATATGCTCCCTGATTTTGCTTAACTGAAGTAAGTTCTTTTGTGCGAACACCATCATATGGGGTTTCTAGAAAATTTACCTTTATACCTGTTTCCTGTGTAAACTCTGGGATCATTTCCTTCATTAGTTGGCCCATTGGTAATCCCGCAAAATAAATAACTGTAATTTCGTTTTCCTTTTTAGCGCAACTTGTGAAAATAAAAAAAGTGATAATAGTTACAATAAGAAATTTTTTCATTTTAAACCTCCATATTGGCTATTTTTTTATGGGTTCTGGTTTTATAGTTAAAAACGCCTCTCGATCCTCAAGTTTCATAGCCATTAATTCATCTCTTTTCTCTTGGTTATCAAGGTAAATTGTTAATAAATCTACGACTTTTTCAGCTTGTTCTGGAATTTTTGCATCAATTGTCCCCTCAATTCTTGAATTTGAATCCTCAATTTTTTCCATCATTTCATCAGTCGCATCAAATCCAACAATAATCGTATCTGTCAGTTTAGTGTGGCATGGATGATTTTCTCTGATTACGTCATTTATGACTTTATCAGCAGCTATGGCCATTTCATCATTACATGCAAAAAGCCCATGGATTTTCTCTAGATTATATAATTTGATTAATTCTAGGAAATCTATATCTAAATACGTTCTGAACATTTTTTTACAATTCTTTCGATTCCAATTTCCATCTCCAGTTAGATGAGTAGATACATGTTTAGCTTTTTCTTTAAACTTGGACTCAAATCCATCTATCCGTTTTTTAGAATGACTATTGTTAGCTTTTCCAGGTATTATAATTATTTGGTATGGGAGGGAAATATTTTTTTTTGTAAGCTGTTCATACATTATTTGTGCGGCTTGCTTCCCTCCTTCGAAATTGTCAATATTTACATGTAGAGGCGTAGGAATTCTAGTGAAATACCTTTTAATATCTTCATGTGTTGTATCATGAAGCACGACACTTATCTTATGATCCATTATTACATCTTCAACACAGACGAATACTTCTGGACCTGCAGGCGCAACAATTGCTCTGTTAACTTTTTTTTCTTTCCATGGGAATTTTTCGAGCCTTTGTTTTTGAATAGGAGAACTATATTCTTTGTCTGTATGAGCTGTGACGCATTCAAATCCCCTTTCCTCCAAGAATTCACGGATGTAATATTCAAATTTGTCCCAAAAATAGCCAGTTCTTTTAGAACGAGGTAGAAATAATGCTACTTTCTTCGTAGTATATTGAATAATTCCTTCTTTTGATTGTGGTAAATCTTCTGTAGATCGTTCAATATCTCGGCTAGGTTCATGTAATTTATCCTCTGTCTTGTGTCTGATACCTTTTCTGAAAATCAACCATAAAATGACCAATAGGAGAATAATTAGAACAACCCCTATGAAGTTTTTGTTTAAAAAATTGATTATATTATTTATTTCGTCAATTTTTATTGTGATATTGCTTTTAGAAATTATCGCTACTGTCAATTGTAGTACTCCAATAATTACAGCTATAATTCCTAGGAAATCAAGCTTCTTCATATCCCCCCCATTAAATTCTAACTCGCAATTCGTGATCAAATAATAAAATATTATCAATGTCAAATTTAATTTCTACTATCATGTTAGGTTCTTTTTTTGTGAGACCATCTTGCAATATCTTAAAATTGTCTAGCTCTTTTAGCCACACAATACTTTGATTGCCCAAATATTCGGTATGCTTCACCTTTCCTAAAAGTTTAAATTTAGATGGTTCACTTGAATCTTCAACAATTCTAATTCTTTCTGGCCTTATCCCAATTATTATCTTTTTCTTTTTATACTCCTTTAATGTTGTTTTTTTATTCGAAACATCGATACTGCCTATTGCTGTGGATAAAAAAAGTCCATTAGAATTTTCTATTATTTCACCTTCTAATATATTGATTTTTGGATTTCCAATAAATTCTGCAATAAATAAATCATTAGGTTGATTATAAATAATCTCTGGGATGTCAAGTTGTACAATTTTTCTCCCGTGTAAAACTGCAATCCTGTCAGCTTGCGAAATAGCTTCTGCTTGATCGTGAGTTACATATAAAAAAAGTTTTTTCTCCTCTTTGTGGATTTTCTGTATCATTTCCTTAACTAAAATCTTAATATGGGCATCTAAATCGCTTAATGGCTCATCCATTAAAAAAATCTTCGGTTCCTTAATGAGTGCTTTTCCAATTGCAACTCTCTGCAATTCTCCTCCAGATAGTTTTTCAGTATATCTCTTCAATATTTGGTTAATGCTTAACTTCTTGGCAATTGCTTCTACCTTAGTATGAATTTCCTTCTTTGCTCTTTTTTTTAGCTTCAGAGGCATTGCAAGGTTATTATAAACATTTAGATGGGGATAAACGGGATAGTTCTGAAATATCATTGAGATGTCTCTTTTTTGAGGATCTACATCAGTGATTTCTTGGCCATTGACATACACAGCACCTTTTTCCGGTTTTTCAAGTCCTGCAATAATTTTTAATAACGTTGTCTTTCCGCTCCCAGAAGGCCCCAATAAAACAAGAAATTCGTTATCTTTTGTCTCGAAATTTATGTCTTCAAGAATCCAATCATTATTAAAGTGCTTGTGAATATTTTCTAAAACTAGAATAGACATAAAATATTTCTCCCCAAATTACTCATGAAAAATACAGATATAGATGATTTCCACTATTTTCCCCAAATAGCACAATTTCTTGGAGATTTTCTTCATCGTGCATATTAATTACCCCATACTAATAATAATGATCTAAGTGTTTTTTTTCAACTATAATATGTCATCCCCTCTTGGACAAAATCTCAATTATTCTAACATACACTTCAAGGCTTCATAGGGCGTTTTGCCTTTAAACGTTCCGTATGTACGATTGAGGTTATAGAACCGTTCCCACACCGCTAGTTTTTTATTTAAACCCACATCATCAGTATAAGTCAACAGTTGATAAAATTCTTCCTGATCCATCGATAATATCTTTCAACTTTTCTTCATAGCTGATGGGATCGACTCCACGGTCTCTTATCCAATATTCACGCTCTCCATATAAGCTACTTCCCGTGTGACAATAGGTGGCAAATCTGATTGAAATATGCTGAAATTATGGCAAAGGGACTGAAAGGAAAACTAAATGTAAGTCAATGATATTACTGGTAAATCACTGGTTTTAAAGGTTTTACAGATCTTCATCTTTTCTTGTTGCGAACGCCGCGCTCTCCCAACTGAGCTAACCGTCTACGGAAGAGACGCTATAAATTATCTATTGGGATTTGTCACTTGACAGAAGCCTTTTTTGATTACTCCAACCCAGTAAGCCTCTTCCTCGCATCTACAACTTCAGGAAGGCTAGAGAGGGGAGTCGAACCCACACTCTCAAAAAGAAAGCTGGATTTTAAGTCCCTTGCGTCTTTCGATAATATCCATAGTATAAAAAAATGTTATGTACCTAACAAAAGAATATTCTATGAATCTACTTCATGAGATTATCGCCCGGGCTAAATTTACTATGCTGTGATTGTATATCCTTGAACGTTATATTCACATAATTCTTTACCATCTCTAGCGTCCTGTGCCCAAGTATTTTCTGGAGACTAAAGATATCTCCGCCGTTCATCAGCCAATTCTTTGCAAATGTATGGCGGAAGGTATGAGCTGAGAGTCTCACATTTTCTACTTCTGCTTTCTCTCCTATTCTTTCAATTATTTTGTCCGTCATTCTAAGTGTCAAAGGATCACCGAATTTAGTAAGAAAAAACACTCCTTCTTTCCCAAATAACTTATTTCTCCTATTCAGATACTTTACTAAACTAACGAGTGAACGATCTCCAAAAGGCACAACTCTCCCCCTTCCACCTTTCCCTATTACCGTTAGAATTTTCTCTTCAAGCTGAATATCATCAATCTTGAGTCCCAATAATTCTGATATCCTGCAACCTGTGTCATAGAGCAAAGTGATTAAGGTGAAGTTTCTAATGCCTGGAAAATCCATCTGATGCTTTGTTACTTCTAGCATCGCCATAATTTGGTTATTAGAAAACGTAGGTATCACAGATTAGTCAGTCTTTACCCTTGAAATCTTCCTCGAAGGATTCTCTGTGATTACATCCTCTTCACACATAAACTTGAACAGAATCTTCAGCACCTTAATGTGATGATTAACTCCACCTGGTGAGTGATTTTCTTTTATCACTGAGACGTACTCCCTCAAAATGTTGTGATCAATTTGCTCCAGTGCGACATCAGGATACTTAGACTCAATAAATTCAAGGAATTTGTTGAGATGCTGGCTGTAGAAAGTGATTGTGTTGGGGCTTAAGTTCCTTAGCCTCCTGGTTGAGATAAAGGCAGACACCATCCCTTTTAAAGTAGTAGTCATAAATACCTCCTATATGGGGGGCTAAAGAACGGGTTATGAGCCCAACGAGCTACTAGACTTATCCACATGTGTCAGTGGTGTGTCAGAAGATGCTTAAACTTGTCTATCTTTGGATAAGCCCTTTGATACGCACAAGTTCATGCAAAATAAATCGGTGACACATACGTGACACGAAATGCCTAAAATTGCCTAATTCTGCCTAACGATGAGACTAATAATTGGCCTGCCTACCCCTGTTTTCTCTGGATAGAGCGTCTGACTACGAATCAGATACTCTAGGCATAGACTAATCCCTCTCATCCCGTGGGTCAAATGTGGGCCAAAATCGATTGAAAATTGCTGAAACTATGGTATTAGGATTGAAAACCTGAAAGACTAAAAAGTCTTTCAAAAAGCAATAATTTCCTGGCGTAACAGGGGTGCCGAGGGCCGGACTCGAACCGGCACGTAGGATTACCTACGAGGGATTTTAAGTCCCTCGCGTCCTTCAAATCAAAATAGATTTATCCCCACGTGCCAAATACGTGCCAAAATTGACTGAAAATTGCTGAAACTATGGTATTAAAATTGAATCAACGAAAAAGATGAAAACAGCGATAAAGTCCCTCACACCAGGGAAAAACAGGCTGGCGGGAAGGTGTGGGAGTTGAACCCACCCAGGGCTTCTTACGGCCCCATACTGGTTTTGAAGACCAGAAGGCCCACGCAATCAAAGCAGACACTTGTGTATCGCTAAATTGTGACCACCTTAGATATATTTCCGTATACCTAGGAATACGGAAATATACCTACAGATAATTTGTAAGTTTCTGATAAAACTGACTAGTATTTTATTTTCAGGAAGTTAGGAGAATCCTTGGTATATGATTCGAAGTCCATTGGGCAAGGGAAGCTAACCTAATTAATATCATTTAGTTAGCCAATACTGAAAGACCCTCGGGCCGCACTAACTTTGAGAAATCAATCATGGTTTGCGCGCTGAGAGCGGCGCCTTCTCACCGAGACAAAAAATATCCATCCCACGAAAAGAAAGGAAAAACCCAGTAGAGGCATCTGTTTTGAAGTCTTTGGAAAGATGACGTGATTGGTTTTGCCTGAAATGACAAACCCTGCCCAGTAATAAGGATGAGATAAAACCTTTGAAGATGAAAGTTCCAACTTAGCTTTTCTTAAAGCACCAGCGATGGATTCGCTGGAACGGAGATGCATATAGAATCTTTCCATTAATTGATAAGTGGCTTGGTCGTTAACCGGCCATAGACTCATAAGCACAGAAGAGGCTCCTGCATAGAAGAAGGCCCTGTTTATTCCCTCAATTCCTTCTCCTTTAATAAGCTGTCCTAAGCCGGTTTGGCATGAAGATAGGGTTACAAGATCTGAATTTAGAGAAAGATTATAGATTTCTCGCATCTGGAGTAATCCGTCTTCCTGGGGATCGTCATCCAAAGAGAGAAGGATAGAAGATCGGACAGGATTTTTATTGTCTATAACACTGTGGGTTGCGAAGTGAATGATCTTATAGTCCGTTAGATTTTGCTTTTTAAGCAGGTCCTCAGAGGCCCTTTCCCTCAAGAGAGTATGTGTCTTTTTAGCTTTGAAAAGAGAACTGACCTTATTCACCTCAGTACCGCTGTACTCTAGTCTGTCAAAGCTGAAAGTATTTGTGGAAAAAAAGTCTCTAAAATTAGTGGATTTATCGTCTCCATTTTCAAATGATCCAAAATCAGGATCTCCAATGGCTATAATGTCCATAGGTCTTCTTGAACCATTCGTTTTCTTTTTTTCGATGATTTTTTGCAGCGAAGTAATAGATGGAGTATACGCAATTTCAATAGTATTCAACAGCCAGCTTGCACTATTTTGGTCTGTATTCAGAGTCTCAAATGGGAGAAAATGAAGGATGTCATCGGGAATGAAAATTATCCTTTTTATCTTTTTTGTGAGTCCGGGAAGGATGAGGGAAGAATACAGTTTGTAACCAAGTCCAAAATCATTTGAATTTTTATCAGTTATTATCTGCATGTAATCGGCGACAAGTTCTTTTAAATCGGTTTTTGATGGGATAGGAAATGTCTTGAAGTCCTTTTTTGTGACGACAAAAGCATGGGATTTATCTTCTCCCAGAGAATAAGCAAAAAAGGCTGTGTTTTTGTTGAGAAGTTTCTGAGCCTCGTTTAATGAGACGATTTTCGGGTATTTCAGGTCTGCATAAGCCGGGCTTTTAGACCTGATTTCTCTCTTTAACATTTCTAGTTCATGTTCATAATTTTTCAATTGTTCATAAATGTTTGTTTTTTCTTCTGGAGAGAGTTCTGCGGCAAGAAGCTTGTTGTATACGTTTGAGATATTTCTCATAATGTCTTTTTCCTGGTTTTGGAGCTTTGAATCAAGCCCCTGGAAAATGTCGACCTTTGATATTTCCAAGCTGTCTAGAAATACACGGGCCTTGCCGCGCTCCAAATAGTTGAAGGCTTCCTGCCCATAATTTTTATCTGGGTGGGATTCATGAAGTGTAGCTAATAATTGGATAAGATTTTGGTAAGCCTGGATTCTTTTGTCTGTTCCTAAGAAGCTTGCTTTGTGTTCTTCTAGCTTTAATTGGGAGCGAATGTCTTCAATTATTTGAATTGAGTTTTTGTAGCTGTCTACGGCTGCTGATAAGTTATTCTGTTTTTCCAGAGTCTTAGCTCTCTCTAGATAGGCCTCCCATAGAATCGCTCCTCCCGGAAATTCCAAAGCCAAATCTATCGCCCGTTGGTAGTATTTGTTGGATTCTTCGTAATTGCCTTGATTGTAGTAGATAATCCCCAGATTGTTGAGAATCATTCCCATTGCTTCGAAGTCTTTGATATTTTCTGCCTCAATGAGTGCGGACTTGTAATGTTCATCAGCGGTATTATATTCTTTCAATTGAGAGTGTACAGAAGCAATATTGTTTAATATTTTTATTTCGGTTTTTTTATGACCTGCTTTTTTAGCTAGTCTTAATGCATCTCCATGGTAAAAAAGAGCTCTATCAAGATCACTGTCTTTATTAGACTCCATTCCCATAAACCAGTAAACAGTTCCTATATTGTTTAGATCCATAGCCATATAGATATCAATGTCCATTTCTTTGTCAATTTCAAATGCTTTGAATAAATAGTTCAAAGAGTCTTCATATTCTCCGATATTTTTATAGATGGTTCCAATATTGTTTAAGCAAGCGGACTCATCAGCCTTTTGATTTGTGCTCCTAGCAATTTGAAGAGCCTCTTCGTAATAATTTAATGCTTTGTAATAATTGTCTAATTTTTGATAAAACAGTCCAAGATTTATTAGTGCTCTCTCTTCTTCTATTTTATGATTCAGATTTTGTGCAATTTTCAAGGCATTTTCATTCTGTGTGGCAAATTCTTGAAGGCTATTTATTTCTAAATAAGTATAACTAAGTTGACGAAGGCATTTTAATTCGTGTTCTTTGCTATCAAGCTTTTTAGCTAAGCTTATAGCGATAATAAATGATTCAATCGATTGATTATACTCTCCAGATGAACGGAATTTTTTTCCATCTGCATAGAGATTAAATATTTCAAGTATGGTTCTGCATGTTTCATGCAGATCTCTAAAATTCTCCCGTTTAGAAATTTCTAATGCTTCAATGTAATTATTTTTTGAGATATCTAGTTGCCCGAGATTCCAATTGAGTAGAGCTTTCTTTATAAGAGATTTCACTTCACGGTTTTTATTGTTTTCTTTTTTTGCTTCGATAAATTCTTTTTCATATAACTCTAAGGCTTTTTGAAAATCCCCATTTTGTCTCGCAATTTCTCCTTCTTTCAAATAAGTCGCTATTTTTTCATCTAAAGACTGAACTATGCTAGGTGAGAAATTTTTTGAGTTCTGCCTTGAAAGAAGATTGGAGGAAGAAAAAGAAATCAATAAAATGAATAAAACAATTTCAAAATGTTTCATGGCAGATATCTTTTCTCAAGATGACATTTTTCCATTCTAGATAGAAAAATTGTGTCAAATAGGAGAAAAGATATCTATAGTCTTTTGAGATGAAATAAGAGATGAAGTATGTAGTTCTTAATTTTATGGGGAACTAAAAAAGAAATGTTTAATTTGAGAACAAATATTTAAGTGATTTAAGCTGTCGTCTTAAGTCGCTATCTTGAATCTCCACCTCCGGTTCTTAGAGAGTCTAAGCTACCAGTGGTTTTTGCGTCTCCAGCGCCCGTTCTGAGAGAATCAAGACTGCCAAGAACATTTGTGTTGCCATTCAATAATCCAATCAGATGAGCATTTGGTAAGAAGAAGAAGATCGAAGAGATGATCTCATCGGAAATATTGATCTGTCTGAAGTTGTACTTGAAGTTTGGGCCTGCGTAGGTCATAGGGACGTACATCAGGACTACGGCAAAACAGGTGACTAAAGCAGCAAATTTGGCTAATTTCTTGCGCATGTTGGCCTCCTTCTAGGTCACATGCGCCTTGTCAAGGAGGGCTAATATTAGAGCGTAAAGTTGACTCCCAAAAAGCTCTAAAACTCCTCATCCAAGGCAGCGCATATAGAATATAAATCTGAAATATCTTTGTCAAGAGGTTTTTTAGGTTTTTTTTAAGGATAAATTATTTAAAAGAAACAAGTTGTTCCGACATGTGCATTATATAGAGCTGTCAAAAAATTACACACCTATATGTGGTGTTAAAAAATGTTCAAAAAGGATGAAAAAATACAGGCATTTTAGGGTTTTTTCCTGTATTTTGGGGCAATTTGCTCGAGTTCTTTGACTGCTTCCCCGGGTGGAGTGGTGAGAAGCGAGATGAAAACGGTCAGAAAAAAGGAGATCAAAAAGGCCGGAACGAGCTCGTATACAAAGTCTTTGAGCACGGCCACCTGGTTCCAGATGATGGTGACGGTCGTTCCTGAAATAAATCCCGCTGCCGCACCGGCTTTGGTTGTTCTTTTCCAGAACAGCGCCAGAAGGAGAGGCGGCCCGAAGGACGCTCCCAGCCCTCCCCATGCAAAAAGCACAAGCCAGAACACAAGGTCTTTGGCGATGGCGCCAAATATTAGAGCGGCAATCACCAGAAGCAGAACAACGGCCCGGGAATATAGGACTAACCTTCTCTGATCGATTGTTTGTCCTTTATGAATTATTTTCTGATAGACATCTCTGACCACTCCCGAGGAAGCTACGAGAAGCTGTGAGTCGGCTGTGGACATGATGGCGGCCAGGATCGAGGCTGTCACAATGCCCATGAGGATGGGGTGAAGGTGGGCCGAGGCCAGAAAAGGGAAGAGGTTTTCCGGGTCGCTTCCGGGAAGGGCTTCGGGTTTGAGATAAACGGCTCTTCCCACAAGTCCGGTAAAGACGGCTCCCCAGGCCATAACCACATTCCAGAAGGTTCCGATGAGGCAGGATTTGCGCAGGTCTTTGGGGTCTTTAACCGACATGTAGCGCACGAGGATGTGGGGATTTCCGGGTGATCCCAGGCCGATCCCTAGAAATCCTATTATTCCTCCCGCAGCCATGGCAAAGGGATTGAGAAACTTGGGATTAAAATTGTGGAGGATAGAGACTACGGCCTCCCATCCGCCGGCGTTGGAAATGACGATGATGGGCAGGACGAGGAGGGCGGCAATCATAAAAATGGCCTGGATCATATCTGTAAGCGATACGGCCAGAAATCCTCCCAATACTGTGTAGATAAGCACAATGGCGGCTGTGATAAGGATGCCGGTTGTTTCACTGACGCCAAATGAGGTGGAAAAGGCCTTTCCTCCCGCGTTAAACTGGGCAGCCACATAGGAGACCATAAAGATAAGGATGATAAGGACAGAGAGGATCCTTAAGAGTGAGGTTTTATCTTTAAAGCGGGACTCGAAAAAGTCGGGAAGAGTGAGGTTGTCCATCATGGCGGTGTATCGGCGGAGCCTTTTCCCGACAAAGGCAAAGAGGAAGACCTCCGCTGTGATATAACCGGTCACGGCCCAGATGGCGGGGGCTCCGAGTGTAAAGGCCATGCCTGTAACCCCGATGAGCAGCCAGGCCGAGCGGCCCGAGACAACGGCGCTGAGTGCGACGACGAAGGTTTTAAGCTTGCGTCCGGCGAGGAAAAACTCTGAAAGTCCGGAGGATGAGAACCTGGCCGAGACGATGCCTATGACCACTATGATAAGGAGATAGAGGGCAAAGGAGATAACGGCCTGGGGATTTGCATGGGTGGTGATCTGGCCGGCTGTCTCCACGCGCCCTATTCCCCCTCTTCCTTAAAAAACAGAAAAAAGATAAGAGACAGGAGGATTATACCGGCCGGGAGGATAAAGAGACCGAAGACCTCAATAAAAGACATTACAGTTTTTCGATGGCGTCTTTGTCCTTATAGAAATAGGAAAGCTCCCAGGCGGCGGTCTCGGGGGAGTCAGAGCCGTGGGTGGCGTTTCTTTCGATGGAAAAGCCGAATTCGCGGCGGATGGTGCCGGGTTCGGCAAGGGCGGGATCGGTAGCCCCCATGGTTTTCCGCCAGTAGGCAATGGCATCCTCTCTTTCAAGCTGCATGACGATGATTTTTCCTGAGGACATAAAATCCGTAAGGCTTGTGTAGAAGGGCTTGTCCTTGTGTACGATGTAGAAACCTTCGGCTTCTTCTTTTGTGAGGGCGAGCATTTTAAGGCCGGTGATGGTAAATCCTTCATCTTCTATGCGCTGGATGATCTTTCCTGCGGCTTTTTTCTTTACGGCATCGGGTTTTATGATGGCTAATGTCTTTTCCATTTCGGCTCCTTATGAATAAGAGGTATTAATTAAGATAAAGGTATAACCCAAACCCCGTTTTGAGTCAACGTAAGTATTGGGGCCAGGCCCTAGAAAATCCTCTTGGAAGTGTTTTTAATTTTCTTGATTCTTCCAATAGGGTCAACTTGACATTAAAAATTTGTAGATAATTTTAAAAGAATGTTTGCAGGTTGAATTCAATAGAAATCTCATATTATTTTCTACAGGCAGGTGACCAAGCTGGGTACCAATCATATCCTAAAGGATTGTTTGTTAAATTAATCCGACGAGTACCATCGGTATTAATCATGTAAATGTCAGTTTTTCTATTCTTGCTTCTATATTGGAAGACTATCTTTGAGCCATCAGGAGACCACCTTGGGACTCCTCCGCCTTCAGGTTCATGGGTCAATTGGACAAGTTGAGTGCCGTCAGGATCCATTATGAAAAGATTGACAATCTTTTCTTCTCCGCGATGAAATTCACGATTAAAGGCAATCTTCGTTCCATCTGGTGACCAAGAAGGATAACCATCAATATCAGGATGATTCGAAAGGTTTCTCCGGTTCGAACCATCGACATTAACTATATTTATCTCGCAATTGCCACCAGGCCACTGATCAACAGACATATATACAATTTGCGACCCGTCAGGAGACCAGTCGGGATAATAATTCAGTGCTGAATCGTTCGTTACCCTATGAACACTACTCCCATCGATATTCATGACATAAATATCCATCTGTCCATGACGATCAGATATAAATGCAATTCGGTTTCCATCCGGTGACCATGACGCAAAGCAATCTACCGATGGATGATTCGTTAGATTCCGGACATTGGTACCATCAGCATTCATGACGTAGATATCCTCATCGTCATCATCTACCGGGTTTCGATAAGAACCAAAGAGGATTTCCTTTCCATCAGGAGACCAACTCGGATACCAGTCCATTGTAGGATTATGAGTGAGATTGATCTGATTAGATCCGTCTGCATTCATGATGTAGATCTCAAAGTTCCCGTCCCTATCAGATGTGAATGCAATCTTTCCGGGTTGTTGTTGACATCCGATTCCAATCAGACAGAAAGAAATAAAAATGAGCGTAATGTGTCTTTTTTTAATTATAAGGATTTCCTTTTGGATGCGCTGGCTGGGTGAGCATCTTTGTGCTCATTTTCCACACCGGCCATCGTTGGGAATTGTAAATCACGGCAAAAAAGATGTCAACGAGGGTTTGAGGGTGCGGGATGTGGAGGTGATTTTTCATCCCTTTTATTTGGAATTGCTAGTTCCATAAAGAGAGATGAGTTTTTACAAATCACGCAAAAAATAGGTAACCAAAACAAAGAAAAATTCGTATATACTTATATAGATTTGAATGTAGTCGTGTATTTAAAAAGTTCATATCCTCACATAAAAATATTATAGGAGAGCTTTATGAAAAAAATCACCAGAAGG
>Ga0114920_10000302_pt1 | contig 21329 bp, 19 predicted proteins | sample ChitaG_FD_88683 | JGI IMG/M metagenome (GOLD analysis project Ga0114920, IMG submission 88683) | Deep subsurface microbial communities from South Pacific Ocean to uncover new lineages of life (NeLLi) - Chile_00310 metaG | ecosystem: Environmental > Aquatic > Marine > Oceanic > Sediment ...
CCGTGATTTCTATGGCTAGCATTTCCAGGATTTATCTCTTTTTCTGGTATGTGGCGTTATCTAAGTCATGCCGTAATCGCTGACAGTATTCAGCTAGCTTTATTTCTGCCTCGACCAGATTAGCCAATCGCTCCTTTGTTCCAGCACATTGAGCTAGTTTTTCTTCCTCCGCTTTTCGGTCTTTCTTGAGTTGGTTCAGTTCATCCAGTATACGATTTTCATCAATCTCCCCGTATCGGAATAATTTGATTAGCCTCTTTTCCTCTGAATCATAATTGTTTATCCGTCGTTTTAGCTTTGCGATTTCTTTGTCCAAAGACAGCTCTTCATCAACTTGGCTATGCTGTTCTTCAACTTGGTGCTGTAACTCTGCCAATATAAGCTGAGGGTTTTCAAGCACTTCTTTTACCTTTTCCCAGACAGTGTCTTCTAAATTATCAGCCTGAATGTAGGGAGCATTACATATCTTTCCCCTAGCAGCAGTAGGATAAGTCCCTCTGCAATGGTAGTAACGATAGCGGTGATTCATGAAACTCCCTACTAGAGGACTTCCACAATAGCCACACGCTATATGGCTTCTCAGTAGATACTCATGCGTTTTTCTTGCTCGGTGCAGTTCCCTATCTTGCTGGCGAATCTTCTGCACCCTTTCAAAAAGCTCTCTATCCACGATTGCTGGTGTAATATCAGGCAGTAGTTTCCAATTATCTTCAGGCTGCTGAACTATCGATGTCTTCCTACTACCACGGGTTTTACCAAAATAAGTCAGTCCAATGTATGCAGGGTTAGTTGCCATTCTTCTAATTGTCCTTGGCTCCCACTTGCTACCTGACTTTGTTGGTATTCCATTGACATTTAGTGTCTTTGCAACATTGAAGCAGCTATTCCCTTCACCCAACATTGTAAATATCTTGTTTACCGCTTGTGCCTCATATTCAAGCGGGATTCTCCTTTTCTGCTTATTGTCATATTTATAGCCCTGGGTTTCATTATGGATTCGGCAGCCATGCTGTTTGTGGTTATACCCCTTGTTATGCCCACTGTAGCTGCGCTTGATATAAACCTCCTCCATCTAGGCGTTATCTTCTGTATTGCTGGGTCGGTAGGTATCATAACACCCCCGGTGGCAGTGCATCTTTACATTACTGCTGGAATGTTTGATATAAAGGTGGGGGAACTGATACGGGGGGTTTTACCCTTTCTTGTGGCTATGACCATACTCCTGTTCATTATCGCCCCTTTCCCTGAGATTTCCACCTGGTTGCCGGGCATAATGAGAGGAGGGTGATTATGTTAAATATGGAAGGTGCGCATCGGGTCATCTGCTATTTCCGATATGGAGGGAGCAACTCTCCTACTAACCTCAGCATAAAGACAGCTTCTCGACAACAAGATAGATCAGGCTGTCCAAAAAGAGTAGCGTTGCTACTCCTGTGGCTACGAATTCTTCGTCGTGACTCCCGTCACGACGCTACACGGAATGAGGTTCTTGGATAACCACATATGGGTTACTGCTTTCACCCGTCAAATCCTCATAAGATAAGGGGAGCAGCAATTTCAAGGAAATTCTATCCGGCTAGCCAGTTCTGTCCTGTTCTTAACCCCTGTCTTTTCAAAGATACTCTTCAGGTGATTTTCCACGGTAAACCGGCTGATGAAAAGCCTCCGGGCCACATCCTCGTTAGTCAGCCCCTCGGAGACGCTTTGGACAACCTCTATTTCCCTCTCCGTCAAATGGTACCTTTCCCTTAAAACCTCTCCCCTGATTTTGCAGGTCTCGGAAATGTCCTCCAGGGAGACCAGGAAACAGGGCTTGGATACCTCCGTCGAAGGCTGCTGAGCGAGGCTGGTCTTTATCTGGAACCTTTTTCCATCCCCCGCGTACATAGTCCTTATGCGGGAAAGAGGAGCAATCCGGCTCCCGCTTTCAAAGATTTCTTTAATAGTCGAGCAGTCCTGCATAATCTCGGGAAGGATGGGAAGGTCGTAACTCTTTATCCCGTTGGCACTATTCGGTTTATGGGATAGAGAGAGGCAGCCCTCTTCGGCCTCGGAATTCCAATAGACAGGTCGAATCTTGTAGTCCAGCAGGAGAACTCCCTGTAGGGGTAGCTCATTCGCTTTCCGAAGCAGGTTTGCCTTCTCCTCAATTTTCGAGAACAGCCTGATATTTTCCACGACGGTGGTAAGGTGAGGAGACAGCATACGGGCTTTCAGCACCTCCATCTGGGAGAAGTTCGGATGCTTCTTAGGTCGAAAGAGGGCTATCACCCCCAAGAGCTTGGTCCCGGAGCGAAGGTAGATGACCATTTCATGGTGTATCTTCTGTGGCTTAAGAAAATCATTATAGTATCCCAGCTTCACCAAACGGGAGTATGGGCATACATTGTCTATCCTGGAGACTACCTTCCACGAATCCAGTTCTGCTCGGAAGGGGTCGTAACGGTAATAGTGACGCAAGTATTGGTCTAAGCGATGCTTGTCGATGCCAAGACTGACAGCGCTCGTAATATCAATACCTCTTAAACGACTATCACCAAGGAAGAAATTCGCACTATCTATCCGGAACACTGGCTCCATGGCATGAAGCATGTCCTCCCGCATCTCCTCGAGCTCTGAGTGGGAGGAGGCAATATGGATGAGGTCGAGGATATCGTGAAAATCCCGACTTGTTAGCCTATCCATTTTATTAATCATAACCTCAGAGTGGCTCTCTGTCAATAAAAATAGCTGTTTTCAGCTATTGAAGTTCATGATGAGTTGGTTTAGATTAGCAGGAAAAAGGGGTGTTGATATGTACAGGGGCTCCGGAATACATCATGTAGGTATCGGGGTCGAGAACTTAGAGGCAATGAAGACATTTTATCAAGGAGCCTTAGAGTTCAACAGGGTCTTTGTGGAATTTCCTGAGGAAGAACATAACATGGACGAGATGTTTCGGATGCCGTATGTCAAGTTCTCGGGAATAATGTTCCAGCAGGAAGCAGGGGGAGTAACTGTCGAGTTGATTCAGATGGCTAACCCTGTCCCACGCCCCATCCGCAAGGACTTTAGGTATGGTGATATCGGCGTTGCCAAGATAACTACTGCCGTTTCTGATGTGGAGCAATTACATAGAGAACTGAAGGACAAGGTGAATTTCTGTGCTGAACCTAAATCAACGGCGATTCCGGGGTGGGGGGATTACCACTTTGTATATGGTAGAGACCCAGAGGGAAACTTGATAGAGTTCATTTCCAGTCCAGAGCTGCCGGTGGAAAATAAGTTCGGCGGTGCCCGCTGGATAGGAGTAAGTGTTACCGACCTTGAACGGTCAAGGGCATTTTATCAAAAGTACCTGGGCTTCGACACAGTAGTAATAAATCCCCACGACAGCTTCTCCGGACTGGTTGATGAAGTTTCCGTTGGCAGCGGAACACAGGTCAGGTCCTGTGTTATTTCTAACAGCAAGGGTGGTGAGATGCTGGAACTTTTCGAGGTCTTGAAACCGCGAGGAAGGTCAATTCCCCTATCTACCTATTGGGGGGATTTTGGCTATCTGGAAATCGCAATTCAATGTGATGATATCCACGAGATGGGAAGCTATTTTGAAAAAGAGGGAATGGAATTCCTGGCCAGACCTACTTTGGCTTTGGATGAGCCAGATTATGAGGGCTGGTATCTATATATCAAAGACCCAGACGGTATCCCTGTGGAGGTTATTTCCCTGGTGCCTAAACAGTAAGCTAATCAAGGGGGTGTTAATGTATGTACAGAGGCAAGGGAGTTTATCGGTGAAGACCAAATAGAATAAGTTCTCAGGGGGTAAGTGATGCAACAGGAAAGCAACGAGGGTAAGGCGAAGAGACTTAAGGAAGCTGTGGTTGCCGCAGTGGATTCACGTCAAAAGGAACTAATTGACATCAGCCTGAAGATACATGACAATCCTGAAGTTCGTTTTAAGGAGTTTAAGGCCTGCAAATTGCTGGCAGACTATCTAGGTCACAATGGTTTCAGCGTTGAATACGGTGTCTACGACCTAGAAACTGCTTTTATGGCTACAATCGGCAGCTCCAGGCCCAAGATAGCTATAATGGCGGAGTACGATGCTCTAGAAGTCGTAGGGCATGGTTGTGGGCATAATATCATTGGCACTGCGGCAGCCGGAGCTGGTGTTGCTTTAGCCTCGGTCATAGAGGAGCTTGGGGGGGCAGTGGTGGTGTTTGGCACACCGGGTGAGGAGTTCGGCAATGGCAAGGAATTAATGGCCAAGCGTGGAGCATTTAACGATATTGATGTGGCTATGATGATACACCCTTGGAATCGTGACTGGTCAACCTGCGATTGTGCAGCTGTGTGTCCAGTAAATGTCGAATACTTTGGAAAGTTAGCTCATCCTTGCACCCCGGAACAGGGTATAAACGCGCTTGACGCTATGCTTGTGGGCTTCAACGCGTTCAGCACACTACGGCAAACGCTACTCACAGTTTCTGAGTCAGAGCAAGCAGTGTTTGGCACTAATATCCGTACTGACGCTGACGCCTCCTTCATACCTGATCACACAACCGCGCAGGTTGTAGGTTTCGGCATAGATGACGACCGCCTGAAAGCTACACTTGATAGAATGCAAGACTGTTTTAGGGCGGGTGCAATCGCTACCGGGGCTAGACTGGGATTTCGATACGACTGGGACAATAGATGTAGGGCGACATACGTCAACAGGGTGATGTGCGAGCTCTTCGATACCAATATGAAGTGGATACGTCCAAATTGGAATCCAGTTACTCTGCCAAATTCACTTTTGGAGCGTGGGGCCACTGATATGGGCAGCGTGAGTCAAATTATACCGTCGATCCATGTCTGGATTGCCATCGCGTCACCTGAGGTAGGCTGGCATACGGTTGAATCTGCGGCTGCCGCCGCCTCAGAGAAGGGGCACAAGACGATGCTGGACGGTGCCAAAGCGATGGCTATGACGACAATCGACCTGATTATGCACCCCGACATCCTCAGTAAAGCAAAGGACGAATTTAGAATACTCCGAAAAAGGATTGAGGGACAAGCTTGTACCTGAGGTGAGCGATACTTCTTATTTAAGGAGGTGATAGCTTATAAAAATGGTACGGAACTGAGATACGACTTGGCGGAAGTAACACAAAATTAGGAGGTAACATTGTGAACAGGTTAAAAATAGGTATGTTTATTTTGTTGGCACTAATGTTGGTGCTCAGTCCGCTCCTGGGTGGCTGTGCTAAGGAAGAGGAACCAACCCCAGCACCCCCACCAGAAGAGGAGGCACCCCCACCCCCAAAGCCAATAGTCATTAGGTTTACCAGTGTCTGGCCACCTGTCGATGATACCATATTGCTGATGAAAGAGTTAGAGACAATGGTTCCTGCGGCGACTAACGGTCGGGTAAAGTTTGAGAACTATCACGCTGGTCAGCTCTACGGGTATGTCGAGGGATACATGGCAGTGCAAAGCGGGGATATTGAGATGTGCTGGGGTGGTACCGAGCTGGCTCCTATAAGCCCGGAATGGGACGCAATCTGTGCTCTATCCTGGCTATGTGATGACGAGGCTCATTTCCTGCGTCTAATGGAAACAGATGCCGGTAAAGCCCTTCTGGATAGGATGGAAGCTATGGGGCTGAAGCACTTAGTTTACGTTGGTTTTGCCGGTACCGGCAAGCTCGCCAACAACAAGCACCCCATTGAGACGCTGGAAGACTTTAAAGGGGTGAAGTTCTGGTTCCCCCCGATGCCGCTGTTTCTGGCTCAAGCCGAGGCACTGGGCATCCAGACCGTGGCTATGGACCCTGCGGAATGGAATACCGCTATTGAGACCGGTATGCTTGATGGCTGCATCGCCTCTGATGCCGGCATGACTGCCTGGAACCTGAAGGAGGTTTGCCCATACGCAACTGTGTCTGGTATAGGGTTTGGTGCTGTCTATATGGTTATCAATGCTACATTCTGGAACAGCCTGCCAGCGGACATTCAACAGGCACTGGATAAGGTGTTTAACCAGTGGGCAAAAATGAACCGGACAATGATGGAAGAGCGACATGAGAGGGTGATGGGTGACTTTGAGGCAGCAGGGGGGGTTATATCGGTACTGACTGCGGCAGAGAAGGCCAGGTGGCTGGAGGCGCTAAAGCCGGTCTTCGATAAGGCGAGGGAAAACCCCGATGTCGCTGCGATTATGGAAGCGGCGGATAGTGTCAGGTAGCAGAGGTATCAGGTAACATAAACAAAGGGCTTGGTGCTACACCTGAGTTTAATGCCAGTGTAGCACCAGGCTGGTCTGGGTGTGATACAGTGACAAGATTAGGCAGTATCAGCCGAAGGGTGGAGACTGTTGTCCAGTCAGCAGGGAACTTTTTTATGATTGCGATTGCGATACTGGTCTTTGCTGAGGTGGTCAGCAGATTTTTTGGGCAAACCCGTGGTTTTATGGAGGAATTCAGCAAGTGGGCACAGGTTTGGTTTGTCTACCTGATGCTGGGAGTGATTGAGAAGGGACGCGGTCATATCACAGTTGATATCCTGCCCAGAAGGGTTCCGGAAAGATATAAGACAGGGCTGCTGATTGTTTTTGATATCGTGACTCTAGTCTTTGCCATCCTCCTGTTCTGGTCTGGAGTCCAAGTTTGCCAACAGCTGATACAAATGGGGGTTCCTTCAGGAATAGGGGTTACTTTTCCTCTGTGGATATCCAGGCTGTGTATACCTTTAGGCGGCATCTTCCTCGCCTTTTTCTCCATTGAACACCTGGTCAGGGATATCCCCTCCCTGGGTAAGCAAGCGAGGGATAAAGAATAATGTTTGTTCTGGGTGTAGTTGTTTGCGCTGTTCTTTTTGCTATCGGGGCACCTCTTTATGTTGCTTTTGGCTTGGGTGGTCTGGTTATCCTCATGTTTCATGTCGGTATGTCTTTAAAGCAGCTATCTATGATGTTCTTTGGTTCTCTGGACAGCTTTATTTTACTGGCTGCTCCCCTTTTTATCCTGGCGGGTAACCTTATGCTGCAGGGCAGAATTGGGAAGCCTTTAGTTGATTTTCTGGGCAGTTTTACCACTCGTGTCCCCGGTGGGCTGGGCATAACCAGTGTTCTTGCCAGCCTGTTTATTGGTGCTCTTACCGGCGTTATCCCTGCCACCCTGGCTGTGGTGGGGCTCATAATGTTCCCGGCGATGATAGCGGCAGGTTATCCCAGGAGCTTTAGTAGTGGGGTATTGTGTGCCTCATCTAACCTGGGCAATCTTATTCCACCCAGTATAGGATTCATCCTCCTTGGTTTCCTGACCGGGGCGTCGGTGGGTAAACTGTTCATCGCTGGCATCATGCCTGGAGTGCTGCTGGCGGCAGCATTCGCCATCACTGTCATGGTCATTGCCAAAAGGCAAAAGTTTCCCTCTATGCCGGCGGTCAGTTGGAGGGAGCGAGGAAGCCTGTTTATCAGAGCCTTACCCGGCATATTCATGCCGATTATTATCCTGGGTGGCATTTATAGCGGGATGTTCACTCCCACTGAGGCAGCAGCAGTGGCCGTCGTTTACTGTTTTATTATCAGTGCTGTCATCAACCGGGGAATCAACTGGAAAGCTACCTGGACTTCCCTGACCGATACGGTACGAATAACGACCTTCATAATGGTGCTAATCGCCGGGGCACTGGTACTGGGCAAGGCTTTCGCACTGGTTGGATTCACCCGGGCTATCACCGACTGGGTAGTAGTTGCCGGACTGGGTCCGATGGGATTCCTTCTCCTGCTTATTGCGGTGTTCATAGCCATGACCTTCATCATGGATCCGACAGCCATGATATTTGTAGTTATACCTCTTATCATGCCCACCGTAGCTGCCCTTGATATCAACCTCATCCATCTATGCGTTATTCTCATCGTTGCTGCATCGGTGGGTGTCACCACACCCCCTATGGCGGTACACCTCTATATTACTGCCGGGATGTTTGATGTGCCGGTGGAGGAGGTGATGCGGGGGGTCTTGCCCTTCCTGGTGGTTTTGACCATTGTCCTGTTTATTATTGTCCTTTTCCCTCAGATTTCTACCTGGCTGCCGGGCACCATGATGGGTGGTTAAACTGCCATAAAGGAAGTCCATCGATGAAGTTCGTATAGCGTAACTTCTTAAGGAGGGAGCATGCAGCAGGAAAGCAAAGAGGCTGAAACCAAGAGGCTTAAGGAAGCGGTAGCTGTAGATATAGACTCACAGCAGAAGGAGCTAATTGATATCAGCCTGAAGATTCACGACAACCCTGAAATTCGCTTCAAGGAGTTTATGTCTTCCAGGTTGCTGGCGGACTATCTGCGAAACAACGGCTTCAGCGTTGAATACGGTGCATACGATTTAGAAACCGCTTTCAAGGCTACCACCGGCAGCTCCGGGCCCAGGATAGCCATAATGGCCGAGTACGATGCACTGGAAGTCGTAGGTCATGGGTGCGGCCATAATATTATCGGCACTGCCGCAATCGGGGCTGGTGTTGCCCTGGCCTCGCTCATAAAAGAACTCGGGGGAACGGTAGTGGTATTCGGCACGCCGGCAGAAGAGGGCGGCAACGGCAAGGAGTTGATGGCCAAGCGTGGGGCATTCAACAACATTGATGCGGCCATGATGATACACCCGTTAAATCATGACCTCTTACCCTGGGATACTGCAATTGTATTGCTGGTTAATGTCGAGTACTTCGGGAAGGCGTCACACCCTGCGTTCGCGGGGAAGGGCATAAACGCCCTTGACTCTATGCTGGTAGGCTTTAATGCTCTTGGCACACTACGGCAGACGATACTCGCATCTTCTGCGCCAGAGGAGTTTGTGGTTGGCGTTATTCTCAAGGGCGGCGTCGGCGCCCACATCATCCCTGACCACACGACAGCGCAAATCATAGCGGCGGCTGTGAGCGATGACCTTCTAAAGGCTCTGCTTGATAGAGTGCAGGACTGTTTCAAGTCAGGCGCACTGGCCACCGGGGCTAGACTGGAATTTCAGTATGACTGGGATAATAGATACAGGGCAACACACACTAACAGGGTGATGTGCGAACTTTTCAATAGCAATATGAGGTCACTACGCCCGGATTGGAGTCCGGTAAGTCCTTCCTTTATAGAAAGTGGCGCCACCGACATGGGCAGCGTAAGTCAAATCACACCATCAATCCATCCCGGTATCGCCATCGTGCCCGGTGATGCACTCTGGCACTCGGTTGAATCTGCGGCTGCCTCCGCTTCTGAGGAGGGGCACAGGGCAATGCTGGATGGCGCCAAGGCGATGGCTATGACGACGATCGACCTTATCGTGCTCCCCGAAATCCTGAAGAAAGCGCAGGAGGAGTTTAAAAATACCCGGAAATAGGAACCAGAATTCTTGTCCAGGTCTATTTTAAGCATAGAAGAGCCAGATTCTGATAGTTGGTGAAAAACAAAGTAATTAAGACCGCCTTTAATTCCAAGTGATTTTATGACACCAATGGTGGCTCAGAGGCTCTACCATTTACAAAACTACAAGGAAGGAGGACTTCGAAATGGGAACGAATGTGAAGTCTATGGAATTATGGGAACGAGCCAAGAGGGTTATGCCAGGGGGTCATAGCAACCTCAGGATACCACTGGCCCACAAGGTGCTTTTTATGGTCAAGGGGAAAGGCGCCCATCTCTGGGACGCCGATGGGAATGACTACATTGATTTTATGTGTGCGGCGGGGCCATCCATTTTCGGCAATGGCGACGAGGAGTACATGCAAGCTCTAAGGAACATACTGGATACCCTCTACTTCACAATGTCCGGGGTAGAGATGACACCAATAAGTATAGAACTGGCTGAAAAGTTTGTGCAGCATGTTCCATGCGCTGAGAAGGTCCGCTTCTGTATCTCGGGGACAGAAGCTGTCCAGCTTGCCATCAGGCTCGCCCGCGCCTATACAAAGAGACGCTACTTCATCCGCTTCGAGGGGCATTACCATGGATGGTTGGATAACGTTTTAGGTGGAGTGGTTGATGATAGTGCCACAGGCAGGCCCTTTGCCGTGGAAAGCGACGAAGACCCCTTAGGAACCGAGGGTAGAGACCCGGCGGCCTTCGAACAATCTTTCATGCTGCCGTGGAATGACATAGATGTCCTGGAACGAGTTCTGGAAAAGTACGGAGAAGAGGTAGCGCTAATCCACATGGAGCCCATCCTCTGCAATCATGGTTGCTGCCCACCTCACCCTGGCTACCTGGAGAGAGCCAGGGAACTATGCACAAAGTACGGGATAGTTTTATGTTTCGATGAAGTGATTACCGGTTTCAGACTGGGACTGAGCGGCGCCCAGGGAAAGCTCGGGGTGACGCCGGATATCGCTACCTTCGGTAAGGCTATGGGGGCAGGGATTCCCATCTCAGCGGTTGCCGGGAAGAAGGAGATTATGGACCTTCTTCTCGAGAGGAGGGCCGTCGGCGCCGGGACCTTTAATGGATATACCTTCGGCGTATCGGCCTCTCTGGCAGCAATGAAGATTCTCGAGAAGAATAATGGTGCCTTTTACCGGAAAATCGACGCAGTTCAAGCTCCATTGATGAACGGGCTTAAGGAAATCAGCAGGAGGCACAACATACCTATGCTCATTCAGGGGGACACGGGCTTCTTCTATGTCGAATTCATCGATAGGGAAGTGGCTTACAGCGTCAGGGATTTGATTGGAGCGGACATGGAGAGAAAGACCAGGTTCCTCTCACTTCTGACCGAAGAAGGCGTCCTCCCTTTGCCTGACGGAAGGTTTTACGTCTGTGGAGCCGTTACTGATTCAGATGTGGACAGGACACTGGAAATTGCAAACCGTGTCATGGTAAGGATATAGTCTGCAAATAGGGAGAAAAATAGCTGTTTTCAGCTATTGCAGTTCATGATGAGTTAGTTTACATTACTTTAAAATCAATGGTGTACTTTAGGAATTTGCATCCTTGAATCACTAGGACTATATAATCAGAGAGGTGTCATGTGAAGGGATATTAGTTTTGAATCAAGTCAAATATTATTAGGGAGGCTTTTGTATGAAGATTGGATATGAAACCATAGTGTCCTACTGGCCCGAGACAGTGTTGAAGAGGAGCGATTTTGCCTATCTAGACCAGGTGATTCCGGCAGAGCAGCGAGAGATGTTCCAGGTTCCTAACGCCCCTGAAGAAGTAAGAAGGATAAATGATAAGGATGGCGCCGAAATTCTGGGGGAAAGGGTAGCGAGGAAGGCTCTGGACGCTGCCGGACTCGAGCCATCTGATATTGACTGCATTATCGCTGAAAACGAGGGGGGAAAGTATATTATCCCCGGGGTTGGCTGTGCCGTGCATCAGCGATTGGACTTCCCGCAATACATGCCCGTGTTCGACATTAAACAAGGCGGGGCGAGCTTCGTTGACGCCAGCCATCTGGCCTGGTGCCTGCTTCTCAGCGGTCAGTATAAGCGGATACTGGTGGTGACCGTGGCCGCATCCAGTGCCGGGGGATTGGACAAAACAAGCCCGCTGTCCATGACCATCAGTGATGGAGCTGCTGCGGCTATTGTTTCGTCGCAGAATCTAAAATGTGAGTTTCTTTCCTACTCCACACGCACCGACAGTTTCATCTATGACCAGTGTTTCGTAGCTTTGCGACCAGCGGAGCATCCAGAACTTCTAAATGAGGGCGAAAGTGAGATGGGAATCTACCTCGCTATAACGCCTGAGTTTTTCGAGTACCAGCAGAGAGTGGCGAAGAGTTATGTTCGTGACCTGGTGGAAAAAGCCGCCGATAAAGCAAAACTTGCCCTTTCAGACCTGGATGTAATTTTTGCCCATCAAGCCAGCATGTTGCTGATGGAAGGGTGGATGGAAGGACTGGAAGAGGTTGGAGTAGATAGAGGGAAATGGAAGGGAACCTTCAATAAGTATGGAGGGGCTTTGAATGCCGATTTTCCAGCCAACCTGGCGGAGTTCTGGGAAGAGGGAGGACTGAGGAAGGACTCAATCGTCGCCCTCTTTGGACCGGGAGGTGGTGGACATACGTCCAGTCTCATATTAAGATGGTTGGGTTAAAAAAGACACCAGTGTGAATGATGACTGCCAAAAGGGGAAACAAGAGGCGAGCAATGTTTCAATCAAGGAGGTGGTGCCTATGAGGATAATATAAGACTAGTTTACATCCTGGCAGAAATAATACAAAATCAGGAGGTAATCAGTGAATAAATTAAAACTTGGCCTGTTTATCCTGCTGGCACTGATGTTGGTGCTTACTCCACTCCTGGGTGCCTGCGCCAAGGAGGAAGCACCAGCGGAAGTCAAAACATTAAGGATCGGTCACATTATCGCCATGACCGGCCCTATCTCGCCCGGACTGGAAGTCTGCACCCAGGGTGTAGAGGCAGCAGCAGAATGGATTAATGAAGAGGGCGGCATTACCGTTGGTGGACAGCAATACCTGATTGAAATTGTGTACGGGGATAACAAAAGCACCCCCGAGGGCACGATAGCCGCTGCCAACAGACTAATTTATGAGGAGAACATAAAGTTCATCGTGGGACCAATTGTGCCCTGGCTGACTATCGCCATGGCACCGGTCAGCGAGGAAGCCAAGGTAATACGCTGCTTGATTGATGGTACCGGAACGCCGGCTGAGATGAATCCTGATACGCCCTATACTTTCACATCCTTTTTCGAGACCACGTGGATGCCGCCTGCGTATGACTATTTGGTTGAGGCTTACCCCGAGGTAAAAAAGGTAGCCATAGTAGCTCCAGATGAACCCGGGGGACAGTATTGGGTAGAAATGTCAAAAAAAGAGGCTGAAGCACACGGGCTAGAGGTGGTGTTTTCTGAGAACTATGTCATTGGTACAGAGGACTTCTACCCGCTAATGACCAAAATGCTGGCTACTGAGCCAGACGCAGTAGACTTAGGTGTTGGTATACCACCCTGGTATGCGGGCATCATAAAAGGAGCACGAGACCTGGGCTTCACCGGTCCTTTATTCAGTGGGTCGGCTCTGCACCTCCGCCTGCTGATTGAACTCGTGGGCACAGATTATGCAAATGATATATTTGCCTGTTGCCTGAACGGGGAAAGCACGCAGCTCCCACCCCTCGTAAATGAATTTAGAGGGCGGGTGCTAGACAAGTATGCGGGTGTTGATTTCCAGGAAGCCCACCTCGGTGGCTGGATTGCTCTCTGGTGTCTGGTACAGGCTATTGAGGAAGCACAGAGCCTTGACACCACTGTTGTAGCCAATACCTGGGAGAATATGGAGAGCCTTGAAACCCCATTTGGACCTGGTACCATGGGTGGGCTGGAGGCTCTCGGTATTAACCATGTGGTAATGGGGCCTCACCCAATTACCAAAGTGGAGAATGGGGAACTGATAGATGTCGGGATAATAACCCCACGCTTTCCAAAGTAATGAGCTGAACTATAAACAGTGAAGTAGTGGATAGATAGCAAAAGGGGGCTTACAACCTGAAGTGCCGGTTGTAAGCCCGTGGGGGGATATGGCTATCTCTAGTTAAATTGGCAAACATTTAAGAGGAAGGGAAACTTGGACGCAGCTACACTGGCACAAAGTGTATTGAATGGACTGGTGTCGGGGGGCATATACATACTGGTAGCCCTGGGGCTGACCTTAGTCCTGAGCATCATGGGTATTGTTAATCTGGCACATGGTGAGTTATACATGCTGGGTGCCTATGGTGTGTATTACCTTTGTACCATCGCCGGTCTTAATTTTTTCCTGTCCCTGCTGATATCTACGCTCCTTGTAGGTGGGCTTGGGATAGTCCTGGAGAGGTTTTTCTTCCGTCCCTTTCGCGGGCAGTTGGAACGTGCCTTAATCATTGCTATGGGGCTTATTTTGCTCCTGCAAAATGCGGTGCTGGTAACTGCCGGCGGCGTTCCCAAGGCATCTCAAAGCCCGTTTTCAGGTGTCCTCAACATCTCGGGTGTCATTATTCCTTACGAAAGGTTGGTAACCATCCTGGTTGGTCTAGCGCTGGTATCAGGTCTTTTTCTCCTGATTCAAAGGACCAAGATAGGTCAAGCAATGGTGGCAGTTTCCCAGGACATAGATGCCGCTGCCCTGCAGGGTATAAATATCGACCGCATTTCATCTGCAGCTATGTTCCTGGGCTGCGCCCTGGCGGCAGTAGCCGGAGGTCTAGTAGGAGCTATGTTTAGTGTTGCCCCGCTTATGGGGGGCTTTGCCTTGATGAAGGGAATCGCGGTAATTATCCTGGGAGGTCTGGGCAGTATCCCCGGTGCTGTTATCGGGGGCTTGATTATAGGTTTAATAGATGGCATAGTTCCACCTCTATTGACTACCCACATGGCCAGCATGATTGGCTTTGGCGTTATTATCCTCGTCCTACTATTCAGACCTCAGGGGATTATGGGACATGAGTAGAGGAAAACTGGTTAAACCCTTAAGCTACAGCGCCTTGATAATACTTCTCTTCCTGGTTCCGCTATTTATTACGGGGCCTTACTGGCTTCACATCCTTATCCTGGTTGGGATGAATATTATTCTGGCCAGCAGTCTCCGTCTGATAGCTACTTCAGGACAGCTATCGCTTGGTCATGGCGGTATGATGGCCGTCGGCGCCTATACATCGGCTCTGCTGGTAATGAAGCTGGGACTGTCATCCTGGGCAGCTCTGCCAGCAGCCGGGGTGGCCGCTGGAATCATCGCCCTACTGATTGGCTTCCCTTTTGTTAGACTAAAGGGAATCTACTTCGCCATGGTCACCATCTTCATGGCTGAGATGATTATGCTTACCGCCGAGCAGTGGCGGAGTTTAACCGGCGGCAGTTCAGGCATTATCAATATCCCCCGCCCAGACCCTATTGTTATCCCCGGGCTGCTGAACATGGACTTTGCCTCCAAGGTTGATTTCTACTATCTTATGCTGGTTCTAATGCTGGTTACCCTTCTCATTCTTTACGCCATTGAGCGTTCCCGTATTGGCCTGACCTGGCTTAGTATTCAGCAAGCCGAACCTCTGTCAGAGAGCATCGGCGTAAATACCGCCAGATTCAAAGTCCTTGCTTTTTGCATAGGTTGTTTCTTCGCCGGCATAGCCGGCGCTTTCTACAGCCAGTACATCAGTGTAATAAACCCGCACGCTTTTGGCTTTTTCTTTGCTATCTATGTCGTGGTCTATATGATAGTAGGGGGAATGAAAAGGTTCGCTGGGCCGATATTAGGAGCATTTCTTTTAACCATGCTTCCCGAAGTCGCCAGCCCTCTAAGACAGTATCAGCCGTTTGTTTTTGCCGGGGTGTTGATGGCGGTAATCTTCTTCCTGCCCGGGGGCCTGGTCAGTCTCCCACAGCAACTGAAAAAACTTATTAAGGAAAGGCTTGGCCATGCTTGAAATCAGGGGGTTGACCAAGTACTTCGGCGGCTTGGCTGCTGTTAGCGAACTCGACCTGAGTATCAACCAGGGGGAGATGGTGGGCTTAATCGGTCCCAATGGCGCTGGGAAGACGACTGCCTTTAATCTGATAACCGGCTTTCTTCGACCAACCAGGGGAAGGATAACGTTTGACGGCAAGGATATAACCGGTCAAAAGCCACACTCCATAGCTGAGAAGGGGATAGTTAGGACTTTTCAGGTAACCAGCCTCTTCCCCGATTTCACCGTCCTGCAAAATATACTGGCAGCCTGTCACCTAAAGCCGAAGGTTGGCTTCTGGGAAGCCACACTCCATACCTCTAGCAGTCATAAGAAGGAGGAATATATTTTAGGCCGAGCCCTGGAAATCACCCAATTCGTAGGTTTAGACGGCGCAAAAGATATGTCTATCGCAACCCTGCCCCACGGGCATAAAAGGATACTTGGCATCGCTATAGCCTTAGCCGCCAAGCCCAAACTGCTATTACTTGATGAGCCATTATCCGGGATGAATGCTGAGGAGGTCGCTGATGCAATGACGCTCATCGACAGGATATGGCAAGGAGGGACTACTATCCTGTTAATTGAGCACAACATGAGGGCGGCGATGAGTTTGTGCCAGAGGATTACCGTGCTGAACTTTGGCAAGAAAATCGCTGAAGGCTCACCGGAAGAGATAAGGGAGAACAAAGAAGTGATTCAAGCCTACCTTGGAGCTGGTGAACATGCTGCTTAACCTGAAAGATATAACGGTGCACTATGGGACAGCTGAAGCGGTAAGGGGTGTTACCGTGGAGGTAGCCGAGGGCTCCGTGGTCAGCGTCATTGGCGCCAACGGGGCGGGCAAAAGCACTATCTTGAAGGCTATATCTGGGTTGATGCCTCTAACCTCGGGGGAAATATGGTTTCAGGACAAGAGGATAGACGGAATGGCGGCTCATAATATTGTCGATCTCGGTCTTGTCCAGGTTCCTGAAGGCAGGAGGCTTTTCCCTTACATGAGCGTCCTGGGCAATCTCAGACTGGGTGCCTACTTACGAAAGGATAAGGCTAGCATAAATAGAGACCTGGATGAAATCTCCAAACGCTTCCCCGTTTTGCGGGAGAGGCGAAATCAGCAAGCTGGAACCTTAAGTGGTGGTGAGCAACAGATGCTAGCTATCGGTCGTGCCTTAATGGCCAGACCAAAGCTACTTCTGATGGATGAGCCTTCGCTGGGGCTGTCTCCTATATTAGTTGAAGAAATAGCCAATGTTATTAGAGACATCAATAAAAGTGGGGTGAGCATTCTTCTGGTAGAACAAAATGCCGGGCTGGTCACTCAAGTTACTGATAGGGGTTATGTGCTGGAGGTGGGCAAAGTCGTTCTGGAGGGAAACATAAAAGAATTAATGGCCGATAAGCTTGTGCAGAGAGCATTTTTGGGCGCATAGGTTGATATCAGGTTCTACCAGAAGGGAGGTGGTATTAAGCAGTAAAATAAATATCGGCTGCACTCCTGCTTGGAAGATACCGGGTTATTTGTAGCTAAAGAGCCTTCAAAAGGAGGAGAGATGAAGATAACAAAGGAACAAATGATAAAGCTCTATACCGATATGGTGCGCGTTCGGAAGCTAGATGAGACGCTGATAAATGGTCTTTTTGCCGGTAAAGTCCAGGGATTCTATCACAGTCAACAGGGACAGGAGGCGCCCGGTGTCGCCGCCTGCGCTCTGTTAAGCAAGGATGACTATCTATTCTATACTCATCGCGGGCACGGCGTCGGCAAGACCCTGCCCAAGGGTGTCCCGGCCAGGGCTATTATCGCCGAACATTACGGCAAGGCAACTGGTAGTTGCGGTGGTATGGCTGGCTTTCATACTTGCGAGATAGAACTGGGTATTCCTGGCCTTGGTGGAACGGTTGGGGGGGAATTTACTCTCGCTTCTGGAATGGGTATTGCGGCTAAGATGAGAGGAAAAGGCCAGGTGGTAGCTTCCTTCCTTGGGGACGGTGCTACCGGTCGGGGGACCTTTCATACCGCTATGCTCATGGCTGCCAATTGGAAGCTCCCTGTGGTGTGGATATGTGAGAACAACCTCTATGGGCAGTTCGTGCCCATAAGCATAGCTTATCCTAAGGAAAACATAGCCGATTTAGCTTTTGGCTATGGCATACCCGGGGTTATAGTAGACGGTCAGGATGTCGTTGCCGTCTATGAGACCGTTAGCACCGCCGTAGACAGGGCTAGAGCCGGCGATGGTCCCAGCTTGATAGAGTGCAAGACCTACCGCTTTAGGCCCCACCTCGAGGGTTTCCCTGATTTTATCGGGGCCGGGCTGCGAAATGAAGAAGAGGTCGAGACCTGGAAGAAAAGAGACCCTATTGAGCTATTCAGGAAAGGGCTGCTGGAGCAGGGTATTCTAACCGGTGCTGATATAGAGAGGATTGACCATGAGGCGGCAGAGGAGATGGAGGAGGCGGAGAAATTTGCCAGTGAGAGCCCAATACCTGACCCTGAGATTCTGAAAACGGCTCTCTATGCTGACTAGATAGAAAGGTGGTGCCAACTAAAATGAGAGAAATTATGTTTAAGGATGCCATAAATGAGGCTATGACTGAAGAGATGACCAGGGATGAGACTGTTTATCTCATCGGTGAGGGCGTAAGCCGCGACCCATGGGGAACCAGCGAAGGCTTTTTTGAAAAGTTCGGTGAGGAGAGGATAAGGGATTCGGCAATAAGCGAAACGGCTATTGTCGGTTCCTGTGTTGGGGCAGCACTGGCTGGCTACCGTCCGGTTGCCAACATAATGTTTAGCGATTTCCTTGCTATCGCTGCTGATGAGACATTGAATAAAGCGGCCAAGTGGCGCTTTGCCAATGGCGGCAAGGTTACGATACCCATGGTTATCAGAGCCCCGATAGGGGGTTATAGCAAGACGGGTCCGGAGCACTCCCAGTGCACTGAGGCTTTTGTGTGGCATGCCCCGGGGCTGAAGATAGCTATCCCCTCTACTCCTTACGACGCCAAGGGGCTGCTGAAGACGGCAATCAGGGATAATAATCCAGTGATCTACTTTGAACACAAGGCGCTGATGGGGACAACGGGAGAGGTACCGGAAGAGGAATACACCATTCCGTTTGGCGTGGCTGATATTAAGAGAGAGGGAAAGGATGTTACCATTGTCGCCACAGCATTTATGGTGCAGATGTCCCTGGGGGTGGCCGACCGGCTACAGAAGGAGAAGGGTATCAGCGTGGAGGTTATCGACCCCAGGACCCTTGAACCGCTCGATATCGATACTATCGTTGCCTCGGTGAAGAAGACAAAGCGAGTGGTAATCGTTGATGAGGACGTATTACGCTGCGGTGTAACCGGTGAGATTGCTGCGCAAATTATGGAGAATGCCTTTGACTTCCTTGATGCCTCAATCCAGAGGGTAGCTGCCGCCAATATGCCCATCGCCGGCGGCTTCCTTGAGCAGTATATTTTGCCTCAACCCAAGGACATAGCCGCTGCTATAGAGAGAGTCTTGAGCTAACTTCCAGCGGATAGTATAATTTCGGTTAGTCAGCTTATAGCTATGGAGGACGAGATGTATCCAGGTGACCTGAAATACAATGCAGAGCATACCTGGCTGAGAATGGAAGGGGACAAAAGGGGCCGGGTTGGCATTACCTACTATGCCCAGGAGCAGTTAAAGGAGGTTGTCTTTGTTGAACTCCCTGAGGTGGGCACTGATGTCGTCCACATGGAGCCCTTTGGCGTAATCGAATCAGCCAAGGCGACCAATGACCTCTACAGCCCGGTAACCGGGGTGGTAGTGGAAGTAAATCATGACTTAGAAGCTGAACCCAGCATGGTTAATCAAGACCCCTACGGCAAGGGATGGATGATAGTGGTAGAGTTCGGCAGTCCCGCCGAGCTGGACTCTTTGATGTCGGCAGAGGAATACCAGGCGTTGGTCACTGGTGACTCATAGAAGAGTTGATTAACCAACACGGTTAAATAGATAAAGTTTAGATTGCACTGTATTTATTGCCTTACTTAATAGATTTTGGAGGTAAGAATGGCGGTTTATATAGCTATACCCAAACTTGGGATGGGTATGATAGAAGCTACCCTGGTCGAATGGAGGTTGAAGGAAGGCGACCGGGTGGAACAGGGCGATATCGTCCTGGAGATAGAGACGGAGAAGGTCAAGTGGGAGATTGAGGCGGCAGCTTCAGGCTTCCTGCACATCCTGGTTGAAGAGGGAAGCAATGCGCTGGTGAGCAGGGTGGTGGGCCTCATCGCTGAAACAAGGGAAGAATTGGAAGCGCTGCAGAAGGAGCCGCCAAAGGAAATATTTGCCACGGTAACCGGGGTTGAAGAAGCCCCGGCAGAATCTACAGAAGTTGAGCCTGTACCCGCAGCGGTAACCAATACCGGGGAAGAAAAGCACATCCGAATATCCCCGGTGGCACGGAAGATGGCAGAAGAACACACGATAGATATAACCGCCATCGCCGGCAGCGGTCCCGGGGGCAGGATTGTAAGGGAAGATATTGAAAAGGCGATAGAAGCCAGGGGAAAGGTGTTGGAAACAAAGGAAAAGGCAGAAATAACCCCTGATGTATACCAGGGTAAAAGGGTAAAAGCAACCATTCCTCTCAAGGGAATGAGAAAGGCAATCGCCGAACACATGCATCGCAGCCTGTCAGTCTCGGCTCAGCTTACCGTTATGGGTGAGCTGGACATGACCGAGACAGTAAAGCTTCGTGAAAGCCTGGTGAGTCAGGAAGAGGCTATCGGAACCAGAATCACATATACCGACATATTTGTATTTGTCATTGCCAGGGCGCTCAAAGACAACCCCGGTATCAATTGCAGCCTGATAGATAACGAAATCAAGGTATGGGAAGACATAAACGTAGGGGTTGCCGTCGCCATAGGGGAAGAAGGCTTGATTGTCCCGGTGGTAAGAAATGCTGACCGGAAATCACTTGTGGAGATATCTCAGACGGTAAAGGCGCTGGTGGAGAAGGCAAGGGGAGGAAAGCTTATGCCTGACGATGTCACCGGCGGCACCTTCACCCTGACCAGTATCGGGGCAATAGGAGTGAGTTCGTTTCAGACCCCGATAATAAATCAGCCGGAGTCGGCAATCCTGGGAACTGGACCTATTACGGATAAACCAGTGGTAAAGGATAGGCAGATTGTGATAGCGCCAGTAATGCCATACAGCCTTACCTTTGACCACAGGGTAATAAATGGTTTCGGGGCTGAGGTGTTCATGGCAAGGATAAGGGAGCTACTGCAGACCCCAGGACTTCTCTTGCTCTGATAAAGAAGTGGAAAGGAGACTATGGAAGAAAGAGATATCGTAATCATTGGCGGCGGTCCTGCTGGCTACGTGGCAGCGATAAGGGTATCACAACTGGGAAGAAAGGCAACAATCATTGAGAACGATACCGTAGGAGGGACCTGCCTCAATCGGGGGTGTATCCCCACCAGAGCCCTGGTGAGAGCGGTTGAGTTCATTGACCTGGCAAAAAGCGCCAAGGACTACGGAGTGAACTACGGTGAAGCCAGGGTTGACTTCTCCAAGATGATGGCCCGCAAGGATACCATTGTTAAGACCATCGTATCCGGGGTTAAGCTGCTGCTGGAGGGGAATGGCGTCGAGGTAATAAACGGGACAGCCAAGCTCCTTTCCCCGTCGCAGCTCGAGGTGCAGTTGGGGGACGGGACTAAGAAAGAGATAACGGCACAAAAGATAATCATAGCTACCGGTTCCAAGTATAAAAAGGTCTCCATTCCCGGAGGAGAAGGCGAAAAGGTAATAACCACAACCGAAGCGCTGGAGCTTAAAGAGATACCAAAATCTATGCTGATTATGGGGGGCGGGTTTATCGGCACTTCCTTTGCAACCATCTTCTCCAGGCTGGGAACAAGGGTTACCATTGTTGA
>Ga0114920_10000303_pt1 | contig 21256 bp, 18 predicted proteins | sample ChitaG_FD_88683 | JGI IMG/M metagenome (GOLD analysis project Ga0114920, IMG submission 88683) | Deep subsurface microbial communities from South Pacific Ocean to uncover new lineages of life (NeLLi) - Chile_00310 metaG | ecosystem: Environmental > Aquatic > Marine > Oceanic > Sediment ...
AACAAGGAATGGCCACGATGGTGGTCAAAGAGAGACACGTGGATATCGATTTTGGATTGATAACGCTGGATGAAGAAGACCGGGTGGAAGAATACACCGAAAAACCGAAATATAACTATTTGGTGAGCGCAGGAATATATCTTTTCGAGCCGTCTGTCCTCAATTTTATCCGGCCCGAAGAAAAACTCGAGCTTCCAGATCTGGTAAAACGTCTGAAAGACAGGGGAGAGGCTGTCTTTGCGTACTCTCATCCAGGGTACTGGATGGATATCGGCCGAATCGACGACTATGAACAGGCCGTTAAGGAATATCCATCAAAAAAATCTATTTTCCTTCCATCAGAAGAATAACAACCCTGACTTAAGCTCAAGACTTGAAAGATTTAAAGATGAACAAAGACTCGGAAAAGCCGAAAATTCTTATGTGTCTCAACAATGGTTGGACCATCCGTAATTGGATATACACTGGAATTCTTGAGAGACTTGCCTGGGAATACCGAGTTTTGGTTCTAACCCCAGTCAAAGATGATCCGCAGTTCCAGGAGATTATTTCAAACAAGAATATTCCTGTCGAGACTTCCTGTCTCGACACAGCCAAGAAGCATCCTTTCTCAAAAGAACTTCGTCGATTTAAAGACAGGCTGTTTTATGAGATCCTCAAACTCGAGACTCAAAAAATCAAAAGGTTTGAGGAACAGAGGAGCTTCTTCGAGAAAATCGCCTCAATAATTATCCTGATCCTTGCAAAACTGCCCGGCTCCAAATTGATCTTGAGCCTGTTGGATCGATTCGACAACGCTTTATCCAGAGATAGAACTCTGAAAAATACACTGGCCCGTTTTCATCCGGATATACTCCTTTCCACCCATCCTTATGTAGACGCAGAACGCCGGTTGATTCTTGAAGCACACAGACAGGGCATTCCCATTCAGTCTTCCATCCTGAGTTGGGATAACATATTCAACAAAGGCATGCTCCCCTTCTGCATCGATGAAATCATCGTCTGGAACCAAATCCAAAAGGACAGAATCCTATCCTATTATTCCCGATATACATCACAGCAGATTGTCGTATCAGGGATTCCTCCCTTCGATATTTACCGATCCAGCAAAGCTGAAAATTTCAATAAGGATAATTATCTAAAGACGTTAAAAATTAAGCCGGAAAAACAGGTCCTGTTGTACTGCACGGGTCCGGAAAGCCTCTTCCCCAGAGAACCCGAAATCATCCAGATTCTCATCGCAAATATGGAAAAGAAAACTCTTCCTGAAGACACACATCTGCTTATCCGGTGCCACCCCCACGACACAGCTGATAGATACGCACGTTTTTTTTCCCATAACAGAGTCACAGTTGTTGAATCCAGCCTCGATCTCAAAACCCGAAACACCTTCACCTGGATACCGCCAGTTGATGAGATGTACGGCTTGATGGCCATGCTTAAGGCCAGCCGTCTATGTCTAAATATTGCATCGACAACATCCCTCGATGCGGTCGCCTGCGGGCTTCCCGTGATCAACATCGGGTTTGACGGAAATAAAGAGAGAACGTATATGAATTCTGTCCGAAGGTACTACCACTATTCTCATTACAAAGATGTCGTAAAAACAGGCGGAGTGAAGTATGTGAAGGATGAGAAGGAAATGATCTACTGGATAAAGCGATACCTCCGTGATCCATTCATCGACAAAGACAAAAGAGCCACTCTTCTATTCGAGCAATGCTGGAAGTTGGATGGGAAATCGGCAGAAAGGGTTGTTCAAATTATCAAGGATTTCGTATCAAAAAAGATGTTTATTGAAAATGACAACAAATCCCAGCAGTAAAACTACTGCAAATGCTTTATCCTACCTAATAATCATACTGTTCTTTTTCACAATCTTTGGAATTGGGAGTATATTTATCGGCAGCTATTTAAGCTCATATTTAACCATTTTAAGGGGAGGGATTCTTGCGATACTGATGGCCGGCGCAGCTTTGCTGGTTATACTCGGTGTCCCTCAATTCCGTTTTGAGAATCTATTGCCTCTTTATTATTTCCTTGCAATTCTTTGGGTATATTTCTACCAAGTTGTGCTCCTCTATGATGCGCCCTTTCATGCTTCTTGGGGAAGGAGTTTTTATCAACTTCTGCTGCTTTTAGGCATGTTGATTTTTTTAACAGATAAAAAGATAGAAAGAAAATATCTTTTCATATTCGTATCCTGGATTACTCTGAATCTTTTTTCCTTATTCGGAAATCACAGGCCGGATTATGTGTTCATGCTCTATATCATCGGGATTATCCTGCCCGGTGTCTATTTTTTAGTACTTCATGTCTATTTTAAATATGATGGGAGTTTCGATTTTCTGGCCAAAACTCTATCATTCGGAAGCCTGACTGTATTAGCCGGAATGATTTTAATCATGTTCCTGGCAACAGTTCTTAAAATTGGAGATATTACTCTGGCCAGGAATGCCTCAGATTTAAATTTTGGAGCAGGCCTCTTATTCCTCGGATGGCCATTCCTGACATGGAAACTCAAAACAAAAAAGTTTTATTATGCAATCTTTATCATCCTCTTCATTATTGCCGTCGCCGTTTTGTCTTTTTCTAGAACAACCCTAGTGCTTTCTGCCGCGCTGCTTCTTTTTACATTCTTCAGACCACTCCGGTATAAAAAACTCCTCATTCTAATGGTATTGACTCTAATCATCGTAGCCGCAATTATGCCTGAAAACATCTTAGACTTCTGGATGAGAAGACTGAACCTCTCCAATTGGTCAGACATCTTAAATCCCCAATCTTCAACAATCGCCAGCACTTTAACAGAGTACAAGACTCGTATGGAAATTTGGGATACGGGTATAAAATATTTCCTTAAAAATCCTCTATTCGGGCAAGGCCTTGGAAGTTTCAGCTCTTTAATCTCATTGGAAACCGGGGGAAAAGTGGAATACAGTGCAGCCCACAGTCTCCTCATCACCGTTGCAGCAGAAAGGGGATTTTTCGGTGTTGTGCTTACCCTCTGTATTATTTTGTATATTCTCTTCAGTCTATTCTGGAGATGGCGAATCGAAGAGGGAGATTCGAGAGAGTTTTTCAAGATATCATTCCTGAGTTTTTTGTGTTTTTTAATCTTTGCCCATACGACTGGGGGAGAGATCATGAGGGCAGGGACTGTTTTCGTCGACAGCACCATCAGTATCTTCCTCGTGGTCTACCTCATCATCCTCCTCTCGTGGAAACAAACTAAAGAAAACTTGAATAGCAAAAATGATTCTGAAAAATAAACTTGTACGGGATTTCTTATGTCCTTAGGACGCATCCTCATCACGGGAGTCAACGGATTCTTCGGGAAATATCTCAGTTCGCATCTCACTCTAAACTATCCGGAATCCCAAATCTATGGAACAGATATTATAGAAAAAGCCCTTTCTTTATCTTCCATTGAATTCTTGAGATCCAACCTAGTTGATACTGAGGATACCAACAAAACAGTCGCCCGCATTCAGCCTGACACTGTTTTCCACCTTGCCGGTATTTTTGATAGAGGGGATCTCGGTTCTTTGTATCAAATCAATGTCATCGGGACTGATAACTTAATGCAGGCACTTGCTAAACTTTCAAAAAATATTAAGGTCATTCTCGCCAGTTCTGCAGCTGTATATGGAGAAATTCGAGTTGAGGATAATCCCGTTTCTGAAGACATACCAATGAGCCCTGTGAGTCATTATGGCATAAGCAAGATGGCTATGGAGAGAACGGGGGCCATATACGGAAAAAAATACAGCCATCTGGACATTATAGCCGCCCGAACATTCAATCTGATCGGCGTCGGCCTTTCCCCGATGCTCCTGCCCGGGAAACTTTCTCAAAAAATATCAGATGTTGCAAAATCATCAGAGCAGAAAACCATTAATGTTGGGAACACACACACTGTCCGTGACTTTATTGATGTCCGAGATGCCGTTAGGGCCTTAACTCTTCTCGCTATTCAGGGGAAAAAGAACAATGCTTACAATATCGGCTCGGGAAAAGGGATAAAAATAGAAGACTTAATAAACCTGTTTATAAAAAGTATCGATCCCAGTATCGAGGTCATTTCGGACCAGAGTCTGTGTAAAGAAAATGATCCGGAAATCGTCACTGCAAGCATTTTCAAAATAAATAACCACACCGGGTGGACCTCTGAAATATCGTTGGAAGAATCCGTTTCAACCCTCATGAAACTGAAAAATTCTCCGCAGGAATAACGATGCATTTGTTTGTAATCGCCAATACGGAATCCATCCACACCCAAAAGATTCTGCAGTATATCTTCTCTCAAGGGCATCGAGTCGATGTGATCGGGTTCGATCGAGGTCAAATCGAAGGAATTCAAACTCATTACATCCAAACACCAAGGCTGCTCAAATCTCGAAAGCTGAAATACCTGTACAGCATATATTCAACAAAAAAGATATTAAAAAAAACCAAGCCCGACATCTTGCTCTCCATCTATCTCATTGGACCGGGTGGCCTCGGGGCAGCATGCAATTTTCATCCATTTGTGATAATGGCAATGGGTTCGGATGTTCTGCTGGAAATGAAAAAGTCTTTATTTCACAGAATCATCACAAAATTCACCATACAACGAGCGGATCGTTTTGTGTCCGTTGCCCATCACATCGCTGATGGTTTAAAAAAAAGAGGCGTACTGGAGGAAAACATCTTCATGAATCCCATCGGAATTGATACGAATTTGTTTGCCCTCAGTGAAGATGAATCTAAGGGTGAGAAATTTCAGATTGTAAGCACCCGAGAGCTTTATCCCCTATACAATGTCAAACAATTCGCAGACAGCCTGCCGATCGTCTCTAAAAAATTATCTGAACTCAATGTTGTTATTATAGGGAATGGGATTGAATCCAAAAGTATAAAAAGTAAGATTGTGAAGGATGGTCTGGAAAAAAAGGTTAAATTCACAGGCAGAGTTACTCGGGCAGAACTCATTAGCCATCTTAAGCAAAGCCATGTCTTTGTCTCTATGGCGCTCTCTGATGGAGCCCCTGTGTCATTATTTGAAGCCATGTCCTGCGGCTGCTTCCCGATTCTATCCGATATCCCCGCAAATAGAGCCTGGATTCAAGACGGGAAAAATGGTTATCTGATTCCCATTGGAGATCACATTAGACTTGCCGAAAGAATTATTGATGCGGCGAATGATCTGTCTTTCTTAAAGAAAGCCAGACGGATCAATCGTCAAATTGTCGTAGATCAGCTTGAATTCTCGCTGACGATGGACAACTTGATAAAATACTTCGATTCCATTTTGCACAAGCATGAGTAAAAAAACCATCTGGATACTCAACCAATACGCCGTTACACCAGATTTATCCGGCGGAACCCGTCATTACGACTTGGGCCAGCAATTGATCCATAAAGGATATGAAGTCATCATCTTTGCTTCCAGTTTTCACTACGCCCGTTTCATGGATTTCAAACTCTCCGCAAGTGAAAAGTGGAAGAAGGAACGTATCGACAATATTCATTTTGTCTGGCTTAAGACTTGTCCCTATAAGAAAAACAACTGGAAACGATATGTCAACATGCTAAGTTTCATGATCCGTTCCTATTTGTTGGGCCGCAAAATCCCCAATTCTGAAACGTCCATCCCCAAGCCGGACATCATCATCGGTTCGTCAGTCCATCTGTTATCTGTGCTCTCCGCTTACTGGCTGGCCAAAGTCTATAAAGCCCGATTCATCATGGAAGTCCGGGATCTCTGGCCCCAAGCCCTGATTGATATGGGGAAAATGAAGGAAAACAGCCCCGTCGCAAGATTTTTGAAAACACTCGAAAAATTTCTTTATCAAAAGGCAGATAAAATCGCCGTCGTACCCCCCTATGCCGCGGACTACATCCAGGCCTTAGGGATCGAGGGGAAAAAAATTCATTGGATACCCAATGGTGTCAATGTCCGGAAATTCGATATCCAAAACACATCCGTTACAGATAAGAATGTATTTGTTGTAATGTATGTGGGAACTCATGGCGAAACGAATGGCCTGGAACTGCTTCTTCAAGCGGCTGAGATTCTAAAAGACATGGAAAAAAACAGAATCCAATTTCATCTTGTGGGTGACGGACCCGAAAAGACCCGGCTCCAAGAAATTAAAAATGACTCCGACTTAAACAATGTCTTCTTCTTCGATCCTGTCCCCAAGAAAGACATCCCTCAAGTCTTGGACCGTGCCGATGTTCTGATCCATGTCGAAAAGGACATTCCCAACCTGACAAATTACGGAAGCAGCCCCAATAAGTTTTATGACTATATGGCCGCGGGAAAACCTCTCATTGTCTGCAGTCAGTTCATCACCGACCGGATCGACAAAATCGGAGCGGGTATTCATTTGTCCCGGAATCATCCTCAGGAATTGACAGAAGCCATCCTTCATTTGTACAATCTTTCCCAAGAAAAGAGACAGGACATGGGAAGACGAGCGAAAGATTATGTTTGTAAAAATTTCGACATTGAAATTATCGCCCAAAGACTCATAAACAATGTCTTTAACAGCAGGGATTTGGAAGGATAGAGATTGTCAAAGATGAAATTGATACACATCGTGGGAAACAGGCCTCAGTTCATCAAATTAGCCCCTTTGCTGAGAGCTCTTTCCGGAAATAAGGATATCAAGAACATAGTTATTCACTCCGGCCAGCATTATGACTTCAACATGGCCCAAATTTTCCTTGATGAATTCCAGTTGACCAGCCCCGATTACAACCTGGAGGTCGGATCAGGAACACATGGAGAACAAACAGGGCAAATTCTTGTCAAACTCGACCGTATTTTAATGGAAGAAAGACCCGACTACGTCTTAGTCTATGGAGATACCAATACAACACTGGCTGGTTCATTGGCCGCATATAAACTCCATATCCCAATCGCCCATGTCGAATCGGGCCTTCGTGAAGGGGTTTGGAGACCGGAAGAGATAAACCGTAAATTGAGCGACCACTGCTCCGATTTTCTCTTCTGCCCGACAAAAACGGCAGTGGAATGTGCCCAAAATGAAGGCATTCCCCCAGAAAAGGTATTCCTGACCGGAGACATCACATACGATGCATTTCTTCACTCCATCAAGAAAATAAAGAATGGGAACCAAAAAAAAGACGATGAAGCAGATTATATTCTTCTGACTCTTCATAGAGCCGAAACCGTCGATTTTAAGAATATTCTGTCAGAAATTGTTGCTGCCCTTCTGGAGATGAACGAAAGGATTCTTTTCCCTGCCCATCCTCGAACAGTTAAATATCTTAAAAAATTCGAACTGTTCAAGCTTGTTGAGGATTCGGAAAAAATTGAATTGACGGCAGCTGTAGGCTACTATGAATTCTTGAATAAACTCCTGTCAGCCAAACTCGTCATCACCGATTCGGGCGGTGTCATCAAAGAGGCTTTTTACGCAAAGAAACCGTGTGTCACCCTGGATTACACAACCGAATATAAAGAAATTCACGAATCCGGATTCAATCTCTGGGCAGGAAAAGAAAAAAAATCCATTCTTGACGCCGTTAAAAAAATGAAAAAAGTCGATGCTTCTTTGATATCCCCAGAACAAGTTTTTGGAGACGGAACCGCCGCAAATAAAATGGTTGATATCATCTTGACTGATTTCCAATCAAAGCAGGAGAAAACCTCATGTTAAACAATCTATCCTCAATTCTTATTTTAGCTCCCCACACGGATGATGGAGAATTCGGCTGCGGCGGGACCATCGCCAAATTCGTTGAAATGGGAAAAGAAGTTCATTATGTCGCTTTTTCTGACTGCGAAAAATCCCTTGAGCCCGATGAAGATCCCGATGTCTTAGTCAAGGAACTAAAACAGGCGACAAAAGTGTTAGGGATTCCTCCATCCAATGTGACTGTCAAAAAGTTTGAGGTTCGCTGTTTTGAACGAGACAGGCAGGAAATCCTCGAAGAAATCATTTCAATAGGAAGAAAAACAAATCCCGACCTCCTTTTTTTGCCTTCTCCCAACGACTTGCATCAGGATCATCACACCATCGCCATGGAGGGACTTCGAGCCTTCAAATTATCCACGACTATCCTGGGCTATGAAATGCCATGGAATAATCTCACGTTTAACACAACATGTTTTGTGAAATTGACGGAAGACCATATAAAGAAAAAGATCGATGCTCTCCGGTGCTACAAATCACAGGCCGATCGGTTTTATGCGACAGAAGAATTCGTTAGGTCTTTGGCTTTGACGAGAGGAACTCAGATCAACTCTTTTTACGCTGAGACCTTCGAAGTGCTCCGTTGGATTATCAAATGAGGAAATTCAAACTTCTAAACAAAGAGAATCACCATGAGTCCAAATATGGATGATATTGAACGGTTATCTTATGAAGAATGTTTTGAGACAATCGAAAAAGGCCTTTTGACCTGCCAACTGCACTTCGCTTCGACTTTATCTCCTTTCTATAAAGAGAAGTTTAAAAAATCTGGCATTAGCCAGGATCATGTTTCAAACATAGACACATTCACTCATCTTCCTTTCACGGATAAAGATGAAATTCTGGAAGAACAAGAAAACTATCCTCCCTACGGCCGATTGGCTGGCAAGACCATTCTCAACAAGCTGAGACGAGTCCACATCACATCCGGCTCAACGGGGAAACCCATCTATATCATTCTAACCGAGAATGATCTGGAAGCAACGGTCGAAGCCGGTCGAAGAACCTTCCGCTGTGCCGGCTTGACACCGGCGGATACAGTTATACACTGTTTGAATTACAATCTCTGGGCAGGCGGTGTCACCGACCATCTCAACCTGGAAGCCACGGGAGCCACTGTTATTCCCTTTGGTGTGGGGAATTCAAAAAAATTGATCAAAACTATACTGGATTTACGGCCGACGGCAATATCCTGTACCCCGTCCTATCTTTCAAGGTTGGAATATCTTCTCAAAGAGGAATTCAAACTCTTCCCCGAAGAACTCGGTCTTGAAAAGGGTTTTTTCGGCGGTGAAGGAGGCCTTCAAAATCCGAAAGTTCGAGCCCGCATAGAAGAGACCTGGAAGATGAAAGCGATCGATGCCAATTACGGAATGGCTGACGTTCTGAGCATGTTCGGATCGGAATGCGACACCCGGGATGGACTGCACTTTCACGGGCAGGGCATTTTGTATCTTGAATTGATTGACCCTGTAGATAATAAAAATATTCCTATACGAGAAGGCCAGGTCGGCGAGATGGTTCTCACAAACTTGAGGAGAGAGGCCCAACCATTGATCCGGTTCAGGACAAAAGATATGATTAAAATCGTTTCGACAAAAAAATGCCGCTGCGGGCGGAATTCTTTGAGGTTTCTTGTCGAAGGACGTACAGACGATATGATTACCGTGAAAAGCATTAATGTTTTTCCCAATGCGGTTGGGAATGTGTTGTCCGAAAAACCGGAGTGGTTCAGCGGAGAATTCGAGTTTATTCTGGATTCTCCACCCCCCCATGAACGCCCGATCATGCGTGTCGAATTGGCAACAAAATCGAAGACCTTGAATAAAGAAAGCCTAGAGTCTTATCTCCTGCAGAAATGCCGGGATGAACTTACCTTTACCCCTCGATTGGAATTTATTCCATTCGGAAAATTTCCAAGAACTACAGGAAAGACACAAAGAGTCAAAAAGATATATGGATAAGAAAAGGAGTTTATTGCGTGGATACTCTAACCGGTTCTGACATCGCGAAATTTCTTGGTAAATCCTTGAATGGGGAAAGCTTGAGTATCGATGGTCCGGCAACCCTCAAAGATTGTGGCCCGGGCCATATCGTTTGGACCAAGCATTTTTCGGAACAGCTTGTTCAAAGGCTGGAAACACGGCGTCCGGCTCTGGTCATCTGTGATGATGAGACATCACGAAAAATATCTATCCCCTATATCCGCTCTGACAATCCCAGGCTCGAGTTCATAAAGATTCTCAATAATTTCTTTAAAATGCCCGTAGACAGATTGATCCATCCCACTGCCATTATAAAAGAAGGGGCCAAAGTTGGGGAAAATGTCAAAATTGGCGCTTACGTTGTGATAGACAAAAATATTAAAGTCGGCAATGACTGTATTATCGGACCCGGTGTTAAGTTGGAAGGAGATATCACCATAGGGAAAGGATGCGTCATCAAATCCAACAGCGCCCTCGGAGGGCAGGGCTTCGGTTTTGAATACGATGAAAAAGGAAATCCCATCCATTTCCCACATTTGGGCAAAATTGTTCTTGAGGATGAAGTTTGGATCGGTTCTTGCTCTACGGTAGAAATCGGCACTTTAGGCGAGACGAGGATCTGTACGGGAAGTAAAATAGACGACTTGGTCCAAGTCGGACACAATGTGACCGTCGGGTCGAATACACTGATCATGGCCGGTTCCATAATCTGTGGAGGAGCCACTATCGGGGAAAAATGCTGGATCGCTCCAAACAGTGTGATAAAAGAAAAAGTTCGGATCGGAAACAGAGTGAAGGTCGGACTCGGTGCTGTAGTGATTAGAGATATCCAAGATGACCTCATCGTAGCGGGTGTTCCAGCAAAGCCTCTCCATCCCAAGTGAAAATTGAAATCCAATTTTCTTCATCTTGACAATAGGAGGAACGAATGTATCAACTCAAAAAATTTGACGTTTGGGCATCGGAGATAGCCGGATATCTGAATAATCCCCTCGAGGGAGAAGATTTCATCATCAAAAATCCACATTTTATTTTAACTCCCAGAGTTCTAAAGGGACACATTCTCGAAACAAGTGCAAAAACCGATAAAACTTTATTGATAGCCGAGAAGCCAATTCCTGGCTTGGAATATACTGCTTATATCCCTTCGCTGAATCCTGACCTGGATTTTGCTTATGTGCTGCGGGAGTTTTTCGCGACATCTCCCATCCATGAGATACATAAAACTGCAGTCGTATCTAAGAGTGCACGACTGGGCCGAAATGTTCTGGTCGGGGCCCATTCGGTCATCGGACCGGATGTTGAAATCGACGACAACACCAAAATATACAATAATGTCGTGATTCACGGCCCTGTTTCCATCGGAAAATTTTGTGTCATTAAAGACGGCGCTGTGATCGGGAGCGAAGGCTGGAATTTCATCGAGGATGAAGAAGGCAATCTTTTCCACCCCCCACAGCTGGGAAATATTCTTATTGAAGATCGTGTCTGGATAGGATCAAACAGCTCCATCGAACGAGCGATGGTGGAGCAGACAAAAATAAGTGCCAATGTCCGGATCGATGACCTGGTTCATATCGGCGCTGGGTCCCAGATCGGAGAAAAGAGTGAATTGATGGCCGGCCTGGTTTTAGCCACTCATGTCATCATAGGAAAAAACGTGAAGATCGCTCCTCACGCCGTCATCCGGGAGAATATCCATATAGCCGACGACGTCATCGTGGGTCAAGGGGCTGTGGTTGTCAAAGACTTGGCTGCAGGAAACGTCTATGTGGGGAATCCCGCAAGACTGCTTAGAAAAGCCAAGGCTCAAGGAGGCGATGACAATGACTGATGCTGTATTTCATGAAAAAATCACCCCGTTTCTCAAAGAAAAGTTGAACCTCCTTGAGTCGACTTACGGAAAAGACTCAAAAGAATATCAGGGTATTGCCCTTCAATATCTCAGAGATGAGAAGGAAGGGCTCTCTTCAAAAGAGCAGAACATAAAACACTACGAAGCTGAAACAGAGGTTTCCAGCTCTGAAGGTGAAGTTCACGGAATCGAACGCCTTTATGCGAAATCCCTGGTGATTGAGCCGACTCTGGTCTGTCTTGCCCACTGCCGCTACTGTCTGCGCAGTAACTATCCAATCCATACTCTCACAGAGAAACAGCTGGTTGATGTGGCCAAATACTGTGGCAATGAAAACAATAGAGAAGTACTCAGTGAGGTCTTGATCACCGGAGGAGAACCTCTTATCATTCCGCAGCGGATAGAGGTTTTGTTGAATGCATTGATCGAATACGCTCCCAATATCAAAATTTTCCGAATCGGGACACGGCTCCCAGGTCAGGACCCAAAGCGAATAGATGAAAATGTTGTAAATCTTTTTAAAAATAAACCTTCTGTGAGGTTCGAGGTAGGGACTCAAATCAATTCCCCTGTTGAGTTTTTCCCTGAAGTGATTGAGGCCCTTAACAAAATCTCAGAGTTAGGAGTGAAAATTTATTCTCAAAATGTTCTGTTGAAGGGAGTGAATGACGAAATAGACACGCTGACAGAACTCTATAACAAGATGCGAATGCACAATATTGAAGCCCATTATCTTTTCCACTGTATTCCCATGATCGGGATTCATCATCTGCGAACGAGTGTCGCCAGAGGGATTGAATTGGAGAAAGAATTAGTCTGTTCAGGGAGAGTATCAGGCAGGGCCAAGCCGATGTATGCGGCCATGACGGACATCGGAAAAATCACGTTTTACGAAGGCGTCATTCAAGATAATAAGGACGGAAAGCTTTTGCTGCAAAGCCATTACCGTCTGTCCGACAGGCTGGCATGGAATCCAACTTGGAAATTGCCGGAATCGGCAGAGGTCGACGATAAAGGATATATACGTGTCTGGTATGTCGATGGAGAGGCTGATTAAGAAAGAGGTATGGTGAATGTCACAATCCCTTTCATGCACCAATTTCGCAAAACGCCTGCTTGACCTAATACTCGTGATTCCTGCGATATTTTTACTTGCACCAGTATTGGTATTGATAGGGATTTTAGTTTATATCAATTTTGGAAGTCCTGTTTTTTTTACTCAGCAACGACCCGGTTTAAGTGGCAAGGCATTTAGATTGTTGAAATTTAGAACACTGCGAAATTTGTATGATTCGGAAGGCCAACTCATTCCTGATGAGAAAAGAATCACTCCCTTCGGCAAATTTTTGCGCAGCATCAGTCTCGATGAATTGCCCGAGCTCATCAATGTTCTCAAGGGAGAAATGAGTCTTGTCGGTCCCAGGCCTCTCCTCATGAAGTATCTCAGGCTTTATACGCCAAAACAGGCCCAAAGACATCTTGTCAAACCTGGAATATCCGGATGGGCTCAGGTCAATGGAAGAAACACCATCACCTGGGAACAGAAATTTGACTTTGACATCTGGTATGTTCATAATTTGTCGTTATGGCTAGACCTAAAAATCATCGTGATAACCCTGTGGAAAATTATCCGGCGAGAAGGAATAAGCCAACAGGGCCAAGCGACGACGGAAGAGTTTAAAGGGAGTCAGCAATAAACCATGCAAATACTCATTATCGGTGCGGGTGGGCACGCCCAAGTCATTGCCGATATCTTATGGAAGATAAAAGAAAGAAACTCTGGAATAAAAATCCTCGGCTTCCTGGATGACAATCCAAAGCTGACGGGTACTCATCAAATCGGCCTTCCCATCCTGGGTCCCATCGATCAAATATCACATATTTCCCACGATGCTGTCATCATTGCTGTCGGCAACAACATTAATCGTCGGTACTTATTCGAAAAATTAAAAAGAGAAGGAGAAAAATTCTTCACTGCACGGCACCCTGATGCCATCATTGGAGCCGAGGTGAACATCGGTAATGGAACCATGATCTGTGCAGGTGTTGTCATCAATCCGTGCAGTTCCATCGGAGACAATGTCATCCTCAACACCGGCTGCACTGTAGATCATCACAACCAAATCGGCCATCATTCTCATGTGGCTCCCGGCGCGCATCTCGGAGGGGATGTAAGCATAGGAGAAAGTGCCCTAGTGGGAATCGGCGCCGTTATTGCCCCCGGGCTTCATATTGGAGATCAAAGCAGAATAGGGGCTGGGGCCTGTGTTGTACGAGATGTCCCCGTTGGCCAAACAGTCACGGGAGTTCCTGCAAAACCTTCAAAGAAAAACAACGTGTAATTATGCATATACCGATGTCTTCTCCCGACCTTACTGAGGCCGAAATTCAAGCCGTCAATCGAGTCCTGTCGACTCCATATCTCAGTTTCGGACCACAACTCAAATCCTTTGAAACGGCCTTTGCATCAGACATCGGCACAAAATATGCGGTTGGTGTAAATTCGGGCACGAGCGGTCTTCACCTGTGCGCCGTTGCCGCGGGAATAGGCAAAGATGATCTCGCTATCACAACACCCTTTTCTTTCATTGCCTCGTCAAACATCATTCTTTATGAACAAGGTATTCCCATTTTTGTGGATGTCGAATCTACAACAGGAAATATGGACACCACCCATGTTGAGGAATGTGTCTATGACCTGATGAAGGGGAAAAGAGCAGTTCAAAAATGGCTTCCTCCCTCAGCCAGAAATTTAAATCCAAACAAGAAGAGCTTAAAATCTATACTGCCGGTTCATGCCTTCGGCCAACCGGTGGAGATAAGTCCTCTTCTGAAACTCCGCAAACTCTACAATCTCTCCATAATCGAGGATGCCTGCGAAGCGATCGGGGCGGAGTATAAGGGTCGGAAAGTAGGGACATTTGGTGACGCTGCCGTTTTCGCTTTTTACCCGAACAAACAGATGACAACGGGAGAGGGTGGGATGATCGTCACTTCTGACAAAAAGTGGTCGAACCTCTTCCTATCTCTACGAAACCAAGGCCGAGATGTTTTCAATTCCTGGCTAGAGCACACCCGCCTGGGATACAACTACCGCTTGGACGAGATGAGTGCGGCACTAGGCCTGGCTCAACTCAAACGGATCGAAGAACTTCTCGAAAAAAGAGATAAAGTGGCCAAATGGTACACAATTCGACTGGAAAATCAAAATGGGATACGAGTTCTCTTCATCTCAAAAAATACAACCAAACTGTCCTGGTTCGTCTATGTGATCCGATTGGAGTCAAAAAACACCCGAGATCGTATTATGAAAGAATTGGCAAAAAAGAACATTCCTTCCCGTCCCTACTTTTCATGCATCCACCTTCAGCCGTTTTACAGGAAAAAATTTGGATACAGGCGAGGAAACTTTCCAATAGCCGAGGAATTGGCCGATGTTTCATTGGCGCTGCCTTTCTCCGGAGTCATGAATGAAAACCAAGTGGACTATGTCTGTCAAAATTTGATTAACCTTTTACAAAATATAAGATAGAATATAGCAGAAGTTGATGGAACCAAATTCAAAGCTATTATCCAGGACTAGTCAAGTCTTAATCGATGGAGCTATCTTCCTGCTTGCGTATTTCACTGCTTTCCTTATGAGATTTGAGGGAATCCCTGACGGTATTTTTATCAAGCAGCTGACAATGCTTTTCCCGTATATTCTATTCGCACGACTCCTTTCTTTCATGATCTTTTCTGTTTACTCCATCGTATGGAGATACATTTCCATCGTGGATGTCATTTCCATTTCTAAAGCCACTCTGCCTTTAACAATACTGCTCCTGCTGGGAAGACTTTTTCTGCCCGACAAGCTGGCACTTCTCAGACTCCCGATAAGTGTCATCACTCTCGAGTTCCTGCTTGTTCTTTTTGGAGCTCTAGGGGCTAGAATGACCCGAAGGTTTGCCCATGAATTATTAGAGAGGGGAAAATACGAAAATGATACCGGTCACATAAAAAAGAAAAGGACCATTCTTATCGGCGCGGGAGACGCGGGCAATATTTTTGTCAAAGAATTGAAACAGAGAAAAGATTTGGGAATTGATGTCGTAGGATTCATAGACGATAATCCTAAAAAGCACCACAGTATGATTCAGGGAGTCAAAGTTCTGGGAAAAACAAATCAGATTCCGGAGATCGCAAAAAAATTCAATATCGAGGAAGGGATCATCACAATCGCAAATGCTTCGTCTAAAGAAATAAGACGAATTGTCAATTTATGCAAGGATACCAAGATTAAAGTCAAGGTTGTTCCCGGCTTGTTCGAAATCCTCGATGGAAAAATTAAGATAACCAAGATAAGAGAAGTCAATATCGACGACCTCCTCGGTCGACGCGTAGTCAGTTTTCAGAATCACATCCCTAAAACTATCAATCATTACAAGAATAAAAAAATTCTCGTCACAGGAGCCGGAGGGTCGATCGGCTCTGAACTCTGCCGTCAGATCGTATCACTTAAACCCAAAGAAATTATCCTGCTCGATAAAGACGAATACAGCATATATGAAATCCATCAGGAGTTGACAGAATCCCTTTCAAGCTCTGACCAAATCAAAATTAGTCCAATAATCGCCGATTTAAGAAACATCCGAAGATTCCAAAATATTTTTGAAACACATCATCCAGAAATCATATTCCATGCCGCAGCTCACAAGCATGTCCCGCTGATGGAACGGAATGTTTCCGAAGCCATTTCAAACAATATCCTTGGAACTAAATATGCCGCTCAATACGCGGACAGATACGGCGTCGATATGTTCCTATACATTTCAAGTGATAAAGCAGTCAATCCCACGAGTGTGATGGGAGCCTCAAAGAAAATCGGCGAAATCATCATTCAAGAAATCGCTTCAAAAAGTGAAACAAAATATTCATGTGTGAGATTTGGGAATGTCCTGGGCAGCAGAGGGAGTATTATCCCTTTACTCCAGAAACAAATTTCTCAGGGGAAACCCCTCACTATCACGGACCCGAAGGCCAGAAGATACTTTATGTCCATATCTGAAGCTGTGCAGTTGATTATCCAGGCTGGAACACTCGGCCAACAGGGTGAAATATTTGTGTTGGATATGGGAGAACCCATAAATATTCAGGAGCTGGCAGAAGATTTGATTAAACTGTCAGGATTCACAACAGAAGAAATCGAGTTGAAGTTTATTGGGCTAAGGCCAGGCGAGAAACTCTATGAAGAACTTCTGATCGATGAAGAAAAATCTCAAGTCACAAAATTTGACAAAATTTTTATCGCCCCTCCAATTAAGGTTGATGCAGATAAATTTAAGGAAAGATTAGAAACTCTCCTTGAGGCGGCTGACAATTGCAACAAGCAAATAATTATCGAACAACTAAGGGGAATGGAGATCGGATATAACCATCAAAACAATTCGTGAATAATCGGCAACGAACTCTTCCAGCATTTTCTATCGAACAGATTTTTTAATGTTTTTGATATAATCCTGAATATATTGGGGGGAATTTTAGGGTGGCAGCCCAAGCAGCAAAATGAAAATCCGACCGATACTTTCAATCCTGACCTTGATCTATATTTTTGGGTTGTTCATCTTCTACTTAAAATATGTTCCCTTGATTGTGCCTTTCCAAATAATACTTCTCCCTATACTTTTGTCTGCCGTTGTATTGACAACACTCAACTTCCGGTGGGGAATTCTCTTTTTTGTCTTTTTCTTCCCCCTCATCAATAATCTTCCCTATTTTTTCGGTATTTATGAGCCTTTGCCTCACTCCCCATCGGCTCTCGTGCTTTTTCTATTCTTCTTTCTAGGGTGGTTGCTTCACGAGATTCGATTCGAACCGAAACCCCTAGAAGAGCATCGCATATTTAACCCAATGATACTGTTTGTTTCATTCGTATTTTTATCCGGAATCATCACTTCACTGCGTTATATGAACTTTTATCCCTTTTTCACCGACCAAGCCTATGAACTCATTACCAACACACAGGGAGTGACGAGTGGCGGTGCCGTGATGAGTACAGTCTTTAACGCCTTGAATTATCTATCCGGTCTAGCCTTTTTCGTCATCCTGGTCAACACAGTGAAGTCGAAAAAGTTCTATAAAAAAATCCTCTTCACTCTTAGTGCCAGCACCCTTTTAGCACTGGTTTTTGGTCTGATTCAACACACGGTGAATATTAAATTGGGAAACAATCCCATAAGCTCATTTCAGGCCTTGCCCAATGCGACATTTAAAGATGCCATGTCCTTTAGCGCCTATATAGCCATCTTCACTCCCTTGGCTCTAGGTTTATTTTTTTCGTTTAAAGGAAAAAAACGTTTTCTGTTTCTTTTGATCGTTATTATATCCTTCTACATGGTATTCTTTACCGGATCAAAAATCAGCCTATTGTCTCTCATCTTCTCTGTTTTGATTTTCATCCTTCTCAGTTCGAGAAATCTTCGCGGCCTCATAAAAACAAAACCTATTGCACCGAAACAATTCAGGTGGATACTTTTTCTTTTCGTCGTTGTGATAATAGCGGTTGTTTTAATATCTTTTGTTTTTAATGACTCCATCTTCAAAGACATCACATCCGCAAGGACTATTTCCCGCTTCGAGAGAATCAGTGATAATTTCAAATATCGGACTCAAGGCCTGTGGAAGTTGGCCGTCTTCATGGTCAGGGATTATCCTCTGGCTGGAGTGGGTATCGGAGGCTATATCATCGAAGCGGCCAATTACTCCTACAAATACAATGTTCCTATTGAGCCCGAATCCGCCGAAAACTACTTTCTTCAAGTATCCTCAGAGTTAGGCCTGGCCGGACTTCTTCTGATCCTTTGGATTTTCTGGGAAATCTTTAAAAAAACAAAACAGGCTTATATCAAATTTCCCTCAGATGACAAAGATAGATTCATTCTAGCCGGAGCAATTGCCGGGATTGTTGCCTTCTTCATAAACAGTCAATTTCATTCCTACATCGGCAGCTATGAAATCAAGTATACCTTTTGGCTCTTGGTATCCCTGATTTTTAGTTTTAGTGTTTCCACAAAGGAAACAGATAAGACAAGCAAAAGCAGAGGAAATTTTAAAATATTTGGTATTATTTTTATCGTAATCTTGAGCATTTCTCATTTGTGGAATTCTACTCATTCGCTATCTTTAAAAAACAGGACTGAGCAATTTGATCTCATACAAAAATTTGGCTTTTACCCAGGCGAAGAAACAGCAAACGGAAGAAACTTCCGATGGACAGGTGCCAATGCCGGACAAACGATTAAAATCGAATCTCCTCTTATCAAAATACCTTTGCTGGCCACACATCCTGACATAATCGCCAATCCGCTCAAAGTTAAAATCTACCTAGTTAAAGATTTCTTTAAGCAGAAAATTCTGCTGGATGAGGTTCATATAACCAAGAACATATGGAAGACATATGAGTACTCTATTCCTGAAGAGGTCAACCAAGAGGTCATTCTCTTGTTTAGAATAAGCAGAACATGGAATCCCCAGAAAACACTTGATGTCGAAGATCCCAGAGATCTGGGAATCGGAATCGGAGAGATAGAATTCACAAAATGATATTCTAAGAGCAGAAGGAAGAGTTTTCCCTTCTTTCTGCTCCAAGCCAACACATAAAAAGCGGTTTTTAAGCCGCTTTTTTTTTGCGCATTTAGAATTAAAAATACACAGAATATTTCAACGAGTCCCGCTGCTGGTTTTTTGCACCGTCAGCTGATAACTTCCCGTATTCGCCTGGTTGCCCATTCTTTTAGTGGCTATGTTAGTATAAAAACCAATCCCCACATAGTATGTCCCAGAACTCGTGCAGGTATAAGTGAGTGTTTCATCACCTGCACTCCCTCCTATATCCCTGCTTGCCAATAACGTATCCCCAAGATACAGCACAATCTCCGCATCCAAAGATGAAGTCACATCACAGGTTATCGTCAGTTGATCTCCACTGGATGCTGAAAACTTAAACCAATCTTGATCTGTCGAGGGATTAATTGTTGGACTCCCGACACTCTGCCAAGTGGAGGGAGTACCACTAAAAACAACCTGTATGCCGCGCTTCTAGTGTCATTCGGCTCATACGGATCAGCTGAAAGCTTTACACTCCCAATTCGAGTTTACCAGTTGACCCCTGTCGTATTGTAGTATTGCTGAGTGTACCAAAAGGTTTCATTATCCTCAGGATCGATAGTCATTGCACTATAATCGCCCCAGCGATTGATCGAAGTCTGCGAGCCAGTTCCCTCAATCAGTGATGCTTCGCCCTGTGCAAGTAGGTTCAAGGGATCGGCTGAAAGGCGTCCGGCATAGCGAATAGCGGGATACATAGAACTGGAGGAGACACTGTAGCCAGTGGCTATATTACCATTTTTATCTAGGCTGACGCTTCCCTATCCATCGGTGATCAGTACTAGGGGAATAGGTGCCCTGCTGATAAATAGATGTAGTGCCTCCCCATCTACGTACTTCATACCAGCGCATAGCTCCAGTTCCTGTAGCATCGGCCAGATGGCACAGTACGATGTAAATAATACTGGTGAATGACTAATATATTCATAATTTATTTTTCTCCTGCCAATAGGTAAGAGCAGAACCACAGGAAGTAAAATTGAATTCCTCTAATAATCTTACTAATTTTTTCTTACAACTTTTTCTCCGCACTTGCTGTTTTATATTCTTAATTCTAAATTTTATTTTGTCCTGTATTTTTGCTTTTGAAACATCCATAATCCCAGCATTAAATGTGCCAATTTCATAGGAATGCATATAAACCGTAACTGGTATATTCTCTCTGTTAACCCGTTTTATAGCCCATCGGGTATATAGGCAGGGCATTATTCTAAGATACCCTCCGCCTGCTATTGGAATTCGCCTGCCAAAGAGAATACACGTTGGCAATACCATTTCCCAGATTGCAGTTCCGTTCTTAACTGATATTTTATATGGCTTACGTGGTATCTTTGCCGAACCATAGCGAGACCCGGAGAAAGGAAATAAACTCGAATCTAATAGGATACCGTTTTCTGACAGAACTTCGATAGCCTCATTATTATCAGCCTTTAAACTGAACGCAGGTGCACGATGACATCTCGGCTTTATTCCACAGGCTTTTTCAATACTATTTATGTTTTTTTTAATTTCTTCATCAAATTGTCGATTATTGATTGTGTTAATTAAAAAATGGTTATGTCCGTGAATCCCCAACTCATGTCCATGATTTGCGATCTTTCTGATTAATTCAGGATACTGTTGAGCCACATCCCCGACAATAAAAAAGGTCGCGGTTACATTGTATGTGCGTAGAATATCAAGAATTTGTTCAGTATCACGGACAACTTCTGAAGATACAGGAATATTCTGAGAAAGCCAATCGCGGGCAACAATCTTGTAATAATCTTCTACATCAAAGCTTAGGGCATTTACCATTATACATATCCATAAAAGATCAGACCCGATGATGAAAACGGTTCAATCCGGAAATTATTAAAACCGGCAGACTGTGCATATTTAGCCAGGCTTTCTCTCGAATAGAAATAGATAGGACACCCTCGCAGCCAATATCTCATTTTACGCAGCGGCATGCGGATCGGTGAAAAGGCGGGAAAAGTTCCAATTACTATTCCTGATGAAAGCTCTCGCATTTTTCTAAGCATCTCATCCGGATTTTTCACATAATCAAAGACACCAAGAGC
>Ga0114920_10000304_pt1 | contig 21187 bp, 18 predicted proteins | sample ChitaG_FD_88683 | JGI IMG/M metagenome (GOLD analysis project Ga0114920, IMG submission 88683) | Deep subsurface microbial communities from South Pacific Ocean to uncover new lineages of life (NeLLi) - Chile_00310 metaG | ecosystem: Environmental > Aquatic > Marine > Oceanic > Sediment ...
AGACGATTCAAAAATACATCGAGGAGCAGAGAGGGACTTGACGCAATTCATCCACCCATTAAAATGGGTGGTCTTCTTGCGACCATCTGACAAAAAACGTTAAATACCCTCATAATAAAAAATAACACGGGTAGGGGTGTGATTGGAGGTGGACCCTAATCCTACTCTGATTATCAAACACCCTACCCACAAGTTGCATGTTTTCGTCAAGCCGATGCTTCAAAACAGATATACGTTAAATACTATTTGACATTTTACCTGCATTTTGTGTTACCCTTAATGATATATAGTTATAACACTGGTTATTGAGATGGATTAGGGTTCATCTCCATGGCTGAGAGAAACAAGTACAGGACAGTATCAATCCCAACCGGGATCACAGATGAGATAGAACGTCTCATCGAACAGCTGCGATACTGGCCCAGTATAAGCTCTTTCGTTAGAGAGGCCACCCTGGAGAAGATCAAGGTGGAGCGCAGGTATCTGAGAGAGCTCAGGGAGACCGAGAAGGATGCCTCGGTCGATGGGAAAGAAGGTATGTGACCGCGCGCGTAAATGACGAGTTCCTGGGAATAAAAAATATGGATGTTGTTTGATGTTTACTCGCAGGCATCTGAGAAAATGGTGGAACAGGGCGCTGAGACGCCGAGTCCTATTCAGTGCCCTGGACAGGGAGGACCGGGGTTACCTGTACCTGGCGATGAAGGCCTTCGACGAGATACGCAACGAAAAGGTGGGGATGATAATAGTGAAGATCCTCGCAAAGCTCAAGGACGCGTTGAAGAGCCCCTTCGTCAGGAGGATGGAGACCTACGGGGTGGAGAAGGCCAGGATCCTTTCGGCGTTTGCCGTGGAGTGGGGTCAGGAAGTAGCCGGGGGCTGGGCCCGGGAGAAGGGGTTTGCCAGGTATCTGACGGTTCTCGATTTTTACGCGCCTTCCGGGTGGGGTATCTAGGTTGAATGACAAGGTATCAGGTTACTTGATCCTCGTTGGTAGCCTGTTGGGTATCGCCGTCTACTTCTACCTCACGTTCATGTCTCCTTGGGTCCTGCTGGTCATACAGATTTCGGCCTTCGTAGCGGTTGCGGGGATGTTAGTGATCTTTGCCTTGATAGGGTACACACTGGCCACCACGCCTCCTCCCTTGCCGATGGAAGACTTTGATGAAGAGCCCTCGGAAGAAGAGATTGAAGAAAATGCTCAGATCTGAAATTGTAATGAAAGGGATAGTTGAGCTGGAGCTACCCGAGAGATGTCGATGTGGCTTCTCCAACCTGAATATCCACGGTACACGGATGAGTGGCAGAGTCAAGATAGAGGTCCGGTGTATGAGATGCGGAAAGCAGCTCGTCGTAGTAGATATTGATGAGTGAGTCCAAGAGCCGCGCGCGCGCGTGGCTGCAAGGGAATATGTCTAGGCCTTTCGTTGTTGCCTGTATTCCGGCTTATGATGAGGAACAGAGTATAGGCTCTGTCGTTGTTCGAGCTACTAAATACGTTGATAAAATTATTGTCTGTGATGATAGGTCCAATGATCTGACTGCTGAAATTGCTGAAGGTCTTGGAGCAATTGTGTTGAAACATAATAGAAACCTTGGAAAAGGGGCGGCATTAAGAACTGCTTTTCATTATGTATCCCAACTTAAACCAGATGTAATTGTGATGTTGGATGGAGATGGTCAACATAATCCTGATGAAATTCCAAAGTTAATTAAACCTATTTTAGAGGAGAATGCGAAAATGGTGATTGGAACAAGATTTAGTGATCATAAATCAACTGAAGTTCCGTTATATCGTAAAATTGGTTTAACTCTTATAAATTATTTAAGTCGACAATCTCAAAATATCGAAGTCAAAGATACTCAATGCGGTTTTCGTGCGTTTAATACAGAAGTTCTTGACATTATGAAAAACTTGCGATCTGATGGTTATGGCGTTGAGATTGAACAATTAGTTCTTGCTACTAAATTCGGTATTCCTATTGTTGAGGTTCCGATAACATTGAAGTATAAAGATTTAAACAAAACTTCAAAGAAAAATCCTGTTTACCATGGATTTGAACTTCTAGATACCTTACTAACTTTATTTATTTTAGAACGGCCTTTAATGTTGATTGCTTTTCCAGGTACGTTATTATTAATTGCTGGAATAGGATTTTTTATTTATTTTCTTTTATATTTCAATCACACCGGGTTATATCTTGTTAATGTGGCTTTGATGTTTTCATTTTTAATATTTTTAGGAGTGCTTTTTATTATTACTTCAATTGTACTTTATGCTATAAATGCTACTCGAATGCAATAAATAAAAGATTTATATAAAGGGAGTTTATACGTTTTGAATATGTTATATAATTATCTTACGTCATTTAAGAAATCTAGATTCTATAATGTTATGATATTCGGAATTATCATGCGGTTATTAATAATGCCTTTTACTAGTCACCCTTTTGATGTATATTCTTGGTATTCAATAATGAATGCTTTAATGATAGAAGGCATCGATATGAATTTTATCCTATCTTCTTTGCGTCCATTATGGATTTTTACATTAGTGATAATCTCTTACATCTATAATGGTTTATTATTTTTTATTAATGTAGGTATAACTCCAATAAATCAATTACCAAATTTATACAATCCCTATTATGATGTTCCTTTTATTACTGATATATTATTTAATTTTATTGTTAAATTTCCTATGTTGTTGAGTGATATTGGATCTACTGCTGTTTTATACTATTTAGTGAAAGAATATGCAGGTCAATCTAAAGCAGAGTTAATCCCTTCCTTATATTTTTTAAATCCAGTACTTATTTGGATTTCTGCTGTATGGGGTCAATATGAATCGATCATAGTGTTTTTTACTTTATTATCCATTTATTATATACTAAAAAAGAAGATATTGTTATCTTCTATATGCCTTTTGACTGCCTCTCTATACAAATACTATGCTCTGATAGTAATAATTCCTATATTTTTATATCTTAAAAAGAATGATTTCTATAATTTATTTAAATATATGGCTATCTTTATAGTATCAATTATTTTTTTAGTCATTATTGGGAAAAATCAATTAATCAATAGTTTTATGTCGTCTCATTTTATAGTATATTTATTTTCTGAAAACACATTTCATGGATTATTTGGATATGGACTAACTTATTGGTCGTTATCCTTAATATTTAACAATATCCCATATATCTTATTCACAATACCCTTAATACTAATGTTTTCCTTTTTAATTATATCTCTATATTCTCTTGTAAAAAGTGAAATGAAATTTGGTTTATTAAAAATTTCGTTATCAACTTTTTTATTAATGTCGTCTATATTTCTTTCCCATAGATATATTGGAGAAACTCGATATATATTTTTAGTGCCTTTTTTAATTATCATGGTTATATGGGAAGTAATACCTGTTAAATATTATTATGCTATTACTACAATTGCATTTATTTATTCTATTAAAACACTACCTTATTTTTTTCTTCCCTTAGTATCTTTAAATAATAACATTTTTAAAGTTCTCTTTCTTTTAATCGTTCCATTTAAAGTTACTGTTGATAATGTAATTATTCCTTCTAAACTAGGGGGATTAATATTAGGGTTGTTAGGCACGTTATTTTCATTTATTATCTTAAAGATTTGTATAGTGTCTATACGTAAGTTGTTAATAATAAAATAATACAAAATGTTATATCGAATGTTATCTATAATAATTCCTGCATTTGATGAAGAGTATAGAATATCTAAAACTTTAATCTCCCTTAGGAATTTTTTTCGTACCAAGCCTGAAAGGTATGAGATAATCGTATTAATCGATGGATGTTCTGATAACACATTACGTGTTGTGAATGAACTATCTTTAGGAATAAATGATCTAATTCCTGTCCTTTTTGAAAACCGACTCGGAAAAGGTGGCGCAATAATCGAAGGTTTATTACTGGCTAAAGGTGATTTAATTTTAATACTTGATGCTGATAATGCTGTTCCTCCAACGTCTCTATATAACTTGGTCTTGAAATCACTAGATTATGATTTATGTATAGGGTCTAGATATGACCCTGATTCTATTATATTATCTTCAGAACCTTTCTATCGTATATTTTTAAGTCGATTTTTTAATAATATTTTAAAAATTCTTTTTTGGAGATTAAGACGATTTTCTGACACTCAATGTGGTGCTAAAATTGTGAAGGTCGATGTCATTCCTCACATAATTAAAGATCTCATCATCGTGAATTTTGCCTTTGATGTTAATTTAATTTATTCCACTTTACGTCATGGTTATTCTGTGGGTAATGTTGGAATCACGTGGAGTCATAATGAAATAGGTAGTAAACTATCAAAGGGTATGTTAAAAATAGCCTTCGAAATGTTTTTTGCTCTAGTCAGTTTAAGGATATTTTATTCTCGCTTCAAATATATTTTATCTTATACATATGTTCACAAGTTTCTTAATGTACTGAATATAACTCGTATAAAATTTCGTTAAATGGAGATATTTGCATAAACGTATCTATCATTATTCCTTGTAAACAGATTGATAAATATACTACTGGATGCATTGAAAAATGTCGAGATCTCATTTATCCTGACTTCGAGATAATCGTCCTACCAGATGCCCCTGAATGCCCAGACATTCCCGGTATTCGAGTAATACCGACTGGCAACGTTACGCCCCATGTTAAACGGTTTACAGCAGCGCGTGAAGCAAAGGGTGCTTTACTCGCTTTTATTGATTCTGACGCTTACCCTGAAAAGACATGGTTAACAAATGCTATACCTCATTTTAATGATGAAAATATCGCTACGGTTGTTGGGCCCTCCATAACGCCTCCTGATGATCCAATGAATGCGAGAGCCGGAGGGATGGTATTTTCTTCACCACTAGGAGGAGGTACCGAGAGTCTCAGGTATACCTCAACTCCTGGTCCTTTTTATGTGAAAGAGGCTCCTACTGTGAATTTTATTATTAGAAAACATATTTTCTTAGACCTTATTAATTCTGTAATTGATGTTTATCCTGGAGAGGAAATTGTCTTATGTGGAGAGATCATTCACAATTTAAAGAAACAAATCCTGTATGATCCTTCTGTTATAGTGTATCATCATCGAAGATCGTTATTTATTCCTCATTTAAAACAAGTGTGGAATTATGGTTTAGTTAAAGGGTCCCTAGTAAATAACTATTTTAAATATGTGCGGGTTATTTTTTTTATTCCCTCATTTTTTCTTTTATTTCTAATATTGGGTGGAGTTTCTTTGATATATTCTCCACATTTTATTGAATTTTATCTTTTTACAATTACTATTTATCTTCTTGTTACGCTATTTTTTAGTTTAAAAATATTCTTATCAGATTATAATTTTCATTTAACAACTCTTATATTTCTAGGAATAATATCAACTCATTTAATTTATGGGCTGTCTTTTATGATTGGTATCTTTAGAATAAACAAAGGGACGTAAATATCAAAATGCGTGTAATGTTCGCGTACCCTTCTTTTTCTAATATGAAAGGAATTCCTCAATGGGGTCAAAATCGACAGTTTCAATATTTTTCTAAGCCTACTTTTATCTATCCTATGGTCCCTGCATCAGCCGCAACCATATTAAACGATAATGATTTTTCCGTTGATTGGTATGATGGTGTGGCGCAGAGAGAATCATATGGCGCATTTATGAATCATTTTAATAAAACACATCCTGATCTATTAATTCTTGAAACAAAAACACCAATTATTAACCGAATTCATAAATTTGTAAAAGAGATAAAAAACGATAACCCCGAAGTTAAAATTGCTCTAGTAGGCGATCACGTTACCGCCCTGCCGCATATGTCTATCCACGCGAAGGGTGTAGACTATGTAATACCCGGTGGAAATTGGGACTATCCCTTATTACAATTATCTAAACATATACGGGATGGTTTGGCTGTTCCTGAAGGTATTTTATTTAAAAATGGGTCAACTGTGGGATCGACCGGAGAGGTTCAATACGATGTTGACCTCAATGAAATACCCCATATCAATAGAGACCTGACAAAATGGTTTTTATACTATGAAAATTGGCGAAAACGGAAACCATTTACATATGTAATGGCTGGAAGGGATTGCTGGTGGAGGAAAGATGGCGGTTGTACATTTTGTTCGTGGACAAATTTGTATCCCCATTTTAATGTAAAAACCCCAGAAAGACACTTAGATGAAATTAGCATATTACGCGAGAAATACAACATTCGAGAAATATTTGATGATACAGGGACATTTCCCACTGGAAAATGGATTGAAAAATTTTGTAAGGGTATGATTGATCGAGGACTTAATGAGGACGTTTTATTTTCGTGTAACTTTCGTTATGATCAATTAAATGAAAAAAGATGTAAATTAATGAAGAAGGCTGGTTTTAGGCTTGTTAAAATGGGACTTGAGTCAGGAAACCAAGAAACTTTAGATCGATTGAATAAAGGTACCACAATTCAACAAATAATTGATGGATCAAAAACAGCTAAAAAAGCGGGGCTCGAAATACATTTAACGATTATGGTGGGTTTCCCATGGGAATCAAAAGAAGATGCTTTAAGAACTTTGAATTTAGCTAAAAGATTAATGGAGAATGGATGGGCGGATGTACTGCAATGTACAATTATCACTCCTTATCCAGGCACAAGATTGCATGAACAGGCTTTAACGTTTAATTGGTTCAGAATTGATCCACAAGATTATGATCGCTATGATATGACTGAGCCTGTTTTACACACAGTTGATATGTCTCCTAAAGAGGTTCTGAAAATTTGTGATGATATTTATAAAATCTATCTTTCCCCGAAATACATTTTTCGTCGATTTATTAGATCACTAACTTCAAAAGATGATCTTATGTTGAACATAAATGGACTACGCGTTGTTTTGGGACATATCAAAGATTTCGCTTCTCACGAAAAATGATGGTATTTTTAACATGATTCTATCATACCGTCTTAATTCATGTTGATAGTTTTTTATATTTAATGCAAATTTACGGAATTAATTATATAGGTCTAAGTCTTTCATAGATAAGAGAGAATAACTTTATGAAAATGCTCGTTACTGGTGGTGCCGGATTTGTAGGTTCACATATTACCGAACATTTTATCAAGAAGGGTTGGGATGTCTCAGTTTTTGATAATTTATCTCGGTCCAACGTTTATAAGCAAAACGCTGTAAAAAATTTTAATTGGATTTATTTATCAAAAAAATATCCCAAAGTAAACTTGATAGTGGGTGATGTAATAAATTATACTGATTTGATATCTGTTTCTAAAGATATAGATGTGATTATTCATACCGCTGGACAAGTTGCTGTAACTACTTCGCTGAAACAACCGCGTGTAGATTTTTCTACTAATGTTATTGGTACGTTCAATGTATTAGAGATTGCACGCGAGATGGGCTGTGATGTACTCTTTTGTTCAACAAATAAAGTATATGGAGAGAATGTAAATAAGATACCTGTAAAACGAGAGTCGTCAGGTTATCAATTCTCTGATAAGTTGTATTCAAAAGGGATACCCGAAAATTTTTCATTAGATTTATGCAAGCACAGTCCTTACGGGTGTTCTAAACTTGCCAGTGATCTATATGTACAGGAGTATTCTCATACTTATGGTTTGAAGACTGGTGTTTTTCGTATGTCCTGTATATATGGCGAACGTCAATTTGGCGTTGAGGATCAGGGGTGGGTCGCATGGTTTATTTTAGCTTCTATGTTAAACTTACCAATTACAATATACGGTGATGGATATCAAGTTAGGGATGTTTTATTTATCTCGGATTTAATCCAGATCTTTGAGAATTTTATTACCAGTGGAATAATAAGTAACGTTTTTAATGTTGGAGGGGGAACAAACAATATTCTATCTTTAAATGGTCTATTGAAACTTATAGAACAAATTAGTGGAAAAAAGACGATGGTGTCGTTTTCAGATTGGAGACAAGCAGACCAAAAAGTCTACATCTCGGATATTACAAAAATTAAAACTCTGTTAAATTGGGAACCAAAGATATCGCCAGAAGAAGGTGTGACTAAAATCATCAATTGGATAAAGGAAAATTTTGATCTTTTTTCCAGAAATGCTTTATTTTAAACTATTACATTAATCGAACGAGTTTAACGGTGTAATCTTTGAAAAAGATTTGTGTGGTACATAGATACCCCCCGAACTTGCTGATATCCTCAAATTTTGCTTTTACGAAATTCATTGAGTCTTTAGTAGACAAAGCTCAAGTTATTTTTGTGAGTTTTTTGGACAATGATGTAAGGTGTTCTTTGCCCGATTCGGTTATTTATAAGCCTATTCCTATGACATTTCATAGGGAAAAATTTATAGATAGAACTTTTAAAAATATGCTGTTTCTTCTATATGTGCCATTTTATATTTGGAAATTGAATATTACACATAAATTTACTTTAATATATTGTGATGATTCCCTTCCTTTATATGGTCTTTTTATAAAATTAGTTGTTGATGCTAAAGTGATGACGAGATTGGGAGATTTACAAATTGGTTATATATTGGGAACTGCATTTAAAAAATTCATCTTTAAGTTTCTTTTTCACCTAGAAAAAATGGCTTGGAGAAAGGTAGATGGATTAATAACTATAAGTGATGCCTACTCAAAATTTCTTTTATCTTGGCGTATATCCCAAGAAAAGATTTTTTTAGTTGAGGAGTGCATAGATGCAAAGTTTCTAAATGAGGTAAAATTAGATAGTACAATTAGACAAAAGTATGGTGTTGACGATAATGAAATTCTAATAATGTTCCATGGTATTTTATCTCCCCATAAAGGTGTTGACACTCTTCTTTACGCTTTTCATCTCTTAAAAAGACAAGTAACCAATGTAAGATTACTGGTCGTTGGAGATGGGCCTTCTTTGACTCATTTAATTACAACGGCTGAACAATTATCGTTAAATGGTTCTGTTATTTTTACAGGTTGGGTATCCTATGAGGATATTCCACTTTATATCAATTCTTGTGATATAGGTGTGGTTATGCGAACGGGTGATTTAGCGAATAATTTTGTAGTGACGTCTGCTTTACTTCAATATTGGGCTTTTAGTAAACCGGTAATAGCGCCAAAGTTAATGGCAATTCGTGATGTTCTTACCCCTGGTGAGCATGGGTTGTTGTTTACGCCTGACGATGAAGATGATTTGATGAATAACTTAGTTTATATGATACATAATATTGATGAAGGAAAACGCATGGGAAAAAATGGGCGCGATGTTGCACAACAAAGATATCACAATCACATTGTTGGAAATGAATTGGCTAATATATTAATTACAAAACTATATGAATGAAGCTCGCCAATATGGTGTATCTAAAAAAGACGAATTATTTTATGAGTGTTATATTAGTACATGTATCTGATTTTCCAAACATGGCGCGTTTTTCATATTTAAAAAGTTGTTTAAACTCACTACTAAATTTGTTATATGATGAGTATGAAATTATTGTTGTATACAATAGATCGACGTTGTTAGAAATTAATGAAATATCCCAGTTAGATCCAAAAATATCTGCAGTTAATATTAATGAACAGATGAGTGTAACCTATGCTCGAAATGTTGGCGCAAATATGGCGAAAGGAGATTATCTAATTTTTTTAGACACAGATACGCATGTAGATCCAGACTGGATGAATGGAATAATTAATGGTATACACTCGAGCTCAACAAATGTCGGGGTTTTTGGGTGTAGCCAATATTCCTATAATGGACTCCCTAAATATCAAGATATAGAGGGCACATGCGATGTTCTAGGGTCTGTGTGGGATGAATTCACTGTTCAAAAAAAAATACCAAGTAAATATTCTGGTTTTGAAGCTCTTGGTTTTGCCCTGATTATGAGAAAAAATCTTTTTCATCATATTGGCGGGTATGATAAACGTTATGAGACACAAGGTTTTGATTTAGATTTAAGCTGGCGAGTAAGATTGGCTGGATACGATATAGTGACTTTAAGATCAGTAAAAGTTTATCATGCCCAAGGTGTTACTCAGAATTATATTGATCCTAAGAAAATTTATCGTCTAGAGCGTAATACGTTAATCACTTTGCTAAAAAATTATGATTTAAGAACCCTTATTCTACTTCTGCCCGTGCATATTGCTCAATTATTTCTTGAAATCTTTCTGTTTTTCCTTTTACTCAGGTTTGACCTAGCGTATTGTGTATTAAACGCGATGTATTGGAATATAACAAATATCCGGACTACTTGGATTATGCGTCAGAGTGCACAAAATATTAGAAAAATAAATGATCGGAAGCTTATGGAAAAAATGTTGAAAAAGAATGTTAGAGCTTTTAAGTTTTCCAAATATTTTCTACCTTGAGAAGTTGTCCCACTATAGTTTTCTTTATTATGAACAGTACAGAAGCGATTGTTAACGTCGCGCGCGTAATTCCCTGAGTGGATATATCTATTATATGAAAATGGATTTCGGTTTTCATTGATGAGAATAATGAATTACGGGGAAACATATCGTAAATCTGGGGGACATCATTGGAAAAATACTCCTTGGAATATCGCTAGGGTTGAACTTATACGATCTTTACTTGGTTCCCGAAGAACGGGACTTATGTTAGATGTTGGGTGCGGTGATGCTTGGGTATCCTATAATGTTGCTGATTTGGTGTTCCCCGTAGGTATAGACCCTAGTGTTGAAGGTATATCGTCAGCAAAAAAACACGGGTACAAATATCCCCTTATTGTAGCTGATGCGATTAATATCCCGTTTAGGGGTGATGTGTTCGATAAAGTTCTATGCAGTGAAGTAATTGAACATGTTATTGATGATGAACAGTTATTGAAGGAGATTAATGAAGTTTTAAAAATGCAAGGTATTGTAATCATAACAACTCCTAAAAAACATAGTATTGATGAATTGGTATTTGGTAAATGTGAATTTCATATAAAAGAATATGATGAACGAGAGATAACTCAACTGATTTTAAAATATTATCATATTTTAAATATCGAGTATTTGGATATCACTAAAACGATTCTTTATTTGATGTATCATTATTTTCCCATAAACTCTCGTATTTATAATGTTATTAACAATATTATAAAGAATAAGCCCTTTTTTATTCGTAATTTTTTAATAATGGCAAGAAAGGATTAGATTAACTCGCGCGAGCATGTATTGTGATAAACTTGCAGAATAAACGAGCAGAAATATCCTTTTTTAATGAACGCAATGATACGATTGACTTTGAAAAGCCTTACTTTGAGTGTATTGAAATTTTAACTAAATTAATTAGAGGTAGGCTTGGCTATGGCCAATTAATTTTTGAACCTGGATGTGGTTCAGCAGTTTTTGGATTGGAGTTGACTTCCAGAGGTTTTTCGGTAGTTGGTTGTGATCTCTCTCCGAACCTTCTTAAAAAAGTCACGAAAAAAATAAATATTCGATTTTCATCGTATTATCCTATTCTTTGTGATGTTGAACATGCTCCTTTTAGATTATCTGTATTTGATTATTGTTTTTCAGGTTTTATTCTTCATCATTTTAAATCATTAAATTCGGTTTTATATGAAATAGCGAAAATACTAAAAATTCGAGGTGAACTGTGGGTGGCTGAACCCAATGGATCAAATCCTGTAGCGGCTATAAAAAATAATATTGCACGGCATATAATGCCTCAAGAAACACTCTTAGAGTATGGATGGTCTACTCCTAACGAGAAAGTCCATTCAATTAAAACTTATTTTACTTCATTATCAATGACGGGATATACTAAAATTCGATATAACACTATATATTTTCCATCGCATAACTTTTTCAACTTGTTTTATTTAATATGTAGAAAATTTCTCCCCTCTTTCTTAGGCGGTACTGATGTTTTACTTAAATGTCAAAAGATATGATTTATGAGATGAACGCTTAATATCAAATCAATAAAGGGGGTTTCAATGAAATGAGGAACTATTCGAAGAAAGAAGTTTTACTCGTTGGAATTATAGTTCGAATAATATTAATGATATATTTGAATCATGGTACTGTATGGGAAAATACAATAGCACTATCTCAAATTTTTAATATTGGCCTTAATCCATTTTCAACTGGACTATGGTCTCGTGGTTCTGGTTCAATTCTTATCTTTTTACCTTCGTATTTATTATATCTTGTATTTACTTTTTTTGGGTTACGTTATACATTTATATTATATTTTCTAATAAAAATGGTTCCTCTAATCGGTGACATAATATTTTTCTTTACTTCATATGAAATAATAAATTCTTTTTTAGACGATGATATAAGTTTAAAAATAGCGTCTATATTTTTTCTTAATCCTTATTTTATTTATAATACTTCAATATTAGGAACTGTAGAAGGTGTTACTATTACGTTTATTTTTATATCTATGTATTTTTTACTCAAGGATAAGATAGCTTATGCATCAATATTTTTGAGTCTTTCTGGTTTTACTAGGTATTTTCCTATGTTGTTACTTCCAACTTTTTTATTTGTGATATTTAATAAAGATAAAAAAAGTATTTTTGTATTCATAAAGAATTTCATCTTCTCAGCTTTTGTGCTGTCTCTTCCTCATTTAACTCCTTTCATACAATATTTGTATATTTCTGATGGTTTAAAATATATCCGTGTAATGATAAACACCTATTTCTTAACCGTATCTGGTACATCTGCTACATTGACTGGGAGTACTAATTTTTATATGGGTTTTATCCCCATACTTCTTGAATTTAATTTATTCGAAAAATATAACTTTATCTTCGGCTCAAAATCTATATTAGCTATCTATATCTTGTGTATCTTTTATTTATGTTATGTATATAGGGAGAACTTAAAAAAGAATTTTAAATACGAATCAATTCATTTAATTAATAAAAGTGCCCTTATTTTGTTCTCTTTAATATATATACTAAACACTGCTAATATCAGAACTCCTCAAATTATGTGGCTTTTACCTTTTCTCATATTAGAGTGCTTTCTATTCAAAGGGTTACCTACATATTATTTTCATATAACTTGGTTTTTAAGTCTTTTACTTCATGGGGTAATAATGCCTCATTATTTAGAATGGGGGGAGGCTACATTTAATATTCCAAGAGTTCCTCCTCCCCTATTTGGTTGGAATCCTTCTTTTTTTAAACTATTTCCTGTTATGAGTTGGGATTTAGTTTGGTCCATTGCATTTTTACAAAGTATATTTTTTATTTTTATAATATTATCCTGCTTAAATCATAGACCCAATGTAAATCGGTCAAATGGTGTGTTATTTATAAGGCAAAATATAAATAAAAGTTTTATGCATAATAAATTCTATATTGTATATTTGATTTATTCCTCTATATCTGTTATGATGTCTGCTCAAAGAATTCGCTATGACTATAACAATAATTTAATTATAACCAATGTATATTATGAACCCATATCTATATATCTTTTAATGCCATTAATTATTATGGGTGTATATGTAATATCTGATTATCTTCGTATATTAGCATTATCTCGTAATGTTTCTCTAAAAAATATTGTTAAATTACATGTTGATTTAATAAAAGCTATAAAATATATGACTGTAACCTTGTTATTTACATTTTTAATGTATCTTAGATTTAAAAATGGTAATGTTGAGGATTATTTATTTTTAATTATCCAAATATTGATTATGATGGCGAGTTTTATTCAAGTTGATAAGACATTATTTAATAATAACATACAAAAAATATCCTATATATATGGTGTCTTGTATTTGTGTTTACTTATTTTTCGTTTAAGATTAATGGTTTTAAATACTATCTTTATACTTACCGTTATTTTATGGTCAATAACTCGGTGGTGGGATGACTCATGCATATAAAAATTCGATTGAAACAAGTAAAGTATTTAGAATTAATTTGTGTTATTTTCTTAGTGGTCATTTCTCCTATAGCTATTGCCAGCTGGACTGGAAGAATTAAAAACGAAGGGCCGATATGGGCATATGGTACGAATTTTTATGGCGCACTATCTACGTCGAAAGGTATGGTGAAAGAAAATTACGATGGTGTAACTATTGGTGGTTTTGATAATGATAATTCATCCTCTGTTACTTACACTATTACTGTATTTCAATATCCGTTTATGACGAAGAGTTTATTCGAGAAAATGGAAATGAATTTATATCTTAAAGAGGATACCCCCAAAACTACTTCACCTTCATGGGAACTATCTAATCACGTTGCAGCTCATGGTTATGATTTTTCCATTTTTCCCTCCACCCCCGGATATTCTGTTTCTGCTGGGAAATATTTTTCTCATGATACCAAAGGGTATCTCCAAAGTCTTTCCGTATATACTATGAACAAAGATTCGAGGGAACATGATATTCACTTTTCATTTACTACCTCTCCTGGTGGAAGTATTATCTTTAACAAAACTTTATCATTACCTCCCAGATTTGGGGAGCCTCTCAATGGAGGTGATTGGGGTGCGTGGATTGGGTTAGAAATCGAAGAGTATTGGGATGTGGATTCAATATTCGTGATTTATAATATGGAGCCTCTCGAGAATATGTCTCCTCGAACCTATCCTGTGAAAGTTGGATGGAGTTATGTAAGTGATACTCGAGATACATATTTTCTTGTGTTTGATGACAGTCCCTGGGAATTAAGTGAATCTACTAATACTATGATTCGCCTCGCTTTGAGTAAGACTGCGAGAATGTCGCAAATTAAGATTATCCTAAATGGGGAAAATATTATGACGGGAGAATTAAAAATTCGAGAGGGTAATTATTCTATGTTATCTTCTGAAGAGTTTAATCTGAACTATAATTACTATTCAACCCTTGATACTATTAACATTCCCATCAACAATAATCTACTACAGTTAGAGAACTCATTAACGATTTTGGTGGATCCATATGTATCTTGGAACATTTCTTATGTAAATTTAAGCCTATTTAGTACATACGGGATAAATGATCCTTTTTGGATGCACGTGTTGCCTGTTCCGGTGATCTATATCTCTACAATAGGAGTAATGTTACTTTTTTCAAAATATACCATTAAATTATGGAAATGGGCGAATAGTAAAAATGTTGACGTATAACCTTTTTTCTCTTAAACTGCTTTATGGTTAACACTTATTTTCACTTAATTATCGAAATTCAAGGTTAAGAATATATTTCCGAAGTAATGAATGTGTCTATGATGAGCGCTGACAATACACCGATGTTGACTGTAGTAATTCCTACTTATAATAGATGCAGCGACCTAAAGAAATGCTTAGATTCCTTAATGATGCAAACTCTAATGGATTTTGAAGTTCTTGTGATTGATAATGGTTCTACAGATAATACGGGAGAGCTATTGAATAAGTATCCCGTGAATGTTGTGAAAGACAACAAAAAAAATCTGGCATACCTTTCAAATTTAGGTTGGAAATTATCTAATACAGAGCTAATTGTATATCTTAATGATGATTCAACAGTGCCTTCTGATTGGGTATTTAATATCTTAAATACCTTTAATGAATATCCAACAATTGACGTTGTTGCTGGACCTGTTATAGCCATCGGTAATAAACAAGAAATAGCTACAACATACAATGTAATGTATAATTCAAAATATTTTCGTATCTTAGCATTAATATACAATAATGTTCTTTGCGACGGAAAATTATTCTCTGACGTAGCAACTCTATGTGACAGTGGAATTGCTACAATGGGTAGTATTTTCCCTAAAAGTGCACAATTAAGGGCCCCGATCTATATCGATGTATTTGGGATAAATAATTTAGCAATGAAAAAAGAGTTATTTCAAACATATGGTGGATTTGATGAAACTTTTACTTTTTTACATTTCGATGGTGATTTTTTTATTAAATATAGGAAAAAAGGTGGGAAAATATTATTCAACTCCAAACTAAAAATCTTGCATTTTCCTAGTCCCGTTGGACCGACCCGCATCGCGTTTCATGTAGGTCGAGATACTGCTCGTTTTTATTTAAAAGATATAAAACCAACTACCCTCTCGGGATATATAAAGTATATTTTAAGCATTACTTTTTTTAATTTATTTTGGCTGTATAAATTTTACCAAACAAAAGATAAATCCCAACTTAACGGAATATATGGTTTCTGTTTCGGTGTAGTTGAAGTAATAAAAAGAAGATAAAAAAAAATGTGGTCATTAATTTGTTGAAATTCCAAATAAAAAAAATGGTAGGTCCAAATGGTAACTGTCCGATAGTAATTAGAGATGATGATATAAATTATTTTACGTCTCCTCATATGCTCAAGAACTTATATAGCTTAGCATGGAATAAGGGTTTTAAAATATCACTTTCAGTTATACCAAATCAAAATACCTTTTCAGATTCACGTAATGCACGGGCTCTTTTAATTCCGCCTGAATATCGACGACCAATGGGCTCCTATTCGATCCTCGATAATAATGCTCTTATTAATTATCTACAAAAAAAAGCTCTGAATAGTGATGTTTGTATTATGCTGCATGGTTACAATCATGATTATCCCCGTGAAAGGGCTGAATTTAATACAAGTAACCTTCAACTGCTATATAATAAATTTAAGAATGGTGTGAAAATTGTGAACACGATCTCTGATAAGGATGTTTTAGTATTCATACCGCCTAGCGAAGATATATCCAAGATAGCATGCATTTTAGCTAGGAAAATGGGGTTATTTGTACTTAACCGTAGCACTTTTATTGATACTCTGAAACAGATGCCTTTTGGAACAACTTTATTTGGATTACTATTACCCTTTTATAGTAATCAAAGGAATGCTGAAAGTTTTAATCCCTATCTATTCAAACCAGCAACTATTAATTTCAAAACTCCTTCGGTGTTAGTATCCAATCCTTTAGTTTCCAATTTACATTGGACCATTCCTTTGTGGACTCTTTTAAACTTAAAAACATTTGAAGCTACTTATAACATGGTGAGAATTCTATTTAAACGATCATATTCAACTAGAAGCGGCTTCATGATTATGCACCACTATCATGCATATTTCTATGATTGGAAACCTGAACTATCAGAACACAAGTTATTAACTCTTTTTAATCAAGTTCTTCAATTTATGGATGCACATAAGAATCTTTGGAAGACAACTATTGATGATTATGTAGCTCGTGCTGATGTCATCAATAGGACACAAATATCTACGAAAAAAAACTATATTACTTTTATTTCTCCAAAAGATTTAAACAATTTTACGTTTTGTCTTTATAATCACACCAGTTATTTAAAAAGAACGTTTTCCCGTGAAAATGGTCAAATAATTACTATTCCCGAGTTGAAACAAGCGATCCCTTACGAACTTAATACAAAGAATTACTAGCGTTATTTTTCCACAGTTATTTTATTTAACGATGTTGTTATACAGCTGTCGGTGGTAGGATTGAGTGATGCAGCTGATTTTGGAACGATTTACGAAAATAAACGAGTTTTAATAACCGGAGGGTCTGGCTTTATTGGTTCTGCTTTATCGGAGTTTCTTCTAAAACTAGGTGCAGAGGTTGTGGTTTATGATGTTTTTAATAGTTTTTATCCCGGAAAAAGGAAAAATATTGAAGATATTGAATCGAATTCTAAGTTTACTCTCATTCAGGGTGATATCTTAAATTACTCAAACCTATGCTGTGCTATGAAAGGAATAAACCTAGTATTTCATTTAGCTGCTCAACCTGGTGTTAGGTATTCTCTACTTAATCCTGTAGAAACTAACTCAGTTAATACCTCTGGAACGCTAAATGTATTAGCTACTGCATTAAAATATCGGGTTGATCGAGTTGTAAATATATCGTCTTCGTCAGTATATGGCGATCAAACAAAATTACCAATGAAAGAATCTGGACAACTTTCTCCAATATCCCCATATGGAATAAGTAAACTAACCGCTGAACAATATTGTAATTTTTATCATACAACTTTTGGATTAAATGTAGTAACTTTAAGATATTTTACAGTATATGGACCACGACAAAGACCAGACATGGCTATTTCTAAATTCGTAAAAAAGATACTCGAACAGAAAACGATAACTATATATGGAGATGGTCTTCAAACACGAGATTTCACATACATAACTGATATCTTGAACGGTACTGTCTCTTCAGGGATTATTGAAGATATTGAAGGTCAGGTATTTAATCTCGGATCCGGAAAAAGTGTATCTATAAAAACACTTTGTAATATATTATGTTCTATTCTTAGTGATTTTAATATTACATATGACGATAAAAAAGAAGGTGATGTATCTCATACGTTAGCAGATATTAGTAAAGCTATGAAATATCTTCACTATTCTCCAAAAACAACGTTAAAAGAAGGATTGCTTAGATATATTGATTGGTATAAACAAAAATGTTATTATAAAAAGTAACTTATCTTTTTATTAATTCCTGTATTGTTATTACCTGTGTTGTTGTGAAATACAATGAGTGATAATAACGTTTTGGGTTGTAGTAAACATATTTAAAACACAAGTGCATAAGCAAGTAACAATGCATGCAGTAGTAATTGGCGGGGGCCTTGCAGGGCTCTCTGCAGCACTCGAATTAAGCCTTAACGGGTGTACCGTCAATCTCTTTGAAAAAAAACCAATTGTGGGCGGTCTTTCACGCAGTATTAGCTTTGGTCCATTCATATATGATATAGGACCTCATGTACTTCACACAGATAGTAATGAATCGATATCTTTCTTTAAAACAATGCTTGAATCGAGTTTACAATTACTAAAAATATATTCAAAAACGTACATCTCAGGAAAATTACATAACTTTCCACCAACTATTACAAATTTAAAATATTTCCCGTTACCGGTAGCCATAAAGACTTTAAAAAATTTAATAAAAAATAAATTTTTTAGAAAGATTGATCATAACTCATTAGATTCATTTGAAAACCTGTTTGATAATGATGTTTTTTATAACGCATATTACAAGACTTTTACTAGAAAATTTTGGGGGATATCTCCGAACTTATTGGAAACGGGGTGGGTTCAAAAGCGTATTTTTCCTAGGTTTTTTCATAGTCCTCTGATGGGGAAGCGTTGGCAGGGATATCCGAAAAATGGAATCGGAGAATTACCTAAAAGAATGGCAAAATTATTGATGTCTAAGGGAGTAAAAATAAATCTAAATTGCGAAGTAGTGGCTTATTTAATTAAGGATAATGTAGTTAAGAGTGTATCTGTATGCACTCCAGGAATTGGGATGAACGATGTTCAATGCGACATATTAATAACTACTCAAGCACTTCCAGATATAATAACTATGTTAGGATATGAAAACATGCCTCAATTAAAATATAGATCTTTAATTTATGTTTTTATAACTTTATTAAAGGAAAATGTTTTGAAGGATATTCATAGTGTCTATTTTCCAGACAGTATAACTGTGTTCACTAGAATTTATGAACCTAAACGATATAGTTTAAATTGTTCTCCCGAAGATAAATCTTCACTAGTTGTCGAGATTCCATGTTCCTATGGTGAAGGGTTGTGGGGGGAAGAAGATCAAAAAATTATTTCGATTGTAATAAATCAATTAATTGATCATAATATAATAAAACTGGAAGATGTTGGAGATTGTGTGGTTCAAAAAGAAAAATACGCTTATCCCCTGCCCTCCCATGTAAATAAGCGGAATGTTGTTCATTCTTTAAACAACATTAATCTTCAAAATATGGAGGTGTGTGGGCGATTTGGGTTATTCTCTTATCTTAATATGGATGAATCAATTCAAAGTGGTCGGAGTGCAGCCAAAAGAATTTTTAGAAGATATTCAAATAGGTAAAACCTATTTTTTATTTATTTTTAAACCAGTTAATTGTTTCATTCAAACCTTCATTTAATTGTGTATTGGATTGGAATCCTAGAACTTTATTTGTCTTCTCTGGAGATCCAATTAAATGTGTGTCCGCGTTATGGTTTTCTTTGTAAATATGATCAATCTTTTTATTAACTAGGATTATTAATTTATTTATTAAATCATTAATTGACGTTGGTATTCCAGTACATACATTAAATGTCGATGGAAACGATCCATTAAATAGTAAACTTTTAATAATGCATTCAATGACATCTTTTATGTAGATATAATCTCTTGATGACTCTCCACTGCCGATTATTGTAAGAGTTTTATTATCTAACATGAGTTTAATGAATGTCGATATAACTGAGTTATAAAATGGTTTACACTTAGGTCCATAAACATTTCCTAGGCGTAAATTAATTGCTTTAAATCCGTAATCTTCTGCATATTTATTTATTAAGCCCTCTGAATATATTTTCGAAATTGCATAAATATTGGAGTATTCAATCCCATCTGTTTCTCTATATTTTTTTTTCTTTTTAGAATAGCCATATATTTGAAGTGTTGAAGTAAAAATAATTTTTGGTGCATTAATAGTTGAATATTTTCTAATTGCTTCAAGAAGCCCCATCGTTCCAAGGGTGTTTATTTTTATTAGATCAAAATTGTCCGCTCTGTTTGCTCCTGCTATGTGAAATATAACTTCTTTATCTTCAATCAATTGTTTCATTGATGTACTATCTGTTAATTTATGTTTAGTATTATCAAATCGATGTATCTTATTAACGTGTATTTGATCTTTATTCTCTAGAAGGGCGTTGTGCAAATGAGTACCAATAAATCCATGGGATCCGGTGATTGCGATATTCATACTAACCCTTCAATTATATTTTTTTCGTACTGTGTTATCTTCCTTTCACTTCCCAATCATCTTGTCCCTGTTCAACAAAATAATTAGGGGGCACTCTTACTTCGTCAACTTTCTCGGGATTAAAAACCTCTGATGCTATGCTAATAAGTTGTGTGTCATCTTCAAGACTCATCCAACCGTGATAAACGCCTGGAGGAATAACAAGAAGGCTTGGATTTCTTTCTGAAATCACAAAAACATTTCGTTCGTTAAAAGTCTTTGATTCTTTTCTATCGTCACGCAGGATAAATTTTGCACTTCCATTGGGTATAAAAAAATAATCCCATAATTTCTCATGTTTATGAAATGCACGAATGATGCCTTTTGAAAAATTACTGACTAGGTATATTTGTAAAATCTTGTTAGCTATACTCCAAGGAGTCATTGGCTTCTCCCCTTTTTTTCTTATAATTTCAATTAAAACG
>Ga0114920_10000306_pt1 | contig 21159 bp, 20 predicted proteins | sample ChitaG_FD_88683 | JGI IMG/M metagenome (GOLD analysis project Ga0114920, IMG submission 88683) | Deep subsurface microbial communities from South Pacific Ocean to uncover new lineages of life (NeLLi) - Chile_00310 metaG | ecosystem: Environmental > Aquatic > Marine > Oceanic > Sediment ...
AAGAAGAGGAGTGATGGTCAGCTATCCTTGCAACTCAGATGAGAAGGTTAGGGTCATTTAACAGTTAAATGGGAAGGTTGAAATCCTTTCTATGCACGCGGGTGGATCATATCAGTGGGCCTGATTTGTTCAACAATGGATTTTTCGCTTTTTTAGCAAAAGAGCTATCTCCATTACCTAGGTGACGATTTGATTATTTGTGGCTGCCAGCCATGTAGCCGAATGGGCTTGAACATAAGCAGGATATGTGAAAATTTCCTTAAACAAGAAATCCAACGCCTAACAGCTTCTGATTACACAATAGATTGTGTATCGACGTACGAAAGCACGCCCTCGCATGCAAGAATGGTGCGGCCGCCGGGAATTGAACCCGGGATTGCAGGCTTGGAAGGCTTACACCGCGTCGACTGTGTCCTAACCAGACTAGACCACGGCCGCTAGACCATGCTACAACTCAACAAGAATGAACAGCCGTAAATATTTATTGCTAATCAACGTGTTTCTCTGAATCAAGAAACATATAAGAATGATTTTGATGAAGGAAAATTGGTCATCGTGCTATTACCCATAACTAAAACGCTGTTTTTTCTTAAAAGAGATTGTTATACTCAAGGGAATGTTGTTTTTCGCCGCGGTAGTTTTTTATAAGTTCTGAGTATTCTAGGAATGGGATCCTCATGATTATTAAGAACAGAGAAGAACTGCTTTCTCATGGATACAGGAAAGGAAGGGAAGTTGCACTAGAGATTGTTGAAGATGCCATTAAGGCTGTAGACGCCTATGACGCTACGAAAAAAAAGGTTCATGTTGAGAGTTGTAGATTAATTGTTGGAGACTTGAACTATGACTTGTCGAAGGTGGGAAATATATATGTGATTGGTGGAGGGAAGGCCACGTTTTCTATAGCTCAGGCGTTAGATGAGATTTTAGGATGGCGAATTAAGCGTGGAGTTATAAATGTGAAGAGAAGTGAAAAACGCCGGTTAAAACATGTAAAGGTTATAGAAGCAGGGCACCCCATACCCGACGAAATGGGATTAGAAGGAGCGAAAGAAATGATCCATATAGCTAAGGAGGCTGAAGAGGGTGATCTTGTATTTTGTGCTATAACGGGTGGGGCTTCAGCTTTAATGCCATTTCCAACTGGAAATATAAACCTAGAAGACAAAAAGAGAGTGACGGATATTCTTTTAAAATGCGGTGCTACAATAGATGAAATAAATGCAGTCAGAAAGCATATGTCAGCAATAAAAGGTGGAAGGCTTGCAAAGCACATTCACCCAGCTGAAATAATTAATTTAATAGTTATAGACGAAATAGCGGGGCGCCCTTGGGGTCCAACCATTCCAGATACAACTACCTTTAAGGATGCCGTAAACATTCTCAAGAAGTACAATTTATTGGAAAAAGTTCCCAATCCAGTAAGGGAGCATCTCAACAGAGGACTGGTTGATCCGAGATTAGAAACGCCAAAGCCTAAAGACTTCGAAGGTTTGCAGGTTCACAACATAGTATTAGCTGATAACGGGATAATATGCGAAGCGGCTAAGAAAAGAGCGGAAGAATTGGGATTTAACTCGCTAATTTTGTCTACTGTGCTAGAAGGAGAGAGCAAGGAAGTAGGAATCGTTTTAGCAAGTATTGCAAAGGAAATAGAGGAAAAAGGCAGGTTTATCAAGCCCCCTTGCGTTTTAATATTGGGCGGAGAAACCACTGTTACGATCACGGGACAATGTGGTAAGGGTGGACCAAGTCAAGAACTTGTCCTAGGGGCTTCCCTGAAGATTGCTGGAAGTAAGAATATGGTTATTATCTCGATAGATACTGATGGCACTGATGGCCCCACAGAAATAGCTGGGGGCATAGTAGACGGCTATACACTGAAAAGAGCTAAGGAGAAGGACGTAGATGTCTTCAAAAATCTAATGAGGCATAACTCCTCCGAAGTGTTAATGAAACTTCAAGATGCTATTACTACAAGACCAACGAGGACGAACGTGATGGATTTAAACATTGTAGTCATTACAAGCTAGTTTTGTTTATTCTACTTTTGAGCTACGAAAGGCTCATATACACTATTGATGTTAGAATATTGAAACCTAAAAATCATGGGATGTTAAAATGGAGCGTTTCGAGATTAAGGAGATTAAGGCAAGAGAGATATTTGATTGCAGAGGTAATCCAACTGTTGAGGTTGATGTTATAACAAGGGAAGGTATCTTAGGGAGAGCAGATGTTCCGAGTGGGCGGTCCACGGGGAAACATGAGGCTTTTGAACTTAGGGATGGAGGCGACAGGTATCAAGGAAAAGGTGTTCTTAAAGCAGTTAGAAACGTGAACGAAATCATAACACCTGCATTAAGAGGAAGAGATGTAACAAAACAAAGAAAAATTGATGAATTAATGATCGGGCTTGACGGGACCGAAAACAAATCGAAGCTAGGAGCCAATGCGATTGTTGGCGTATCTCTTGCCGTAGCAAAGGCCGCTGCTAACGCTTTGAGAATCCTTCTTTACAGATACATCGGTGGATCAAACGCTTACATATTGCCTGTTCCGTTCCTAAATTACATAAATGGAGGTAAATTGGCTGCGACAGAACTTGACTTTCAAGAACACATCATAATGCCTGTGGGCGCTAAGACTTTCTCAGAAGCTATGAGGATGGGTGCAGAGGTTTACTATGAACTTGGAAAAATATTAGCTGAGAAATGGAACAGACATTCATTAAACGTAGCAGACGAAGGTGGGTATACCCCTCTAGGGATGGAGGATCCAAGAGAGGCTTTTGACGCGGAATTAAAAGCTATCGAGGAACTTGGATATGGGGACAAATTTGTGCTCGGGCTGGATGTTGCCGCCAGCTACCTCTACAATGAAAGGACGAAAAAATACACTTTTATGGGGAAAGAGATTACTCGGGAGGAATTTATGGACTTTTACGAAGACCTGGTTTCAGCGTATCCTGTTCAATCAATTGAAGATCCTCTGGAAGAGGAGGATTTCGATGGTTTTGCTGAGTTAACGAGGACTCTAAACATTCAGATAGTTGGAGACGACCTCTTTGTTACAAATGTTAAGCGATTACGAAAAGGGATTGAAATGGGAGCTGCAAATGCTCTCCTTCTGAAGGTTAATCAGATAGGGACACTCAGCGAAGCTCTAGACGCAGCTCAACTAGCCTTTAGAAACGGCTATGGTGTACAAGTCTCTGAAAGATCCGGGCAAACTGAAGATACATGGCTAGCCGACTTAACTGTCGGGTTAAATGCTGGTCAAATAAAGACGGGTGCACCTTGCAGAAGCGAAAGAACTGCTCAATACAACCAACTGCTCAGAATAGAAGAAGAACTCGGCAATAGAGCAATATACGCTGGAAGAAACTATAGGCAACCATTCTAATTTCTCCTTTCTTTTTCAAGTTTGGATCTGAGTATAACAATTGACATAACTGCTAACTTAGATAACCTCTTTCCGCAAGTTTCTTTCTATTTACAAGATTATCAGGAATTTGGTTCTTCAGGATTCTCTTGGCTTCTTTGCTGACCATTAGAGAAGTTGCCTCAAGCGCTTCTTTGGAGTTGCCTGCACAGTGAGGAGTAACAATTACATTGTCAAATTTTAGAAGAGGGTTCCTTACATCGATTGGCTCTTTAGTGAAAACGTCTAATCCCGCTCCCGCAATCTTCTCATCTCTCAACGCTTTGATTAAGGCTTCCTCGTCAACAACTGGGCCTCTTGATGCATTAACCAAGTACGCTGTGGGTTTCATTAGGTTTAATTCCCTAGTGTTGATTATACTTTTTGTTTCTTTGGTTAAGACCACATGCAACGTGACAAAGTCGGACTCCCTGAGGAGCTTTTCAAAATCAACTAACTCTGCTCCCCTCTCCTTTGCTACTTCAGCACTTAGGTACGGATCATAGGCAAAAATGTGCATGTTGAAACCATGAGCTATTCTGGCAACACGGGATCCTATGGCACCTAATCCAACGATGCCAAGGATTTTCTCGTACAAGTCTTGGGCTGCGAGTTGGCTAGGCAACCCCGCCTCCTCCCGAGTTGTCCATTCACCAGCCCTAACAAAGTTGCATGTTCGAAGCAGTTTCCTTGATAAACAAAGCATAAGCGCAAAGACATGTTCCGCAACGGACTCCGCGTTTGACCCACGGGTATTAGCTACATAAATTCCTCTTTCAGAGGCAGCATTGATATCAATGTGATCGTATCCCACTCCCCAAACCACGATGCCTTTAAGGTTTGGTAACGCATCCATTACTCGACAAGTTATTTTGAAATATTCAGATATAATCAACTCGGCACTAGTGCTACGGACCTTTTTGACTAACTCATCCTCGTTTTTACAGTCAGCCCATATCACTTTCCCAAAATTTTCAAGAGCTTCAATCGCTTCTTTGCTCATGTAAAAACGATCGGCACATATTATCCTAGGCGATTTTTCTCTTTTGCGCAAACTAGTTCCCTCTTCAAAAAAGTCTGGTTTAAATAGCTTTAAAAGTTATGGACATATACATGGATGATACGAGGTTATGTGAAAGGAAAGACACAAATAACCCTGAACAGTTTGCAATGTAGATCGTAGCGCAATAACTTGTCATAAGAGGGGGATCAGATTTGAAAAGAGAAAGAGTCTTCATGCAAGAGAAGGGTTTGGATGCGCTCGTCGCCATTTCGCCAGAAAACGTTGCTTATAGCATCGGATGTGTTATTCCATCACAGTTCTTTGCTAGACGAAGACATGCAATTTCGATAATTCCTCTAGAAGGGTCTCCAGTGCTGATAGTGGCGGATATGGAGGAAGGACACGCCAAAAGCTACTCTCTGATCCAAGATATTAGGTCGTACCGAGAGTTCCTGCAAGATCCGATAGACTTGTTAGCCGACGTGCTAAATGAGAAGAAGCTTGACCATGGACGAATGGGCATGGAACTCACTTACATCCCCACACGCGACTTTGAAATACTTCACAAAAGGTTACCTAAAGTTGAGTTCGTTGAATGCGAAGAGATTTTTGGGGAATTGTACGCTATCAAAAATGAAAAACAGATAGACATCTTAAGGAGAGTAGCAAGGGCTGCCGAGAAGGCAATAAAGGAAGGCTTTGAAACGATAAGACCCGGTATGAACGAGTACGAGTTGGCCAGGACAATGATAAATAGATTCTACAGTGAGGGGGGAGACAACATCCGTCTATTGATCGTGGGATCTGGGGAACGAAGTAGCTATCCAAATGTCGGCCCAAGCGATCGAGTTATCAAGAAAGGAGACTTGATAAGGGTTGATTTCCTAGGTTTGTCAGAATATTTTATGTCGGACGTTTGCCGAACGGCGGTTGTTGGTGAACCCACCAAAAAGCAAAAACAAATATGGCATAAGCTGGTTGAAACTAAGGATAAAGTTCTTGAGACAGTGAAGCCTGGAGTAAAAGCTTGTCAGATATATGATGCCTACTTAAAAGTTTGGACAAGCTTCGGCTTAAATCCCTTACGATTCATAGGCCATGGACTCGGGCTTTCAACTCACGAGAGACCTTTGCTTAGCGACTTCGACAAGCTGGTTCTTCAAGAAGGAATGGTCTTCTGCATCGAACCACTACTGCTCACTCCTAGTGTTGAAGGATATCACCTTGAGGATGAAATTCTCATCACAAAGGATGGCTACAAGATCTTAACTAATCTTATGGACACCTCAGAACTTTACGAAATCAGGTAAAGATTGGACAGCCACTGTACGCGCTCGCTATGTAAATTTAAAATAGAAGTTTGACGAGTTAACCAATATGAAGCGTATTGGATTTGGTCTCACCGGTGAGAGCACACGTCTCTTATCGATTAGAGATTTGATTCCGTATGTCCAAAAGGCGGAAAAATGCGGGTTCGAATCAGTTTGGATGGCTGAAGACTATTTCTATAGAAACGCGATCCTTTCACTTGCTACGTTTGCGTTAGCAACAGACAAGATAAAACTGGCAACTGGAATTATCAACCCGTATACTAGAGACCCGGTCCTCATTGCCATGACCTTTGCAAATTTAGATGAGATCTCACAGAAAAGAGCAATTATAGGCTTAGGATCGAGTCTAAGGTTAAGGATTTACGAGCATCATTATAGAAAAGTAAGCAATCTCACTGCAATGAAGGAATGTATCGAAATCATTAGCGAGTTGCTTAGGGGTAAGAAGGTTACGTACGCGGGCAGTGTTTTTAAAATTGAGAACATTCGATTGGGAGTCAAGCCCCCGAGGGCGAATATACCAGTCTATATTGGAGCGATGGGCCCTAAGATGTTACAGTTGGCTGGAGAAATAGCCGACGGGGTTCTTCTGACTGCTGGTACCACGCGAGAATATGTAAGATTTGCAGTTGAAAACATAAAAAACGGTGCCAAACGTACAGGTAGAAAACCAGAGGACGTAGATGTTGCCTCCTTCGTAATATTTTCAGTGTCAGAAGATCCCAGGGTTGCAGAGGAGAATATCAAACGTGAGATAGCTTTTCTGGTTACGCTTCCAGCGATGGATCACGTACTTAGAGCGAGCTATCTTTTAGACACAGAAAACGTTAGAACCATAAGAAGACTTGGACAAAAAGGCGAAATGGGCAAGGCTGCTGAACATGTCAGTGAAGACTTAACGAACTCACTTGCTGTTTGCGGAAGACCTCAAGAATGTCTAGAAAAGCTAGAGGAACTCAGATCTTCAGGGCTAAAATTGCCTATCATCGTGCCGATCGGCAAAAAGGATAATTTAAAAATGGCCTTAGATCTCTTTGCCAAGTGAGAAAAATGAAACTAAGGCATCTCTTTTATCGATTCTAATCATAGATATTCTGAAACTATGTGTTCTCACCATATAAGAATAGGCTCTGTATGGATTTTCTTTTGAGCCTCTCAAGTCGCTTTTTATGGTAATGTGGCAATACTGGCTTGGGATAACTTAATTTGCTATGCGAGAGATTAATGCTATGGAAAACCTCCGCCATTTTAAGCGCCGCAGACAGAGGATTTAAGATCGGGACCTTAACAATCTTTCGAATTGATTGATCTATCTTGAACGTGGTGGCTTCATCTATTATAATCGCTTTACCGCCTTCCTCGACAGCCTTCTCGATCTCATGAAGCAACTTAACAGGGTCTAGCTTTGACCATTTTCTCTTTGGTCGTTTGCCCATAAATCTGGTTGATAGAAATCTTTTCTCAAGTCCTATTTTTCTTACGTTTTTCTCTATTAACGGTTGCACTTGTCCATCGGGAAGGATAATTGAAAATCTCGTTCCTAGCATACACGCTAACAGCATCGATGATTCGCCTAATCCTATAACAGGAATTTCACATATTTCCCTCGCTGATTCCAGTCCAGGGTCTACAGAAGAAGAGATTACTACTGCGTTGTAGCGCTCCCTCTCAGCACTCAATGCCTCTCGGATAATGAATGGGACAACTTTAACGACCTCTGGAGTAGATCTAATCGATTCCGGGCCTTTTTCAAATTGAACTATATCTATTTCAGTTCCATCATTCACGAATCTCCTAAGCTTTTCGAGTAGATTTGGTTCAAGGTCAGCAGATGTTGGGATTAGCAATTTAATCCGCATCTTAGTCGGATTCTCTTCTTGGCACTGATCGTTAACTGGAGATTTATTGGTACTTAGCTTCAAATCTATGAGGGCTTCAGCCACCTTTAAGGTGATTACGGCATCTATAATTGGGACTTTCAGCTCATCGCTTAAACTTCTTGCAGGCGGAAAGCCTGTACACGCCAATATTAGAACGTGTGCTCCGTCAGCCAAAGCCTTTCTACATTCCGCCATTAAAGCTGTTCTCATCGTTTCTATGTGTCTAATGTCTTCAGAGAAGACGAAGAATTTCTCGAAGCCGATACCTCTAGTTGAGATGTAGTTCCTATCCAGCCTTAAGGTCCTCAACCTTGGAAGTATGTAAAATTCTCCTGGAGGGTACATGTCTCCTACCGAAATCATCGAGAACCTTCTGCCCACCATATTCGCTACTATTGCTGATGCTTCAAGTGGACCTACTATAGGAATGTTTACAAGCTCTCGAGCAACGTCAACGCCCACATCGAGGTAGCAATATGAAATTACTGCATCATAGCCATTTTTTTCAGCTTTGATGGCTAGATCTAGAAATTCAGGTGTTGCTATATCAGCTTCTGAACGTGAGTTAACTGCAATGTTCCCTTGTAAACCAGTTACATCGATTTCAGTACCATCCCAAGCATAGCTTCCCAAAAGCTTCTTGATGTTTGTGGCTTCTTCACGCGTTACAAATAAAGGAACTATTACTAAGATTCTTCTCTTCAATTCACTCCCTCGCAATCCCTTTAGAGATGAAAGATTTAAATATGGCGTCTCTCGCGCTACACCGCAGGGTTCTGAAGCATAATGTAAGTATGCTGCCCCGAAAGTTGAGCAGAATACCACGGTCAACCTTGCCAGCCTTAACTCCATTAAGAAGAGTTAGAGAGAACACCCCACAACACAAGCCTGAAAACCATTTCCTGTACGTCTATCATTAAGATGTCTTTTCTTAAAGGAGGAATCCATACTTCAATGGATCATCTCGATCCAAAACAAATTGGTGAATTCCGGTAACATAGGCGGTTCCAGTCACTTCGGGGACTACTGCCCGATAATCTCCAACGTGGACTTCCTCCACCAACTTTCCTCTAAATAACGTTCCAATAATGCTTTCATGGATAAACTCCCGATTTAGTTTGAGCTCTCCATCAGAGAATAGTTGGGCCATCCTAGCACAGGTACCAGTACCGCATGGAGATCGATCAATAGCCATTTTGGATCGTCCGGATTCATGGCAACATACAACAGCATTTCTGTAGTTAGCTGAAGGATTTACTGGGTCATCAGTGATCATGACTTGACCCACTGTTTCAACATGGGGGTGATCCGGATGTTTTATCTCAACTTGCTCATTAATTGCATTCAAGACTCTTTCTCCTATATCCAGTATCCGATTTGAGTAGTCAGGAATTACTTTTATTCCAAAGTCCTTCGCACTCACTATTGCAGTGAAAACTCCCCCGAACGAAATGTCTACGAGAATCTTGCCGAGTCTACGTACCTCTATGGGAACATTGGACTTGTAGAGAAATGATGGAGTGCCTCTGAAGGTGACGCTTTGGACGCGTTCATTTTCAAAGTTGGCCATAGTTGTTATCAGCCCTGCACACGTATCCCACTTTATGATAGTTGTAGGTTCAGTAGCCTTGATAATTCCTGTCTCTATCACCACCGTTGTTGCCCCAATCAGAGCATGGCCACACATATCCAAGTAACCGGGTGCTCCCATGAAAAGTATTCCCAAATCGGCGTCATTCGTCGTGGGAGCAGTTAAGATGCAGCCGAACATTGCACGGTATCCTCGGGGCTCGTACATTAACGCGGTTCTTAAGTGGTCTAATTCCTTCTTGCAGTATTCCATCTTTTTAACAATCGTTTCTCCCAGTATATGTGGAATACCACCGGTTATCACACGGACGTTTTCACCCGCTGTATGAGCATCTACAGTTGTTACTAAACGCACAATTTTCATATGATCTCCACAAAAATTGAAAGCCTACATGTGCTAATATATGTGTTTGTCTTTTAACTGTACTACGCCATTTCTAGAGATTCTCATTCAGATGCCTGCTGAATATTTGAGGTAATTTTGGAAGACTATGGTGTAACCAGCGCAATTCAAAATGTTGAATGCTTGTTGCGTGGAATGCAGACCGGGAGGGGAAAAACCAGACCCCAAACTCTAACGGCTGGGCATACGGCTACGTAACATTTCCGGCAAGCCAACAAACTCTATTGCTTGATCTAACCTTTCTCTGGGCGCCAATAACTAATATGCCGTTCACACGTTCGGTTTCAAGTTTCTCACCCAAATGCATGTGAACACTGGTTGAGTACTGCTTAAAACCGAAATCCTGTAGAATTTCAACAGCTTTTTTGTTCATTGCAAGAGCGCCTATATGGAGCTTCACATTTTTTCCTTTTGCCTCCCGGCATTTTATTAAGAGTTTCCTTGCGACTTAGATTCTCAGCATGCATGCATGCGATGCTGGCAGCGGCTTTCGTTCGATCAATTAACTCCTCGGCAGCTTGCTTGGCCTTTCTTTCGTCTATGGGGAAACTTATGACAGAACATGTATGTATAGGCCCTCGCTGTAGGCTAACGGCTCTTTCTGCTTCTTCCAGACTGACTGGTAACAACCCAGCTCCCCTACAGGCAGCCTTTACTGTATCGATAAAGGGTTCCTCTGTGACAAGGACAGGCAAAGCTTTAAGACCTATATTTAATGCTCTAGCCAAGACTGCAGCACCAGGAGGGCCGTCATTTTCACATATTCTAGGAGACACCCATGGTCGAAGTGGATAACCTGTCGCTATTATTACCCCGTTGCCTGGTTTTACCATCTTTGCCAATTTTTCAGCGGCATGAAGTGTGAGCGATCTGCCGAGCTTACTTCGAGCGGCTTCATATAGTTTATCAATGCTATGAGGCGGACGAAGGTGAAAGTCGATTGTGATGATTTGGTCGATTGCATTTCCTAGGCGTTCTCTAAGAGTTTTCTCCTCCTTCAAAGAGGCGTGCCCCCATGTGGTTGGTGATGCTGAAGTAAAAGATTTTCACGCACGTAGAGGTTTAAGATTGAAGTTGCTGAAAATTTTAGCTGGTTGTTCGGCATAGTGAAGCTATATCCGTAAGAGTTGGCCGTAACCCTCAATGCCGTCGTCAATTCCAACTTTCCTCAGCGCGTACCATATCGATGCTGAATTGGATGTCACCACAGGTTTGCCTATGTCTTTTTCGAGAAGCTCTGCGATTTCAAGCGCTCGAAAGGCTGTGCAGCTTATGAACATGCCATCCGCTTCCGAGGTATCTACAGTTCTTGCAAACTTGTAAACTTCAAGAGGTCGAACAGATTGATATCTCTGAGGATTTGTCAATTGCATACCTAGAATGTTAAGTACCTTGAAGCCCACGTTTTCAAGGTATTTTCTTCCGTTCATATTTATTGCATCTATGTAAGGTGTTACTACCGCGACTCTCTTGATTCCAAGCTTTTTCAATGCCTCTACTACAGCAGTGGTAGTCGTTATTGCAGGAGTTTTAGCTGCGTCCTCAATCCTCCTCGTTATTTCCTCGTTCCAACTCTTGTTGCCTTTAAGGAAACTACCACTCGTACAGCCAAATACAATGAGATCAACTTTTGCACTGCCGACATCTTTGGCTGCTTTCTCGATGTGCGATGTCATCCTTAATAGAGCCTCAGGAGTCGCTTCTCTAAAGGTCATCCTTGCCGTATGGATACTCACTCCAGGGGGAACAGTTTTGTTGAAGGCAGGTTCGCATACCAAATCTGTGGAAACCACTAGGAGGCCTATTTTCACTCTCCAGCCGTAAAACCCATTTCCTTCTATCTTTATTCCTCCAGTAACTCTTTGGGCATGCATACTAAATCCATTCATGGATTAAACTCTGTAACTCACTTTCGAACTGCTCCTTCGGCCCTTGCTTCAATATCCGACCAGAACGGAGCATGTAGATGTAATCTGAGAACTTTACGGCTTGTCTGACATTTTGATCTATGAACAACACAGTTAGCTTTTCCTCTTTGAATTTGTTCATCGCTTCATATACTTCCATAGCGACTTTTGGAGCGAGACCAGCTGTGGGTTCATCAATCAAAATAAGTTCAGATTTCTGGATGAACGCTCTACTAAGCTCTAACATCCTTTGTTGCCCCCCGCTTAGAGAGGAGGCCTTATCATTCAGTTTGGTTTTCAGCAGGGGGAACTTCTCATAAACTTTCTGAATGGATTTCTTAACGATTTCCTGATTTTTTCTCAAGGGCCATGTATATACTCTTAAATTTTCCTTTACTGTTAACTCCAAGAAAACGTTTCTTTCTTGTGCAATGTAAGTTATCCCCAAGGTGCCAGCCAAAATGTGCGGTTTTGTTCCCGTTATATCTTCTTCCTTGTAATAGATTTTCCCCTTTCTAGGCTTTATGAAACCACAAATTGTTTTTATGAGGGTGGATTTGCCTGATCCATTTGGTCCTATAATGCCCGTTATCTTTTTTCCCTCTACATGCAGAGAAATACCATGCAAAATGTCAACCTCTGGGAAATATCCTGAAACTACATCTTTCAGTACGAGAGACATGACTCATACACCTAGATAGGCTTCGCACACCTTCTGGTCTACTCGGATGTCTTCGGGCGTTCCCTCCGCGATTACCTCTCCAGCGCACAGTACAGAGACTTTGTCACAGGTTTCCGAGATTGAAGGTATGTCATGACTTATTATGACGAAAGTTTTTCCTTCCTCAGACAGTTCACGAACAGCTTTAATGATTTTTGCTTTGAAAGCAGGATGTATACCGTGGAATGGTTCGTCTAACATTATAAGATCCGGGTCAAAAGTAAGTACCCTTGCCATCTCCAATAACTTTTTTTGTCCACCGGATAAATTCCCTGCAAATTCATCTCTTAAACGATAAAGATCGAAGAGTTTTAACAGATCCACAGCCTTGCTTTTCAGCTCCTCTATTTTTTCAAAATGAGTTATACCCGCTGCAATCATGTTATCCATCACGGTCATCTGACGAAAAGGTCTTGAAACTTGAAACGTTCTGCCAATACCTTTTTTAGCGATTTCGTGGGGTTTTAAACCATCTATACGCTCGTTTTTAAAATATATCTCTCCCTCATCCGGGATGTAAAATCCGTTGATCACATTTAGCAGTGTTGTCTTTCCTGCTCCGTTAGGACCTATCAGTCCCCGTATCGTTTTCTCCTTCACATTGAGAGTGCATTTGTTAACTGCTACTACTCCAAAGAATTTTTTGGTCATGTTGTGAATTTCTAACAATTGCAGCGTCTTTATCCTCCAAGGTATTTTTCAAAAAGCTTCTTTAGCCATGGATATACTCCTCTCGGCATTAGAACAATAAATAACATTAGAATTACACCGTTTATAACAAGATTTAATCCTCGGAAGTGTTGTTCTATCAACAACTTCATAATCTCCGTTAAGGGCACGACAACTAGAACTCCTATCACTGGACCAAAAATCGTTCCCACTCCTCCAACGACCGTACCAAGGATCATTTGAATATTCAGTGGCCATCCAAAGGCTTGAACCGGGTCTATGAACTTTAAAAAGTTAACAAAAATACCCCCCGATAATCCTGTTACAAAAGAACTGATACCCATACCGAATAATCTAGTCCTAAAAGGGTCTATTCCAAGAGAATTTGCTGCATCTTCATCTGAGCCTATAGCTCTAAGGCAGTATCCCAACTTCGATTCACTAAGCCTCAGTTGTAACACAAGAACTGAAATAAGGAAAGCTAAGGCAATGTAGTAATAAAACACCGGGTCATAGAAATACATCAAGTAGGCATTTTCTTCGGCAAAAGGAATTATCACTCCATAGGCTCCGCCAGTTACTTGCCAAAACGTATTAAATATTATTATTAGTATTTGCGGAAGCGCAAAAGTCGCTAATGCGAAATATATTCCTCTGGTTCTTATCGTGACAAACGTTATTAGAAGCCCAAGAACACAGGCTATAGATGCTCCTATGAAAATTCCGATCCAAGGCGTTATCTGGAAAGGTACCAAAAGCCACAACGTAATGTATGCAGATATACCGAAAAAGACTGTATGCCCAAAGGATAAAAGACCTGTATATCCATAGCAGATATTCCACCCTATAGAACTGATAGCCAAAAGCCAACAGATTACAAGTATATGAATTATATACTTACTCGAAAAAAGTGGAAACACAGAAGATAACAATACAAGCAATATGATCGTTATTAACTTGCTTCTGCTGGTGATGGCCCACTTTGTTTTGGTCATTCTGAACTACTTCCTAAATAGCCCTTTAGGTCTGAAGACCAATACGATTACGAATATGACTAACACAATTACGTCTTTGAAAGCCACAGGTAGGTATAATCCACTGATAGTCTGAGAAACGCCAATTATACTTGCTCCTAGTAGGCAACCCTTGATCGTTCCGGGGCCTCCCAGCACTATGGCAACCCACATATACATTGTATAAGCTAAGCCCACTGTGGGGCTTACTGTATAGTAAAAGCTTAACAAGACACCACCAAGACCTATCAATACCATCCCAAGACTAAATGCTAGCAAGTAAACCCTGTGGGGATCAATTCCGATCAGCGAGATGAGCTTTCGGTTACTTATTGCCGCGCGTATCACCATCCCCAAATCGGTTTTGAATAGAAATATGAAGGTAAAAACTGTGACAACTACTGCTAGAATAGACGCAATTACCAGCGCCTTGTTTAACAGTATTGGCCCTAACCTAATCGCTTCTGCACCATAGGGAATATTCATACGCCTTGGAATGGAAGTCCATAATACTAGAGCAGCACTTTGCAAAGCGATAGATAGGCTAGCCGTATAAAGGATATGAAAACTGTGAGGTTTGCCTATCATAATTTTGAATACTCCATGATAGCATGGTATACTGACGATTAGAAATATTAGTGGCACAACAAAGAGCAGTATAAACTCGTTTATGCCAAAAAGAGTGTATAAAAAAAAAGTAGTGTACATGGCAAGCATCAGGAACTCTCCAATTGCCATGTGAACAAGATCCAAGACTCCATAGATTATATCTAGACCTATAGCAAGGACAGCATAGATGCCTCCTAGCAGGAGGCCAGTTGCCATACTCTGAACCAAAGCGGACATTTTTCACATCCCCAAGACTAACGTACAGCTATTTATTTAGTTTCTGATGTTGCCTGCGCTGTAGCTAAATGTTCGTGGGAATATTGTGCTTTAGCTAATTTATGGTGTTGGCCATATTGCTTCATCTGTGGCCAAATGCTCAGGGAACACTGTTTTTAGTTCTGTCCCTTGCCATTGTACTAATACGCAGCTAAATTCCCCTAGGTTTATGTCGCCACTAGGTTTGAATGATACGGGACCCCACAACACCGTCGCATTACCTGTCGTAATATCTATTTCGGATAGAGCATCTCTAACCGCATCCGAACTAGTAGAAGCCGCTTGTTCCAATGCTTCCTTCAGAATATATGTCGCTCCGTATGCCAACGCAGCATCCTTAGGCAAGAAATCCTCTCCATAGCACTCAGTATATCTCTCCTCCAATGACTCTGAACCTTTGACAGGATTCCAATCAGAAATCCCAAGCTTTCCATCAGCTAAGTCTCCCAGCACATCAATGAAGTCTGGGTGCATTAAGCCGCCACCATAGTAACATTGGGGTATCGTCTCATCGAGACCAGTTTCTGAGAATTTTCTGATAATCATGTATGCGTCTTCCATCTGAATAGCGTAACAGAAGAATATGTCTGGTTGAGCATTTTCGACCTTTAGTAGTAATGAGGTTGCATCTCCAAGCGGCGAAGTCCACGTTTCATCAAGTACGACGTCTTTCCCTAAATCTAGTGCTACAGCTTTAAGCGCATTCACCAAATCGGCATTGAGCGGGTTATCATCGTAGGCAAAGGCAATTTTCTGAATAGTTCTACCAGTGGCATTTTCCCCTAATGCAATCAATGCACTGACCCCTGAACTCTGCAGATCACTAGCTTTTGGGGCAACACGGAAAATATATTCGTAGCCGCTTTCAGTTATACCATCTGCCCATGACGTACACAGCATGGGGATTTTTTCACTTTCAGCTATGGGAGCTGAAGCTAGAATGTATCCACTAGGCCAAGGCTGAAATATTGCGGGCATATCGGGGTTCAACGTAATCATTCTTCGAAGAGCTATTGTAGCTTCAGCTGCGCTTGCACCAGAATCATACGCTATTAAAGAAATGTTTGCTCCTCCTAGGGATTGAATTCCTCCGGCAGCGTTTATTTCCTCAACGGCAAGACCCATGCCTTTTACACTCAGGTCACCAAGGTAGGCTAATCCTCCAGTTAGTGGAGCTAATAATCCTATAGAGACCCCTTTCGCTTCGGGACGCGGTTGTAACACTACAAGATAGTAAGCAATACCAGCAATCGCTGCAATAACTATAATCCCGATCAAAGCAGTGGCTTGGATGGTCGTTATAGCGCTTTTACTAATATTTCGCAATTTTCATTTTCACCTCATATCTGTGTGTTTTCTGTCGTTGTCATATAAAACTTTTGGGTCAAAGCTGAGTTACGCATTCCCCTGTTTTTCAATTTTTTCTATTGGAAATAGAACTATTTACGCAAAACAAAAATCCGAGAGTTTTTAACAGGCTAACATGTACACCATTTGTTGCCAAGCAACATATTTGTGGCTTCTAAAGAAAATGCGAGTCTTTGGAATTTACGGTAATTTCGTTGCTCCATATATGAATTTCACACGAAGCCTGTTTAGAAGTTGGTGGAAAATGGTTCTTATTCTCCATTTAGAATTTAGGAATAGTTTTGAGGCGGTGTCACAATTCTCCTTCAGTGACCAATCTGATTATTTCCTTTGACGTTAGATCGCTCAGTCCCAGCTTTTCGACGGTGTATCCTTCTTCGAAATAATTGACTTGATTGATTGTTGACCATAGGTGAATGACTGCTTTGATATTTGGGGTAGAAACTTTTAATAGATCTCCCAGAGAGGCTATAGGTACTAAACCATAAGGCACGTCTTCGGTTACAAATCTGAATTGAAAATTCTTTGGTCCTCTCTCACCTGGATCCAGATATGGCTTGCAATCTTGAATGGCCTCATAGATATTTTTCCCCTTTGCTCCATACATTATGTCTAGCCACTTAGTGGTAGGCGTTACTCTTATCCCCAAAGCATTAGCGACGCTAGCTCGTTCATCATCTACAGCCTGTATTACACTCCCAACCCCAGGTGTAACTCCATCTTTGTAGAAAATGTAATCTCCCTTTGTACGTTCTGTAAAGCCCGCATTTAGCAATGTGATTTGCGGATGAAATATTGGATTTAGATTTTCGAAGCTGGTTTCTAATACATTTGTCGCAGGTATAAGTTGAGGGTAGGCTCCTCTTAAAACTTTGAGGACTTCATCTGTTTTTATAGCCGGAAAGGCGGCGGTTGGTAATTTTCTCTTTAGACCATCCACAAATACACTGCTTGGCCCAGTTATTCTGCAAGAATATATTAATAGCGAGGTCTCGCATAACAGGTTCTTTTTTCCTCTTTTCTTTAACTCCTTTGCCAGTCTCAAGCTTGCAAAGTTTCCTGTGTGGAACACTATAATCTGTTCATCTTTCAAGTATGGCATAGATTGGTCGATCATGAATTTGTGTCCATATGCGGGAACAACAATCATTATTATGTCAACGTCTTCGATGGCCTCTTTCATATCTGTTGTAGTCTTCTTTATCTTTGCAAATCCCTCTCCGTGCACAGCTTCACCGGTTATCTCGATTCCGCCGCGCTTGCGTATGGCCTTGATAGGTCCAGGCGATCGGTTAAACAAGTTTACTTCGTACCCTGCCAATGTCAAATCGGCGGCCATGGCATATCCACCGTGTCCAGCTCCCAAAACCGCAAACTTTAGGGAATTCTTCATTTTATAACCCATAGAATTAGTTGTATATGTGCTCTTTAAAATTTTTGCAAACCCATAGAAATCTGGAAGTGGCAGTCAAGAACTAAAGAAAGAGATAAATAAAAAAATTCTAAACTATACAAGGAGGAAAGATATTGGCCATTCAGAAGATTGCGGTTCTTGGAGCTGGCAACGCGGGCTATGCGTGTTCAGCTGATTTATCATTAGCAGGATACAAGGTGAGTTTGTTTGAGTTCCCTAAATTCAAAGCGAATATTGAGCCGATACTGAAACGCGGTGGAATAGAAATAACTGGTCAAGCAAGAGAAGGATTCGCTAGGCTACAAAAAGTCACAACCAACATAAAAGAGGCGATAGAAGACGCGGAAATAATATTGGTCGTAGTACCAGCCTTCGCTCATAAGTTTATGGCTGAAAAGTGCGCACCATACTTAAAGGATGGTCAGATTATCATACTAAATCCCGGGCATACAGGAGGCGCACTAGAATTTGCCGTAACACTACAGAAACTAGGAATTAAAAAGGATATCGAACTCGCTGAGACGATGACACTCACTTATGCCACCAGGCGGATCGGCCCAGCTCAGGTTAGAGTTTTTATTCTTGTTAAGAAGCTCCTTTTTGCTGCATTTCCTGGTAAGGACACGGATGAAGTTATCGGCGTTTTTAAGGATCTTTATCCTTCAGTTGTACCCGCCACAAATGTGCTGGAAACCGGTCTAACCAACATAAATGCTGTTCTTCATCCCCCGGGCATTATTTTAAATGCTGGCTGGATTGAATATTCAAAAGGAGATTTTTCCTTTTATACACAAGGATTGACACAATCTGTTGGAAGTGTCTGCGAGGCTTTAGATGAAGAAAGGGTGTGTCTCATGAAGACTCTTGGATTTAAGCCAATTAGTCTTGTTGAGTGGTACAATATGACGGGCTATACTCCTCTCAAAAATGTTTCTATTAGTGAAGCGCTACGAGCAAGTGAATGCCAGGAGGAAATAAAAGCTCCAAGCAGCATGAAACATCGATACATAGTTGAAGATATCCCTTATGGTCTCGTCCCTATGGCTTCGTTAGGCAATATGCTAAATGTTAGTACTCCTACTATGGACTCACTGGTCAATCTATCTTCATTAATAAATCGGGTTGACTATTGGAGTGAAGGATTAACTGTTAAAAAACTCGGTATATCTGATCTTTCTCCTGATGATCTAAATGCATTTCTACAGGAAGGAAAAGGATGAACTTGAGAAAAACAACCGTTTACAGACCTTAGATGAGACTTACAAAAAATTTTGAACCAACTGGTCATCCAGTAGTAGTAAACATAAAAGTAAATCATCCAACTCGGGAGTGCGCGGAGGTTATCTCGAAGATAACAACTTTGTTTCTTTAACTTTCAAATAGTTTGTATCAGAATTTTGAACAGTTTCGAGAACGCTTTGAGAAAGATTGCAGCCAAATTGGAAAGGCCCATATCACGAACCGAACATAACGGAGGTAGATTGACAGGCACAGCCTTTCCCAAACAGCATGAGTGGTGCGACCACTAGAATTTGAATTTGGGATTGCAGGTTTGGAAGGCTTACACTGCGTTGACTGTGTCCTAACCAGATTAGACCACGGCCGCTCTTTCGCTAGACTAGAAGTTTACAAAGCTTCTAAAAATCTTTCTCAAGAACAATACTGACTTAAGACATAGAACATTGGAACGGCTCATGAAAATTCAACATGTATCATGGTATACACGTGAACAAGCGTATGCGTCAAGGCGTAGATGAACAAAAATTTCTTTTGGTGTCCTGTCAGTTTCTAAACCTCCTACCGCACCCCCCTCTTACCCCATCTGAGTATCTCGGGAACCCAGACCTCCCCCTCCACGGCTGCCACCAGAACACTCCCCATGAAACCGGGTAATAAGCCTTGGTTAGGCGGAAAGCTATATTAATAAACCCAAATTCCCATGTTATTACGCGGGAGTTAGCCGGAAAGACCCGGGCAAAAAGGGGGAACGCCTGAAGCCAACCCGGGAGATAACGGGAAGAAAACCGGGAGAACAGATGGAGAACTGAGGGAGAAAAACGCCAATTAAGGTCACTCGAGACCAGATCGACGAAATAATACGCCTAAGGGACGAGGAGAAGTACCCGTGGAGCAGGATATCCACTGAGACGGGCATATCGGAAAAAACCTGCCGCAAACACTACGAGCTCAAGCTGAGGAAGAGGGGGGAGCTCCATGCGCAGGTGTTCCAGATCTTTGATCAGGGGGGCGGTCCGGCTGACGTCGTCCGCCAACTAAAGCTCTCGGTTGAAGAAACCAAGAGGCTCCACGAAGAATACCTAGAGCTGAAGAAACGGCATGCATGCTTGGAGTGTTCAATAATCATATCCCTGATGCGGTGAACCCTCTCCATAAAGGGACTGGTGGAAAATGCATGCATGTTATAGACGCTGATCATCGCCTCTAAATTCACGAAACTACTCTTAAAACGCGGTGGAAAATCAAGGGTTTTACAGAAATGTTGATATAAACGGAAATGATGAAGGCTTTTTAAATGAGGGTTGTGCTTCGCATAAAAGCGACGTACAAACATGGGAGAAGGCTTAGAAAATTTGCGACCTAACCTTAACGTATTCCACAACCTCTTATCATCAAAGAAAGGCATCTCACTAACATTCAGATAATCCCCCTCAACTTCATCCTCAGCCCAGAACTGTATCCTTTCAACCGTTTTAAAACTTAACAGATCAAAAGAAACAAGATGATAACCCTCTTTGCTACTTCGTATGCATGCATGGGAAAAGCCGAATACAAAGGCAGAGTTATGAGCGGAAGAGAGGCTATGGAAAAAGCCGGAATAGAACCGGCTCGGAAGAGTTTAAGGAAGAAACAGCCCTTAACAACGGCACCCAATTGATAATGGCAACCGCGGCATCAACAGTTCATGATACTGAAACCCCTAATCAAAACAGCAGAGGTCGCAACCGCGCTAACTCTGGGCTTCAGACATGGTCTTACAGAAGTCGATACGTGAAGCTTTGGGCTCAGCGTTGCAGAAGCCCTTTGGAAAGGGGTCCCGTGGTCGGAGGAAACGTCGGCGGAATTCCGCTGCAAATTATTGATGGCGCAAATGAATTCTTACCGAACACCGTAGAAGACGCCACTGAAAAAACGTTATATCTGTTAAGACATCCGGAGGAAGCAAAAAAATGGGTAAAAAAGGTAGAAAGCACGTGCTGAAAAACTTTTTAATTACAAGGCATATGCTTCACTGTTGTTGTCTAAATAACAAATTTTACATGGTGCGGCCGCCGGGATTTGAACCCGGGTCGTCAGCGTGGCAGGCTGATGTCCTAACCAAACTAGACTACGGCCGCGTTTCCGCTAAACTACAAGTTTAACAAGGCTTCTAAAAACCTTTTTCAAGAATTGCACCAAATTGAGACGCTGAAACACTGGAAACTACGTATACAGATTTCAGAAATAGTTCGATTTTTGATATATATCCAATTTCGACACAAAGGTGGAAAAACCTTTTCAACGAAGGGTCAGTGGTGCCGCGGGGGAGACTTGAAC
>Ga0114920_10000308_pt1 | contig 21100 bp, 23 predicted proteins | sample ChitaG_FD_88683 | JGI IMG/M metagenome (GOLD analysis project Ga0114920, IMG submission 88683) | Deep subsurface microbial communities from South Pacific Ocean to uncover new lineages of life (NeLLi) - Chile_00310 metaG | ecosystem: Environmental > Aquatic > Marine > Oceanic > Sediment ...
GAAGGGTGCGTACTTAGCGTACGCCGCAATGACAACGAAATGAAGCGCAACGCAGTCCCGCTCAGGCGGGATTTACGAAGCCATCAAGTATAGGTTCAAAACAAAACAGGGCTGTGACGTAAAAAGACACAGCCCTGTTTTTGTTTTGTTTAGGTTTGTTCTTAGTGACCAGCTCCAAATAGAGCGGCAATCGCAGATGCCTGTGGATGCGCGTAGATAAGAATCAGAGCGACAACCAGTGCATAAATACACAGCGATTCAATCATCGCGAGACCGATTAGCAGGGTAACTGTTACTTTACCTGACGACTCTGGATTCCTTGCAATCCCTTCAACAGCAGACCTCAAACCAAGACCCTGTCCGATACCGCAACCAAAGGCTGCAATCGCGATACCGAAACCAGCTGCAGTCACGCCAGCGATGAAGAATTGTAATGCTTGTGCTTCCATACTCTACTTTACCTCCTTTTATAGATTATTAGTTTGCTTCTTCCATTTTCCCATTAAAAAACAAAAAGCAAAATATTGTTTCCATCTTATATCGGCTTCCATCTTTTTCATTAATGTGCATGTTCCATGGCGCCGGCAAAATACATGATAGAAAGCAGAAAGAACACAAAGGCCTGAACCACGGCAATAAAAATACCAAGTGCCATAATCGGCAGCGGCGCTAAGAAAAGGCCTGCCAGAAAGAAAAGTATTCCCAAAACCAGTTCATGGCCCATCATATTTCCGAAAAGCCGGATTGAAAGTGACAGTATTCGTGCCGCATGGCCAATTATCTCAATGATGAAAATCAAGGGGGCCAACCACCATACCGGGCCCATAAAGTGTTTTATATATTTAACCCCATGATATTTAAGACCTATTACGTGAGTAAAAATAACCACGGGAATCGCACATGAAAGGGTTGTGTTCACGCTGGCAGTCGGCGGGAAAAAGCCGGGCACAAGTCCTATTAGATTGCAAACAACAATATAAATAAAAATAGTTGATGCAATGGGAAAAAGCCACCGGCCTTCTTCCCCGGTAATATCAACCATGAACTCTTCAATTCCTGAAATAAGAATTTCAAAAACGTTTTGTACTTTTGTGGGAACCAGACTTATACTCTTGGCGGCAATAGCGCCTAAAATGATAAGCATAATCATAACAAACCACGAATAAATAACATGGGGATATGCATGGGCAAAATGTCCTAAGCCGATCGCTTCAAACAACTTAACTAAAAAGAGATAGGGATGTTCCACCTTAAATTGCCTCCTTGAAAATTTGTTTTGTTAGTTCGCGCATGGTTGCAAGGATAATACTCGCAACCACAACCGAAAGACCAATTAAAAGACCTAATGGATGAACATAATGACCTGATATGAGTACAAATATTATAATGCCGCTGATAAAAAAGCGAACATAATACTTTGCTAAAATAGAGTTGTGAGAAGCCAGACTGGACGGCCTAAGGGCTTTTTTAAGCGTCCGATACAAAAGGTGGAAGTTGACGGTGACGATCAATCCACCAAAAATTATCCCCTTGGCAAAATCAGGCGGCAAAAGAACAAGCCCGGAGATGCTTGCAACAAAAAACAGAATCCAGTTTGCACGGGTAACAAATTTTACAAGGCGCTTCTGAATTTCCAAGTTATAAATATCTCCTGTCAGAGCTTTCTGCTTTTTTTAATTGCAAGTCCGATATTTCTAAACCCTGCCGCAATCCCAAGTCCAAGAAAAACAAGCGTAAACCACGGAGTTGTGTTGTATCGCCTGTCAATGTATACACCAATCGCGAGCCCGATAAAGATGGAAAGCGCCACCGATAATCCAAGGCTGCCGAAATATGCCAGTTCCTTTATGGCACGTCTGGTTTCTCTTTTCATGTACAAGGAATGAGGACATTAAAGACGTAGTGCATCTAACACAGGATTTTGAGCATGTCAATGTAAAAAGTTTTAATCTAAAAGGCCGTTTTATTAATCTTGTGTTATACGATTGAAACATGGCCGTTTTGATGGTCGCCGGTGACTTCACCGATAACGGAAGCATCAATACCCTCATCTATCATGGCCTTTAAACATCCCATTGCATCTTTTTCCGCGAGAGAAACAACAAGCCCGCCGGATGTTTGAGGATCAAAAATCAAGTCACATAAAACCGTTTCAACCAAAGGATCAATAGTGACGCTTTTTTCGCAAAAACCTTTGATGGAGTAAGTCCCGGCGGGAATCAAACCCATGTGTGCATATTCTCTTGCTTTTGAAATATAGGGTATGGAAGCTGTATAAAGTGCGATTTTCTTTTTAGACCCTTTGGCCATTTCAAGAACATGCCCTGCCAGACCGAAACCGGTGACATCCGTGCATGCGTTGGGATTGAACCGAAGCATAATCTCAGCGGACCGCTTGTTTAAGGCCGAGGCAATATCGACTAAGGTTTTCACCGCAGCCTTATCTGCTATTTTCCCCTTTATGGCAGTTGCTATAATTCCCGTGCCGATGGGCTTGGTCAGAATCAGCCTGTCGCCGACCCTGGCATTAAAGTTGGTCAGTATCCTTTCAGGGTGGACAATTCCGGTTACAGAAAGGCCATATTTAAATTCCCTGTCATCAACGCTGTGCCCGCCCACAAGTACGGCGCCTGCTTCGTATATCTTCTCAAGGCCCCCTTCAAGAGTTTCTTGCAGGATCTTTTCAGGAAAATCTTCAACCGGAAAACAGACAATATTCATTGCCGTAAGGGGCTTTCCTCCCATGGCATATACGTCGCTGAGTGAATTGGCCGCAGCAATACGGCCAAACTCATATGGAGAATCAACAATTGGCGTAAAAAAATCGAGCGTTTGAACCAGCGCTCGTTCTGAATCGAGCCTGTAAACACCGGCGTCATCAGAACTCTCCATGCCCACCAGCAGATCAGGATGCCTTTTGACCGGCAAACTTTCTATAATGTTCTCCAGGACCCCTGGACTCAGTTTGGCCGCTCACCCTGAAGCCCGAACACTCTCGGTAAGAAATTTCTTTTTAAATACGTCTTTGTTTTTCATAGTGACACTTTACAGGATCCGTAAAAAAATATTTTGCGACACCATTAGGCATTTTTCGATTCATATATTAAGCACCTTTGCATCAAAAACCGGGCCATCCAAGCATGCATGCATGTAATTGCCTGATGAGTCTTTTCTTTCAACCGCGCACCCAAGGCAGGCTCCCATACCGCAGGCCATGATGGTTTCGATGGAAATCTGGCAAGGCACGGTATGCTTTTCAGCGATACCTGCAACACATTTTAGCATCTCCAAGGGGCCGCATGCGTATATAATATCCGGCCTGCGCTTCTTTGAGGCCGTTTCCAGGGGATGGGTTACAAGACACTTATCCCCCACACTTCCATCATCAGTGGTAACGTGGACCGTTATTCCGATGCCCAAAAATTCATCCCGGCATAACAGATCATCCCTGGATCTTCCGCCCAAAAACAGATTACATTCTGAAAGATCTACACCATTTATCTGCAGAGTTAAAGCCAGAAAAAGCATCGGGGCAACCCCAATTCCCCCGGCCACAATAAAGATTCGTTTATAATGGTCTGAAAATGAAAAACCATTGCCCAGGGGACCGAGAATATCTACAAAATCGCCTTTTTTGCACTCGGAAAGCTTTTTGGTGCCCTCCCCCACCACCTTGTAAAGAAGTTCAATCCCCGCTGTGTGGTTATCGGTGGTGATAAGCCTGTGTATGGAAAAAGGGCGCCGCAGAAACGGGGCAATCTGGCCGGGAAAGCGCAGCATGATGAACTGTCCGGGTTTTGCACTTGAATATCCTCTGTGACACTTTAAACCGATCCGGCAATATTCCGGACCGACCCTGTTGTTCCACAGAACCTTAACTTTTTCCTGATACATAGCTTTGGCTTATGAGTTGCGCGTCATTGGTAATGACCCAGTCATTTAAGACCGATTATGGTTGCAAACCTTCCGGTGGTGCCCTCTCCGCGAAATGAAAAAAAGCGGTCTGGATCACATTTTGTGCACAGCCGGCTTATATCCACATTTTCAATCAAAACCCCTGCTTCGCAAAGCTGGTCGCGACTTGAAGACCAGAAATCAAAATGATCTCTATCGTCCTTGTATTTCCAGTAAGCCTTTGGGATCTCCTTTTCGTAGTTGACGAATTCCGCGCAGCATGGCCCAAGAGACGGACCGATTCCCGCAATTATATCACTGGAAATACAGCCGAAGTTTTTTTCCATCACCTTTATTGTGCGGCCTATAATATTGTTTATACTTCCTCGCCAACCAGAATGAACATTTGCCACCACTTGCCGGACAGGGTCATGCATGAGTACAGATTGACAGTCAGCCACCTGTACCACAAGAAATTTTTTGGGTATATTCGTCACCAGGGCATCCCCGATAAGCTTCCGTTCAGAATCTGAATCAAAACCGCCAATCTTTTCCTCAGAAATTTCCGAATGTCCTCCATCTAAGTAAACATCAGCATTAAGCGCAGAAGAGGCTTTACTCCCTTTTGCAAATGTCATGACCCGGATTCCGTGAACCTGATCCGCAAAAACAAGGTCTTTTTCCTCGATACATCGTGAAATAATACTCCTGTTTTGCCTGACATTATTGTCATCGTCTCCGACACCAAAACTGACATTCAGGCTCTGGAAAGGCCCGCTGCTTTTACCGGTGTTCCTCGTAAAAACTCCATGCCGGATACCGGAAAGCTTTGCAAAATTCGGAAACTCTAAGAATGAAACACCATTTCTATGCTTAATATTCACTCCACAATCCCTTACCACCCATATGCTGATGACGCTTTACGATCCTTTTTATTATCCGTGAAGTCGATATATCGGGAACAACATCAACCCTGACCACTTTCCCGCCACCGGCCTTAACAACGTCAGCCCCGATGATATCCTCTTCTTTCCAGTCAGCCCCTTTTACAAGTACATCAGGCTTTAAGGCCTGTATGAGCTTTAAAGGATCTGGTTCATTAAAAACCGTAATATAATCGACGCACTCCAAACCGGCCAGCACCTCAGCCCTTTGGTCCTGGCTCACTATCGGCCTGTCTTCCTGTTTTATGGATCTTGCTGACTCATCGGAATTTAATCCCACCACCAGGACATCCCCTTCAGATCTGGCAGCAGCAAGATAACGCACATGACCCACATGCAGGATATCAAAGCACCCGTTTGTAAAAACAATAGTCCGCCCGGACACGCGCAGGGTGCTTATTTTTTGAACAAGATCTTTAAGCTTTACGATTTTAGATAACATATTCCTAACCCGAAAGAACCGGAACCAAACAGAAGCTGCATATAATACAAATCAAGTGTTACAAGTTCAACTTTAAATCCGAAATCCTAAGCACGAAATTCGAAACAAATCCGAATATCAAATGTCCAAATGATCAAAACTTATTGGAACACTTTCACCCGAAAAATAAAATAACCCATTTCGTATTGTTTTTAAATTTTATATTTCTGTCATTAGAACATTGTTTCGAATTTCGAATTTCGAATTAAATCATTCACACGGCCCGTGCCAGGGTAAGCACATCAACACGTCCGGCCCCGCCGTTCAATAGAACCTTGGCGCATTCATTTGCAGTTGCTCCTGTGGTGTAAACATCATCCACCAAGAGGATTCTTTTCCCTGCGATTTTAGAGGAATCGTCGATACTGAAGGCATTCTTGACGTTTGCCAAACGTTTCTTGCGCCCCAGACCGGTTTGCGGCTCAGTCCATCTTCTCCTTTCAAGAACATCTCTGGCAACCGGAATATCCGGTAATTCGCCATTTAACATTGCAGCAATGGCCGCCCAGTCCCTGACGAGAAGAAACGAAGGGTTGAAACCCCGCATCCTGAACTTTTTTACATGAAGTGGAACCGGCATAATCAGATCAACACTGTCTTTTTCCCAAAAACTGATAAAAGAAGCAAAAAGAAGCATTCCAAAAGGTCGTGCCAGTTGAATCTTTCCTCTATACTTCAAACAATGGACCGCCGCCATAAGTGTCTGTTCATAAATACCCGGCGATCGGGCTATCCCGAATCTCTTGGGAGAATCCAGGCACTCCCCGCAGACGTGATCCTCTCCTTGCCTGCTTTTAAACACAATGCCACACCTGGGACACATGGGAGATTCAACCGGTAAAAATCCGGTCAAACAGGTCGGGCATAAAAAGGGAGCCAGCAGCATCTCAAAGATCGCCGTAGAATTGCCCAAATAAGAATTTTCATGGGAGGTTGTTAAAACGTTTTTTACAAATAATTTTGGCGAAATATTTGAAATGTTTGCACCCGCAGAACCGGTTTTCAAATCATCGTTTTGGTGCTGCCCGTGATGAAAAAAAAATTCGCACACCAGGCACCGTGTTGGAAAAAACGCCTCTTTCACGGATTTGGCTATACGGATCAATAAGTTCCCAGACAAGGGTTTTATTCTCATCCTGATAACCGCCGCCCTCATTCTTTTTTAACGAACTTTCGCTGCCTGAAAGCCTCATACATGGCAACCGCTCCTGCCACGGAGGCATTCAGGGAATCTACAGGACCTGTTTGGGGAATGGACATCAAAAAATCGCAATGTTTTTTAACAAGTGGACGTATCCCTTTTTCCTCCCCACCGATAACAATTGCGATTGATCCTGTCAAATCACTGAAAAAAATGGATCTGTCTGAAGCTTTATCCATCCCGGCAATCCACATCCCCTTTTCCATCAAGGCCTTGATTGTGTTTACCATGTTTGTTACCCGTGCCAGACGGACATGCTCCAGGGCTCCCGCCGATGCCTTGGACACTGTAGGGGTGGGCAGGGCTGATCGATCCTTTGGAACGATAATGCCGTCGACGCCGACACAAAGTGCTGTTCTAACCAGGGCGCCAAGGTTATTAGGATCTAAAATATTGTCGAGTAGCAACAGTAAATGATTCGCTTCATCCCTCTGGATGCTATCTACAATATCAGAAATTCCGGTCAAAGGAAACAGGCTTGTCTTAGCCCCGATTCCCTGGTGCAGATCCGTGCCTGCCATCGATTTAAGCTCTAATGGTTTTACCCTCTCCACAGGAATTTCAATCGATTCGGCAAATGCCGCCACCTTTTCAATACGCTTTGAGGTCTTATCCTTTGCAATATAGATCTCAAAGATATCTCTCCGGCCCGCCTTGAGGGCTTCAAAAACAGGGTGGATGCCGTAAAGTATCTCTGTTTTCATGATTACCCTTTTAAATACTTCTCCATTATGGATATCAGCTTTTCAATGGCCTCGGACAGCTGGTCATTGACAACAACATGACGGTAAAGATCTTTTTTTGCCATCTCCTTCTCTGCGTTTACAAGACGCCTTGCAATGACTGCCTTGCTGTCAGTCCCTCTCAATTCCAGGCGTTTTCCGAGAGTCTCCGGCGACGGTGGCATAATAAAAATAGTAATACTGTCAGGATGCCGTTCAAGAATCTGAATAGTACCCTGAACATCTATATCGAGGAGTATATCACGCCCAGAGGCCAAACCATCATCCAAAAATTCTGCTGAAGTGCCGTAATAATTGCCGTGAACCTCTGCCCATTCAGCCCATTTACAGCCGTCTATTCTCTTTTTAAAGTCGTCTCTTGAGATAAAATAGTAGTCAATCCCATCCTGTTCCCCGTTGCGAGGCTCTCTGGTGGTGTACGATATTGAATAGAGCATATCGGCAAACCTGTCGAGCACGGCTCTGGAAAGGGTTGTTTTGCCGGCTCCCGAGGGCGCGGAAATGATAAAAAGAAGTCCATGGCTACAAATCGATGCTTTCTTATTTGAGCCCGATTGACCGGTTTTCTGATTATCCATGACGGGTTATTCCGAACCCTTGAGAGCAGCGTAACGCTGGGATATTGTTTCGGCTTGTATCGCGGAAAGAACGATATGATTGCTGTCCATGACAATAATAGCACGTGTTCTGCGGCCATGAGTTGTGTCTATAAGACGTTTATCATCCCTGGCTTCATCTTTAAGACGTTTCATGGGAGCAGAATTGGGAGACACGATTGCAACAACCCGATCAGCAACCACAGTATTTCCAAAACCGATATTCAACAGACTCTGATCCATATGACCCCCTTATTTTACCCATTCGCACAAACTAATGGTTCGCGAAGAAATAATTTTACATTTTTTATTCTATATTCTGTAACTGCTCCCTGATCTTTTCAAGCTCGGACTTTACTGCAACTATGATATGGGATACTTTTGCTTTTTCCGTCTTAGACCCCATTGTGTTAAATTCACGGTTAAGCTCCTGAAGCAAAAAATTAAGTTTTCGACCGGCAGGTTCCGTTGAGTCCGTAATTTCTCGAAACTGCTTGATGTGGCTTCCAACCCTGACAATTTCCTCGGAGATATCACTCCTGTCGGCTAAAAAAGCCGCTTCCTGTGCAATCCGTTCAGGGTCTATTTCAATCCCTTCGGTTAAGAGCGATATACGGTCTTTAAGGCGCTGCTGATAATGAAACAAAAGGTCGCTGGACTCCTTTTCGATTTGATCAACGCTTTTTTCTATATCGTCAAGCCGGCCGGCAAGATCTTTAGCAATATAATCCCCTTCCCGTTTTCGCATGGCGACAAGATCTTCCAAAGCTTCACCAATGCAATCCTTGACAACAGGCCAGCATGCCTCCATATCAAGATCAATCTCTGCAGGCTTAATAACACCTCCCATACCCACCAGAAGATCTATGGATATTTCAGAGTTAATATTAAGCATATCTTTCAATTGGATAAGGCTCTCATGATAAGCCCTGGCTTTGGGTGTATTTATCTCAAATGCATATGTCTCATCGGAATTGTCCCTAATCTTTAGATTAGCCTCTATGCGGCCTCTTGCAACCTTTCCTGCAACAAGGCCTTTTATCTTCTCTTCCAGGGCAAGATATCCATGCGGAACACGCAAGGCAATATCAAGATGTCTGCTGTTGTATGAGCGGATTTCTACCATGACAGTAAGTTCTTCTACCGTCTTTTCCGCTCTGGCAAATGCGGTCATGCTCTTTATCATTTTTCTATTTCCTTGGGATTGTTCACGAAATACCCGGGACAGATGTCTGTTTTAAATCGGCCACATATTTTTTGCGCACCTGTTCAAGATAAGTCAGCATGTTTTGCTCGGCATAGTCTGGATATGTCCATGGCAATGTTTGGAACCGGCCTTTGGTATAAATCAGGGTCAGATCAGCATAAATACGCTTCCCGATATAAATCCTGTGGCTGTAATTCTTGCCGCTGGCAAGCACAAAACGCTCATGCAGCATATAACCCGGATCCAAATTGATCATTCTTTTGCTGTTTTTTGAATATTCCAGCTCAATATCATTGGTGATCAACTTTATCTCTGCCAGATCGCTCTGTTCGATCAGCGTTTCAAACACCATCACCCGCCTGAAAATGGGTGCGCCCATCTCTGATTCGTAATAGGTGGTAAAATCAAAGGGAAACCAGGCGCTTACCATATCAATAGGACCGAATTTTTCGGTAAGCGCTTTTGCCACAGGAAGAATGAGGCTCCTTTCCTTCATTAAAAGGCCGATAACCAGTTTGGCGGGCTTGGGTTTTTGAGGTCTGCTCATAATTTCCGGGCTATCATGTATTTCTCACAAGTCTGATTCGTTCATTTGCAAGGCATCAGGGGGAAAGCTGTAATTATTCATGAGAAATTCAGGCTAATCGTCTAAAGGCCTTGCCTCATCAATCAGCATAATCGGAATATCATCCCTTATTTCATATAATAGCTTACAGTTATCACAAATAAGCCCGTCTTCGGCATCATTAAGATATATGTCTCCTTTGCACTTCGGGCAAGCCAAGATCTCAAGTAATTCCTGATTTATAGCCATTTTCGTCTCCCTTAATATTATTATGCAGGTTTTAGCTTATAAAGGATTGCCTTAGAATTTTCAACCAATTTAACACCGATTTCTGCTCCGCTAAAATCAATGCTAAACAAAAAGGTTTGAAATCTTTACATGCTTATGTATTATGTATTATGTGATAGCTTTCTTTCGCATATTTTGTGAAAAGGGCGTTGAAAAAAGATAGGTCTGAGAATAACACATTTTTATAGGTCTGATTATGCATCTTAACAAAAGAATTATTGTTACCGGCGGATGCGGTTTTCTGGGATCGCATCTCTGTGAAAAATTGGTTCAGGAAGGACATGAAGTATTGTGCGTTGACAACTGCTTTTCAGGAACCAAACAAAATATCGCTGATCTTCATAATAATCCGAATTTCGAATTTATCCGTCATGATATCACCTTTCCGCTTTATGTGGAGGTGGATGAAATCTATAATCTTGCCTGTCCGGCCTCTCCAATACATTATCAGTTTGATCCGGTTCAAACCACCAAGACATGTGTGCACGGAGCCATCAACATGCTGGGGCTGGCGAAACGTGTAAAAGCAAAAATACTTCAGGCTTCCACCAGCGAAGTTTACGGAGACCCGGATGTCCATCCGCAGCCCGAAGGCTACTGGGGAAGGGTGAATCCAATTGGGCTGAGGGCCTGCTATGACGAGGGGAAAAGGTGTGCCGAGACACTATTTTTTGATTACCTTCGCCAGCATAAACTGAAGATAAAAGTAGCCAGGATATTTAATACATACGGTCCACGAATGCATCCCAATGACGGAAGGGTTGTTTCAAATTTTGTTATGCAAGCCCTTAAAGGAGAAGGGATAACGATTTACGGAGATGGATCACAAACAAGATCCTTTTGTTATGTTGATGACCTGATTGAAGGTATGGTTCGCCTGATGGATTCAAGTGATAGTTTTACCGGACCTGTAAATATGGGAAATCCAACAGAATTTTCGATTTTGGAATTGGCGAATAAAATAATTAACATTACCGGATCTAAATCAAAGATCAAATATGAAAAACTTCCACTTGATGATCCTAAGCAAAGAAAACCTGATATTACACTTGCGAAAAAAGAGTTGGGTTGGGTTCCGAAAGTCGAGATAGAAGAAGGATTAACAAAGACCATCGAATATTTTGATAATTTTCTAAAAAATAATTTAAACCTTTCTTCCCCTTGAATATTCTTTAAAGACAAAACTCAACTATGCGTAACATTTTAGCCCTCTGAAAACATTATCGCACAAGCTTGTGGAACACGTTTTTCAAAAAGCTAAATTAATACAACTATGCCGATAAATATAACAACCAAAGCTGCGCTGAACATCTATAACCTTGTTTGGTTTCTCGCTATTCCGGCACTTCGCCTGAACCAGCGTCTTGCCGAGGGATTCAGGCAGCGGACGCTTCAGCATAATATATTGTCAAAGGCGGACCTGTGGATTCAAGCCGCCTCTGCCGGCGAATCATATCTGGCGTGGACGCTCCTCAAAAAATTAAAACCGAATAAACCGGTCAGAGTGATAGTGACATCCAACACCAGCCAGGGGCTGGAGATCCTGGAACGCGCTATTGCCGATATTACCCCGAATGAAAGGGGCGTGAGCGCATGTTCGGCCTATTTTCCGTTTGACAAGCCCACCATTATGGAAGCAGCGGTAAAAACCATTCGCCCGAAGGTCATGGTGCTTTTGGAATCAGAGATGTGGCCCGGTCTCCTCGCCGCCTTGAAAAAAAATAAATGTATAACACTTTTATTAAACGGCCGGATCACTGCCAAGAGCCTGTCCAGATACCTCATCTGGCCCTCCTTTTGGCGTATGATTGGACCGGATAAAATTCTTGGCATCTCTGAAAGCGATGCCAAGCGGTTCGCCGCCATATTCGCCGGAAAAAACGTAGACGTGATGCCGAATATAAAGTTCGACAATATCGACAAATCAGATTACGGACGCGACACAAATAACCCTGTCGGAAATATTATCCGGCCCGGCACACCCTTCCTTGTCCTTGGATCAACCAGACAAGAGGAGGAACCATTAGTCGAAAAAATCATACTTAATATCCGTCACAGACGTCCAGACACGGTTATCGGACTGTTTCCACGACATATGCACCGAACAAAGCATTGGAAAGAGGCCCTGGATCGCATAGCAATACCATGGATTTTGCGGTCCCAAATCGAAAACCAAATCTATGGCGGAACGCTCATCCTTTGGGACACTTTTGGAGAACTGTCTTCAGCCTATAAACTGTCTAAAGGCGCATTTGTGGGCGGCAGCCTTGCGCCTCTTGGCGGCCAGAATTTTCTCGAAGTGCTCACTTGCGGAGTCATACCGGTCATCGGCCCCTCATGGGAAAACTTCGCCTGGGTGGGACGGGAAATCGTGGAGCAGGGCCTTGTTCATGTGGCAGCTGATTGGAAGGAGGTTGCGGACCTTCTTGTGGAAAGCCTGGAAAAATCCTTGCCCCGCGAAAAAGTGCGTGAATCAGCGCTTACGTATGTTAAAGACCGCCAGGGAGGCACGGCCCAATCCTGCCGTCTTGTTGAGGAGTTACTCAATGAAACGTAAATGCCGAGGGTAATCCTGAAATGAATAAGCTCCCAAAATGTTACGGAATCATCCCGGCCCGTTATGGTTCAACGCGCTTTCCTGGCAAACCGCTGGCAGAAATTCTTGGAAAACCTATGTTCTGGCACGTTTTTAAACGGGCCAGCCAGTGCCCGCAACTTTCAAAGATCGTCCTGGCTACCGACGACAACCGGATTGTCTCGGCGGCAAACAATCTAAACGTCCCGGCAATTAACACAAGAGATGACCACGTAAGCGGCACGGACCGAGTCCTGGAAGCGGCAGAACTGCTAAACGTGCCGGAAGATGCCGTAGTGGTAAATATCCAGGGGGACGAACCCGCCCTGAAGCCTGAGATGATCACAGAACTCATCCGGCCGTTCGTATCTCCGGATGTGCAGGTGACAACGCCGGCAAGAAAAATTGATGCAAAGGAAGCTGAAAACCCGGACCTGGTAAAAGTGGTTTTCGCAAAAAACGGCAGGGCCCTTTATTTCTCACGCTCTCCAATCCCGCATTCTCAGGATTCACAAAAAACCGAGTTCTACGGGCACATCGGCCTGTACGCTTACCGAATGAATATCCTGAGACAATTTGTGAAACTCGGCCCGAGCCGTCTGGAAAGAACGGAAAAGCTCGAGCAGCTGCGCCTGCTTGAAAACGGAATACCGGTTCAAGTCGTGAAAACCGATTACAAAAGCATCGACGTAGACCGGCCAGAAGACATAGAAACAGTTATCAGAATCCTTGAACAAGCCTGATGTAAAAGGAAAACGGGAGCTAAGAAGATTTTAAGCGGGGTTTTTTTCTCGCAATAAACCACGGATTCAAAAGTTTTTCCTTATTGTATCTCAAAGGTTCATCGGTCTCTATATTTAATACGCTTCCTTTGGCCTGTTCCACGATGACCTGACCTGCGGCCGTGTCCCACTCCATGGTGGATCCCTGTCTTGGATAAACGTCTGCCTTTCCTTCGGCCACCAGGCACAATTTCAAAGAGCTGCCGACGGATATAAACTCGATCTGTTTATATTTCTTTTTCATGGCTTCCACAAAGTCTTCGATTTCCTTTGTAGAATGAGAACGACTTCCGACAATAGTTAATCGTGAATCGTTAATTGCGTTTTGTGAATCGTTCACCGGCAATTTGGCGGATCGGTCAATTATTGTTCTCAGTAACCCGGCCCTTTTTTTTTCCGAAGCTTTGTCCCTGATCAACTCAAACACATCACTGCTGTCCGATTTATATGCCCCCAGACCTTCGGCGGCAAAATATAACACGTCTTTGATCGGCACATAAATAACCCCCAGTACCGGCCTGTTTCGATGCATAAGGGCGATATTTACGGTAAACTCACCGTTTCTTTTTACAAATTCCTTGGTCCCGTCCAATGGATCGACCAGCCAGAAATATTCCCACTTGCTCCTTTGTTTAAAGGGAATGTCTTTACCTTCTTCGCTGAGAATCGGAAGCCCATCCACGGCTTGATCAGACAGGTGAGCGACAATTATGTCGTGGGACCGCTGGTCCGCCATAGTCAGCGGTGTTTTGTCGTTTTTATACCAGACATCAAAATCCCTGCTATAAATCTCTAAAATCGCCCGGCCTGCTTCTTTGGCTGCCAATAATGCATTATAAAGATGATTGGTGAATTGATTCATTGGTAAATGGTAAATGGTGAAAAGTGAATTGTGAATTGTGAATTGTGAATTATATATAGCCTTTCTGCCCGAGAAACAGCAAGATCTCCTGGGCAGCCTCACCTGGAGTGAGGTCGGTGGTGTCGATGCTCACCTCAGGCGATTCAGGAATCTCGTAGGGATCATCCACCCCGGTAAATCCCTTGATCAGTCCGGCCCGTGCCTTGGCATACATCCCCTTGCGATCTCTTTTTTCACATATCTCGATGGGTGTGGATACGTGAACCTCGATAAATCCGCCGTAGTTTTCGATTATGGTCCTGATTTCCGCCCTGGTGGCGTTGTAGGGTGCGATTGGTGCGCAGATAGCGATGCCGCGGTTCTTTGTGATTTCACTGGACACAAAGCCGATACGGCGAACGTTAATGTCCCTGTGCTCTTTGGAAAAATTCAACTGGCTCGATAAATTCCGACGTACAATGTCACCGTCCAACAGTGTGACAGGACGATCCCCTACCTCCAGGAAGCTGGCATAAAGCACCTTGGCAATGGTCGATTTCCCGGCCCCTGAAAGACCCGTAAGAAAGACAGTAAAACCCTGCTTGTCCGGGGATGGGTAAGCCTTTTTAAGTTCCGCCACAACTTCCGGGAATGTAGCCCATTCCGGTATCTGACGTCCGGTCCTGATCCGCTCCCGGATATCTGCACTCGAAAATAAAATCGTCTGTGTTCCCTCGGGAACCTGATCCGCTGGACGGTATTCATCTTCAAAAGGCAGATATACCAGCTCCTCAAACGGAACAATGGTCACGCCGATTTCCCGGCTGTATTCTTCGGCCAGTCTGCGGGCCGCATGCCTTTCGTAATATGGGTTCCTGCCGGCATCTGTTCCTGGACTGGCGTGGTCACGGCCGATAATAAAATGGGAACAGCCGTAATTTTTGGAAATTATGGTATGTAAAAGCGCATCCCTGGGACCGGCCAGACGCATGGAAAGCGGCAACAGATTCAAAATAAAAGAATCCGGCGGGTAGTGACGAGTCACCTCCCGATAGCATCTAACCCGTGTATAATGGTCGAAATCTCCGGGTTTTGTCATGCCCGTAACCGGAAGGATGAGCAGATTGGCCTTTGCCTGTCGCATGGCCCTGACCGTCATTTCAAACTGGGGACGCTGGATGGGATTTCGGGTTTGAAAACCCGCCACACGATTCCACCCGAGTTTGTCGTAAATGCTTATGACCTCTTCCGGGGTCATGCGAAGCTGCTTGAAGTCAAAGTGAAGCGGAAGGCTCAGAACCTCGAGTTTGCCCCCGATGTAATAGTCGCCTTCGGTGTTAAAAAGGTACTGGACCCCCTGATGGCCCGGGTCCGTGGTATTGTAAATACGTGAAGCCTCCTTATCACGTTCCACGGGCCACATATCCTCGATATGCATAATAGCCAGCAGAAACCCTTCGGGGTCCCTGATCGTGATCGATTGACCGGCCTCAATGGTGCGGGCCTGGGTATCGGTTATACCCAGACAAACAGGTACAGGCCACAGAACATCGCTTTGCAGCCGCATGCGGTCCAGCACCGATTCATAGTCAGACCTGGTCATAAAGCCTTCAAGTGGTGAAAAGGCGCCGGTTGCCAGGAGTTCGAGGTCACACAGCTGCCGATCGTTAAGGACAATGTCCGGCAGATTAAAAGCAACATCCTTGAGAGTATCGGCCTGCTCATCATCAACCATAAGATTGATAAGCGAACCGCCGTGCGGCTCAACCATTGACGATCTTTTCATACAACCAACCTCCGATACTGAACCTGCTATTCCGGAATATTAGGCATAGTGGTGTAAATGCCCTGGTAATTTTTTAGCTTATATTCTTTTTCATTCTTTTCGACGATGTAGTAATCCGGCATCAAAGGAATCTTACCAACATTGGTGGCAATGACGTACATGGGCTGTGCAAGACCAGTGGTATGGCCGCGCAACGCATCTCGAATGAGTTCTGCCCCCTTTTCAACCGGTGTCCGGAAATGATCGATCCCGGGCGCCGGTTCACAATAAAAGACATAATAAGGCCGTATTCGAACCGCCAAGAGCTTTTTATGCAAGGCTCTGAAGGTCTCCACGTCATCATTGATTCCCTTAAGCAGAACAGCCTGATTGCCTACATTCACACCGCAACAGAGAAGATCGAAGACCGCCTTTGACGTCTCCTCCGTAATTTCCTTGGGATGATTACACTGAGTATTCACCCAGATGGGGACCCGGTGAAAGCCGCTCAGCACCTTCTTGAGGCCGTCTGTGATTCTATGGGGCAGAACAATAGGCGTTCTAGTGCCAAAACGGATCATCTCTATATGGGAAATCTCCCGCAGCTTTCGAACAAGATATTCAACCTTGTTGTCTGATAGGATGAAAGGGTCACCACCTGTAATAAGAATATCGCGAATCTCCTTGTGTTCCCTGATCCACTCCATGCCCTCTTCAATATCAAATCGAAGTTTAAGATCACGATCCACCACGAGTTCTTTACGAAAACAGTGACGACAGTAGTTTGCACAGACATCAGTAACTGTAAATGCAATGCGATCATGGTACTGTCTTGCAATACTGTCGGGTCTGACCTCATCAGTGTCACGGTTTTCTTTCCAGATCAGATAGTTGGGAATTCCATATCGATTCTCCGTTTCCTTCATAGAGGGAATCACCTGCCTGCGTATCGGGCAAGCAGGGTTATCAGGGTCCATCAAAGAAGCAAAGTAGGGAGTTGTCCCCCATTTGGTTTTGAGGGTATTTATGGCATTTTCTTCTTCCGGGGTGACATTGATGAACGCTTTCAGCCTCTCGAGCGTGTTGACGCTGTTCTGGAGTTGTTCAATCCACGCTTCCATTTAAATGTTCCTCCTTTTAAGGGCTATATGCTCAGAGATATTTATTAAGTTCTCTGGGGGTAATATGTACTCTGTGATCCTCCCAGTCATTAATTTTAAGGGACATATAGTTGTCGTAAATCCGCTCTCCCAAAACCTCCTTTAGAAATTTGCTCCTTTCTGCTTCAATCAGGGCCTCGTGCATGCTTTTGGGCAAAAACCGCCTGTCCCAGACGCGGTATTTGTATTTCTTTTTATATGTGCTCCCGATATCCGGCCGGCCGCAGTCGAAATCTTCTTTTATGCCTTGAAGTCCCATTGCAATTAACGTCGCTATCTGAAGATACGGGTTACCGGCCGGATCAGGGTTTCTCAGCTCGATTCTAGTATCATCGGGGTTATGAGTATACGGCACCCTGACCATTGAGCTTCTGTTTTTGAAACCCCAGCCTCTGATAATGGGCGCTTCCCTTTCCAGCATGTATGCCTTGTATGAATTGAAAGTTGAGGCCATGATGATAGAGGTTTCCCTGGCATATTTCAGAATACCACCGATAAATTTTTTACCGGTTTTGCTGATATTATATTCGTCATCTGCATCGTAGAACAGATTTTTTCCATCCAGATCCTGTATTGAAATGTGTATATGAAAAGCATTTCTGTTGAGATCGTCAAATGGCTTGGGCATGAAACTTGCGTGATAGCCGAACTCCTCTGCAACCTTTTGGGTTATGTAGTTAAAAAGTACTGTCCGGTCAGCGGCGGTCAAGGGATCCGCGCACTCCAGGTTAATTTCATGCTGTGAAGGAGTAACCTCATGATGCGCTTTCTCAAACCGTATTCCGCATGCTTTAAGTATTGCAATTATCCTGTTCCTTACAAGTTCCCCCTTGTCGTGGGGAGTGGATTGAAAATAACCGGCCTTGTCAGAATGCACTTTTTCACCGAATTCATCTTCGGCCAGTATAAAGAATTCATGTTCCGGCCCGACCTGAAACCTGAAACCATATTCTGTTTCTGCCTCCTTCAGGACATTTTCCAGCACAGCTCTGGGGTCGGCTTGTGCACGAGATCCCTGCTCATTGTAAACATGGCTTATAAAGAAACCAAGCTTTTCATCCGTAAATTCAACAATACGGAAACTCTCCGGATCGGGAAAAAGAAGCCTGTCACTGCTGTCAACCGTTGCATAGCCGGCAACGGCGCTTCCGTCAAAACCGATTCCATTTGCAATGATCGATTCAATGTTTTCGAAATTTATCGGCAGACTCATGATTCTTCCATTCAGATCGGTGAAAAAGAGCTTTGTGGAATCCGTATCCTTTAACGCTTGCTTGATCTCCTCAATGCTTGCCATTAATTATCTCCTCGTTTTTCCATGTTTTTGTTAAAAGATTTGAAATTGCAGGCCCAACTTGAACTTGCTCGCCCATACCAACAGTTATTGTTAAATGCAATAAATATTTCTTTATTTTTAACTATTCAGCCAGACACAAAGGAAATAAAAATATATATTTATACAGACTCGTCAAATATCCGGGTTAGCCAAACTAAATAATCAAAAGTGCATAATAGTCCCTCACTAAAATTATGCTCCAAAATGTATTGATTTCGTCTTGAAATCTGCTATATATCACTTTAATTACAAATAGATTCAAGCAAGCTATACGTATGGCCAAGATCATAGCTGTAGCCGATGTTTTCGAGGCTTTAACATCCAAAAGGTATTACCGCGAGGCCCTCTCACCAGAGAAAGCCTTTGATATCTTGAAACAGGATATTGGAACCAAGTTCGACGAGAACATTGTAACGTCCTTGGAGAAATACTGGTATAAAAAATTGTAGCAGCCAAACAAAAGGTGCTGATTTGAAAAACGGTCAAAAGCACAGGTTAAATATAAAAAAATCAATTGCCGGGTTTTTCAGAACTTCATCCGCCCATTTTTTCTCCCTGAATATTGCCAGGAAATTGATGCTCGGGTTTATCCCGCTGGTTGTTCTTATCGTATTAATATCCACTTTTGCGCTCATTAATCTGAACCGTTTAAATAAAATCAGCAGCAGCATTTTAAATACCGACGTGGTGGTAATAGCTGCATCGGAAAAAATGATTGATGCTATTTGGTCCCAGGAACTCTATGCACGCCGCTATCTCATTCTCAAAACCCAGGATTTGCTGGAACTATTCTGGGAAAGAGATGAGGAATTTAAACAGCATGTTGCAAAAATAAGGGCTGTACCCGAGGATCGGGATTTTCCGATCGATAAAATTAATTCCCTGCATAATGAATATAACGATATTATGATTCAGGGATTGGCCAATCTTGGTAATCCCTCTTCTTTGCGCGCAAAGAAGATCGAAAAGGAAATAAAGAAAAAACAGGGTGCTATTATCGCTCTCATAAAAGGGATGGCAACTGAAGCTCTTCGTGATCAGAATGAAAAGATCGGTAAAACATCAGCCATCGGCACAATTGCTTTCAAGGCTTCGGTTATCCTTTGCGTTTTCGGCATTCTGCTTTCTGTAACAGCTGCAATGCTGATTACCCGGAATATTTCCGGAGCCATTAAAAAATTGAAACTTGCCACACAGATGATATCCAAAGGTAAATTTGAATTCACGCCTGATATACGGAATAAGGATGAATTGGGAGATCTCTCGGAGGCATTCATTGCGATGGCAAGGCGGCTCAAGCAGCTTGAGGAAACGAGTCTGGATACCAGCCCCCTTACGAGACTTCCGGGCGGTATTTCAATTGAAAAAACAATGCAGGAGCGCATAACATCGGGTGATCTCATTGCGTTCTGCTTAATTGATATCGACAATTTTAAATCATACAATGATCATTATGGTTATGCCAATGGCAATGAACTCATCAAGGCGACTGCCGGAATAATTGTAGATGCTGTGTCTGAGTTCGGCACGGCCGATGACTACGTCGGTCATATCGGCGGGGATGACTTTGTGATAATTACAAAACCGGACTTATACGACAGAATCTGTAATGCTGTCATTGATAGCTTTGATAAGACTGTGCCGGTTTTTTATGATAGCGAGATCAGAAAGCGCGGTTATATCATCGCAGAGAATCGACAGGGAAAGCAGGTCACCTTCCCTATCGCTTCCCTCTCGATCGCTGTTGTAACCAATTCCGGGCGAAAACACATAAACCATATACAGTTTGGAGAAATTGCCGCCGAAATGAAGGAATATGCAAAATCATTTCCTGGAAGTGTTTGCAAAGTCGATAGTCGTACTAATTAAAAGGCTTCAAACACTCGATCGCCGGCTTGAACAAAAACGGAAAAGTTGCCGATAATCAGAGGTTGGGGCACAATCGGTCATTCAGGCAGCTTGAGAACCCAGATTGAGGACCCAACTTGAGGACTAGGGACCTGAATAAAGGAGTGAAAAATGCAAAATAAGTTCCGGATTAGTCTGTTCATCTTATTTGTAATCCCATGCTTTGTATTCACTGCGTCATGCACAAAAAAGAAAGTTGAGCCTGATCTTTCTTTGATCAAAATTTCTGATGATGAAGCTGCAAAACAGGCCGAAGAAGCAAGACTGGAAGAACTCGAACGGCAGTTGTCTCTTGAGGAGGAGCGGCTCACGGCGGCTGCGGAAGAAGCAAGGCGTGAGATGATCGCTGCCCAAAATATGTTTATGGATGAAGATATCTACTTTAAAAAAGGCAGTTGTTCTCTTCCCCCAGAAGCAAAGGAAATATTAAAGAAAAAAGCCCGATGGCTTCAAGACAATTCTGACATCTCAGTAATTATTCAGGGGCACAGTGATGAGCCTGGTTCTGCCGAGTTCAACCTTGCGCTGGGTGAAAAACGTGCTGGGAGAGTAAAAACTTTTTTAATTAAGCTTGGCATCACTTCGTCAAGGTTAATACCGGTAAGCTATGGAAGAGAACATCCTGTAGCTTCCGGCCAGAACAAAGAAGCCAGGTCAAAGAACAGGCGGGTACACTTTGTCATAGAATAGTAATATTGATGGCTTCGTAAAAAGTCCAACTTCTGCGTTGCGCTTCATTTCGTTGTCATTGCGGCGTACGCTAATGTACGCCTCATGACACGAAATTCGCACGCCTTGAATTTGGAGCTTTTTA
>Ga0114920_10000309_pt1 | contig 21099 bp, 11 predicted proteins | sample ChitaG_FD_88683 | JGI IMG/M metagenome (GOLD analysis project Ga0114920, IMG submission 88683) | Deep subsurface microbial communities from South Pacific Ocean to uncover new lineages of life (NeLLi) - Chile_00310 metaG | ecosystem: Environmental > Aquatic > Marine > Oceanic > Sediment ...
ATTTCGAGAGTGCCTCTGCAAATTTTCTCTGCTTAAAAAGTGCGCTGCCTTCATGAAATAATCCAATAGATGCTTCGTCCATGATTGAGGCCTCATCCAATTCCGAGGTTTTTCTCATCTTAATTTGAAGTGAGGGGTTCTTTGAAGTAAACCGGCTGAGAGTCCTCTCATAATTGACAGACTCAAATCCTATCTTGGAGGCTGTGATTCTGAAATTACCTTTCACGACTCCAGTAACATACCATTTTCCTTCTTCATCTGATTCTCCTTGGAGAGAGAACTTTGATCCCTCGAGAAACTGGAGAAAAATTTTCACTCCTTCTAACGGATTGCCCTCCTCATCCTCGACCGAACCGTGTAATCTTCCCCCGCCGACCTGAAATGCGGAGAGCGGAATAAACAAATTTAAGCACAGTGTGAAAATCAATAACTTCAAGAATAACTTTCTATCTATCATCTGTTTCTCCTTGATGAAGCTTTTACTGGATTACTCCAGGATGAAATGCACTCCTTTTATGTTAAATCTAACTACAATAACATTCAATATTTACAAGACATAACATTTCGGTAAGGTTTAAGTTTTTAAGTCTGAAAAGGAATCAAGCCTTTGAAGATTACGTTTCTTGATGTCTTCCATTTTTTTCCTGATTTCAACCTGATTTGGATTTATCTCTAAAGATTTTTCCCAAGCTGCTAGGGCCTCGTCCACAATTCCTAATCTGGAATAACATTCTCCCATTGGATTTAAAAGATTTACAGATACTCCAAAATGGGAGATTGCTTTGTCATAGAGCGCAATGGCATTACTGAATTCTCCTAATGCATGATAGCTTTTCCCGAGGAGTGTAAGGATTGTATAGCTGGGGTTGGATGATTCTGTAAATGCAGGCAAGATCTCTTTTATTCGCCGGAAATCTTTTTGGGCAAAATATACCTTCGATAAATTGGTGGCATTTTCAAGAGAATTCGGGTTCCTATGATAGGCCTCTTCAATAAAGGCTTGCGCCAAATCAATTTCCCCTTTGTTATAGTATTGCTTTCCAAGAATTGATGCATATACAGGACTGCCTGAAGGAGGTTGTGTCTTGGAATGAACCCAGGGTCTTGGCAAGGCTGACATGGGAGTTATCGTAAAATTCTCTTCTTCAAAAAACAATTCCTTATTCCCTTCTAAAAGAGTGACTCGAATTCGATAATAATCAGGAAGGAAATCTTCCAGGGAAAATTGTTCTTTAAAATTCATTTGATCTTGATACTCATTGACTTTTTTTATTTGAGAGAAAAATGGCATGTCTCTCTTGAAGAATTCATATTTCAATTGTCCATTCTGTTTCAGATTAGAGGGCAGTCCCAGGATCTGAAATACTAGAAAAAATTTGTCTTTTCGAGAGAAAACTTGCTTAGGCTGTAAATAAATTTGATCAAGTCCAATCTTGAAGGGTTTGTTAGCTTTCAATTCAAGAGGAGCCTGATCTATCTTATAACTCAGTATCAAGGGACCCATATAAGGAAGAGAGTGATCCTCAGGTATGATGATGTTCTCTTCGAAAGAGGTGAATTCTTTTGATATTTCGTTTTTTAATATCAGGGAAAATTTGTATTCGCCTGGGAGTAAAGGAAACATATCATAAAGATCGAATGGCCTATAGGTGATATTTTTAAATTGTGTTTCGTCAAGCTTAAAGGAAAAGGGTTTTTCATATTGATATACTGTTTTTCCATCTAAATCTGTAATATTCCCGTTGATTTTTAAGAAAGTGGAATATTTCCCTTCATATTGTTGGACTGAAAATGTCATGAGTTCAAGGACATAATGGACAAAATATCTTCCAGAAGGATGTTTTAGGACCTTTACTAGAGAATCATTATCGATGTAATTGGCAGAGTAATCTACTTCTATTATGTCCTTAAAATGTAAAAATCTCTCCGCGTATTTACCCCTCACTTTTTTTTTAGGGACTTCATAAATTTTCGGGATTATTAATTCAGACTCTAATGAAGGGCGGCCTAAAGAAAAAGCAGACCCGTCTCCTGGAACGAGGGAGAGTGATACTTTGGCCAAAGTAGGGGCGATATTGGATAAAACCAAATAAGCGTTGATATAATCCGCATGACCGCCCATGTAAGTAGTCATTAAGGCCTGTGGTCCATCACTTGCAGGGTGGTAAAAAACATATTCTCCAGTCCCTCCTCTCTGGAAAAAAACGAGGTGGAGGACAGGGGGAAGCCCGAATTCTGTTAATCCACTGTAATACCAGACTTCGGTATCATAAATTTCTGCTTGGCCTGAAAAACTCTCGATATCACGAGGCTTACCTAAAATGATGTATATTCTGCCTCGATCTGTCATCCATCCAGGCTTGGCAACTTCTCTTCCTAAATTGTAATTTGCATATTTAATTCGTCGATAGTGCTCAATTTTGTATTCATTTTCCGGCGTTCCTGGAGTTGGATCCCTGTGTTTCCAGAAAGATTCTATAAAAAGATCTCGATGGATATCGGTTTCGAGTTGAAGGAAGACATCTTTTTCAACAGTTGAAATGATATACACGACTTCCTCGTCGAGCCAAATTTTATACTTCTGGGGGAGCTCCGTTAAAGGTTTTACCCCCGCTTGAACAAGTGCCAAGACGACAGCAAAAATCATTGTGAATAAAAACGCTCTTTTCTTCATAATCGGGTCTTTGTCAAGAAGAGATAATAACAATTCTACAATATATTACAGGAATTGTAAATTGTGGAACAGGTGCGGGGATATCCCTTCTTATCCACAGGGTAATGATAGGAAAGATACCGAGTCAGATTGAGGCCGCTAAATCTACTGGCAGCAGTGATCAAAACCTTTATTTTAGTAAATATCTTTTATGAGAAAAAAAATGAATTGGACCGCCATAAGGGGATAGCTGTTTTAATCAAGAATCTTTAGTTTTCCCGCGGAGAAGAAAGCTCGAAAATGTCGATTCATTCCTTGGTAGTTGGTATTTGCGGAAGCTTTTCATTGCGCATGGCCGTGTGGTAGGCAAAGCTGGCAACAACGATCACTCCTTGCTTGAGATACTCCGGAACAATGCGGTCAAACACATCCATGTTGCTGTGATAAGTACGGGAATCATTTTCAACCGGATCTTGACTAAATTTAAACGCAGCCAATCCAGCCTGATGATAGCCTTCAGTACCCGCATCATAGCTGGGGACAAGGAAGCAATGTTTCATACCCAAGTTATGCAGTGGTCTCATCCACGCCTCGAATATGGGCTTAACCAGATAATTGTTCATAAGAAATATCCCGCGGATCCTGCCGGTTCCATAATCCAGATTATAATAACCAGCAAGTTTGTTATATTCCTGAAGACGTTTTCCTGCTTCAGAATCGAAATAATGTTTAGCGCAGTATGCGCGTGCTCCTGAATGACCAGCTTCATGACCATCCCATAGTGCGAACCGGATTGTCCGGCGTGGCTTAACACCGATAGCTTTTAAGATGCGAGCTGCTTCCATGACATGAGCAGCACCACATGCGTTATCTTCCGCTCCTGTGCCAGAAACGCAACCGTCAAAATGAGCCGCTATTATTACCACTTCGTCCGCAAGATCGGTGCCGGATATTTCGGCAATAACATTATGACCATTCAGATCTTTATCGGTGTAATTAGCTCGAAGCTCCACTTCCATCTCAACCGGAATGCCTTTCTCAAGGATGCGCATAATCCGATTGTAATGTTCTGCAGCCAAAATGAAAGAAGTAGGTTGCTTGGGAGCGTCTTTTGCCCAGGCCTTTCGAGCAATTATAGTGACTTGCACTGTCCCGTCGTCGTACAGGTCATCTGTGGCTGCAATTGCTGCGACGACCTCAGATAGGAGGAAATCGATGATTTTGCGTTTTGGGTATTTGTAAACAGGACGCACACGACGATTCAACTCTGGCACACGGGTAATATTGCGGATGTACTCTTCCATGCTTTTCGATGTTGGCATTTTCGCCATCTCGTCCAGCACTTCATCTGAGTAAAGCACTGCTTCAGGAGTCCATCTCAAATACATTTTCTGTTTTGGCTTGCTGAAGACGATAGCATTTCGTAGCTTTCCCTGGTACTGCTCCAGGTCATCCTCAGAAGTGATCTCCTGAAAATTGATATAAACTACCGATCCTCGTACTTTGCCCTTAGTGGGCGACGACCAAGGCTGAGGATAGGCAATGATCGGCATATACTGGGGACTCATCATGTGCACAGATGTGTACTCAAGCTCCCAACCGACTCCGAATTCATAGGTATCTATGTGAACATTCTCTAAATCATATTCTTTGAATTTCTTTACAGCCCAGTCGACCGCAGCCTCGTAAGCGCGGGATTTTGCTAAGCGGGGCCCATAAACATCGGTCATATAGCTGATATCCTCCATGATGTGAGAGTTTTCAAAGCTTTCATCCATGATTTTTTGGACCACGTCCCAATAGATAGGCTCCTTCTCTGCGGTCGAAAACGCAAGGGCCGCAACCAGAAATATCATTAGGATTGAATTTCGAAGAATTTTCATAAGTCCCTCCTCTTAAAGAATATTTTTATATTAATGTTCGCTCGGTGGCTGTGGGGGCTTATCCTCTCTCATAGCCGCATTAAACAAAAAGCTGGCAACAATCACCCTCCGAATATCACCTTTAACCGATATCAACGGATAAGGTTGATACGTTTGATTTCTGGATACAGCCATTCGAAGCCATTTTCGGTGATGACCACGTCATCTTCGATGCCAAAGCTCAATTTTTTACCTCCCCATTCCGGCAGAGGTACGTACATGAAGAATTCAAAAGCCATAAGATGAGTGGGCTTTAACTCGTGCTGGTTGCGGAACGGTTTATCATTCCAAATCGCAGGACCCACCCCATGACCCCAGTTTCCGACTGAATGCATACCAATATTCACTTCAGTGTTTTTGCTGTCCGAGACTTGGTTTTCGATTTCACAGCGTTGATAACCAGCCGCTTCTACCTTGCGGTAAAGAAGTTCCAACATTTCGATTCCTTTACGGCCCGGTTTGATATTTTTTCTGATAATCTTGCGCACTTCCAATCCTTGCTGAAGGGCTTTTTTAATCGAAGGGGGCAAATCTGTTTCTCCTTCACGAAGTACATATGCATGTCGTTTTATATCACATATGAAGCCCATCATGTTCATACCCCAGTCCATACTCAGCAGATCCCCCCGCTGGATGACGTAATCTTTGGAACTGGCCCTCTTTGGATACCTGACTCCAGGGAAACCAGGAGAGGCGGGATAGCCCAGAACTAGAAGTTGGTCTGCTATCCACCAACCTACATCTCCCAGAGTGGTTACACCGGGGGTGATAACCTCATTTGATAAGGCGCGCTCCATAAGTTTTCTGCTTAAATCTCCTGCTTTTGCATAAAGAGCGATCTCAGTCGCCACCCGTTGCGAACGGAAATCACAGACAAGCTTCTCCGCTGAAACCAGCCTTTCTGCATATTTTTTCCCGAGGGTTTTGACAAGATCCAGGTAGCAGGTATGAGAAATACCATCAGCAGCTCCTACATATACCGACTTATTGATACCAATGCGCTTTGGATCGCGTTCTTCAACAAACTGCTTCAGATCGTCCGCCGGAGCAAATATGTCATAGACACTGCGGTCTCGCGGCCTCACACCCAAGACGGCACGTTCGATCCTGTCACCGCCCCGGTCAGTGAAAATGTAGTAGCCGAGGAACCTTCCTTTCGAATACCAATCGTGGGGACTACCGCCGCCCAAATCTTCAGATAGTGGATCAGGGCGCCCAAATTTCACCATCGTAATCCACATATCGATCTCGTTATCGCGCATGGCTTTGGGTAAGATAATGTCGAACTTCTCGCTGCGAATCTGATTCAAAAGCTCGGAACGAGCGCGTGCTTCCTGGGCTTGAGCTTCAAAACCTTGAAAAAGCAGAGAGGTTACAATGACCACAAGGAAAATTCGAGTCTTACTCATGATAAAATCTCCTTTCATGAAAAATTTTAGTTACTTTGATTTGGGCTGTTTCCAGTTTTCCAAATTATCGATCATAGATTTTACAAACTATCACAAACTCACTGAATATTCAATTTAGCGTTCTTTATCACAATCTTCCCTGACTTTACGCAGTTTTTTTGCTTCATGTATTTACCTTTTTTTATTTAGCGGATGATGTTAATCTTTTCAATGGGGGGATGGAGCCAATCAACACCATTTTCTGTGATAATCACTTCCTCTTTGAAATCCAAGCGCAATTTCTTGCCATCCCATTCAGCCAAAGGATAATAGATAAAGTATTCAAAAGCCATAAGATGGGAGGGTTTAAGTTCATGCTCACGACGGAACGGTTTTTCTGTCCAAATCGCAGGGCCAACACCATGTTTCCCGTTTCCGGCAGAATGCCAGCCAATATTTATCTCGGTATTTCTGCTATCAGATACCTGATCTTCGACATGACAGATTTCATACCCAGCTTCTTCCAATTTTCGATAGAGAAATTCAAGTGTCTTTATGCCAGTCTGGCCAGGTTTGACATGTTTCCTGATAAGTCTGAGTGCTTTCAACCCCTGTCGGAATGCATCTTTAATCGCCGGAGGGACATCCGTATGTCCTTGCGGAAGGACATAGCCTATGCGTTTTAAGTCGCAGTGAAAGTTCATTATTTCAGATTTCCAATGGAGTGCAACAAGGTCACCCGGTTGGATGATGTAATCTGGGGAAGAAAAAGGGATTGGATAAATAACGCGGGGAAAACCTGGAAAGGGTTTATGACCCAAAGCCAGGATTTGATCCGCAATCCACCAGCCCACATCCCCCAACGTGGTAACACCTGGGGTGATGACTGCATTGGATAAGGCCCTCTCCATAATTTGTCTGGATAGCTCAGCAGCCTTTCCGAATAGGACAATCTCACTTGTCACTCTTTGCGAACGGAAGTCACAGATGAGCTTTTCAGCAGAGACCAGCCTTTCCGCATACTTACTGCCGAGAGTCTTTACCAGATCCAGGTAACAGGTATAGGATAATCCGTCGGCTACTCCGACATATTCCGAGATATTAACAGCAATGCGTAAGGGATTACGTTCCGTGACAAATTTTTTAAGATCCTCCGCTGGGATGAATATGTCATATACGCTGCGATCTCGAGGCCTCACTCCCAAGGCTGCCCGCTCGATTCTGTCGCCGCCGCGGTCAGTGAAAACATAGTATCCAAGAAATCTTCCCTTCGAGTACCAATCATGGGGGCTGCCGCCGCCCAGATCTTCAGAAAGTGGGTCAGGTCGCCCAAATTTTACCATCGTGATCCACATGTCGATCTTATTATCCCGCATGGCTTTGGGTAAGATAATGTCCAACTTTTCTTTGCGAATTAGGTTCATCGTTTCCCATCGAGCATGTGCTTCCTGGGCATAAACAGCGAATCCTTGAAAAAGAAGGAAGATTAAAAAAAGGCTCTGATAAATCTTTCCTTTATTCATGTGTATACCTCCTTATTCCTCATCACTTCAATTTGCTCATTTAATTATCGAGACCCGTCAATTCCCAGCGGGAGAGTGCTATTGGGATTGTCCCAGCGGCCAGAAATTCATCTATGAAATCCTTCAGGTTAAATTTTTCCCTTGTTAATTAGCCCGATCTGCAAGAAGTTTTTCAGGCTGTGCTTTACCGACTATGAAGCCCATATGATAGCCTGGACTACGATAAATAGTCTCCATTTCCAGCCAGAGTTCACTATCTTCAACGGCCCAGCTATAAACACGCAAGAGGTAAAGGGGGAGCCGAATGGTACAAAGCTATTGTAGGTGTGAGATTTCTCTTTTAAAGCACATGGAGAACGACCAAGTTAAGTATTTGTGAAACATTTTAGGTTAAAATGAGACGTTTCAAATATATAAAAATTTAGTGAATTATGCAAATATTATTCACATATGATCAATGGAAGGAGATGTATACATCAGCACATAATTTTGTTGAGTTTCCGTTTTAAAAAAGAAGACAAAACCTTTAGAAAAAGAATATATAAAAATTGAGGTAAGCCTGGGGTATAATGTCACTTCAATATTTCTCAATTTTTACTAAAAATTATAAATTATATTTTTTTCTTGTTGAATCAAATCGGGATATTAAGTAAAATTAATGCAGAGTAAACAAATGATTCTATGGGGAAATATTTTGTAATGGCCATCATAAAAGCGGATTGTGATTTGAGGGACTCAATTGCCAGTTAGTAATTATTTTAAAGGGAGGTAGAATTATGAGGAAAATGAGAATTATGCTATGCGTCCTGGCAGGCATCATCCTTGTTCAAGGGTTTGTTGTTCAAGCCCAAGAAGCAAAAGCCCGTTGGGAAATGATGAACCTGATTCGTAAGGAGAAGATTGAAATCATTTTACCCCAGTCCATGCGAGATAATAACATCGACATGTGGATCATAGTAAACAGGTACGGAAGTTCTGACCCGCTGGCCCGGGAGCTGGGAGGCGGTCGTGCTTCGGATAAGTACTGGGAAGGGAAATTTCTGGGCTATTTAATTTTTGCCGATCGTGACGGTGACAAACTCGAGCGGACGAGCATGCTCGAAGTGACAGGAGCTTTGCAACAGTTTGTTAAAGAGCGGGACCCCAAACGCATAGCTGTGAACATGTCTGATTATCTGGGAGCTGCTGATGGGCTTTCCCATACTTGTTACCTGTCCCTGGTAAAAGCTCTGGGAAAGAAGTATGCAGCAAGGCTTGTTTCTTCTGAGATGCTCGTCAGTGATTTCCGTTCCAGGAAAGTAACCAGCGAAATTGCTCTCTTCGCAAAATCGATAGAATTGACTGGACAGCTCATGGGAAGAGCCCTATCCAATGAAGTCATCAAACCTGGTGTGACAACCTTAGGGGATTTAGCCTTTTGGGTAGCAGATCAACTGATCGCCCTTGGGCACCCTCCTTCTTATGGTAGACCCAGAATTATGTATCCGAAGTGGTCCACTAACAAAGATGGAAGCTATTCCGTTAAACCGATAACAGGGCCATATGATAGAGTCATCCAGCGGGGTGATCTTGTGGGTTGGGATGGGGGCATCCGCATTATGGGCGGCTATGGCACCGACATAGAACGGTATGCATATGTACTTAAGGAAGGGGAGACGGATGTACCAAAGTCGATTAAAGAGGCCTGGGATCATGGATTAAAACTGCGTAAAATATTCCGCAAACTCGTCAAACCTGGTCGCACTGGTCTCGAGACATTGCATCTTATGTACAGTAAGGTGGAAGAGCTGGGATATCAGATCCAGTATCAAGAAGATAATGTCACGGATAGTCCGAATATTGAGATCAACATAGGCATGCATACTATCGGAGAACCACAGGGGCATGGGTCTGGACCCTATATTTGGATAGACAGAGACCAGCCTTTTTCCAGTAAATTGATGCTTAAGGTAACACACCTCGAAGCTTTCGAGTTTTTCGTATACTATCCACTGCCTGAGTGGGGAGGTAAGAAGATACGTATAGACTTTGAAGATAATGTGATTGTCACTGAAAACGGAGTTGAGGTGTTCATTCCGTTTACCGATAAGATTCAATTAGTCCGTTAAATCTGGCAGTTATAAGAACCTGTGCGCTTTTGCTAGCGTATATCTTGGCTATCATCATGCCCTTGTTTCGATCTGTGGAAAAATCTGGGGATTTTTCTGTTATTTCTGCGGGATAGCCATAATTAAAAAAAGAAAAGAAGATCCCAAAACTTTATAAACTGTAAGCAGAGGAAACATTAAAAAACGCTAAGAACGACATCATGTCTATTGTTCTTTGTACCAGTCATCCTGAAGAATTAATACACGTTTTGAAAGAACCTTAGTGCCTACTGAGATGACCACTCTATACCAACCAGGTTTGACTCTAATTTTTGCGTGTTCGCGATCGGTTATATATGGTTTGCGAAGAACATAGGTACGCAATGAACGACCCCACTTATCAACTTCTTCATCTGCTTCGCCATAATAATCCACCTCGTCGTATTGACAATAAAATTCGACTCCACTTTTTATGCGCTCTTGCTGCTTTTCCCATTGTTCAATTTCATCCGCAGTTCTTTTTAAACGCTTTGTCATGTACCATTCTACTCTGTTTAAACCTTCAGCATTGGGACCTATTATCTCATCTATTTTTCTTGCTCCATCGTAAATTGATATCTTCACTTTATCGCTAACCTTAATGTTTAAATAGTAATTGATGATTACACCGTGAGATTCGTTTTCTCCCGAAAAATTTTGATAGCTTACCACTGTCTGGTGGGGCATGATCCACTGGACTTTAGGCTCGGCTTCAAAAAGATATACATCTGCTGCCAGCACCTCTGGAGTCAGTTCTTGTAGAGGTGAAATATCAGTGATAAAGATGCCTCTCCCATGAGTGCCCACCACAAGATCGTTTTCCCGGGGATGGATGACCATATCATGGATGGGGCATGTCGGCATGTTGTTTTTCATTCTTGCCCAGTTTTTCCCTCCGTCTATGGTAACATGAACGGCTTTATCTGTCCCTACAAAGAGCAGATTCGGATTCTTGTGATCCTCCCTGATCACGTTGATTGGCTCTTCAGGGAGGTTGGAGGTTATAGCTAACCATGTTTCTCCGAAATCAGCCGTTTTGTACACATAGGGTCTAAAATCATCCCAGTAGTACCCTGTAAATGTTAAATAGGCGGTTCCAGCTTTGTGGCGAGAAGCGATAATTCGGCTGACCCAATACCCTGGGTGGTCGGGGATCCGGTCATTCAATTTTCTCCAGGTCTTCCCACCATCTTTCGTCAGATAAATGTTTCCATCATCTGTTCCTACCCATATGACCCCTTGTGTAACCGGAGATTCGTCGATAGAGGTAATCGTGCAGTATTGGACAGCACCAATGCCTTGAATTCTTGAGGGATTGTTTGTCGTGAGGTCAGGGCTGATTTCCTCCCAGTTTTCACCCCTAAAAGAAGACTTTAGAAGCATATTGGCTCCATGATATATGACGTTGCTGTTATGTGGTGAGATCAGAATCGGGGCATTCCAGTTGAAGCGGGTTTTTGGATTCTTCCTGTATTTTATTGTTTTTCTCGTTCCTGTTTTCTGGTCGACTCGAGTTAATCCACCGAACTGAGATTCATTGTACAACCATCGGCTGTCTGTGGGATCTACTTGACAGTAAAATCCATCTCCTCCCCCAATATGTTCCCAATCTTCGAATCGAATCGGGAATCGTCCTTTTTTAGTACTGGGTCCTTTCCATGAACCGTTATCCTGTGTGCCGCAATAAACGTTATAAGGATAATCCATATCCACGCCAATGGCATATATTTGTGCAAGCGGTAAGTAGTTGATGAAGTTCCAATTTTGGCCTATGTCGTAAGTGATGGCCACACCATGATCATTCCCTAAAATCATGTGCTTTGAATCATTCGGATCGATCCATAAGTCATGATGATCGTCACTAAATTTGAATGCTTGTTTCCATGTTTTTCCTCCATCGCTAGATTCGTACATCATTTCCCCCATGACATAAACATGATTCCCATCATTCGGATCAACTCGAATTTGACCGTAATAATTCTGGCGATCGCTTACAGTTTCATTTTCTGGATGGGTGAGCTTCCAGGTCATCCCTGCATCATCAGTCCTGTAAATAACACTGCCTATTGTGGGGTTACTCGAAGGGATGCCTTCAAAAAGTTCTTTGTGACGGACCTCATATGAGACCTTGGGAGAGTTTTCATCCCCAATTGTGGCATAGATGATGTCGGGATTCTGCGGATTTATTGCCAATCCAATCTTTCCGATCATCCCCTGAGGTAAGCCACCAGTAAGTTTTCTCCAAGTTGTACCGCCATCATCTGTTTTGTAAATACCACTTCCGGGCCCAGCTGTCCGGAATGTCCACGCCCAGCGTCTCCTGTCATAAGTTGAGGCGTAAATCACATCGGGATTCCGTGGGTCCATCACCATATCCGTTGCACCAATAGCTCGATTTTCAACAACGATTTCTAGAATTTTTCTCCATAACTTACCCCCGTCGATCGTTTTGTATACTCCTCGCTCCGTGTCTGCAGAATAGAGGTGACCTTGAGCTGCTACATAAATAATATCTGGGTCTTGGGGGTGAATAAGAATCCGTCCTATATGGTGGGATTCTTTCAGTCCCACATGTGACCAAGTGATCCCCCCGTCTGTAGATTTGTACACTCCATCTCCATAGTAAGTGCTGTTTCTGAGGTTTGCTTCCCCAGTACCGACCCATACAATGTTTGAATCAGATGATGCTACAGTGACATCGCCGATCGATGAGACTCCTCCATGATCAAAAAGGGGTGTGAAAGTTATCCCGTTGTTTACAGTCTTCCAAAGACCTCCAGAGGCTGTGCCCACAAAAAATATTTTTGGATCCTGCGCGAGAACGGCAATAGAAGTGACTCTTCCACCATGATGGGTCGGTCCAATTTCACGGTATCGGAAATGTTTTAAAAAGCCTTCAGAAAGTATCTGTCCAGACATATTGGAACTGATTAGAAAAAAACATAATGATATTACAAGAAACAAACAATATTTGTTTACTGCTTTTTTATTGTTCATGATGCGATTTCTCCATAGAATGATTCTTCGTTCCGGATCAATATATAGGGGGGTCCTCAGAAAAAAAACAATTATGGATCCACAATTTCTTTAAAAAAACTGATTGGGTTTTTACCCTTTTTTCCAGTAGGCTATATCACAGAAAAAACAATGTCAAAAACACTCATACATAGTTGAGCCCCGCCAATTTTTTCTATCTCTACTTGCGATTAAACGTAATTGATAGAACTGAAATAGGTTAGGCGTTTTATGGCCTATTTTGGAGGAAGCCCTGGTTATCTAGAGTATTGATTTAGGATAATATAATATTCTATTTTTCTCTATTGTCGCCTCTTCACACATTTATAGCTTTGTCGAATAATGCCATAAAATCGTCATGAAATATTTTTATGCCTTCTTCTGCAGGAGGATCGTGAAGTTCGAACTCCAGCGCAAAGTCACCGTCATAGCCTATTGCATTAAGCTGTTCAACAATCCAGGGAAAGTCGATTGCACCCTGGCCAAAATGCTGCATCTCGTATCCATCTCCAACAGGTTTACAATCCTTGAAATGACAATGGACGATATGATGCTTCATTGTCTCTAAGGCAGCACGATAATCTGTGCCAGTGTCAAACATAAGGTTGCCGGGCTCATACAAAATACCAAAGTAAGGCGACCCTACCTTCTCTGCCAGTTCTACACACTGTTCAGGTATTCCAGAAATGCCGGTGCCTTCATTCTCAAAAGCCATGTAGATTTTTTTCTCAGCAGCATACTCTGCAGCCCGCTTGAACCAAGGAACCATCTTATCGAGGGTCTCGTATTTGTCATTGCCAGGAAATACTCTAATCGCGCGAGAACCGAAGAACGCAGCCCGATCAATAGTTAGCTTCACTTGGTCCAATTCGGTTTTCAATTCTTTAGGGTCGTCGCTGGAAAAGCCGAAGCTAGTGAATCTTTCTGGATGTGGCACTTCCCATTTGTGGAATGCATACATAAATTCCCGGCCATAGAGTCCACCTCCGGGGTATGTGGCAAGATTTGCAATAAGCAAGCCGTGTTTCTCTGCAGTTGCCTTAAGTTCTACGGGGTCACAAAGATCCTCAAAAAGCAAGAAATGAACTTTCTCATGGACATCGACCTTCTTGTGTCCGGCAGCAGCAATGATCTCAAATGCCTTATCTGCGGACAAGTGATTCAATGCAATGCTACAGGTGGAAACGCGTGCCATATCTATAGTCCTGATTTTTTCTTTAGCTGTTGTTTCAGCCTCACCCGTAGTCTGCTCTATCTTCTTACATGATTGATTCAAACCTAAGGAGAGACAACCCAATGCAAAAGCACCCTTTGTTACTCCATAAAGGAATTCTCTCCGATTCAATTTTTTTTTCTTTCTTTTCTCAGTTTTGTCCATATGAACCTCCGCCTCAATTCTATTTACTAAATAAGAAAAGTCAAGCGTAACACACCTCAAAAATATTTTCGTGGAAGCAGTTCATCTCGCATAGCAGCATGGTAGACAAAACCTGCGGCTATCACAGCTCCTTGAATCAAATATTCAGGAATGATCCGATCAAACACATCCATATTGCTGTGGAATGAACGCGAATCGTTTTCGACAGGATCTTGAAGGAACGGAAATATGGGGAGTCCAACAGTTTCAAATTGAGCATGATCACTGCCAATATCTTCGCCTGGAACCAAGATAGCCTTTATCATACCAAGATCATGGAAAGGTTTCATCCATTCGGTCATAATCGGCATTGCCTGCATATTCCCCATAAGATAAATGCCCCGGATTTTCCCTGTCCCATAATCCAGATTGAAATATCCAGAAAACTTTTCATGTTCTGGAAGGATCTTTTTAGTGTCATGATTAAAATAATGTTTTGCAACATAGGCGCGCGAGCCCACATGACCTGTTTCCTCACCTCCCCATAAAGCAAAACGAATGGTCCTGCGGGGCTTAACGCCGATGGCCTTCAAAATACGGGCTGCTTCCATGACCTGTGCAGCACCCGTTGCGTTATCCTCAGCACTGGTACCTGCGATATGACCATCCAGATGGGCTCCTATAATAACGACTTCATCCGCCAAATCTGAGCCAGTAAGCTCGGCAATTACATTGTAATCCGTCAGGTTTTTATCGGTATAAGAAGCTCTAAGTTCCACTTCCATCTCAACAGGAATCTCCTTCTCTAGTAATCGAATTATTCGATTATAGTGTTCTGCAGCTAGTACGAACGATGTCGGTTGTTTCGGTGCACCCTTCTTCCAGGCATTTCTAGACACTAAAGTAACCATAACCGTCCCATCATCATAAACTTGGTCAAGGGTTGCAATTGCTGTAATTCCTTCAGATAACAAAAACTCAATGATCTTTTGTCGAGGGAGTCCATCTGTTTGTACATTGCGAGTTTTGCGATCATGAGGTTCAGGGATTATGGATATTTGGGCCATTTCATCGAGACGTTCCTTTGATAACAACACGGCATCAGGCTTGAAATTGGGTAGAAGAACTCGCTTGGGCGCTGAGAAAATAATTGCATCTCGTAACTTTCCTTTGTACTGATTTAAGTCTTGCATGGAATTGATCGCCTCAAAATTAATGAAGACCGCAGGTCCGCGCCGTTTCCCCTTTGTCGGAGAAGACCAAGCCTTTGGATAGGCAATTATCGGCATATATTGAGGAGAAATCATATTTACAGAAGTAAACTCAAGCTCCCAGCCAATGCCAAATTCATATGGATCCAACAGCACATTTGCCAAACCATATTCTTCAAATTTCTTTTTGGCCCATTTCGCAGAGGCAAGGTATGAAGAGGACTTCGCCAAACGGTGCCCGAAAACATCGGTCATGTAACCAACATCCTCCATGATATGAGAATTATTGAATCCCTCTTCCATAATTTTCTGAATAACACTCCAATGTATCGGTTCCTCATTTACTGCCGCAACTAAAGTTGATATAACTAAAATCATTAATATAGTTAGTCTTTTCAGTTTATTCATCAATCCATCCTCCTAATAAATTTTTTTCTGCTAGACTGTCCCGACAAAATTATTATTTCACTATTTATCGGTCATTGATAGAGCGGCGAGACCAAGGATAATATTACAAGCCTCCTTCATACTCTTAAGCTTTACAATCACAGTTTTTGCATCTTTACGCTTAAACCAGGGAAAATAGCTCAGTGCTTCGGCATCAAATGCCTTCTGATAGATGAATTCCATCTTGATGGGAGGCTCAAAACGAAAAGGCTTAAACTCCTTGAGCCTTTGAACCGCCAGCTTACTTTTTTCCTTAATTTGCTGTCTGATCACCTTCGGATGAGGAGACTGTGCGGAATAATAGGCAAAAGATTCTTTGGTAACAACTGTCTCAACAGGGCCAAAATATTTCCTGGCTTCTTGATCAACGTGCTGGTCCCCAGTTACCATAATAACGGGAACATTAAATTCTCCTGCCAGTGCCGCAGAAAAGAGTGCCTCAGAAACTGAGATTCCATTGATTATGACATCAAATTTACCCAACAACGTGTGAGGAGTATTGGCTCGAGGAGTTCCTTCTTTGGCATGAAAACCGAGTAATATCAATCCATCTGTATTCTCATCAATACCGGTACTCAGATCCAGGGGTCTCGGCCAACCCCTGGCAAGCACAGCTGCTTCGTGCAGCTTTTCCGGGATGACGGCTAGACTATTCCCGTGATTGTCAGCGACCACAATTTCTCCAGCTCCGGCCTCAAGGCACCCTTCAATGGCTGCATTGATTTCCTTAGTCAAGAGCTCCCTAGCCTCGTCATAATAGTAACTACCGGGACCGCTGGCATGGTCTACGACATGTGCGACCCCTTCCAGATCAACACTAATTACAATCTTAGGCTTTGCGGCATCTTGACTTCCAACATAAGTTGATAAATTAAACAAGATAAAACAAAAAATGATGAAATACCAAATGAATCGTTGTCTTCTCATTATCTCTCCTTTATCCAAGCTATTTGTTGGAGTAATTATAAGCTTTTTTGTCTGATGTATTTTGATAGTCTGGAACTAAGTGAACAAAACAGAGTGAGATCATAGAAATCAAATGACAGATAATTTTTGTTCTGTTTTTATTCATAGCTCAACCTCACTATGAGATGATCCTTCATCCTTTATTCAATACTGTTTGTGTATTTGGTGATGAGGTAATAACGCAGATCGCGGTATACTTGAACAATTTTTTCCATTCGAGATTTTGTAAGCTTGGTGAGAAAATCCTTTGCAAGTTCCGGAGCCTTTTTGTGTAAATCTAGAGCTTCGGCTTCAATGTCTGCCTGAGTGGTAAAGAATTTAGCTTCCAACGGATCCCGAACGGCCCGCAAATCCTTTATAGCCGCTTGCCACTTTAAATGTAGCAGGTTGTCCACAAAATCGATAATCCAGTGCGCAGAGTTCTCATCAAATTTAGCCAGATCTAGCGTCTTGTACAGAGGTGATATCTCTTGAACTCCTGCATAAATAGGGATATACGTAGTCATATATTGGTTATCAAGATAGAACCAGTAAACTCCTCCTATTGGATCGGGCAGCCAGCTTCTTGCCTGCGATACAAAGCCATAACCCCCTAGAGAGACATTTCGATGATGAGCGATGCCAACCAAATCTTCCAATTCTTTTGAAGGGAAAGGAGTTGTTAACGGGCTTTTGACAAAACCGCCTTTTCCATCTGGAATCAACCAAGCAGGATTTAAGGTCATATCATAAATTGTGTTTTCGAAAACGGAGCGTTGGAAGGCTATGATATCCTGTACGGACAGCTTCTTTTTCGGTTTGGCGGAAAAAGGGTAAAAAGCGGCTCCCTCAAACCGCTGTCTATACATGGTCATTGAATTGGTTGGATTGGCTAGCTTTCTCCTGGGCCATTCTTTAAGACCTGGAGAAATCGTACTGAAAAATAGCCATAAACGGTTAAGACTCCCTTCCCCGATCGGAGGGGCATAAGCTTCCTGCCAGATGAAAGGTGCGCCATTTGAAGGGTCATACCAGCCTTTGTCAATGGCGACTTGCATATAATTCTCCGATGCCAGGAAATCTGGGCTATCGATGTGAATTTCCCGTATTCGACTGTAATTAGGAACGATTGTAGCATGGTCATCTGGGACCCTTTGTGCAGCCCAAATAGCCCCTGGTTTTCCGCTTTTTTGTGTCCAATCTGGACTGACACTAAAAACCTCTAATATCCAAGCTTCCATTGTATCACTGATAGTGAGAGCCTCTGCACCCCCTTCGCAGGAGGGAAGGAAACCGTATTTTTCTACCAATGATGTGATTAACTCAATCGCCTCTCGGGCTGTTTTACACCGTTCTAGTGCAAACACTTGGGCCTGTTCGATTGTCATTATTTGCTGAGAAATCCCTTCAACATAATAGGTTTTTAATTCTTCCTTTTGTGAAAGTGTGCTTTCTCCAATGGCTAATTGATGCTCGTTAAACTGTGAATAACCCGTGTGGAAATAGGAGTAAGTTTTCTCAACCTGAGGAATTTTCCCAATAACCTTGCCATAATTGCCCACGGGCAAACCTGCCCTCTCATCATCTCGGCCAAAAAATACCATCCCCCAATAGACGGGAGCCATTGTGCCTTTTTTATAGGTTCTTGCAGGAACAACATGGACTCTACTATCGCTGCAAGCACCTGTGTGAGAGTTTATCACTGACCCATCTAAGGTTGCTTTTTTGCCTACAATAATATCAGTACAGTCCGCATAAGAATTAACAATAAAAGGAGTTGGTAGTATTAAAATCATGAATACGATAATAATGAATAGAATTGATGTCTTGTACCTCAATGTCCTCACCTCCTGATAGTATATTGCCTTGAAATTCACTGTAGGTAGTATATACATGTATGTTATATAAATATAGTATAGATTCCAATCATAAAAGGTAAATATAGCTATATATATCATTTTATTTGAACTGCCCCCGAAAATTAAGACCACCCCTAGTGCTAAAATTTTTGTGATCGTGAACTTGGGAATCCTAATGCAAAGGAATACTGAGAATACACTCTCCTTCTTGATCTTGCTGGAAAACGGAAATAAAGAAATTTAGGACCAAAAAATCCTAAATTACTTTTAACTGAAATGAAATTAGTTATTAGGCGACATTTGTCAATACTTCTGAAGTATAATCTAATTTTAAAAGAAGGATTTATAGTATAATTGATATTTAGTGAAAAATTGCCCCTCAAAGTGTTGCAAAAAATGGGGGCATACCCATTGGTCTTAAAGTTTACATATACAATGTCAATTCAGATTAAAAACGAAAGAGGAAGGAAGATCATGATTAAGAGTCGAGCTTTTCTGTATATTATTTTAATCATCATTACTATCCAAGGATTTAATGTCCACGCCCAGGAAGCCAAAGCTCGTTGGGAGACGCTGAACCTGATTCGCCAGGAAAAACTTGATATCATCCTCCCCCAAGCTATGCGAGAGAATGACATCGACATGTGGATCATAGTCAATAGGTATGGGCGTTTTAATCCGCTTTCCCGAGAACTGGGCGGCGTAGGTGCTTCAGATAAGTGGTATCAAGGGAAATTTACTGCATATTTAGTTTTTACAGACCGTGGTGGAGACAAAATCGAGCAGGCGAACATTCGTGATATGACAGGAGCTTTACGAAAGTATGTTGAAGAGCGGGATCCCAAATGCATAGCTGTGAACATGTCTGAATATCTTGGAAGCGCTGATGGGCTCTCTCATACCTGCTACTTAGCCCTCGTCAAGGCTCTGGGAAAGAAGTATGCGGAAAGGCTTGTTTCTTCTGAGATGCTCGTCAGTGACTTCCGATCTAGGAGGGTAGCCAGTGAAATTGCGGTCTTTGCCAAACTGGCCCAATTAACCGTTCAGCTTATGGAGAGAGCCCTATCCAATGAAGTTATCATACCTGGCGTGACCACATTGGGAGATGTCGCCTTTTGGGTTGAAGATCAATTGATAGCTCTGGGGCACTCTCCTTTTTTGGCCGCGATTAATCCTCAGACTTATAGTTGGCCTAGAATTGTCTATCCAGAGATGCCCACGACTAAAGATGGTCGCCAGATAGTCAGAGCTCCAACAGGGCCATACGATAGAGTCATCCAACGGGGAGATCTGGTAGCATGGGATGGAAGAATACATATGATGGGCAGCTACGGCACTGACATAGAGCGGTATGCATATGTGCTACGAGAAGGAGAAATAGATGCGCCAAAGACGATAAAGGATGCCTTCGAGCATGGAATAAAAGTACGAGAATTATGCCGCAAGCTCATCAAGCCGGGGCGAACGGGTCTCGAGACGCTGCACTTAATGTATAGTAAACTGAAAGTGCATGGATATGAAATCCAGTATGAAGAAGACAAGGTTACAGATAGCTCAAATATTGAGATCAATATTGGGTGCCATAGTGCCGGGGAGCAGGGTCCAGGTTCTGGAGCATTTATTTGGATAGACAGAGACCAGCCATTTACCAGCAAACTGAAGCTTAAACCCAATCAATTCCACTCTTTTGAATTCTTCCTATACTATCCCCTTCCTGAATGGGGTGGAAAGAAACTGATTTGGGAATTTAAAGAAAATGTGATTCTCACTGAAAACGGAGTTGAGCTGTTAAGTCCGCAAATTGAAAAGATTTTATTAATCCATTAAAATTGGACAGTTATTAGATATGCTATAAATCAGAGAGTGGGAGTTCAAATCTCTCTGAACCTATTACAATAATACTCCATATCAACTAAAAAAAAATCAGAAAGTCATAGATTCTAAGGTGAGTTGATCGAGGACTTTAATCCCGGCCCCTTGCAGAACGGTACGTGAACCTCTCGGCTCATACCGCTCCTGCCATCCAAATCTCATGGCCTAACTCCAAAACGCCAATGGGCAAACAGGCCAGGATTGTTAATGTAAATTTTGATTTGAAAGTCCTCACAGGAACTGTTGTATAGTTATGAGCTAACAATGAAGACACCTGGTCCTGGAGAGCCTGGTTTTCGATGTAATGAGTTAACAAGGGTTGACCTATCAATTTCATAAAAGTAAACAGCTGTTTACATCTTTCCATTCAAGACATGAGTCGATCTCTATCTTTTACAGAGAAAATAAGCCTGTTTCAGTTTAATCAGCAATTTGGCCTGTTTTGTGAATCACTGTTCTTGCCATGGCAGGGATGTATCGATAGCGTCATCCGGAGTGCACTATATTCTACCAGGTGATGTTTCATTATTTCGAGGAGTTTGTCTCAGAATATGAGCAAAGATTCGAGAGAGAGTATGGCTACTTTCGTCCAGTGATTCAGGAAGTTGTTGAGAACTATTTATGTCTATTTTAGGACGTCATCCGGTGGAAATCACGGAAAATTGCGAGGGATTTGTGGCGAGCACAAAAAGGAAATTCCTATCCCTCCAATGCGCTTGGGTCACGCTCTTCAACAAATTTCCTCAAAGCTCCTCTCTCATTTAAAAGACGACCACTTAAG
>Ga0114920_10000310_pt1 | contig 21075 bp, 19 predicted proteins | sample ChitaG_FD_88683 | JGI IMG/M metagenome (GOLD analysis project Ga0114920, IMG submission 88683) | Deep subsurface microbial communities from South Pacific Ocean to uncover new lineages of life (NeLLi) - Chile_00310 metaG | ecosystem: Environmental > Aquatic > Marine > Oceanic > Sediment ...
GCCGATGATTTCTTTGCCGACTTCTTGACCGGACCCCGAGCCCGCCGGTCGGCCAACAGCTCAGAGGCCCGGTCATCGGTGATGGACAGCACATCATCACCCTTGCGCAGACTGGCATTGGTCTCACCGTCAGTCACGTAGGGCCCGAACCGCCCGTCCTTGATAACCATCGGCTTGCCGTTGGAGGGGTCGTTACCCAACTCCCGCAACGGTGGGGCTGCCGCACCCTGCCTACCACGGCGCTTGGGCTCGGCGTATATCTTCAGCGCCTCATCCAGCGTGATGGTGAACATCTGCTCCTCGGTGGCCAACGAGCGAGAGTCGGTGCCGCGCTTGAGGTACGGACCATATCGCCCGTTCTGCGCGGTGACCTCCTCATTATTGGCAGGGTCGACACCGACCACCCGGGGCAAAGACAGCAGCTTGAGCGCATCCTCGAGCGTCACCGTCTCGAGATCCATCGTGCGCAGCAGCGAGCCGGTGCGCGGCTTGGGGCCGGTCGGCTTCTTGCCCTTCTTCGCAGGAGCTCCAGCAGTGCCGCCATCATCGTCTGGCGGCGCCGGCAGCACCTCGGTCACATACGGTCCGTACCGCCCGTCCTTGGCGACGATCTTGTGGCCCGACTGGGGATCGAGCCCCAGCGCGCGGCCTTCTTGCGGTGTCGCGAAGGCCTTCTCGGCGAGTTCGAGAGTCAGCTGGTCCGGTGTCAGGTCATCGCTCAGGTTCGCCCGCTGCGGAGTCAGCTCTCCTGGGTTCTCGGGATCATTGGCGACCATCCGCTCGAGATACGGGCCGTTGCGGCCGACGCGGACGTTGATTGCGCGGCCCTGGTCGTCGTCAAAGAGCTTGATGGAGTTGACCAGCCGGGCGTCGATCTCTTCGAGGTTGCCGCCGACGAGTTTCTTGAGCCCGCCAGCACGCGCGATCGAGCCCTCGACACCGTAATCGCCTCCGAAGTAGAAGTTGTTGAGCCAGTTGGACCTTCGCTGAGTACCGGAGGCGATCTGGTCAAGTTCGTCTTCCATCGCCGCTGTAAAGTCATAGTCGACCAGGCGCCCGAAGTGCTGCTCGAGAAGCCCGATGACGGCGAACGCCACCCAAGATGGGACGAGCGCACTGCCTTTCTTGTGCACGTAGCCGCGGTCCTGAATGGTCTTGATGATCGACGAGTAGGTCGAGGGCCGGCCGATGCCGAAATCTTCCAGCATCTTGATCAGCGATGCTTCGGTGTACCGAGCGGGCGGGTTGGTGGTGTGCCCGTCGGCGGTCAGCCGTGCCGCGTCGACCCGCTGCCCCTGGGTCAGGTTCGGCAACCGGCTCTCGGCGTCGTCGGCCTCACCGCCGGCCTGCTCGTCCAGGCTCTCCACGTACGCCTTGAGGAAGCCCGGGAACGTGATAGTGCGACCGCTGGCGTTGAACACCACATCCCTTGAGGGTGTGTCGCCGAGCTGGGAACTTCCGCCAATGCGCAGTGACAGCGTCGTACCGCGGGCATCGGCCATCTGTGAGGCGACGGTGCGTTGCCAGATCAGCTCGTAGAGTCGAAACTCGTCGCTGTCCATTGCCGAGTGCAACTGACCCGGGGTCTGGAACACATCACCTGAGGGGCGAATGGCCTCGTGGGCCTCCTGAGCGTTCTTGACCTTGCGGGTGTACTGCCGCGGCGACGGGTGCAAGTATTCCTGACCGTAAAGCTGGCTGGCCTGGTTACGCGCGGCATCAATAGCGCTGGCCGACAAATTCGTCGAGTCGGTACGCATATATGTGATGTAGCCGTTTTCGTAGAGACGTTGCGCAATGCTCATCGTCCGCTCCGAGGAGAATCGCAGCTTGCGACCGGCTTCCTGCTGCAGCGTCGAGGTCATGAAAGGTGGGTAGGGCCGGCGCGTATAGGGCTTCTGCTCGACAGACGACACCTGCAACGCGGCGCCACGCAAACCCAAGGCCAGGTCGCCCGCCGCCGCCTCGTCCAGGACGAGTACCTCGTCGGGTTTCTTGACCGCACCCAGGGAGTCGAAATCACGGCCGGTTGCCACCCGCCGCCCATCGACGGTGTTGAGCTTGGCGGTGAACTTGGGAGGAGAGGCGGCTGCATCGGACACGCTGGCGTCGAGTTCGGCGGTGACATCCCAGTAGCCCGCGCTGCGGAATGCCATTCTCTCGCGTTCCCGCTGCACGATGATGCGGGTCGCGACGGACTGCACCCGGCCTGCCGACAGCTTCGGAGCGACCTTCTTCCACAGCACCGGGCTGACCTCATAGCCGTAGAGCCGGTCGAGGATGCGCCGGGTCTCCTGCGCATCCACCAGGTCGTTGTCCAGGTCGCGCGGATTGTCGGCGGCCGCGCGGATAGCCGGCTCGGTGATCTCGTGGAACACCATCCTCTTGACCGGTATGCGCGGTTTCAATGTCTGGAGCAGATGCCAGGCGATCGCTTCACCCTCACGGTCACCGTCTGTGGCCAGGTAAAGCTCGTCGGCGTTCTTCAGCAGGCCTTTCAGCTCGGTTACGGTGCTCTTCTTATCGGGGCTGACGATATACAGCGGTTCGAAGTCGGCATTGACATTGACTCCGAGGCGCGCCCACGGCTCGGATTTGTACTTGGCAGGGACGTCTGCGGCGACCCTGGGCAGGTCACGGATGTGTCCACGGGATGACTCGACGACGTAGTTGGACCCCAGATATCCTGCGATCTTGCGCGCCTTGGTAGGCGACTCGACAATTACGAGTCGCCGGACGCGGTTCTCGTCAGCCACCTTCGCCTAACTCCACTTCTTCAGCTGCCAGTCGGGCCGCCGCCATTCGTGCGGCCCGCTCCAGCAACTGACAATTTGGCACCCCCGGCCTGCCGACGCAAACTGGCCCCCGACCGTGAATGTCGGAAATGCTTTTATACCCGTGGCCAACACGCCAGCGCTTCGTCACCATCGGGTGGTTCCCCCAAGTTCTCTACCAGGCGCGATAGCCGCCGCCGACCGCTGATCCGCAACGCCGGAGTCGTCCCGCGGGTGCCGACCAATGTCGGCGCAATCCCCACCCTCATCATCGCCGATGCGAGCGGCGAATGTGTCTCGGGGGCATGCGGGTCCAATCCCAGCAGATAACGGTCCGAATCGGGCTTTCCGGATGCCAGCACCCAGGCCCGCAATTCCCGAGGCCCAGGCAGCCACTGCGGCGGGACGGTCTTGACCGCTCCGCCCGTCCACTCGCCGGCAATCTTGACCAGGCGAGCATCCAGCGCGGTCCGGACCAGCGGCGTGCCCTCGTCGGTAGTGGCGATCTCAGCGCGCAATCCGGCCTCAGCGATCATCTCGCCCAGCGCCTCGGCGCGCCACAACCGGTCCACAACCACCGACAACCGCGCAGCCGGTTCCCGTGTGCTGCGCACCAGGGCGACCTGTCCGGGCGCAGCCAGCATTCCTGTCAAGTCGGCGATGGCCGGTGGTACCGACTCAGCCGAGAAGAAGGACAGCTGGCTCACACCAGTGACCCTAAGGCAGCCGGGCCGCAGGGCACCGTGAAGGGCACTGTGGCGGGCACTGTGGCGGGCACTGCATGAACAGAGAACACCCCCACGCCTTCCGTGCTGGATGACGGGGGGTGGTCAAGAGGTCTCTGGTTAGGCCCGCTTCTTCTCAGACGGCCCGAACGCCGGTGGCCTGCGGCCCCTTGGGGCTCTGACCGACCTCGAACTCGACCTTCTGATTCTCTTCCAGGGTGCGGAAGCCGCTGCCCTGAATCTCCGTGTAGTGGACAAACACATCAGCAGAGCCGTCCTCGGGGGCGATAAAGCCGAAGCCCTTCTCCGCGTTGAACCACTTCACAGTTCCCTGTGGCATTTCTCGTACTTTCCTTCTCTATACGGGAGCGGTCCACCGACTTCCGATGCACCGGGCCCCGTTCCGGCCGCAATCCTTCCAGGAGTGCTCGGAACTCGACCCGACCTACAACCCCCGCAGGAACCACGACCACAACGACGATCCTGCGAGTGCGAATACACGAACACAGAAGCTGCGACCGCCATTAGTCAACCATGTTTGAGGGCCGCGGCGACAGTCTCGGAAGAATCATGTGGTGAACAATTCACCTACGGTCGCCATTAGGGCGGCGTTCGGGCAACGCCCGGGAGGGGCCGAGGTGACAGATCCAGTATCGAATTTCGGCCGCGACCTGCTGGCGAGCGCTCTCGCCGGTACCGCTGCCGGCGAACACCCCTTGCGCCATGTCACAGACCTTCCGCCACGGCGCGCCAAAACACACCCGTGGCCACATTGGGCCGACCCGGATGTGGTGAGAGGCTTCCGCGATCGCGGCATCGATGCGCCATGGTCGCATCAACTGGCGGCCGCCGAGCTCGCTCACAGCGGGCACCACGTGGTGCTCAGCACGGGTACTGCTTCTGGAAAGTCGCTCGCATACCAGCTGCCGATACTGACTGCTCTGAAGGAAAACCCGCGGTCGCGGGCCCTGTATCTGGCGCCGACCAAGGCGCTCGGACACGATCAGTTGCGCTCGGCTGCGGCGCTGACCTCCGTTGTGCCCGGACTCGCCGACCTCGCTCCGACACCCTACGACGGCGACAGTTCTGCCGACGTTCGGCGCTTCGCGCGAGAACGATCCCGCTGGATCTTCTCAAATCCGGACATGATCCATCTGTCGTTGCTGCGTAACCACGCTCGCTGGGCGGTATTCCTACGGAATCTCAAGTACGTCGTGGTAGACGAGTGCCATTACTACCGAGGGGTTTTCGGATCAAACGTCGCCATGGTGTTGCGCCGCCTGCTCCGGTTGTGCACGAGGTATTCGGCAACGGGCGCTGACCCCGGCGGGCCCACGGTGATCTTCGCCAGCGCGACCACCGCACAGCCCGCTATCACGGCATCCGAGCTGCTGGGCCAAACCGTGACGGAGATTACCAACGACGGCTCACCTCAGGGGGCGCGCACGGTCGCGCTGTGGGAACCCGCCCTGATCGACAATCTCATCGGGGAGAACGGAGCCCCGGTGCGACGACCAGCGGGATCCGAGGCCGCACGGGTGATGGCCGACCTGATCGCCGAGGGAGCCCGCATGCTCACGTTCGTGCGATCACGTCGGGGTGCTGAACTCACCGCGTTGGGAGCCAAGGATCGACTGGCCGCTACGGCACCGCAACTCGCTGAGCAGGTTGCCTCCTACCGAGCCGGCTATCTCGCCGAGGACCGCCGCCAGCTCGAACGCACGCTGGCCAGCGGCGAACTACGCGGCGTGGCCACGACCAACGCCTTGGAGCTGGGGGTGGACATCGCGGGTCTTGATGCCGTCGTCTTAGCCGGCTTTCCTGGCACCGTCGCGTCGTTCTGGCAACAGGCGGGCCGCGCGGGCAGACGCGGGCAGGGGGCACTCGTCGTGCTGATCGCCCGCGACGATCCCCTAGACACCTACCTGGTCAACCACCCCGCCGCCCTACTCGACAAACCCATCGAGCGTGTCGTCATCGATCCTGGCAATCCGTATGTTCTTGGCCCACAGCTTCTTTGTGCCGCCACCGAGCTTCCGCTGACCGACGCCGAGGTACGCACCTGGGACGCCGAAGCGGTTGCCCGCGGATTGGTCGACGACGGGTTACTTCGCCGGCGGCCGCGTGGCTACTTTCCCGCTCCAGGAGTCGATCCGCACCCCGGTGTGGACATCCGGGGCACTACCGGCGGGCAGATCGCGATCCTGGAGGGCGACACGGGCCGCATAGTGGGCACTGCGGGGGCGGGGCAGGCACCAGCGTCAGTCCACCCCGGGGCGGTATACCTGCATCAGGGCGATAATTACGTAGTCGATTCGCTCGACCTCGAGGACGGCATCGCCTTCGTCCATGCCGCGGATCCCGGCTACACGACCTACGCCCGGGAGCTGACCCACGTCGAGGTCACCGGACAAGGCGAACGTTCCAGCCACGGACCGGTCACAGTCGGTCTGGTGCCCGTCTCAGTCAGCAACACCGTGACCGGATACCTTCGCCGCAGCCTAGAGGGGGAGGTGATCGACTTTGTCGAACTCGACATGCCGACGCGCACCCTCCAGACCGTAGCTGTGATGTGCACGATCACCCCAGAAGCGCTGCAGGACAGCGGCGTCGACGCACTACGGATCCCGGGATCCCTGCACGCAGCCGAACATGCAGCCATCGGGCTGCTGCCGCTGCTCGCCAGCTGCGATCGCGGTGACATCGGCGGGGTTTCTACCGCGGTCGGCCCGGTCGGCGGCCTACCGACGATATTCGTCTACGACGGCTATCCCGGCGGCGCGGGCTTCGCTGCCCGCGGATTCCGCACCGTCACCACGTGGTGGGAGGCCACGGCCGCAGCCATCAATGCCTGCGAATGCCCGATGGGCTGCCCATCCTGCGTGCAGTCGCCCAAATGCGGAAGCGGCAACGACCCCTTGGACAAGGAGGGTGCCGTCCGCCTACTACGGCTCGTAGTCGGCCAGCTCACGGCCCCGATCCCTTGAATCCACAGAGCGACCGACCCCTCAACGATCGCCTCTGAAAACGAGAAATTCGGACCCCGCTGAACAGCGCAACAATTAACGAACTGCGGCGGCGAACAATCGGGTCCGCGAGATCCTTTCCGGATCCCGCCTACCAGGCTGCTGGCAAATTACCTGTGGAAACTGTGTTTCGCAACACGGGGATGGGCAGCTCACCGGTACGCCAACGTCGACATTGCCGATCTCGAGACGACTTCATCACCGACCGGCTTCCTGCCCATCGGTACGATGAGCGCTATGACCCACGACTGGCTGCTCGTGGAAACACTGGGCAGCGAGCCTGCCGTCGTCGCACAGGGAGCCCACACCAAAGACTTGGTGCCGATCACTACATTCCTGCGACGAGATACCCACTTGATGGCCATCCAGAGCGCCATTGGTGAGACGGCCCGCGCCCGCAAGGGCTTGACCAGCATCACGCCCAAGAACGACCGCGTGATTCGTACCGAGGTCGTCCAGATGTCGGATGGGGAGATCCACGGGGTGCAGATCTGGGTGGGGACACCCGACGAGGAACCACCACCGCGTCCGCTCATCGGATCGTTGATGGTGGATCTCACTGCGAGAACCGTCACCGACACCCCCGAGTCGCTGCGCATCGGTGGGTGGGATCCAGCCCAGGAGGCCATGTTGGGACGGGTGTTCGCCGAGGCACTTCCCCGGCGTGATCTCGACCCCAGCGAGTCCGAGATCATCAGCATGGTAATGCACCCCGAAGCAGGGCAGTCGATCTGCGATACCTGGGACTTCACCGATTACCTGGGCGAGCGGATCACCGTCGGATTCGTCACCCGTTCCATATCAGAAATCCGAGAGGACGGCGCGGAGCGAGTGATTTCCCGGGCGATGAACTGGCGCAGCGTTCAGGAGGGCGTGAGCATCCAGGAGGATGTCCTTGGTCAACGTATCCTCAACAACGCGGCTGAGCCGGGCGTGCATCGAGCCCTCGTCGACCCGAGGAATTGGTCTCTGCTGAAGTGGCTCGACGACCCCGCTCCGTTCTTCGACTGGAGAGCAGGCGTTGTGGGCGACCGGGGTCACCCCGACGATCAGCCCACGCGGGCCACGATGGCGACGGAGTTCGCCGACGGGGCAACCTCGGCTGTGTTGCAGATGGTCGCGCTCAACGGGGGTTGGACTCCGGTCCATGTGACCGTGTACCGCGTCGAACTCGACGAGGGTCTATACGCCGGCGAAGCGGCATTTCGGTTGCCCACACAGGAAGAACTCGCCGCCACGAAGTCAAACGGTACCGAGCAGCCGACCGGTGGTAAGCGAAAAGCGCGCTCGCGCAAAGCAAATACCTCCGCCAAAGACGCTGCTGGCGACAACGCCACCGAAGAAAACTAACCTCCCGAGTCTGCCGGACCGGCCCTGGCAACGGCCCGAGCCGGCCCCATCCGGGACAGGCCCAATGTGGTCGACACCTCCACGCTGACGACGATGTCGAGCCCGTGCAGTGCGCATGCGACAGCCGTCGCCCCCATTGCACGCGCGAGCGCAGAGGCCTGCGCGCATGCGGTATCCGTTCCGGTGGGAACATACCCCGCACCGGCGAGCGCGGCCAGGTCCGCAGCTGCCTGCGCACGGTGTCGCGCGATGACTGCCGCCCCGACGTGCGCACCGGCCACGGTCATCGCGGCCAATGCCGCGATGATGGCGGCACCGATCAGGCTGGTCGATCCTCGTTCACCCAACGCCAGGTTCAATCGCGGCGAAAGCCTCGGCGTTGATTGAAACCCCGGGCAGCAAAGCCGATTTCGAGGATACGGTCGCAACAACATAGTCTCGGCTACGGCGTAGATGCAGCAGCGCGCCCGCCGGTCCGATGACCCGCGCTGCTCGGTCGGCGCCACTATCGTCACCGCGCGCGGCCAGACGTGCCGCCTCCCGAGCCGCATCCACACAGCGCACCTGCATGGACAATGCGGTGAAGCCTGCCATCGAGACCGCCAGGAAGGCTACCAGCGCGAGAATCGCGAAAGCCGTCTCCACCGTGGCGATTCCGTATTCGCCACCTAGACGTTGGTGTTCAACGCCCGGGCGATGATGTTTGTCAAAGCACCGACAATCGAGTCTCCGGTGACGACGGCGTAGAGGATGGCGCCGAACGCAGCAGCTGCCAGCGTGCCGATTGCGTATTCGACTGTCGACATCCCGTCGTCGGCCAGCGCGATGACGACCAGGCGGCTTCGCAGATCCTGAAAACGTTGTCTCATCAATATTTCTCTCCTTCATTTCTGATTACAAAACTCCCGAGCGCAGGACCTCGCCAGTCAGCCCAGCGATTACCGGCACCACGCCTAGGCACAGGAATGCCGGGAGATAGCACAGCCCCAGCGGTGCGGCGATCAAGACCGAGGCGCGCTCAGCCTTGGCGATTGCGGCGTCAGCCGCCTCAGCACGCAACTGGAGGGCAAGATCCTCCACCCGCTGCGCAAGCGCGGCGCCTGAGCACGCCGATCGACGCGCCAACCTCATAAACACCTGCATGTGTTTGTCCGCCGGTTCAACAGGACTCACCCAGGCCGTAGCGGGGTCGGCGCCCAGCGAGAGAAGATCGGCGCCACGCCGGAGCACTACCGCCATGGTCGCGGGCGCCGATTCAGCCACGCCAGCCGCCGCCGTCGATACCGCCATCCCGGAGCGTAGGCACGCCGCAAGGACGTCCAGGCTCGCCGCCGCCGCGAAGCAGTCGTCGACGACTGCGCACGGACGTCGGTTGCCTACCGCCGGCTGACCTGTCTGCACCCTGGCCACTGATGCGCTGGGCAATGCGAGCAATGAAGCGGCGAGAAACATTGCAGCCCAACTCATATGACCACTCTCGAAGTGATGCCGTCCGACCAGAGCAGGCCACAGCAGATCAATCCGGCGCCCAGGACGAACAGCCATCCGCCCGCGCCCCCGGAGAGCAGAAAACGTAGTGGATCGGCACCGACCGATTGGCCGAGTAGCACACCGAGCAGCGGCAGTCCGGCGAGGATCGCCGCGGTCGCTCGGGCACCAGCCATGCCGGCCGCCACGCGCCCCTGGAAGCGTTCGCGCTCAACAATGTCACGCTGTGCGGCTTGCATCAGCGTTGCGATTGCCAACCCGTGCGTCTGGGCGAGGTGCCAACATACGGCCAACCTCTCCCAGTGGCCCGGCGATGTTGATCGCTGCGCCTGGGCTCGCAGTCCTGCCGCCACATCGGCTCCCAGGACAGCGCGCGCGGCAACTGATCTCAGCGCCTCGGCGATACGGCCGTGCGACTCTTTGGCCGCAACGGCGATCGCAGCGACCGGGTGTGCACCGACCCGCAACTCCCCCACCATGACATCCAGCGCTGTCTGCAACGCAAACGCTTCTCCGATGCGGGCCTTCCGGCGAACAGCGAGGCGACGACGGGCCAGGAGCGTGGCGGCCAGCAGACCCAGCCCGACCGTGGTCGTCCATGGCATCAGCCACGGCAGCGCTGCACACGCGATCACCGCCAAAGGCATCACCCTGAATTGGCGACGGCGCCACGTCAGGCCCATGAGCACCTCGGCACGACGCCGCGAGGAGCCCGGAACAATGAGCACAGCCACTGCAAGGGCGAGAGCCGCGATCGTCACAGCCGCCTCCGCGCACGCACCAACGCATCCAGGGAGTCCGCGCCGCGGCCGAAGCCGTCCTGGCGGTCCCAGCAGGGCAGCACGCTCACTCGGCCGTCGACTCCGCGCTGCAACAGCCCCACCTCGCTCAGATAGCGGCGTCCGGTGCGCTCGCGTGTCATGTGCAGTACAACCTGAATTGCCGCGGCCAGCTGACTGTGCAACGCGGAGCGATCAAGCCCGCCGAGTGCGGCGAGCGCTTCGAACCGGGTGGGCACCTCTGTGGGATTGTTGGCGTGCACCGTGCCCGCGCCACCGTCGTGCCCGGTGTTCAGCGCCGCGAGTAGATCGACAACCTCAGCGCCGCGCACCTCGCCGATGACGATTCGATCGGGCCTCATCCGCAACGCCTGCTTGACCAGCTCACGCACAGTCACCTCGCCGACCCCCTCAACGTTGGCGCAACGGGCGACCAGTTTGACCACGTGCGGGTGCCGGGGAGCCAGCTCGGCGGCATCCTCGACACTCACGATGCGCTCGTCGGCCGCCACGGCGCCGAGCAGCGCGGCCAACAGTGTGGTCTTGCCCGCTCCTGTTCCGCCTGAGACGACGAACGCCAGCCGGGCATCGATGACGTCGCGCAACAACTTTCCGGCCTCGACGTCGATGGCCCCCGATTCGACAAGCGCATCGAGATCCTGGGTGGCCGGTCGAAGTACCCGCAGCGACAGACACGTGCCTGCCGCGGCGATCGGGGGAAGCACCACATGCAACCGGACCCTGAGTAGGCCGCCGCTGTGGGCTGAAACCAGTTGGCCGAGATACCCGTCAACCCAGGGTTGAGCCTCATCGAGGCGGCGCCCCGCGCTCAACGCCAGCCGCTGGGCAAGCCGGCGCACGGCCGCCTCGTCAGCGAATCGAACGGCGCTTCTTCGCAAACTTTTGCCGTCATCCACCCAGACCTCGTCAGGAGCCGTCACCAACACGTCGGTAGTGCCGGGACTGCACAGCAGCGGTTCAAGAATCCCGGCGCCGACAAGTTCGGTCTGCAGGTCGCGCAGGTTGGTCAACACCTCGGCATCCCCAAGCACCCCGCCGGACTCTGCACGGATCGCCGCGGCCACCACGCTCGGGCGCAGCGGAACGCCATCGGCCGCGAGCCGCTCTCGCACGCGATCGATCAGCGGCGCGCTCATAACGCAGGCCCGTTGACGTGTCCGAGATGCGGGCTCTGGCCAAGAACTCCAAGCACCTTGCGGGCGGCACTGGCCAGCGGCGACCGCCGCCGAAGCCTTAGACCGCCGCGTTCCAGACGCGGCCGGAGGCCAGTTTCGGGGCGCATCGACGCCAGCACCGGCAACCCCAAAATCCGAGCGATGTCGATCGATCTGAGACCACCCGGGGACGGGCCACGCACGAGCACCGCGATGTTGGGATTCCCGGCCGACGCCCACTGCGCAGTCGCCGCAGAGGCCGCACACGAGCGCACGTCTGCCGTTGTGATCAACAACACGAGGTCCGCGGCGGCCAAAGCGGTCTCTGCCGCCGGCGTCGGCTGTCGAGCCACGTCGCAGACGACGGTGACCCCTGCTCGACTTCCAGCGTCGATCACCGCGGCCAACGGCGGAGAGCTGATGTTGTTTCCGGCAGGATCGCCTGAGAACGCTCGACTGCCTGAGAGCAGGCTCACCCCGTGATACCCGGGCAGCGCGTCTTTCAGTGCCGGATAGCTCAGGCGCCCACCGGCGGACGAAAGATCGGGCCACCGCAGGCCAGAGTCCGTTTCGGTACCGAGGACAAGGTCGAGCCCGCCGCCCCACGGATCCCCGTCGATGAGTAATGATTCTGCGGCGACCTGTGCCAGTGCAGTGGCAAATACGGACGCTCCCGCACCTCCACGACCTGCCAGGACGGCCACGACAGGCCCACGCGAGCTGCTGTGGTGTGAGACCAACGATGCCTCCGTGGCGGTAGACAGGGCCGCCATAAGTTCGCGATCGTCTTTGGGCAAGGTCACAACCCGCTGCGCACCGACAGCGACGGCAGCCTCCCAGTCGGCGGGTCCGGGGTCTGAGTGACCGACCAGGAACACCCGCGGGCGCCGGGAGAAGCCCCGCTCCCCGCAACGCCGGGCGGCATCAGTATCCAGCAGAATCGCCGCCGCACTGGCCCACACCCTAGGGCTGGAAGGGTCCCCGGCCCGCACCACCTGCAAGCCGGCGGCGGCCACCAAGCGGTCGATATCGGTGTTGAGTGACTGGTCGTCGATCACGGCCAGAATCCGGACGGGCTCGGCGGGCGCTGTCATTAATCAAGCGTTGAGGGTGAACGAATCCTAGGAAAGGGGCCGGCCGAATTCTGTGGATAAACTCGGAATTGGGGACAACAGTTCGCCCGTCGCGATCAGAACAATTCCCCACAATTCTTGGAGTTTGCGGTAACTGCCCGCAAAGCGAAGTCATTCAGGAAGAAGTCGCCCAGAAACGAGGACGACCCCCGCCAGGGGGGGAGGAGGCGGAGGTCGTCGTGTATCAGCCCTGGGGGGTCGGGCTGATCCACACCCAGCCTAAGCCGAGTGCTGCCCACTATACACATGCCGGAGTCGGCGGGCGCAAGTTCTGAAATGCCAAAAAGTTGCCCCGGACCAGGAAAGCAACGGCCACAGGCAGGCGTCGTGAACTGCCATTTTGCACCCGCTGTAGCGGGGTATCAGACAGCCTCTGTTTATGCTGACGGCGTGACCTTATTCGACACGGCGGGCGGCGCGGACCCAGCCGCCCAGCAGCCCGCCCATTCGGACCGCCACATCCGCACTGCCGCGTTCTTCGATCTCGACAAAACGGTGATCGCGAAATCGAGCATGCGTGCTTTCAGCAAACCTTTTCTCAGCCAAGGGCTAATTAATCGGCGCGCTGTCCTCAAATCGTCGTACGCGCAATTTCTGTTCTTGATGTCTGGCGCCGACCACGACCAGATGGACCGGATGCGTTCCTACATCACCAAAATGTGCGCCGGCTGGGACGTCGAACAGGTCAAGTCGATCGTCAGCGAGACACTGCACGACATCGTGGATCCCTTGGTGTTCGCCGAGGCCGCCGAACTCATCGCCGACCACCGACTCTGCGGTCGCGATGTCGTCGTGGTGTCGGCGTCCGGGGAGGAGATCGTCGCGCCGATCGCCCGCGCGCTCGGCGCCACTCACGTAATGGCGACGCGGATGGTCGTTGAGGACGGCAAGTACACCGGCGAGATCGCGTTCCACTGCTTCGGCGAAGGCAAGGCCGAGGCCGTCCGTGCGCTGGCCGCCCGCGAGGGCTACAACCTCGAGCATTGTTACGCCTACTCAGACTCGGCCAGCGACCTTCCGATGCTCCAGGCGGTGGGCCACAGCACTGTGGTGAATCCGGATCGCACGTTGCGCAAAGAGGCCACAGCGCGCGGTTGGCAAGTGCAGACTTTCTCCAAGCCCGTGTCGCTGCGCGACCGCATCCCCGCTCCGTCGGGAGCGGCGGTGGCTACCACGGCCGCAGTCGGGGTGAGCGCCGTGGCGGCCGGTGCGCTGACCTACTCGCTGCTGCGCCGTTTCGCCTTCTGAGGCCAAGCTACCTGACGGTAGCTAGGGCACCGTCATAACGATCTGGGTTCACCGCCGCAATTGGGCCTTGCTGTACCCGATCTCACGTAGTACAAAGGAAGCACGGCAGCCGAGTGAGGCCAAGTTCGAGCCAGAAGAGAAGGCTCGAACTCCCGATCTCGACTCCCAGCACGGGTCTCGGAACCCACGCGGAGCACATACCGCGGAATAGGTAAAAGTGTTGCGGGCTTGCGGAATTGCGAAAATCGAACGACTAATACAGCTCCTTGGGTGGGGTCGTAAGTCGTAGCGCTTCGTAAGAACGCCGAGGCCACCCACGTAACCTCAACAAGCACGCTTGGTAACCGGGATCCGTGCTAGCGGGCGGCACCCCGAAACAATTTCTAATTGCTTCGGGGCGCCGCCCGCTTCATTTTGCTATGGCACCCCTGGGAACTGTTGCACCCCTGAGAGTCAGGGGCCAAGGCTCCCATCGGCTTTCACCTCTGGGACGGCTATCGAATCGGCCCGGATCAAGAAGACACCGACTGCGCGATGGACAAGGCCTCACGTGCCCCGGCTTGCAGTCCCTCGCTGCTGAGGATCAACCACGCCGTCAAGCCCTCCGCAGTCCCCGACGCAAAACCCCGGGCCGCAGCGTGGTAATCGCCAGAGCCCCGCATCCAATGCACCTCCGGAACGCCCAGACCGTGCGGGTCCAGACCGCCGGCGATGGTCACCAGCCGGGACATTCCGCGCGCTACGACGCCGTCCGCGGTGCCGAAGGGCCGCAGCGTGAGCAACTCACCATGCACAACGGCCGCCAGCACCGTCGCAGGTACCCGCGTTGCCCCGGTCGCGATGTCGGCGAGCAACTCAAGCCTGCGTCCCACATCGAGGTCGCCGCGCGGCCGCCCCAATTCGCCACCATCGACCAGATCTGCAGCCGCCAAGGCGTGCAATCTCGCGATGGCCTGAAGCGGCGCCCGTCGCCAGACACCGACCAGCGCGCCCTCGCCACCTTCGAGCGCCTCAGCCACCCGCAGCGCGCCTGCAAGCACCGGATCGCTGCCGGCATCGTCGGGTCCGCCATCGGAAAACTTCAGGGGCCCACCGTCGAGCACAGAGGAAGCCCGGGCCGCCCGCAGCGCCGCCTCGGCTGCGGTCTTCGGCCAGCCACGAAGGTTGGCGCGGTGCCGGTGCGCCTTGCCGAGCGCCTCGCGCGCCTCCTCGCCTGCCTGCGCGACACCGGGCAGCGCGGACAGCGGCGCCAGGACGTCCCTGGAGGCTGGCTCCTTGGCCGTCATCTGCGCCCGCTACTCGTCACGACCGCCCACGCTAGCCCACGGCTGCACCCAGCCACTGACGACTTTCGCTGTCGATCGAAACTGCCGATCGCCTGGCGCCCACTGCCCGGCTTGTGAGCGCCAACCTCGATGCGTGGGTGAATGGGGTGAGTGACTACCCTCACAGTCATGTCCGAGACGCACATAGAAGACCAGTCTTCGTACCCACCGGCGCCTGAGTTCGTCGCGAATGCCAATGCGCCGGAGGCGATGTACGACGAGGCCGAGGCAGACCGCCTGGCTTTCTGGGCTGGCCAGGCCAACCGCCTGAGCTGGGAGACGCCGTTCACCGAGGTGCTCGACTGGTCCGGGGCGCCGGTCGCCAAGTGGTTCGTCGGCGGCAAACTCAACGTCGCCTACAACTGTGTAGACCGTCACGTGGAGGCCGGAAACGGAGACCGCGTCGCCATCCACTGGGAAGGCGAACCTGTGGGCGATGCCCGCGAGATCACCTACGCGCAGCTCAAAGACGCGGTCAGCCAGGCTGCCAACGCGCTGACCGATCTCGGTTTGAAATCCGGCGATCGGGTCGCCATCTACATGCCGATGGTGCCCGAGGCCATCGTCGCGATGTTGGCCTGCGCGCGGCTGGGCGCCATGCACTCAGTGGTGTTCGCGGGGTTCTCGGCCTCAGCGCTGCGAGCCCGCATCGACGACGCCCAGGCCAAGCTGGTGATCACCACTGATGGGCAGTTCCGCCGCGGCACGGCAGCCCCGCTCAAGGAAGGGGTGGACGAGGCGATTGAAGGTCTCGGCGAGGACAACCCCGTCGAGCACGTACTTGTGGTGCGGCGCACCGGAATCGACGTGCCGTGGACCGAGGGCCGTGACCTGTGGTGGGACGAGACCGTAGAAATCGCACCCACGACCCACATTCCGGCAGCGTTCGATTCCGAGCATCCCCTGTTCCTGCTCTACACATCGGGCACCACGGGAAAGCCCAAGGGCATCATGCACACCTCGGGCGGATACTTGACTCAGGCGTCGTACACACATTTCAACGTGTTCGACGTGAAACCGGATTCCGATGTGTATTGGTGCACCGCCGATATCGGCTGGGTTACCGGGCACAGCTACATCGTGTACGGGCCATTGTCCAATGGCACCTCCCAAGTCGTGTACGAAGGCACTCCGGCCTCACCCGATGAACACAGGCATTACCAGATCATCGAAAAGTACGGTGTCACAATCTATTACACCGCTCCGACGGTCGTGCGGACTTTCATGAAGTGGGGCCGTGAGCTCGCCTTTGAACACGATTTGACCAGCCTGCGCCTCCTGGGTTCGGTGGGTGAGCCGATCAACCCCGAAGCCTGGCGGTGGTATCGCAAGGTGTTCGGAGGCGGGAAGACTCCGGTCGTAGACACCTGGTGGCAGACCGAGACCGGTGCTGCGATGATCGCGCCGTTGCCGGGTGTGACCGACTGCAAGCCCGGTTCGGCGATGCGTCCGCTGCCCGGCATCTCAGCCAAGGTCGTAGACGACGACGGAAACGAGCTCAAACCAGGCGGCGACGCGGGTGAACACGTCCCCGGGTATCTGGTACTGGACAAGCCGTGGCCGGCGATGCTGCGTGGTATCTGGGGTGACCCGGAGCGGTTCCAGGAGACTTACTGGTCTCGGTTCGCCCAGCAGGGTTGGTACTTCGCCGGCGACGGCGCCCGCTACGGCAGTGACGGCGAGATCTGGGTTCTCGGCCGCATCGACGACGTGATGAACATTTCCGGCCACCGGATCTCGACGGCCGAGGTGGAGTCCGCGTTGGTCGGGCACACCAGCGTCGCCGAGGCAGCTGTCGTGGGCGCCACCGACGAGCACACCGGCCAAGCCATCTGTGCCTTCGTCATCCTCAAAGCGCACGCCGCCGCGATGTCGCACGAGGCGATGGTCGACGAACTACGCGCCGAAGTGTCCCGGGAGATCTCACCGATCGCCAAGCCGCGCGAGATCCATGTGGTGCCCGAGCTCCCGAAGACCCGAAGCGGCAAGATCATGCGCCGGCTGCTGCGTGACGTGGCCGAAGGCCGCGAACTCGGAGACACTTCGACACTGCTGGATCCCGGGGTGTTCGAGGCGATCCGCGCCAGTAAATAGCAGCCGGCGGGTTACTGAAGCCACAGACGAGCGCACCTGCGAGGACGCTCAGCTGCTCCCCACCGGGACGAAGCCGCTGCCTGGTCGGCCTTTGGCCGTGATATCGGCAAGCTGGGTGTTAAACGACATCGTCACCGCCGGCGTGTGCAACGGGATGAAACTGACCACGCAGGTCGGCAGCACCTCAGAGAAAGCTCCGTGAATCATGCCGACGAGCCGGTTGTTTACCGTGACAGGCGCTCCGGAGTCGCCGGGTTGCCCGCAGACCTGGTTGACGATCGTGCCGGGCTCTTCGCCGCGGCCCCAGGTGACACCGCACGAATAGCCGGTCGTGCGTCCGAGCTTGCAGGCCACGTCACCGAGGGTGGGGTCTGGGCCGAGACCGTCGATACGGAAGCCCCTGATGGAACTGACCGGGTTGACTTTTGCCCGATCGAACCTAATCACCGCATAATCCAGGCCATCGTTGCCTGCCACCATCGTGCCGACGACACCCGCGTTCTCGGCGCCCTCGGCGGCCACGACAGCCCCCGGCCCCCCGCAGTGGGCAGAGGTGAACCCAATCAGGCTGCCACGGTTGTCGGTGCCGATGGTGGTCAGTGTGCACAGAGTCTCGCCGTCGACGACCAGACCCGAGCCGCCCCCCAGTGTCACCGGGACGTCCGCCTGGGCGGTTGCGACGATCCCGGACATAAGCGCGACGGCCAGCGTCACGACGACGGCGCCAATGAGCACCCTCAGACCGCTGAGCCGGCCGCTGGTCCTCAAAAGTTCATCCCCAATCGACATTCCCGACTCGCCTTACGCAGGAACTCACGCAGTCTATCCTCGGGCGGGATCAGTCAAGCGCGACGCCACGTGGCAACATTGACCCGATTATGAACCGTGACCTGACAGCAGATGCGGGAAGGAAGTTTCCGTGAGCGAGCGCAGAAACGGCGTGCCGACCACCGTGACCTCGATACCTTTGGTGGACCCCCATGCGGCCAAGCCGGACCCGTCGATCGGTGATTTGGTCAAGGATGCCACCTCGCAGCTATCGACGCTGGTGCGCGCCGAGATGGCACTGGCCAAGGCTGAGATCACCCGCGACGTCAAGAAGGGCCTGACCGGCAGCGCCTTCTTCATCCTGGCGATGGTGGTGTTGTTCTACTCGACGTTCTTCTTTTTCTTCTTCCTGGCCGAGCTTCTGGACAGCTGGCTTTGGCGGTGGGCGGCGTTCCTCATCGTGTTCGGGATCATGGTCGCGGTCACCGTGGTGTTGGCACTTTTCGGCTATCTCAAAGTGCGCCGCATCCGGGACCCGCAGCAGACCATCGAGTCGGTCAAGGAGATCCCCGAAGCCCTGGCCCCCGGGCCGGACAAGCCCGCCAGGGCAATCACGTCCGCGGACGATAGGCGGGCCTCAACCGCCGACCCGTCAGGCTGGTAATGGGCCGGCCCGATCCGTCGGTTGTACGCATCGGCGGACCGTGGCGCCACTTGGACGTGCACGCGAACGGGATTCGGCTTCACGTCGTCGAGGCCGAGCGACGTGCCGATGCCGATGCCGAATCAAAGACGCTGACGGATCGGCCGCTGGTCATCCTGCTGCACGGGTTTGGTTCGTTCTGGTGGTCCTGGCGACACCAGCTGACCGGCCTCACTGGCGCCCGGGTGGTGGCGGTCGACCTCCGCGGCTACGGAGGCAGCGACAAGCCTCCGCGCGGCTATGACGGGTGGACACTGGCCGGGGACACCGCGGGGCTGGTGCGCGCGCTGGGACACCAATCGGCCACGCTGGTGGGTCACGCGGACGGCGGGCTGGTCTGCTGGGCCACCGCAGTCCTGCATCCCAGAGCGGTGCACGCAATCGCGGTGGTGAGCTCCCCCCACCCCGCTGCGCTGCGGGCATCGGCGTTGAGGCGTCGCGATCAAGGCAGAGCGCTGTTGCCCTCAATGTTGCGCTATCAGGTGCCCGGCTGGCCCGAGCACGCGTTGACCCGGCGCCACGGCGCCGAACTGGAGCGACTCGTGCGGCACCGATCCAGCGCCACATGGCAGGCCAGCGAAGATTTCTCGGAAACCATTGAGCATCTGCGGCGCGCCATCCAGATTCCGTCGGCCGCGCACTCTGCGTTGGAGTATCAACGCTGGGCGGTCCGCAGCCAGCTGCGCAGCGAGGGGCGCCGCTTTATGCGGTTGATGAAGCGCCCGCTGTCAGTTCCGGTGCTGCATCTGCGCGGTGACGCCGACCCCTATGTGCTGGCCGATCCGGTGTATCGAACACAGCGCTACGCCCCGCACGGACGGTATGTGTCGATCGACGGCGCGGGTCACTTCGGGCACGAGGAAGCGCCGGAGACGGTCAACGACCAACTGTCGCGCTTCCTGACCCAGCTGTACGGCTAAGGCACACGTAACTAAGGCGCACGTAAGTAATCCCCTAGCCACACGTATGTAGCCCATAAGTTTCGGCCACCGCGGGGCGACACTCACCAGCTATCCCGCACTCGTGGCGAATCTCACTGCGCCGAGTTTCGTGGAGCACGCCGTCGGGGCTTAAGCCGCTTCGTGCGAGCCGTAACTTTCTGTCCAACTTCGAGATTAGGCATTTAGACCCCACGGAAATGCACCGCAGCTGTGGGTGAACGAACGTACTTCTGGCACCAAAGAGCCAGAAAGTGACCGCTGGAAGTCGTTAGTGTTGAACCATCACCCCAATGCATTGAGGACTGCCATGTCTAGTGAGACCGACGATCAGCGGCTCGCCCGCCGCGTGGCCGAATTGTCCATCGCCGACCCACAGTTCGCTGCGACCCGCCCCAGTGCAGCTGTTGCCGCCGCAATCGAGCAAGCTAGGCCATTTCTGCCGGCGGTTATCGAGGCGGCGATGGTGGGCTATGCGGATCGACCCGCAATGGGGCACCGTGTCGTCCGGTTCGTCAGCGACCCGCAGAGCGGCCGTACTTCGCTGGAGCTGCTTCCGAGGTTCGAGACCGTCACCTACCGCGAGCTGTGGGACCGTGCCGGCGCCCTGGCCAGTGCGTTGACCGACGGCGAAAGCTCGGTGTCCGCCGGCGATCGCGTCGCCGTACTCGGCTTCACCAGCGTCGATTACGCCACAGTCGATTTGGCTCTGGCACGCATCGGTGCAGTGTCAGTCCCCCTGCAATCCGGCGCGGCGATCACCCAGCTGCGGCCTATCTTCGTCGAGACGGAGGCGGCGGTGATCGCAGCGAGTGTCGAATACCTGTCGGATGCCACCGAACTGATTCTCGACGGTCATACGCCCACGCGCCTCGTCGTATTCGACTATCACCAGGAGGTAGACGATCATCGCGAGGCACTCGAGAACGCCCGCGCGCGGCTCGCCGACACCGCGGTTGACATCGAGACACTGGGCCACTTGGTGGAACGCGGACGAACGTTACCGATGGCGCCGGCCACTGTGCCCGGCGAGGAGGATCCGCTGTCGTTGCTGGTCTACACCTCGGGCAGCACCGGCGCTCCCAAAGGGGCGATGTATCTGCAGAGCGCGGCCGCCGGTATGTGGTCGAGTGGGAACTGGTTCGGGGAGAGCGCCGCGTCGATCACGGCCAACTTCATGCCGATGAGCCACATCATGGGCCGCACGATCCTCTACGGCACGCTGGGCAATGGCGGCACAGCCTATGTTTCGGCCAAGAGTGACCTTTCGACGTTCCTCGAAGACCTCGCATTGGTGCGCCCCACCGAGTTGGTTTTCGTACCCAGAGTCTGGGAGATGCTGTTTAGCGAGTTCCAGCGGGAGGTCAACAGCAGGTTGGCCGACGACGCCAACGGCGACGGGCGTGCCGCGATCGAATCACAGGTGCTCGAAGAACAACGCCAACACCTCCTGGGCGGGAGGTACCTAAGCGCGATGACGGGCTCCGCGCCCATCTCCGTGGAGTTGAAGACCTGGGTCGAGTCCCTCCTCGATCTGAACCTGGTGGAC
>Ga0114920_10000311_pt1 | contig 21074 bp, 18 predicted proteins | sample ChitaG_FD_88683 | JGI IMG/M metagenome (GOLD analysis project Ga0114920, IMG submission 88683) | Deep subsurface microbial communities from South Pacific Ocean to uncover new lineages of life (NeLLi) - Chile_00310 metaG | ecosystem: Environmental > Aquatic > Marine > Oceanic > Sediment ...
CAATCAAGGTGATAGTTGATGCAACGAAGAAAGGAGAACAAAAAAATGAAGAGTATGAAAGAATTATTCCTTTTTAATCAAGAACGCTGCTAGAAGATTCAGAAAGAGTAAGTCTTTTATACACTACTTATGAGTTAGTTTCTTTGTACAATAGAACTATTGTTGTTATGTAGAGCCTTTTTATTTAATATTACTTACATAATAACGTCACATCTATTGAAAAATATATATAAAGAAACTTTGAAATTGCCATTAGAGGTTAAAATATGAAAATAATGAATGATTTATCAAACTCTGATCCTGAAGTGGCGGATACGCTCTTAAGAGAGTTGAAACGCCAAGAAGAGGGGATAGAGTTAATCCCTTCTGAAAATTACACCTCTCGAGCTGTTCTTCAGTCTATTGGGAGTGTTTTTACTAACAAATATTCTGAAGGTTACCCTAAAAAGAGATATTATGGTGGAAATGAAATCGTTGATGAAGTTGAAATCATTGCTATTGATCGCGCAAAAGAACTTTTTGGTTGTGAACATGTTAACGTGCAACCCTATTCAGGATCTCCTGCAAATCAAGCAGTCTTCTTTGCTTTATTAAACTTGAAGGATAAGTTTATAGGCTTCAGCCTTACTTCTGGTGGCCACCTTACTCATGGTAGTCATGTAAACTTTTCTGGAAAAAATTACGTTTGTGTTAGTTATGATGTTAATAAAGAAACAGAAATGTTAGATATGGAAAATATCCGCAAATTAGCTCTAGAAGAAAAGCCGAAGATGATTATTTCAGGTTTAACAGCTTATCCACGAGAAATTGATTTCAAGGCGTTTCAAGAAATTGCTGAAGAAGTTAATGCTTACCATTTAGCCGATATTTCACACATAGCGGGTTTAGTAGTAGGCGATGCCCATTCAAGTCCTGTTCCTCATGCTGATGTAATTACAACTACAACTCATAAAAGTCTAAGGGGCCCACGTGGTGCAATTATCATGTGTAAGATAGAAGATAGATTACATGACCTTCATCATCCCAACTCTAAGAAAAATTTGTCGCAGTTAATTGATTCAGCAGTGTTTCCAGGATTACAAGGGGGTCCTCATGATCATACAACGGCAGCTAAAGCTGTAGCTTTTGGTGAAGCACTTAAACCTGAATTCAAGGATTATGCTAAACAAATTGTAAAAAACGCTAAAAGTTTAGCAGATGATTTAATGTCTCTTGATATAAAACTAGTGACAAATGGGACAGATAACCACTTAGTTCTCATTGATTTACGTCCAGAAGGCCTGACTGGTAAAGGAGGTCCTATACAGAATGCTTTAGATGATGCAGGAATTACAGCGAATAAGAATACAGTCCCTTATGAACCTTCAAGTCCGTTCCATCCCTCAGGACTCAGGTTAGGCACTCCTGCCATAACAACTAGAGGTATGAAAGAATCTGAAATGACGGTTATAGCCGAGGGCTTAGCAAAAGTTATAAAATCTAAAGGCGACCCAGAAGTAAGTGTGATTGTAAAGGAAAGCATTCTGGAACTCACTAAACAATTTCCACTTTATCCAGGATTATCTATTCTGAAATAAATTTTATTAGTTCAGAGATTCTTCTTTTTCTCTTTTTTCTTTCTTCATTTCTTACATTATTTCTTTTAGCTGTAGATAAATAAACTCCCATATTTCCTTAAACAAACCTTCATTTGAAACATTAATTGAAAGCAGAATCATCTTCTCTGTCATCTTTGAAAGTCTTTCTCCCATTCCTCGTACCATGAACTCGTTCTTAATGCCAGAAATAAACATAGTAGATGGAGGTAAAATATCGCTTCCTGGTATAGATAATCCTATTGTTCCTAGTTTAGGTTCTCCCTCATATACATAAATCGAAATTGCATTATCCAAAAGAAAAGCAAACATTCCAAGATCAATTTCATCAACTTGAAAAGTTTTCATAATTATCCTGTTATCCATAATTATCAATATGTTATAAAATAAAAAATGTGTTGGATTGGAAACAACTAAAATTTCTTAACAATAATTAGTGTCTGGTACAATTGCATAATTTGTGTAATAGTTTCTTAAACACTCTTTTTGTTCTTTATTATCTCCTATTTTTTGTAATTCTGCAGCAAGTAACAAGTTCCCAGCCAACATACTTACAGTTGCAGGACCAGACCCTCCAGGAACTGGAGAAATATAACTTGTCTTTGATTTTACAGTTTTAAAATCCACATCACCAACGAGTTTTCCGTCAAGGAAATTCACCCCAACATCAACAATAACTGCTCCCGTTTTCACCATATCAGCTGTAATTATGTGTGCTTTGCCAACTGCCGTAATTAAAATATCAGCTTGGCTAGTATAATCCCCAAGTTGTTTTGTTCTTGAATGACAAATGGTGACTGTACAATTTTCTTTTAACAGGAGATGCAACACAGGTTTACCCACAATCATGCTTCTCCCCACAATCACGGCGTGTTTACTTTCTAACGATATCTGATAATACTTCAACAACGCAAGAACTCCCAAAGCTGTTGCTGGAACAAGGTTAGGAATAGCTTTAGCCCAAGAATGAACATTTCCAGGTGATAAACCTTCAACATCCTTTTCAACACTGATAGATTCTATAACCTTATCTGCGTCTATGTGTCCAGGTAAAGGTAGTTGGACAAGAATTCCATCAACATTCGAATTATTATTTAGAGAGTTAATAGTGTTCAATAAATCACGTTCATTGATATCCGTAGGAAGCCTTAAGACCTCTGAATCAAGACAAAGGGTGGAAAAAAATTTTGACTTAATCCTTAGATAAGATTCAGATGCTGGGTTTTCACCTACCAATATTGTTGCAAGTTTAGGTAGGCGCCCATATTTTCCTTTAAAACCTATACAACGCGGTTTTAAAACCCTTTCCGCATATTCATCAGCAAATTTACGACCATTCATAACAATTGTATCCGAGTCATTAGGTAAGAAAATTTCATCATCACACATTGCAGTAATACTGGGAATACAAGAATATATTAATGGATTCTTATCTAAAAAATTTTGGCTCATTACTGGAAGAAAAAAATGCTTCTTCTAAATAATTGTCCAAAACTATTGGTTTGAAATCAAAAGCTTTTTATCAATTATCTAAAGCAAATTTTTAAGCCAATATTGTTAGTATAGAGATTCAAAGTTTTTTGGAGTATTAGAATAGAATGAGCTCAGAAGGATATAAAACGATAAAAGGCATCCAATTCGGCCTTTTAAATCCGGATACAATCAGGAAAATGAGTGTTGAGCGTATTATTACTCCCGACACCTATGATTCTGACGGTACTCCTATTACATCAGGATTAATGGATGGCCTTCTTGGAACCATTGACCCAGGTCAAAAATGTAAAACTTGTGGAGCGAGAGTAGGTTCTTGCCCCGGTCATTTTGGTCATATTGAATTATCCCGTCCTGTAATTCATGTTGGTTTTAATAAATTAATTTACAAAGTGTTACGCGCAACTTGTCGAGCATGTAGTCGTATAGTTCTAGACCCTGAAGAAATTAAAGAAGTTCAGGAGAAAATGAATGATTACGAAATGCAATGGGGTATACAAGATTATGAACTTGTTGAAGAGATTATGAAGAAGTCTGCAAAAAAAACAATTTGCCCCTATTGTAGCGAACCACAACATAAAATACGTTTAGAGAAACCATCAACCTATTTTGAAGAAATTGATACAGAAACAGGACAGAAACAAATAAACAAACTTTCTCCATTAGATATCCATACTTGGTTTAAGAAAATTATTGATGAAGACTGTAAATTATTGGGAATAAACCCAAAATATGCTCGTCCTGAATGGATGATATTAGGAGTTCTGCCAGTTCCACCAGTTAGTGTTCGTCCTAGTATCACTCTTGAAAACGGAATAAGGTCAGAAGACGATTTGACACACAAGCTTGTGGACATTATAAGGATTAATCAACGTTTACTTGAAAATAGAGAGGCAGGTGCCCCTCAGTTAATTGTTGAAGATTTATGGGAGTTATTACAATATCATGTTAGTACCTATTTTGATAATGAAATTAGCGGCATTCCTCCCGCTCGCCACAGAAGCGGAAGGGCTTTAAGAACGCTTACTCAACGTTTGAAAGGGAAGGAAGGACGTTTTAGAGCTAATCTAAGTGGAAAACGAGTAGATTTTAGTGCAAGAACGGTTATAAGTCCAGATCCTTTGTTAAGTATTAACGAAGTTGGTGTACCAAAGAACATTTCTGAAATTCTCACAGTTCCTGAAAGGGTTACTGAATGGAATATTGAGGAGATGAAAGAGTTAGTTATGAAAGGACCTCGTTCTTTTTCAGGAGCAAATTATATAATACGCCCAGATGGTAGAAGAGTAGACTTACGATATGCTAGAAATCTGCAAGCAGTTGCTGATTCTCTTCAACCCGAATTCATTATAGAAAGACATCTTCGAGATGGTGATATTGTTCTCTTTAATAGACAACCAAGTCTTCACCGTATGAGTATAATGGCACATGAAGTAAAAGTAGTACCGTATAAAACTTTTCGTCTTACTCTTCCAGTATGCCGTCCTTACAACGCAGATTTTGATGGTGATGAGATGAATCTCCATGTCCCTCAAAGTGAGGAAGCACAGGCAGAATCAAGAATATTGATGAGGGTTCAAGAACAAATCAGCACCCCTCGTTACGGTGGTCCAATTATTGGTGCTATTCAAGATTTCATTACTAGTGGTTTTTACCTTACACGAAATGAGTCATGGTATACAAAGAACGAAGCATCTCAACTTATTACGGCAGCTGGTTTGGAAAAGTTACCTAAAGCAGATAGGAATCCTACTCGCAATCCAAAGTGGAAAGGAAAGACTCTATTTAGTTTACTTCTACCAGAAGGCTTTAGTTTCACAATGCGCAATAACTTGTGTCAAAAGAACGAAAAATGCAAAAAGACGAAATGTCCAAATGAAGCTTATATTCTTATAAAAGATGGAAAATTAATCTCGGGAATCATTGATAAAAAAGCCTTTGGTGCTGAAGTTCCAGATAGCGTTCTACATAGAATCCTTAAAGAATTTGGATCAGATAGAACAAGAATATTTTTAGATAGTGCAACAAGAATGTTAACCACAAATATCACTCTACGTGGCTTTAGTTTAAGTGCAAGTGATATTGATATACCAAAAGATGCAGAGAAAAAAATTGATGGAATATTATCTAAAGCAAAAGAGGATGTACTAGATATAATCAAGCAATTTGAAGATGGTACTCTCGAAAGACAAGCAGGTCGAACCGAAGAAGAAACACTTGAAGCTAGAATAATGGAGACTCTTTCCAAGGCAAGAACCGATTGTTCTGATGTGAGTGCAAGTTATCTGCATTCTGAAAATGAAGCCCTAATCATGGCAAAAACAGGGGCAAGAGGTAATATGTTAAATCTTGGCCAAATGAGCGCATGTGTAGGGCAGCAAGCTGTAAGAGGACAAAGAATCAAAAGAGGTTATAGGGATAGGGTTCTTCCATTCTTTAAGCGGGGTGACTTATCTGCAGAAGCACATGGATTTGTTGACAGTAGTTTTAGAAAAGGACTCAACCCTATAGAATTCTTTATGCATGCTTGTGGTGGTCGAGAAGGTCTTGTAGATACAGCTGTTCGTACATCACAGAGTGGTTACATGCAAAGAAGATTAGTAAACGCCCTTCAAGACATCTCGTCTTGTTATGATAATACAGTACGAAATGCAGCAGGGGAAATAGTACAATTCATTTATGGTGAAGATAACATTGATCCAGCAAAGAGCGACCATGGAAAAGCTGTCAATGTCGGCATCATTGTGAGCAAAATACTTGACACGGAAGCTCCAGAACCACTAACTGAAGAAATTGAGGAGGAATAAAAAGATGTCAGAGCATTTGGAAAAAGCCCAGATTACAAAGAAAATTAATGACCTCCAAAAAAAGAAAATTGTTCCAAACACAATTATTGAGGAACTGAAAAGTGAATTAAAAGGAAGAGAACTTACGTCAAAACAACTCGACATGATAATTAAAGAAGTAATTAACAGTTATGAATTTGCTCAAATCGATCCTGGTAGCGCTGTTGGAACAGTGGCAGCTCAATCAATAGGTGAGCCAGGGACGCAAATGACACTTCAAACCTTTCATTATTCTGGTGTAGCTGAAATGTCTGTTCTCAGAGGTCTCCCTCGTTTGATTGAAATTCTAGATGCGAGAAAAAACCCCAGTACCCCTACTATGAGAATTCATCTTGAATCAGGAGCAGAGAAAGATGAAGAATTTACAAGAAATGTATCACGACGGATTGAATTAACAACAGTGAACAAAATTGCACAAAGTATTACACATAGTTTCTCTGAGGGAACAATTACTATAAGACTCGATGAAAAACTAATGTCCAATAAGGGAATTGAAACCGAAACTGTTGTTAATAAAATTCAACTCAAAAGAAAAGATTGCAAAGTTAAAGTTGATTCTGAAGATAATTTTAATGTTGTTATTACACCTCAAAAGGAGCTTAAGTTTAGTGAACTACCTAAATTAGCTGAGAAAATTCGTGACATTCCAATAAAGGGTATTAAAAACGTAAACCGAATAGTAATAATGAAAGATAAGGAAGAAAAATACTTCCTGCAAAGTGAAGGGAGTAATTTTAGTGAACTTCTAAGAATTCCAGGTGTTGACCCAACAAGGTGTTATACAACAGATATTAATCAAATAGCAGAAACACTAGGTATTGAAGCAGCAAGAAATGCACTAATTAGAGAATCATTATTTGTTATGAAAGAACAGGGTCTCGACGTTGATAACCGACATGTAATGTTGGTTTCTGATTTGATGACACATACAGGTGATGTTCTACAAATAGGCCGCCATGGTGTTTCTGGGAAGAAGAACTCTGTTTTTGCAAGAGCAGCTTTCGAAGTTACCGTTAAACATCTTCTTGATGCTGCTGTTCACGGTGAATTTGATCCTTTAAAAGGAATAACTGAAAACGTTATTGTTGGCCAAACAATTGCCCTAGGTACTGGTATTGTTGACCTTACTATGAGTCCAAACTATCGTGAATATACAGATGAAAGCAAGGAATAGACTTTTTTTCATTCTTCTTACTATTTTTAATATTAGTTTAACATCAAAAGTTTTTTAATGAAATGGGGAAGGGAATGCTTGAGAGAAAGTTTGAAGATGCTCTCCTACTTAAGTTAACAAAAATATACATAATTAAAGTGATAATAATGACTGGGTCCAAATCTCCAAAAGGAGAGTTTGCTGCTAGAAAATTACGAAATAAAAGGAAACATTTCCGTTGGAAAGACATCCACTATAAAAGAAGAATGTTAAGATTAGACAAAAAGGCGGACCCTCTTGAAGGGAGTCCAGCAGCAAGAGGAATAGTTGTAGAAAAATATGGTGTGGAGAGTAAACAACCAAATTCTGCGCTAAGAAAATGTGTAAGAGTAAGGTTAACTAAAAATGGAAAGCAAATAGGAGCATTTGTCCCACACGATGGAGGTCTACTATATATCGATGAACATGATGAAGTTTTAGTATGTAGTATAGGAGGCGCACAAAAAGGAGCCAAAGGCGATATCCCTGGTGTTAAGTGGCAAGTTACCCATGTTAACGATGTTGCTGTTAATCAGCTTGTTACCGGTCGTAAACAAAAACCTCAAAGATAGTTTTTTCTTCTACTATTTTATTTTAATATTCTTTCCTACTTTGTTTAAAAGAAGAAATTCTTGATATTGTCGCCAAGTACCCACGTTAACAAATTCAAATTCTATTAATTCAAACCAAAAGAGTTTAAATATTCTTATGTAGTCCCAATATTAGAAACAAGCAAAGCGTTATTAGCTCTACGCTCTTCAATGCTTCCTTAAATATAGATTGCACTTGTGCTAAAAAGACAACTTTGACTTACCTAGGAGGCAAATTCAGGAGAAATAAATAGGAGATTAATATATGTCAGAACAGGATGTAAAACCAATTAAGGCTGGCCAAGTTAAAGCAGGATATTACATTATCCACAACGATGATGTATATCTGGTTCGAGATATTGAAAAGTCCAAATCAGGAAAGCACGGACATGCCAAATCTAGGATGAAAATTGAAAGTGTTTTCACGGGAAGTAAAACTGAAATAGCTATTCCTTCAGATACAAAACTACAGTCTCCAATCATAGACAAAAGGGTAGCCCAAATTATCTCGCTAGGAGGAGATAGTATACAATTAATGGATTTAGAAACCTACGTTACATTTGAAGTTTCACTCCCTACAGAAGAAGAACTAAAAAAACTGATTGTAGAGGGTGCTGAAGTAGAATATTGGAATGTTATTGGAAAACGCAAAATCATGCGTGTTAAAAGCAAAACATAAACATTCAAAATGCACTGGATGTTTCCTTTTCCTTCTATAGATTATCTAACATTTTGTACTTGCAAATAACTTTCAATAAAATAATATTTAATTATTTAATGAATACAGGGCCGGTAGATCAGAGGAAGATCGTCTCGTTCGCAACGAGAAGGCCTCGGGTTCAAAAATTTGTTTTCTGCGCGAAACAAAGTGAATATCCCGACCGGTCCACCATATAATCTCTTCCCTTTAAAACAGCGATTTTTCAAATATCAAGCCTTTCTCTTGTTTAAAACCGTTAAACCACTATTTAGAGGGTGGTAATTTGCCAGTTTATTATTAGAGGGGCTAATTAGTTTATTTTCGAAACCTTAAAGAATGCGAAAAAGATTAAACACATATAACATCAAAGAAATATAAAATAATTTAGAGGAATAGTTATGAAAGACGTTTTATCCTTTGTGCGAACTATTCGAGACCCCATATATGATGAAGTACGTATGACAGAGATAGAAAATAAAATTATTGACACGCCTATCTTTCAAAGGTTACGATGGATTAGTCAACTATCTGGAGTTAGAGAAGTTTATCCTTCCGCAGTGCACACTAGATTTACTCATAGTGTAGGAGTGATGTATTTAGCGGGACGTTACGCACAAGAAGTTTTTAAATATCATGATGATGTAACAGAAAAAACACAGCTTGCTCGTTTAGCGGGACTTCTACACGATATAGGCCATGGTCCGTTTAGTCATACATATGATGATGTAGTATTCAAAAGAGTTTATCCAAATGAAGCTCATGGTCACGATAAACATAGGGATAAAATTGTAAAATCTGAATTTATCAAACCTCTTCTTGAAGAGTTCATTAATCCAGAAGATCTAATGAAAATTTGGGACGGCAGAAGTGAATTATTACATCCTTTACTTCAAGGAGTATTGGGTGCCGACAGATTAGACTTTATGCTTAGAGATTCAACTTTCGCGGGAACACTTCACTTTGGAATAATTGCAATTAATAGAATTATTAACAACACAACAATTCAACAACATCAAGGTAAAGATGCCATACATTATAATTGGAAAGTACTTGATGACATTTATTCATCACTTATCGGTCGTTTCTTTGAATATAAGAACGTATATTTCCACAAAACTGCTCGAGCAGCAGATATAACCATTCATGCAATGTTAAGCGAAGCTTGTGAGCCATTAGAATTAGTTGAACGCACTAATAATCTTTCAAAATATATCTATTTGAACGAGTACACTCTTATAGGAGAAATTTTTGCTAACCAGTCTAATGAGCTTGCTAAGGCAAAAGCATATTTAAAAGACCTTCTAGATCGACGACTCCATAAAGCTGTATGGGAAAAAATTATTGATGAATCTACCGCAAAATCTCTTGGAATCACCATTAACGAGCTTTGTAAACTTACAGCTCAAGAATCTTTTATCAAAAATGTAATCAAATATGGAAAGGACACTAATCTCAATTTGAAACATAAAATGAAGATTGATTCTACCTATAAACTTTCAACTATCAATGAACTGGAGTTTCAAACTTCAAACATCTATATCTATGATCCATATAATCGCATTAGCTCAGGAACCAAGTCCTTTACACTTAGTAAGGCACTGAATACTACTAAATATATATCAACTTTTTCAGGATCAAGTGCTTATCGAACACTGTTTACACTAGTTAGAGTCTATGCTCATCCAGAAGATGTTAAAAATGTTAACCAAATATGGAATGATATCAGATCACAAGAAGAAGAATCATCAATGAATGTATCTCTAACTTCATACTAAGTTAAAATTAACGACTAACAGATAAATTTTCTTTATACACTTCTGTCGCTTTGTTTACTAATTGTATCCCTGATTTCATGCGTGAAAACAAATAGTTAAGAGAAGCTGTTGCGCGCTCTATGTCTTCCTCTGCGACAAATTGTTGACTTTGTGATATTGAGTATAATCCAGTGTCAGCGAATGTAACGGTCTTATTTTTGCAGAGGTTACGAATGCGATTAGATACTCTTTCAGAAATAACAGAATAACCATTAAAATACCAATCTAAATCGTCTAGTTCATCTTCTTTTGCTCTAATTAGAAATAAACTACTATGGATAATTTCCTCGTTTCTTGGTAAAAATTTTTTTACAACACCAAGTATATAACGGTCAACTATATTGTATTCCCCACTCATCAGAGTATACTATTGTCTATTACTCAAAAATTTCTGTAATACGTCTTTTTCTGCTTATGGGGAAAATTTAGTTTAATGGGAATGTACAAAAGTAAAAGCACCTTCTAAACATTCACAGATTTTTGATTTCAATGTTACCTCGCTTAGTAAGTCATTATACGATAAGAAAAGCACATTGTATTCATTCAATATCTTGAATGCACCATTTTCTAAAACATCAGCAATGGTAATGCAGACGAATTTATTCCTTAAACCCGCAATAGAGGAAAGTTCATCCAATATTTCGTAAGCCTGGGTTTGATTTAAAATTCCTTTAAAGATTCTAACAAAAATATAAAAAGAACCTTTTCTTAACACCAAATCATTGTTTTCCTCAAATATAATCGTCTCTTTAAAATCGAAGCCTTTCAGAACGTTGCTAACACGATGCTTGATGAATTCATTGTCTAGTCCATTACTTAAGGGCTGTGTAGAAGGAATAAGGACATCATCAATATTTGTGCAAAGGTTTTGAGAATTTTCATTATTCTGTATCTCACTAATGTTCTGTCCCACTTGAACATTTACAAAATCGTTATCAGGAACAACTTCCGCTTTTACAGATGGAAAAGGCTTGTTCTTATGCACTGTTTTAGATAAGAGAGGTTGGGGAATATTTGGTGAAAGTGGTTCTTCAAGTTTCTTTTTTATTATATAACTATGATCTTTGGGGGACCTCTTTTGTAGTAAATCATTGAGCTTAATTACGTCACTGAATACACCTTCGTGTTTAATCCAAGGAACAAGGAATCTAAAGTTAGTCAAATGCCTTGAAATAGATTTTTTTGAAAGTAAAGAGAGTTTAGAATCGATTTTAGTTGAATTTGCCTTGATAAATCGACAAAATACTTGATTTTTGCGTTTTATCTCAAGTAAATTATGATCCTCTGATATAAAGAAGATACCCCATCTAAGGGAATTGTTATTACCGCTTTTAGTATTTGGAAATTGTGTCATAATTACTGAGAAAACATCTGTTTGTATAAGAGATTTAGTAAGTTTAGTGAGTGCTTTTTGCGCTTGTGCTGCTTTTTTGTTAACAGAAGACAATATATAGGTTGAGAAATATTTTTTTGTTCCATCTTCAAACAATATTTCAAGTGTATAGTCCTTTTGAACTATTTTTTTAATAGGGGGCGTAAAAAAATTGTTTGTGTTATTCAACAGTTTGAGAGAATAATTTGAAGACAAACGGTGTATAAGATTGTGAATATCTGTAGATTTTTTGTTGGTTGTTGAAAAATCATAAATTATTAGAAATTGTGAATCACTTGATAATTTGATAGAAAACATAATGTTCTTAGAAATAAGTTCAGTAATCATATTTGTTATAGCTCTTTCATCCTCCACAAAAGGTATTTCAAGAACTCTTATGAATAATGTATCTTTTGGTTGTTTCCACTCGATAAAATTACTGTTAGTTTTCATTGCATCAGCATTAGCCATTGTAAAAACCCAATAACTGGTTTGCCTCTTATAATATATACTAATGATATTATATAAACTCCAAAAAACAGATTTTTGTATCGTTCAGGCATTAATTTTCCAATAAAAGAGCCAAAACAGATATTGTATCGCCCACCCCAACAAGTTGTTGTGCAGATTTTACCATAATTGTTGGGATTCCAACTACTGTGAATGAGTCTGTACTCACAATACCCTCTTCAATCTCATCTATACTTGTGTATTCTGATTTTAGGAAAGAGATCAGTCCTTTTATTTCGTTATAGCCACTTTCGGAAACACTGCAAGGTAACTTACTAATGTCAACAATAGAACAAATCGAACCATTTCTTGCTTTGACAGCTGCAAAAACAGCTGAGAGAATTAAAGCTTGTTTCCGTTTTATTGCATATTTTTCATGTAATCTCGATGAAATAGTGAGATAATAACCCAAATAGTGTAGATGAATGCGAAGATGTGGATATCTTACCCAAATATTCAATATTCCCTCAAATAGATTTACTGAAGACATTTCGTTTCTTAACTTTTTGTAAGTAGTAACATTAGTAGCTTCTAATACCGAAAGAAGTTCTTGTTCGTTTAAACCAATTGAATTTACTAAGGGTAGTAAACGTTGGAAAATAATTTCTATAAGCTTTTTATCCCTTGTAGCTGCAAATTCAATATGTATTTTCAAATCTGGGTTGAGCTTTTTCCATTCCTTAAACATCGAGATTATGGGGGTAATGATATCATAGTATGTTGTATTGTCTTGCATTTCTGGGTTTAAGAGATGGAACCCTGAAACAATTGCTATCGAATATTTTTTAATGTTTTCAAAACTATATTTCTTAAAGCAGTTTTTTATTTTGAGTAAAGAGTTAACCGTGTCATGAGAGGCTATAAATCTATTTTGCCTCGGACATTTAATTGAATTAGATGTTGTTAAGTGATATATTCCTTTATCAAATTCAAAAATATAGTGAATAAACCTCTTTTTTTCAAAACCTTGAAGCTTGGTAATGGGTTGAACTGAACATACACCCTTAGATTCAAATGGTATATTGATTTTATCGTGTAATAAATCCACAAATCTATCATCATAAACTGGAAGACTTAGTAATACATCGGCTAGTTCTAGCTTTGTTAGAAGGTTAGCCATTATACCTGCTTGTCCCCCTATTTTAATTTCATCAACAACAAAAGTATTTTCTATCCAGTCACAAACATCTTCGGCTACAATTAATTTTTCATCGGCTTTTCCACCCTCAATAGCACTTAGTAAACATAAAATAAAGGATTCAATTGAGTTTATATGCATTGGAACTTCTTTCTGTAACAAAATTTCATCCAGATTCTTTGATTTTAAAACTTGTAGTGTATCAGATCCAATTCGAATTATTTTATCGATATTAACATTAAAACCCATTACTACTTGTCGTAACTCCTTCTCTCTTGATAGAAATGATTCAATCGTACCCGAATAGAGTTTATTCCAAGTTTCCATACTCGTGTAGTGAGTTGACGATAATCTTATAAAGCCTTTTTTACAAGAAAAAGATGAGTGTGATCACTTGGACTGGCAATGGCTTTCTCTGATTTTTGTACAGAATCTATAAGGTTATTTTACAGTTCATCTTCTTTAACCCACACTTTCAATATTTATTTCTTAAAGGGGTGTTTGTTTTGACAAAAAACTTAGGGCACATGGATATTGAAAAAAAAACGGAATATGACAATATTCTTGAAGAATTTGGAATCTCACGAATTAAAAAAGAGCTCCCTCGCATTGGTACGGATCACCTTTTCTTCCGAAGAGGTATTATTTTTGCTCACAGGGATTTTGATAAAATTCTAAATCGCATAGAGCAAAAAAAGGGATGGGCAATTGTCAGTGGGAGAGGACCATCTAATAATTTAACTTATGGTCATCTTATCTTATTTGAACTTATTAAATATTTACAGGAGAAATACCAGTGTCAATTCTTCTTACCCTTTTCAGATGACGAAAAATATGTATTTAGGAAAAATGAATCACTAGAATCAACATACAATCTAGCATTAGAAAATGCCATTGACATATTCGCTCTTGGTTTTCAACCCAATCAAGTACATGCATATATTTCAAGTTTGACCCCAAGAATTGCATATCTAGCTTTAACATTCTCAGTCAATCTTACATCTAACTCCATTAAATCTGCTCTTGGTTTTATTGGAGAAGAGAATGTAGGTATGTTATACTATTCGTGTACTCAAGCAGCCCACATACTTCACCCTACAACTGATCATGATCTCCCTGTTGTGGTGCCAATAGGACTCGACCAAGACGTGTACATGAGACTTACAAGAGATGTAGCAAGGAAAAGAAGAATTACCTTACCAGCTTCATTATACATTAAATACCTAAAAGGATTGGATGGTGGTCCAATGTCTTCTTCTAATCCGGAAAACTGCATTTTCCTTAGAGATGGTCCCCAAATTGTAAAAAAGAAAATTTTGAAAGCTTTTACTGGTGGAAGAGCAACAATAAAAGAACAAAGAGAACTAGGCGCCAACCCAGAGATTTGTACTATTTATGATTGGTTTGAGAAATTCTTCATCAAGGACGATAAAGAACTAGCAGATATATGTAGAGAATGTAAAAATGGGAAAATCATATGTGGTCTTGACTGTAAACCTAAACTTATTAACTTAATTCACGAATTCCAGAAACAATTTGAACAAAGAAAGAAAGGTGTAATTAAGAATCTTCACAAATATTTTGATCATGAAATAGATATGTCAGAAATCAACGCTAGAAGTGATTCCAAGTGAATGAAGGAAAAGAGAACCGGAACCCATTCAGAAGAGTTTCTCATATTTCCCCAGTTAAAGATATCATTGAATACTCCTTTCGTCGGTCACAGTCTGCTGTCGCAAAAAAGCAAAAAAGACGTAGCACACGTGAAGAGAAAATCGCGGCTAATGAAAAGGCAAAAGTCTCAGTTTTAGCGACAGAAATTATAACAAGATTAGAAAATATAGTGACAATATTTCCTTCAATAGACCAATTACACCCATTTTATAGAGAAATCTGCGATTTAATTGGAGGTATAGACAAAATAAAGAAGATTCTCGGGAGAATTAGTGGAATTGCTAGACAAATCGAAAAAATTAAAGTAGAACTAATACAAAAACTTGATCAGACAGATCACCCCGTTGTAATGGCAGAAATAAGAAGGGAAGCTGGTGGAAGGTTTGTTTCTCTAGTTAAAAAAGTTCAAGGAGATATTAAACAGTTAATTAGGTTAATAAAACAATTGAAAACTGTACCAGATTTTGACGTTTCTCTTCCTACAGTGGTTGTTGCAGGAGCTCCAAATGTGGGAAAATCCTCACTTGTAAGAGAAATATCAACAGGAACACCAGAAATAGGAGAATATCCCTTCACAACAAAGAAAATTATCTTTGGACATTGGGATTTACTCTACACAATTGCCCAAGTTGTAGATACACCAGGTTTGCTAGATAGACCATTTAAAGAGAGAAATATAATCGAACTCCAGAGCATTGCTTCAATTCGTCACATCTCAGATATTATTGTGTTTATGTTTGATTTATCAAAAGAAACCGCACTTCCACATGAAGAGCAGTTGAATCTATTTAATGACATTATAGAAAATTTCCCAGAAACACCAGTTATCAAAGTCTTAAACAAAGTTGACCTTTTATCACCAACAAAGATTGAAGAGGCACAAACATCTTTAAACCAAGACTTCAACATCTCAACTTTAACAAAAGAAGGTATACCAAATTTTACTATTAAACTTAAAGAAGCATTAAATCAAGTTATAAAAACCAATGAGAAATTCAAAAGCTTACTGCAATTGGAAATAGCTGAAGAATATATCTATAAAAGTGATGAAAAAATGGATTATGACATTTAGTAATTTTTCTAAAGATAGTTCATTACTAGAGAAAAAATCTATAGCTTTGTAGGTAAAACCGCTAAAGTTGAGTGCTAAAAAGTTGAACCAACAGATGCGATTCAAATCCTGTTTGGAACATTCTTAAACAACTCTACTTACAAGTTGTTTAAACGAACATTCCTTTATCTGTGTCGTTTTCTTTTCCTGTCTTTGTTTTACTAGCTTGCAACAATGATTGTATTTCCTTTTCAATCTTTTCCGCTTGTTCAAGTAACCCCTCAACCTCAATTGGGGTATTAAGTACTTTGCTTATCTCTTCAACTGCTATGCTAGCAGCTACTGGGTCAGGTCTTGATCTTTCTGCATATGGTAATAGAGATAATGCAGGGAAATTCTTTAATTCATAAAACATCAACAGATATGCCAATGGTCCTGTCACATACAAACCCTCGTCTAAGATTGGCAAGTCTAAAGATGGATTTTCTTTGAGGAAATTTTGAGTATATATCACTTTCAGTCTGTTTTCGTCCTGTAATCTCCTATCTAGACCACCAACAAGTATTGTTTGCTTGAATTTTTCTTCTATTGACCATTCAACGATTGTTTTTGTAAATTTTAGATGTTCTGTTTTTATCGGTTCAAAGATTGGTAGAACAATTACAAGATCATCTTTTCTATATATTTCAAATGGAAATGTGATTCTTTCATTTTTTATCGTGATAAATTGAGGAATATTATCAGTGATAATAAAACCTATTCTCTCTGCTCCTAATTTGTCAACAATGTGGCTTATAGATATAAAACCACATTCACCAATGCCGTGCCAACCGTTCAAAAGAGTGCAACCTTCAAAGTTTTGCTTCTCCTTAAAAATAAACTGAATATCATCATAGTTACTTATTGATTCCATCTCATTATCTCCTTAACATATAATTGTACCACTTGCTTTTTAATGACTAGGTTTTATGATATAATCCTGTCTTCTTGTCGCCTAACAGAATCTTTCGTGGAGGTCTATGGGTGGAGACAAAAAATTATCATAAAATAAAAAAAGAAATAAAAAGAGGAAATTATTTCTTCCCTTTTCTTCTTCCACTTCGTCTAGCTGCAATCAGACCTACTTTTCTACCAGGTTGAGCATTTCGAGAAACAGTTGTTGAACGAGGGGGTCCTTGATGAGCACCACCACCATGTGGATGAGAGACAGGATTCATAGCTACTCCCCTGACTTTTGGCCAATAATGTCCTTTTGCTTTCATAAGATGATGTTTAACTCCTGCCTTGACGAATGGTTTTTCTGTTCGTCCGCCACCAGCTACAATGCCAATCGTTGCTCTACACCTTTGAGGAATTTCCTTCATTTCACCACTAGGCAGTTGAAGCGTAAGTTTACCTTTATCGCGACCTAGAATTGTTGCATATCCCCCACTAGAGCGAATTAACCGTCCTCCATCTCCTGGAGTAAGTTCAATATTAAAGACAGGAGCTCCATCTGGAATAGATTGTAATGGCATTGTGTTTCCTAGGCTAACAGTTGCTTCTGAACCGTACTCTATTGTTTGTCCTACTCTTATTCCTTCAGAAGGTAGAATTATTTTCTTTAATCCATCTTCAAAAAGTATTTCGGCAACAGGAGCACCTCTACCTGGATCATGAACGATGTTTTTTACAACGCCAGTTATTATCCCTGAATATTCAATTTTGGCTATTTTCCTATATTTAACACTACCTTTCTTTTTATGGGAAGCAGCTCGAAATTGTGACGTTCCTCTACCTCTCCTTTGAACAAGAATTTTCTTACCCATTTTATCACCTTCTTTAGAATAACCCCATCTTTGAGGCTATATCAGCAGCATCATCAAATTCACTAAGTCTAACATAGGCTTTCTTTTGTCCTTGAGGTGTTATTAAAGTGTTTATTTTCACAACTTGAACGTTATACAACTTTTCCATAGTGTGTTTTATTTGGTGCTTAGTTGCTCGTCTATCAACTAGAATTACCAGTTTGTTTTCCTTTTCAATCAGTTCAAAATCTTTTTCACTAATCAAAGGTTTAATTACTATTTTATATCCATCCATTTTTCACTCACCCAAAACGTTCATTTAAAGTTCTTATGGCATCATCAGTCCAAACAGTAAGTCTACCAGGGTGAGTACCAGGAGCTAAAAGTTCGGTTGTAAGTTGTTTCACCACTACAATTGTTGCACCTTGAATATTGTTTCCAGCTTTGATCAGTTCACAATTGTTATTCCCAACTATTAATAAAGGACCCACAGGAACCTTATACTTGCGCCCTCTTCGTTTTCCTTTACCAGGTCTTATATTCTTCCCATTTTTCACCCTATTCAAATCAGGAGACAAACCTAAATTGTCCAGAAGTTTAACAACATCCCTAGTTTTTACAAGAGTTTCAGCTTTAGATTCCACTACTATTGGGAAATCAATTTTTCCTTCAAATTTATGGCCTCTTTGACTTACATATTCTTTATGTATAGTATAGGCTATAGCAGATTTAAGAGCTAAGAGATGTTCTTTTCTATTAACTTTCTCAATTATTTTTTTCTCAACTTTAGGAGGATGTGCTTTATGACCTCCCCTTACATTAGGAATAAAAGCTGCTCTTTGTGCACTATGAGTTCGTGAACCTTTTCGTCTTGGAACTCTTGCAGCTCCTCTACCTGTTCCCCAATTTTCAACAGCTACAAGGCGACCAGCTAATGGACTAACTCCTTTTGGTTGTCTCTTCCAACTTTGTTCTGCAAGAACTGCCCTTTTTATCACATCAGGGCGCAAAGGTGTTCTAAATACAGATGGAAGTTCGATTGTTTCTGATTTTTTCTTCCCGTTTATTGAATAAATTGCTACATTCATTTTTATCATCTCGCACTTAACCCTGTTGGCTCTCCGTTGAGATGTAAAGAATCCTAGGTTCTTTTTCTGGTTGTGGTGCTTTTCTCATGGGTTCTCGGAGCATTACTGTCCTTTTTTTAGAACCAGGAATTGACCCTTTAAGTAACACGTAATTATTTTTAACTAATCCGTAGTTAACAAAACCACCTTTGGGAACAATTTCTACACCATCTGATCCAATTTGCATTATGCGTTTATTATACTCAGTACGAGCATTAAAACCCATTTGTCCATATCGGGGAATTGTCCACATCGTACGACCAGGAGTCCATGGACCTATAGAACCGACACCACGTTTTGTTCCTTTCGATTTGTGTTGAAGGATTTTTACTCCATGTCTTTTTACAGGACCTTGAAATCCTTTACCTTTTGTTACACCAATAGAATCTACAAATTCACCAGGTTTAAACACGTCTCGTATAAGAACTTCCTTTCCTAGTAGTGAAAGACCATACTCATAACCTTCATTAATGCTTTTATAACCAATTTTGATTTCAGCAATTGAAGGAGTTTTCATTCCAATACCTGTTAAATGGGGTTGAGTATGAACTATGGCGCGAAGTTCATCAATTTCATCAAGCTTTTCCTCGAATATTTTCTTTGTTTTCTCAAAATCATAGTTTTTTGGAGTTTTAACTTTACGTTCAAGTTCATCCTTTCTTTCTAGAGTTCTGAGATCAGCTATAATTTCAAGACCATAAGGAGTCTTGTCGTACCCACGTAGACCGAAAACGACCATTGGCGGTGTTTCGACTACGGTCACTGGTACTGTCACCTCTCTATTTACAAGATGGCTTCTTGGACGATCTACAACATAAACACAATGTGTCATCCCGGCTTTAAAACCAAGAAAACCCATTAGTTTTGAGGAGCCATCGTGTTCTGGCCATGCTCGAGGTGATGGTACTATTCGTCTTGCTCTAACCCTTCGATATCCTAATGATGATCGATGGGGTGCACTTACCCTTCTGTGACCCACATTATACACGTCCTTTCATATCGTTGACTTTTATACATCTTTCATTTACAATGAAGATGTGTAGCTATTTTGTACCAATTTTTGTACAAAATGCACTCTAACGTCGTACTCCCTCAATGATAACATCATATAAATATGTCGTTCTTTTAGTTTTAAAAAACGCTTTCTGAAACATTCTACTAATTTTTAACGTTTATTAAGTAATTCTCTCGTTCTCTCACAACTTCAATTTTCGATTCAGTTAACTTGTGTATAAGAGCAATATTAGTTTTGGTGTGATTTGTAATTTTTCCTACTAGAATACTAGAATTTCCATCTGTTAGGGCCATTGGAACGATTAATTGATCCGCTGCATATTCGTCTACAGTTGAATTACCTTCATAGTTTTTTTGCCATTTGTGTGCACATAGTTTTCCTACCTGTTCAGAGGTCAATTTTCTTTCTCCAGGAACAAAACACCCAGTAATACCACCATTTGAGTATTGACTTATAACAGTTAATCCAGTTCCTGGTGAAAGGCTGTTTACGTACTTTACTCTGGGAATTATATCTATACCAACATTAATAGCGCTTAAAAAAGAATTAAGCTGTCTTTCAGCTACTTTTCTTTGTCTGAGAATAGATGATCCTATTGAAAAAACCTCTACCCTAATTAAATCACCTTTATCATTTAATAATAAAGGTTCTAGAGAAGTGTGCTTGTAAAAAGAAAATTCGCATTTTGCTCCACCTTTGGGATAAAAACCATATTTTCCTATCTTTAAAGCAATTTGCTTATTCATATTACTCAACAACGGATAGATTACACTTTCTATATACTCAACAGATGGAGCCCATTTTCCATGTGTTGCCCCTCCATTGATAACTAACTCTATAGTCCTTGTTTGAGAAAAAGCATAATATAAAACCGCTTGAGCTACTAAGGGAATGCTTCCCGCAGTTTTTATATTCACTTTAGCTAAATCACACTTAGCTTTTCCAGGAGAAACCTCAATTGTAGAACTACCTATCATGCAACCCTTAATTTTCATTCCAGAGAGTTGTTGAAGCGCTCTAACAGCCTCTACATGTTGTGCTTGAAGACCAGGATTTGGACGATTAGACCTAATATTTTCTAGTTTAATAGGGGTTTTCGTTCCAGCCGCTAAAGCCAGTGCTATTCTTATTATTGACCCCCCTCCTTCGCCTATAGAACAGTCTATTTTATA
>Ga0114920_10000313_pt1 | contig 21025 bp, 48 predicted proteins | sample ChitaG_FD_88683 | JGI IMG/M metagenome (GOLD analysis project Ga0114920, IMG submission 88683) | Deep subsurface microbial communities from South Pacific Ocean to uncover new lineages of life (NeLLi) - Chile_00310 metaG | ecosystem: Environmental > Aquatic > Marine > Oceanic > Sediment ...
ACCACCAGCAAGGAGCTTATAACGAGGGGCTACAATTTCACCGCAGTCATAGACAGCGATGGGAGATATCATACCTCTTTTCTTGATGTCTTCGGCAAACAAACCTATGTCATCGTAGTTCTTCCGTGCTCGTTCTCCGAAGTTTATATTGGCGAGCGAGATAAATTCAAGTTTCATGATTCAAGCAAGTCCTTTAATAGTGCCTTCTTCTGCTCGTGTGATAGGCCGGCGATTATGTCTTTTGCCATCTGTTTTTTTGTGGTCTTTTTACTTTTAGATGTGCTTCTTTTCTTTGGGACTATCTTCGCCGTGTGTCTAGAGTTGCGCATCTCCAATATGACGGCCAAGGCACGTTGGTCGTCCATTCGGAAGATACTCAGTTTTAAGTCAGTGAGGTTCATTCTTCTTCGAGGACGGCTTTAAGGCTGTTAAGTCTATTGCCATAAATCTCAAACATTCCAATGTAATCACCATCTTCGATTGTAGAATTTCCGACAGGTTCAGGGATACAATCGAAAATTCCTTTCGCCGCTGTTTTCAATTTCTCCATTTGCTCCTGTTGCTGCTGACGTTCATTCGCTAATGCTACTAAATGACAGTCATCACAAATTGCTGCCCATGTTTTGCCGCATATTCTACATTCAGCCATCATTCCCCCCTTTTCGCTTTTAGCCAGGCCCAGTTCATTTCCACCCCAAACTTCTCAGGAATCTCACCTTATCCCTGATCTCCTTGGCGTGGTTCCCGTTGCCGCTGTTCCATTTACCCCAAACTTTCATGTAATCACCTTTGTATCTCTCTCGTTCCTTTGTCAAACGTACTAACACTTGCTGTCGATCCCACTCAAGATCAAATAACAGTTTCTCAGTAATACGAGACCGTTCCCATGAGGTTGTTTTGCGCCCATAAATCTCATCGGCAAGGAAATTAGCCCTTTGGTGGTATCTGCCGTATTCATGATTGTCCAGGTTAACACGCCACAGACCTCCACCAGATTCCTGCCAGTCGTAAGCAGCAAAGGTATAACCAAAATCGTAAGGCTTGCCCCATTCATAGCTTGCCCTGATCGAGTCCTGCTGTGCTTGAGAGGCATCTGACCACCATTCACTGGGTGACTGCTGAGCATATAGAAATCCAAAGGATAATATGATGGCAAGGATTTTCATAAAGGATCATTCCCCGTCCTTTTTTACCAACCAAATCCGAAGCCCCTTATTCGTACTCCGGGTTCTGATTTTAAGACTACACCTCTTCGCAGTCGTGTAAATAGTTCCCCTGACTGTTTCCATGCTGGCTCCATAATCTTCTGGTGGTATCAGAAAACTATGGTCTTTGTTGGGGCTTTGTTTTTTATCTGCAACTATCTTTAGCAGTTGCTCTTTCCACTTGCCCCTTCGCAATGCAAGAGGCATTGGAAAATCTGTTTCAATCGGGTAAAGATTCATCTAATCCCCCAACCACTTCCTTTTTTAGGCAGACCAAATCCCCAAATCATGAGAGTGACAAATAGCGCGGTGTAGACTCCAACTACAATCAAGCCGGGAATGTCGATAGTTACAGTCATTTGGTGACTCCTTCTACTGCCTTCCTGAAAACAACTTTCGGGACTTTGACCCAATTGTCCAACTTAATGTCCCTAGTGGCCATGCCACCAAGAAAAAGCTGCACGTAGTCCCCTCGAAGTATTTCGATGAGGTCGTCTATGATAAAGCTAAATACTCGTTTCTTCATGCCATGAGGCAAGAGTTCTCTCAATGCAATCACTTGATCATGGCGGAGATCAAGAGTAAGCCTTGGCAGGTAGTCTGGGTGGACTCCCATTTCATTTTCGTTCATTCATTTTCCTTTATTTCGGCTTTCCTTGCCTCATATAAACGTTCAAGTAAAATTATCATTCTAACTAAGTCTTCTGATGTGGCAGCAGGATATTTATGTTCAGGGTCTAGACCGCAGATCAGTCTCCATGCATCTTCTATGGCAGACTTAGCTCCCATAAGCCTAAACTTGGTGAAGTTTACTTGCCTCGATAATCTTTGTAGTTCAGTTTCTCTTTTGCTCATTTTCTTCCTTTGGATTAAAGTTAGGATATACAAAGGCCATCACAGAGTCAAAGGCGGACTCGGCAGACTCTCGTGTGTTAAAGTACAAGTATTTTGAGTACCATTGGTTTCTCACCAGTAATACATATTTCCAGTCCTCTGGAAGCCAGGTATACCTGGCGCCATACTGTCTACTAATGGCCATACCAACGGCCCTATGATGCACGAGGCTTATATCTACATATTGGTTCATAGATCTCATGGCTTGGGGTACTACAACACGCTGTCCATAGTCATCTGTTAAATATAGCATAATCTTATCCTCCTTGTAGGAACAGAGGCCCCATTTGAGTGAGGCCTCCATCCCTTGGTTGTTGGTTCTAGTCAGCCTGGGAAACCGAAAAGCTCCTGATGACATTGCGCTTTCCAGTGTCCGTGTCTTCCTCGTTCAGGAAGGCAAAAGTAGTCAGGCCAACGAGAGCGCTCGCCTCTACTGGATCGTCAGGTCCAAAACCGTGAGCTTGCTTGAACGCCCGAATGCGCCTGAGCATGCCATCGGCATTCCTTTCGTCATCGCCTTCTACTAAACCCATGACTCGGTGGTAGACATGTCCCGCGTTCGGGGTGTCCACGATTTCGTAGACCACGTTGAGACCTGGCCTTCCAGTCTGGTACTCAACTTCCTCAGCCTCCACAACCTGAATCCGGTGCTCGCCAATTGTGGCGGTTACGAGTTCAGGAACTTGGCTGGTCTTTTGGTCAAGTAGACCCATTTGCTTGTTCTCCTTCTTTGTTTGATTGCTGTATTACATTATGTAATACAGTGGTTACTTAGTTTGTTTATCTACTGGTTCGAGAGTTGCCATTGGGAAGGCACCTTTGTGTAGATCTAAATTACTGTCAAACCACTCACAGATACAATCTTCACCATCGTTTGCTATGACGCGAATTGTCATATTCTGCGAGGCATATCTCCTAAGTGATGTAGGTTTAAGGCGAACTGCATCGCCTACTACAAATGTATGCTCCATTTTGGCTCCTTATTTTGTTGTTGTTGGTAGTGGCTTGTCACTTACATCGAAGCCAGCTTTCACAATTAGTTTGCGAATGTCGGCTGGCTCTCGTATATTAAATTTCCTGCTTCCTATTCTGGTTCTGGCACGAAGCTTTCCAGTGTTTCGAGTCAGCAGGGTGTGTTCAAGGCCGTCCTTCGTCTCCTTCACTTCGAGGATGTATACTTCATCTGCATGTATTGGTACCTTCACAGCGGACTTGCCGGGCAGCAGTAAACTACTAATGATCGCTCCTGATACATCATCCTTCATCGTGTCAATGTGACCAGTAAGGATTGTGTAGCAAGGAAGTGACCAAATCATCTTGATTGCATCCCGAATGATGTTGTGGTGTATGGGGTAGTCCTCGTAGTAATTAGGTTTCTTGCCAGCCCGACTAGCTTTTTTCAGTATATACGCCAAAATAGCATCTGAAAAGCTGGTCATGCTATCTATTGCATAGGTACCGACACTGTCGAAGAAGTTCGAGCGTATCAGGCGAGTGAAGTTATCGTCCCACCCTTTGAACGCAGTGGGATTCAGCGTTTGATCTTGCTCCCATCGAGTGTCGACGAAGATTCGATGTTGGGCGATTAGATCATCCAAGACACCTCTTGTACCACCTTTGTCAAATGAGTCAACATAGACTGGTTGGGGACAAGTCCTCAACAGGTGTGTCTTACCTACACCACTATAGCCGATTATGATGAAGTCAGCTTTCTTGGCTCTGTTCTTCTCGTAATTTGCGGTGATCTTGGCAAATTCCTGTTCAACGTCTAGTGTTGTCATTCCTTTGGCTCCCTGATTCTCACCCTTTTGATAGAGATGACTTGGCTGGTTGGGATTATAGTTACATCCCCAAATCTAACGTCCGATTGGAATTCGTCCTTGGAACGTCGCTCTGACGCAATACGGACAACTTCTTCGTCCTCCTTGATGAGATAGCCGACAGTCTCAATTACCACCAAACTGAAATCAAGACATTCCTCTCGAGTGTAGCCGATGCTGGTGGCAAACGACCTGGCATCACGCCACTTTACTATCATCAAGCTAAGTGTACTCACTGCTTTTTCTCCTTTGACTTTATATATTCCTTATACCATTTCTCGACGAGCGCCCTATTATTCGGGCCGTCAACCTCCGGGTCATCCAGAATGATGATCGGCCACGGGTGGCCTCTCAAACGATCATCAAGTCCTTTAGGAGGCTCTATGAACTCCACTTTCGGCCACTTTAGCACGCGCCCTTTCAAGCGGTGATAGGGCCTGTACAGTGGTAGTAGGAGTTTCCACAACTTCAGTTTCATTTTCCTTCTCACGCGACTTCATCGAGCAATTGCTTCAAGGTTGAAGTGATTGTTCCATCAGGGTTGAGAGTGGCTTTTTGCTCACGTTCTCGAGGGTCCCACCACTCGACCTCAAACCCTGGTGGTGGTTGTTCTGCATGTTGTAGAGGATTCTGCCATGCATGACATAGATCGTAGTATTTGCACTTTCCGTACTTGAAACAATCTTCTGTCTGCTTTGCGAAGGCAGTCATCACTGCGTCGTCTTCACTACACTCGCCCAGTTCGTTGAAGTCCCATTCCAACCTATCATACCAATGCTGGACAGTCCAGAGCCACTCCATCATGCCTTCAGGTTGGCGACGTGCTGGTAGTCGTTGGAAGTCACGCTCTCTCTTGAGTATAACAATACCATTGACGACTACACCGTAGGTTTCCTTTGGATCAAACACACTGTAGAGGACATGGTTGTAGGTTCCGCTGGTTAGGTCAGTGGTATATTGCTCAAAGTAACCACGCCGACTTGCAGTCTTGTGTTCAAGAGCAACGATCATACTATGCTGGTCGTGGTCTCTTACTATCGCATCTATGCGGAAATACAAACTACGATTGTCGTCGATGGGGACTCTACCACCTACTTCGGTGAAGAGAACATCGAACCTGTCGGACTTATACTTGGCTACGTATTCTGCAAGAGCCAGAGGCAAGACACCTGGAATTTTAGGCTCGTTGACAGCGTCCATGTTCGGTGGGAAATATCGTCTGATATATTCCTCTCCGATCTTGGCTGCCTCCATCACTGATTTGACTGAGTAGCCATGTGAAAGTAGATGTTCCTGCGCTCTGTGGTAAGCCTCGCCAAAGATCAGGTGGTTGTTCGGGCCTTCGAGTCTCCAACCAAAGCCATATTCAAAGAGGAAAGCCCTTCCACATCTTTGGTATGCTTTCAGTTTCGAGGAGTCTATGATTTCCCATGAAGGGTGAGGTTGGAGATTGTTCTTATTCAATGCTAGCTCCTTCCTCATTTTCCAGTTTAATCCTATGGAAGAGTGTAGGTAAACCTAGAGTGTCTATATGACGTGCTAGTCTAAGTATTCCTGTTAGATGATCTACTATGGCCACACTGAGCCAACCCACTCCCCCTCCCGGCTTATAGGCCTGTAGGTGAATGTCTCCACTGGATATTGTCAACCTCCAAATTAGGCGGTTTGGCTCTTCCACAGAGTGCTGGCCTTCAATATCGAACTTGAATTTGTCCACAGTCTTTTCCTCCTTGTTTGTTGTTTTAGTCATCATTTCTGCTCCATGCTTTTGCTGCAAGTTTGCCGGCAACAGTCAACATGAATGCCTTGTAGACTATGGTAGATGCCTTAGTTATTACCTCATAGCCAACCTTCTTGACAAATTCGATCTCCTCCAGGCGTATTAGCTGGAGAAAGTCCTCCTCACTTACACTATCTACCAAGATTTTCCCTTCAAGATCATACAAGATTTGCTCCAAGAGTGACATCCCTTCAAGGCTTATCCTGAATTCATGACAGGCTGAGCCTTCTCCACCACACTTAGCGTAAATGAGGACGTTAGTTTTCATATTATGGCTCCGGTGGCAAACCCGTCTTTATACCCATTGTCAAATCCAATGTCGTGAGCTTCAGTCATCTTGCTATCGATAATTAGGGCTAAGTTTTCATCGCTAGCGTAGTAGACCTGGCAGTAATCGCAGGAACCATCGTCGCAAATGCACCTACCCTCTAGTAGATTCGCAACGTGCTGGTTGAATCGTTCTCCTCTAAATTTAGGACTCATTACTCCGCCTCCTCGTCAAGTAACTCTCCAAGTACCAAGTTTCGCTCTATATACCCACCATCCCTAAACAGCAGGAAGTTGACACTTCCATGCAAGTGAGCCATGATAGAACATGCCACTGAACACATGCTTGAAAGGCCAGTCAACAAAATATAGTCATCGGGGCTGCTATTTTTCAATTCGTCAACAAACTGTCGATACATGTTGGCGATTGAGTAGCGGCTCATGCTGCCTTCTGAGAGAAACACAATCTCTCCGTATTCCTCGGCGGGAGAGAAGTCGTGGCCTCCCCTGTTTACAACGTAGACTTTGGGCATCTTTTCCTCCTTATTTTATCTACTTAAGTTTAAAGCGAACGTCGACTCGTACACACTCGCCAGGTTCAATACAAGCAGATTTGCCGGCGATCTGCACAAATTTATGTGGGTAGAACATCTCCAACAAACTACCTTCGGAGGCCCCAGAATAACACCCAAATTTTAGTTCGGGTCTTCTTTTGTATAGTTTATACAAACCGCTTGGGTGGTCGTTTCTAGCTAGCCAAAGTAACATCTTATTCTCCTTTTTCTATTATAACATCCAAGTGGCATATACGTATACTACTATGCCAATGATAAACCCCAAAGCACACCAAAACAGCCTTCTTATCTTCATTTCTGCGCCTTTCTTTTTCTCACAGATTCTAAAAACTCAGCAGGGGTGAGTATTCCGCCACGAAATTCAGCGACAGATCGACCTGTGATCTCTGCTAGTTGTTCCAAGGTTTCATTTGGGTCTTGGCTTAACAAAGTCACCTCACAACAGGGGCAAATACTTTGCTTGGTTGCTGACTTTGTGCCTTTCTTTATGAGGTGTCGAATTTCCCCAGTGCCGTGACAACCTAAATTGCACTTGTCATTTGGTTCGAGGACTGCTACGAACTTCATTTTCGACGCTCGGTGAATGTATGTTGGATAGTCACTATCTCAAGCGGTCTAAAAACACTACGGGCGTTGAAAAAGTGTCCTACTTTTCCATCAGGAAATGGAGCAACCCGATGGTTGCAATTACCAAGTGGACATACTTGAGATATTCGCCGTTCCTTTCTACCACCGCCGTAGTGTTTCGGGTACTCTTTTTCCTTGTGATCTTGGCCTTCCCAGATGCGCTTGAGAGCATCATAAAATGGTTGAATTTCTCTACGATAAAACCCCCGATTACAGGTCTTTAAGAACAAATGATAAAAGTCCTTTATACTTGGGAACTCCCCCCGAATCAGTGGTACGATACGATCATGGAGGTCTATCGCATACGGCAGGGATACATAAGATGTAACATTTCTCCCATTAATACAGGCATTGTCAAGGAACTTCTCTATTATCTCAATCACTTTCTGCTCATTATCGTTCATCTTCTCTCCTTATTTGCATTGAGATTTCCACCAACATTCCAGGTACTGGAGCACCATCGACCGAAAGTTCGTGATACTTTACCAAAGCATATTTACCTACGAGTTCGCTGCGGTGTTGCCAAAAGTCAGCCCTCGTTAAATCAGTCAGGGCCTCGCCAGTTCCAACGTAGAACTCCTTCCCTTCGGGTGTTTTACATTTGATTGCACCCAAGGTTTCCAACGGCACGGAAACAAGTTCAGGTTTAGTACCCACACAAGTGCAACGTGAGGGAGTGTTCCTACAAACTATACAGACCTCAGACAAACCTCTTTTGTAACCAATTATCTTGTAGGAGCTGAATTTCGATGGCTTCAATTTTAGAAGGGCATCTGTCCGCTTCCGAACATAAGGCTTGGTTGGGTCTCTAATAATTATGCCCTCATATCCTTCATCTACAAACTTGGCAAGCCAAAACATCACCTGCTCCATGCGTTCTGCGAAGTAAGATTTGAGCACGTAGACCTTGGTGAGACCCCTTGCTTTTATGAAGGAATCAACTTGACGCAAGCCGTTATGTCTGTTGAGTTGGGATATTGACTCATCTATGATGTCGTATATACAGTAGCTTAATTGCTCATGTTCAGAGTCGAAAGACACTGTACGACGGACTATGCCGTTTATCTTTTGATGCCGCCAGCCGTGACGGTAGAGCTCACCATCAAGCTCAATACCCCACAGTGATAGTGTTTTCAACTCCTTGACAATGTGGGGCATGCTTACTATTTCGGCTGCGCTGCTACTGAAAAGGTTTACTTCCTTTTCATTGCTGAACAAACTGCGGCATCTATTACCATTCAACTTGGGTTGAACGATAACAGGCTTGGGCATTTTGTCAAACCTTGCTTGGGTCAGATTGTGAGCAAGCATTATATCTTTGCGTTCGGCCATCAGTCAATATTCCAAGGTTCGGGTTTCTGTCTGGAGATCGGTTCGACCAAATCCCTCAGCAAGTAGACCTTGAGAAGTTCTATCATACAATCTACGTTTGCAGGAATCATATTGATCAAATCCCTGAACAGCCGTCTTATCCTCCGTCTATCTCTTCTCGTTAGTTTCATAAGCTTACAATCCTTCTATCTCACTGAAGTACTTCCAGCCTCGTTTGGTAAACCTGCTTGCTGGGAGGTCTTTGATGATTTCGATGATTTGCTTGATGGCTTTTGCCCTGGCGAGGCGGATTTCAGGTATATCTATATATGATAGGTTTAGACTCGCCACCTTCTCCAACGTTGGGCTGTTAGAGACATCACATCTTGCGACATGTTCAGATCTATTTGGACAGCCCAAACAGCGGGATCTAATATGAATTTTACACAAGGGGCAAAGGCCAGTATAAAAAGTGTAACCTGGAGGTGGCTCCTGATAAACAGAAATCAACCTCTCATATGCCTCGATTGTCTTCTCTTTTTTATTGGACATCTTTCTTCTCCACCTTAAATGTTGTTCCTATCAATGTCACCTTCCAGCCGTTGTTTCTGCACAAGTTTGAGAGCTCTTTGTATTGCGCTGTCAACGACAGGTTTGGCCAGGCTAAGTCTAAATTCAATACTGTTACTAGGACATACGGCTTCAGGTCTAGCATCAGTTTTATGTCGCTCCTCAGTGTTTCGATTACTTCCATGTTTGTCCTTTCTCTTCTCAGATTCAATTTTATCTACCACCTGCCCATAGCGCTTGGCCATCTGAAGGGCTTTAGGCTCGCTGTGTCTTGCGATTCGCTCGACCTTTTCCACCCAATAGAATTCCAGGTCGTACTTGTAGATGATGCCATTTATATTAAACTTCACTAGATAGCCAAAGGCATCTTTCTCGTAGCCAATGTAGGTGATGCCATGTCTGGTCATTTGTACTCGTCCTCGTGGAGTTTTATGAACCACTCACAACTGGTAGTGTAGTTATGTTCAACAGAGCCATCTTCAAGTTGATCGGTGTTTTCAATATCTGTAAATTCAAACTTAGACCAAGATTGCCCTATTGTGTCTGGACGGGCCATATACCTGTAGCACTTTTCCCTCAGAGGACAGTCCATATTTGAGCACATTGTAATGTCAGGCATTCTTATCCTCTTATCCGTTGATTGTATTGTAAATCATTGTTAAACTTTGAGAGAGAAATGGAAGGACCAACACATGCTAACTGAAAGGATCTACACAATATAAGTGTGGGGTGTCAGCCCTTCCGATCTCTCATCAAACCCTTCACACTGTGTGAAAGGTGGTTATCCCTCTTCGCCCATGATCTGAGCAAGCAGGGCTGCCTGGCCAGCTTCGTCTGCCAAGGCATACTGGGCCTTCAAAGCAGCGATAGGATCGACCTGGACACGGCCCATGCGGACGCCGATTTTCAGGGCCGACAACCGCGAGGCAATTTCCTCTACAGGTACACCGGCTTCGCCTTGGGCGCGAATGGCTCCCTGAACCTGGACCTTGCCCTGGGCGAGGTACGTGGCGTAGACAGGTTCCGTACCGAACAGAGCAACGGCTTCTTCGATGTTTTCGCCAAAATCGAAGGGAATGGCGGCTTTGTCATAGATTTTGACTGTCTCGCCTTCCTCGTTCTCCTCGGTTCGACCTGAATCCCACCGTGCTTCAACGGTGATTACACTCATTTACTTCTCCTTCTTTGTTTTACTTCATTGTCTACTCACTTCACTTTGTAGACCTTTGTTTGCTGGATTACATAATGTAATACAGCAAATAGTTTGCAGTGTCAACCATCCGACATTTGACAAGTATCACATTCTTGAATTAAAGGTGCCGGGTGTGATTGACACTGCCAATTTCAAAGGCGCCAGGGAGAGCGTCGCGACCCCAGGAATCACAGCCCATTTCAAAGGCAGGCCCAGGCACTCTCCCCTGTTGCCCGGCAGTCCACACAGGTACGCCGGGCAATTTCAAAAATGCAGACAAGGTAGGAGTCGAACCTACAACTACCAGTTTTGGAGACTGGCGCTCTGCCGATTGAGCTACTTGCCTGTGTCCTTAAACCGTCTGAGGGCTTCATCTACCTTACCCTTCGGTACTATCCCATCCAAACCCAACCCCACTTCTTCGAGGGCTTTCTCGCTGCTGATTTGCTTGGCGATAGCCAGTATGTTTTTCTGAAGGGTCACTTCAAAGTCAATTCCAATTGACGCAAGGATTTCAAGTGCTTCCTCTGTGGAATTGATTCTATCTACAATATCTCCCTTGACGAGAGACTCGCAGAATGTTTCTATGATGAGTGAGTTAAGGTGGCTCCTCGACTTTATGGGGATTTTCTTATCTGTGAAAGCAGTTACTATTGTCGCTAGGTTTCGGGCATCTACCCGCGCTGCTAACACCACTGTCTTTGGGGCTTTAGGCATTGTATATTAGCTCCTGATGGTGGAATTTACAGCCATTCAAATACAATTGCAACCAATTAATGAATTCAGACAGCCCCAATAGGTGATGACCACACTTTTTTGGTCAACATTACCTTTTCAGCACTATATGTGCCTTCGGGTGCCAAGAATCTGCTTACCTGGGGAGAAGTTTGACACCGCCAGAATTCTTTAAAAAAGAGTCCCTTACCTGTAGCGAGTCTATCTACCTTCTTCAGTCCAGTTGTCTTGCATCTGTAGATAATATCCCTTGTACCACATGTATCTTTTGAGAAGGAGATTGCACCTTCCAACTTCTTGAATACAAGTGAAGGGCCATAAGATGGCTTCATCCATATTCCTGGATGATATACAGTGCAAGGTGCGCCGGTAGTGCGACAACTGAACAGCGCAAAGCCCTTTCTTATTAGTACTTTATATGCCATTTTCTCTCCTATTTACACATCTTGACAAACCTGCCAAGTTGTTCAAGGGTGATATGCTTATCATCAATCAAAGCGCCCATGTAGGTTTTCGCAAGGTTCATATCATTCCTTGCAATTGCATTCTTCAAGAGTGCAAGAAGCAAGGACTTCGGACTTGCGTGTATAGTTGGACGTTCGATTGTTTCGATTTCTTCAGGTATGTATGCCATCTTTTCCTCCTATCTACTATACGTAGGTTTCACCACAAGACACCTCACCTCTGGGTGAGATAGTCCAAAGTTAATTCTATCTTGCCGCGTTGCCAACCAACTACAACCAGCACCTTGCAAAACAACGAAAAGTGTCTCGTGTAGTGAGTCAGCAAACTTCTGCGTCACGGCGATGGCCTTGTTCACGCTTGCTGGAAGATGAAGTACTCCGTCTTCCTTGTTGGAAGCGTGCTTTGCCCGTTGCTTCGGCAAGTTGAGTCGCCTGTTCAACTCTCTCTGTGATCTCACAGGGTTGATGAACGTAGGTGGGGTGTCTAGATTATGTGCCTTCCTAGATGATGGATTAAACACCCCATAGTTGATGGCACGAGGCATGAACTTTTGCTTCATGAGTGAAGCTGGCCCCTTGCCGTTTGGTCTTCCGTCTGGAGATTTCATTTTCTTCCTTTTTTTGTAGTATGAGGCTTCCAAGCATTGAGACATGCTTTGACCTCTTCATTTGTTTTAGGTTGTAGAAGATTGCGGTAGTACTGTTGCCTTAAGATTGTAAACCGTCGGCTTATGTAGCGACAGATAGCCCCGTAGTTCATCTTTTCCTCCTTGCTGCATCGTGGAGTCGCAAATAATAAGGCGATTTCACCTTGTGATGTTTAGATCGACCCATCTCATTTCTCATCTTGAGCCGCTCACCCAAGAGTGCCTTCTTGTGAAGTCGTTTCAAGAGAAGCCATACTTTGATGGAGCGGCCTTTGAATGGAATGGTGATGTGGTTTGAGATCATTCCTTCTCCCTTCTGTCCGGTGGTTCAATAGGCCCATGAAGAATGCCTGTGAAATCCCCGACGCTGTCACGCGACTTCGTAATTTTGCCACAATCTCCGCAGTGGTCAATAGTTATGATTTCAGTTACCATTATACCAAAGCAGTTTTCTGACTCGACCTCGACTATTTCTGGCTGCCAACCCTCGCATTCTTCCCACCAGTAATGGCCACTTGGCATACCATTCTTTGGTGGTTCCCAGTTGAATTGACTCTTCATTCTTTCTCCTCATTTAGTGATGGTTGTAAAAGGATGTCATCAAAGCTGATTTTGACGTGGGGCGGCTTCACCTGATGTCCCCGACGTTCTGCTGATGATTTGATCATATTTGACCTTAAATCAAATAGATCTAGAGTGAAGTGATATACTTGACTTGTCTGGCCTTGGTGTTCTTTATCAAAGTCGATCTCAATAGTTATCGTCCTGCGGTACATGTTTCCTCCTCATCTATCTATCTTTATGTAGCCGTCCTGATCAGTACTTAGGCCTTCTACATGTTCGGCGCTCCTGGAAAGCCCCATTTCGCCTTGTGTATCAAGCCAGGCGACAAGATTCCATCCCTCACCGGGGTTTCGTGCCAGAATATCCAAGTGACCTGATTCCACCCCCACCTCAGTTTTGATATCTACAGTTGGGTCTTTGTCTAGCGTGGATGTTATGTTGTCTTGAACTACCTTGTAGTTGGTCATTTTATCTCCTTGTTTAGTGTGGTTATCTCAGGCAGTCTTTGGTCTATATTTGAAGGTTCGCACGGGATAATCCTTGAGATGATCCACGTCCTGATTGATTACTCTTGTAGTCACTCTCCAATAGGGCTTGGAATTCCCATTAGTGGGGAATACAGTATTAAGGATATAAAGATATTCTATATCAGGACTTAGATCAAGCCCCTGCTTGGGTATATAGATACCAGGGTCAACTGCACAGAGGAAAGACACAACCACCTCTGGACACCCGCAGTCCCATTTATCTCTGGCCATCTGCCAGGCCTTGCGAAATGTCTCAAGCATATACTCAGGGTAGCCGTCTGTATGGTGATAGAGGAGAAATTCCTCAACATCTTTACCTGGATAGCTCCCTGGGAGCTTGCCTTTTATCAGTACATTTGCACGTGTTGACATCTTACACTCCTTACTTTATTGATTCCAGTTTAGTTATCTCAGGCAGCCTCTCGACTGCAATCTTCTCACCATCCAAAACTACAGAAAACTTACTGACTGTTTGGTCAAAGGCAGGTTCAGATAAAACTGGCCAGTTTCTGCATATCTGACCAACTGTCATCGTTATTTCCTTGTCTAAATATGTCACGAGAAATGTTTGAGGAAGAATGGCGCCTTTGTTTGGCTTCTCTCCAATATAGTAAGTATCTCGCATAATCGCCATATATCTATCCATGCGTTCAAGGGTGACTGTGATATGGGCATTTGAAAGGAGCGCCAGCCCTTCATTATACATCTGATTGAAATTATCCATGAAGCCCCAGCGAGCCTTGAAATAACCATGAAACAACTGTTTTTGATGGCTGCTTCGGAGGTTGAGAACGTCGTCTGGTTTGAGCGAGATGGGTCGAGCAACTTCTTCGATGGCAGTCATTACCCAGTCCTGAAGATTGCTGCTGAAACCTTCGATGCGTAGGCCAGCCTTTCGGCCTCTTGAAGTTCCTCTGTACATGCGTGAGGCTCGCCTTGAAGCATGTATTCAATCTCCCCCCCAAAGATACCTTGCCTACCAGCATCGGCCTTCCAGTCGAGGTATTCCTCTATGATCTTATCGGCTTTGTCGTCGCAGTCGACTTCAATGAGTAGTCTATGTTTGCTCATTTTATCTCCTTTGGGTTGCTAGTTGGGTTGGTCGTTGCCATGATTGGATTTCATTGGAATTTACACAATAAACCCGTAGAAGTCAAGTAGGTGTGGAAAATGGTCTAGCATACCTAGTGCATCATTCCAAGATCGAAGTGGATTGCTGTCTTCCATTATGGAATACAGCAAACCAATTGCCACTAATGGCGCTGCTGCATGGTGAAGTGGTGTAACATTGTAACATTGTATATTTGTAACAATGTAACATTGTAACATTGTAACACATGCCATGCCCCATTTTTTATTTCCCGTAGACAGCAACCGTTCCAACTGAAGGGAGTGTCCTTGTTATCGGAGTGAAAGGAGCGAGCTTGTTATTTGAGAAGGGGTCTCCTTCTACTTCATTATATATGTATATATTATTTATAATTTTTTTTTTATATAGAAGAACAACCCCTCTCTCCGGAGAAGAAAGGCCAGAGAAGAAGGAGGAGTAATCACTCAGATCAAACGAGTGAATCAATCTCACCAAAGTGAGGGAGTGAATGAAAGCTGGAGTGAGTGAGTGAGTGAGTTTGCTGTCTACAAATAATTTGAAATGGGGTGCGGGGGTTGTTACATTGTTACATTGTTACATTGTTACATCGAAAACATTGTTACACTATCTTTGCCTACTTACTTCTAATTGAAAGATGAGTGAGTGAGTGAGTGAGTGAATGAACGAAAAATGACCCCTCCATTGCTGAAGGGGCCATTTATCCGCTTTCATCTACTTAGCCTTTGCTTGCTTGTCTGAGTTCATCAATCCTGTCGAATACCCGGTCAATTACGTCGGGGATTGAGCAGTCAGACGTTGGAGTACCCATTCCAAGGACGTGTGCAGCTTCCCAGATTGCGTTGATGTATGTTCTGGAAAGACCTTCTAGGTACTCAAGCTCCTCATTCGGTGTCATTTCACACCTGCTGTGCTTTGAGCAAGCCACTCTGAGACTTCCCGGAGATTGCCATATTCACGAATGACAATCAGCTCAAGCGTATCAGGGTCATATTGCATTATCACACCTGATACAACCGTACGTGGATCAGCCATCAGCGTTTGAGCTATGACGTCAGCATCGGCTCTTGTTTGATTGCGAAGGTTGTTCTGATGTATGACAATCAAGCCTTGTGAATTTGCCATCATTCATCCACCTTCAACAATTCGTCCGGCACCTCATCCGGTGTGACGTTCATGACCTTCGCCAATATCTTTCGTTGACGTTCAATGGTGGCACCAGCGAAATCAGCTTGAACTGCCGCTGTATGATCAACCTGTTTACGACCGGCTGTCTTTACAAGGATTGTCACCTTTTGACCGTCCTCAAGCTTGTCGTATTCCGGGCGGTTGGCACCTTGCCACGCAATGCGAGCGGTGGCGACGGTTCCTTGAAGCGCTTCGTTCATCGTGACGCCATCAAACACAAACGTTCCGTGTATCCGAATGTGTACGCCGTCATGTTTAGCCTCTTCGTCTCTGGACAGGTTGAACGAGTGAGGTATTGAGATGCCATCAAGCTTCGTGTCGAGATTCAATGTGTTCATTTTCTTTTCCTGTTTGGGTAAAGCTGGCATTGTGGTCAGGCCGGAATCGAACCGGCCCAACTGTTCACTCTGCGTCAAGATCAGTCATTATTTCGGTGAGCTTGGCCTTGATGTCATGGACACCGAAGCTACCAATTTCACAGTATTGGTTTACCAAGTCCCTAATAGCTGCCATGACTACAGCGTCAACACGAGCTAGCCTTTCTTCAGCTTGTTGCTTCAGAACCATTTTAATGTATTGCTTCATCGTTGCCATTAGCTGACATTCCTTTGTTAACCTATCCAGCTTAATTACTGGACAATGGGATTGCCAGCTTTACCGTTTGGTGAACGGATTAATGGTGCCACGTAGCTTTATCACCGTATGCGTGGCCAGTGGGCAAGGGTAGCTAAAGGCTGATGATACTCCCATGTAGGGCATGAACCCTGTTTCGCCTTGCCAGCTTCCCACTCAACACAGCCATGAGCTGAATGAGATGATGTGAATGAAACGTGATTGGCTGTGTGACGGTTGATATTACAACCCTTTAAGCTGGGATGCAAGCTTTATTTCAAAATGTCACAAGTAAATGTTTGATAAATGTCATGAATAGCTGGCACGGTTGTTGCAGGCTGGAGCTGACCAGCCACACCACACCCAAGCTTGAGTGTCAAGCTAGCCTTGTCAGCTAATCATGGAAAGCTGGCTTTGCCATCGAAGGGGTGGCCTATGGGGGAAGGCGGTCCGACGTGGCCGTGATAACTCCTTACACAAAACTGAAAAGTTTAGATAAACCCTGGTTTTCCAATTTGTCCACAAGGGATGTGGCCAACTTCTCAAAATGCTGTCTTCCATAATGTAATGTAGCAATTCTTTTTGACTAGAATATATAGGTGAATGAGTAATTGGAATAAATTGCTTGAATTCGGTGTTGAAATGTTGTAAATTCAATGGTAAGTTCACAGACACATCCAAACACACACACACAAATATACTGATGGGCGCACTACCAAAAAATAACAGAATCTATGAGATTCAACATTTACAGGCGAGGCATCGGGAAATCCTGAGACGGCTTGTACTTGGCGAGGCTCACCAAGATATTGCTAGTGATCTTGGCATTACCCGTGCGGTTGTTACTTATACACAAAATAGTCAATTGGGGCGGGAGCAACTTGAGGCGCTGAGTGATGGCCGTGACGAAACCGTCAAAACTATCAACGGTCGCATTCGAGAAATGCAGCCCAAAGCACTTGACATTTTGAAGGGTGCTCTCGATGGACGGGTACCTACTATTGAAGGAGCTAATATAAACGTTGCGACTCAAGTGAAGGTCGCTCAAGATATACTTGGACGTGGGGGCCACGTTGCACCTACTCGAATGCAAGGCAACATCACCCACGAGCACAAACTCACTGCTTCAGACATCGAACAGATCAAAGCGAAAGCATTTGAAGTAGGCCAGCAAAGTGGCCAGGTTGCCCAGTCTGTGATGACTGAGGCTGAAGTTGTTGAACCTGCAAGGTTGGAGGATGGAAAATAATGCAGAAGGTTCAAATCCTACATGGCTCACCAGAGCCAACATTCGTATTGACAAGTGCTGCGGCAGCACGATCATTGGCGCTTGAAAAGATTCTAAGACCTAATCTCATTACCAATGGCGACTGCGAGGCTGACGCTAATTGGGCCAGCTATGGCACACCAGCGGCCAATGCCAGAGACCAGACAAAAGTGATGACCGGTGACTACAGCCGTCTATTCACTCCAAATGCTGCCAATGAAGGTATTCAGTCAGATGTCCTCAAAAGGCCAACTGTGACTGGTGACAGGTACCGCTATACCGTCTGGGTTTTTCCAGACGATGGCACCATTGCCTCAATCATAATTCGTCAGGGTGATAATCTTGCCAATCTCTACGACAAGGTTCACACTGGCTTGACTGAGAATGCCTGGAACGAAATTAACATTGAGGTTGTTGAACTTGGTGGTGGCGCTGGCGCCTATCTTGTAGTTCATTCAGGTGCTCAGGTCAGTGGTGACTTCTACGTGACCAACATCTTTGCCTCGCAAGTCAAGCAGAAAGGACAACACTCAGGCCGTAGAGCAACTCGTCTCCTTATCACCGTAGACAGTGATGAAATCAGATGGGCTACCGGAGGTGCAACTCCAACGCAGGGAGCACTTGGTCACATGGTATATCCTGTGACTGCCACAAATCCTCACGGTCAGATTGTTTTGCAAAGCTTCGATGCCATCAAGACATTTCAATATATAACCAACAACGCCAATGAGCACGGAAAGCTCTCAGTAAACGTGGAGTTCTAAATGGGCGAAATGGTCAGGACTAATATTTCAGTAAAGGAAGCCGCCTGCCCATGCTGCGGTGAGCTTCCGAACGACCGGCTCCTCAATAGGTTGCAGGCCCTTCGTGAGCAGTGCGGCTTCCCTTTACGCTTCACTTCAACTTATAGGTGTCCAACCCATAATAGGGCGGTAGGTGGTTCTCCTTCTTCCGTACATATGCTCGGAAATCGAGATGACCTCGGTGCTGCTGATATAGGTATCAGGAAGCACTATTCCAAAAAGAGGTTCCTAATCATTGCACATGCACTTGATCTTGGCTTCAACAATCTTGAGGTTTGTAATGAGCACCTTCACGTTGGCGTTTGCCCTGAAAGTCACAGACAGCACAAGTCGCTATATTGGGGAATCTCAAAGTAATGCCAGTTCACGTCGAACATAGAGACGGCTCAGCAAAGCGACCTTGGAAAGTTGTAGAGGATAGTGGGAAGGTAGTTGGCTCATCAACTAGTAAAGCCAGCGCCCAAGCCAGTGCCAATGCCCGTAATGCTGCGAAGCATGGATGGAAGCCAACAGGTAAACCTGCAAGGAAGAAGAAATGAGCTGGAATTCTGCCGAAAAGAAGCAGATCAACGAACTCAGCATCACCGTCAGGGAGATCAAAACGGCCATTGTCGGTAGTCTAGAAGGTGATAAACCTGGATTGCAGGACAGGGTTCGCGATCTGGAGAAGCACCACAAATACTTATTCTGGCTCTCTGGTGGTGCCTTGTGCGGTTTCGTGTGGCTTGCTGCTGACGGTGGGATAGTGTCACTTGTTAAATTGGTAGTTGGAGTTCTTTAATGAATATAAACAGTATAAACAGTAAGATAGCTAGGAATATGATAGCTAAGATAATTAGGGGATGGAGGAGGGACAGATATATTCCTCTAGGAGTTAAGTGTTCGTCACTCCCTAGGTGTGTAGCATATCGAGTGGCTGCCATTTACAGGATTATTTAATGGGAAAACTCTTACAAGCATTTATAGGAAAAGGCCCCGACTTAATTGACGCATTTGGAAGCGCTATTGATAAGGTATCTACAACCGATGAGGAGCGAGGTATCTTGGAGAATGTAAAGGCCAATATGCAAGTCGAATTGAATAAGATCGAAGCTCAACATCGCAGTTTATTTATCGCTGGGTGGCGACCGTTTATCGGTTGGGTTTGTGGTATAGGTTTGTCTTTTACCTTCGTTGTAAACCCAATGATAGCTTGGATTTTCAGAGTTGATGGCCCTCAGGTACCGATTGAATCTTTGATGGAATTAGTCCTTGGTATGTTAGGACTCGCTGGGTTGAGGACTTACGAAAAGTATAAGGGGAAAACGAAATGACCGGAGCACCTGCAATTGTTCCGACATTCCAGAAGCCCCTTGATCCTCCGGCCTGTGTTCTTGGTATGGCCAAGAAGGACAGCGAGTTCCAGGACATTTTGGTTGACTCCTACCGGTCGACGAAGTTATATGCAAGCATTTTTCACAGTGAACGCTTTTACAGGCCATTTGATGACTTGCATGACCAGATCTTTGATATCATAGACGATGATTCAATCCCGATGGCTGCAATCGCAGCCCCTCGTGGCTTAGGTAAAACATCAATCGCAAGCATTGTAACTCCTGCAAAGAAGATCCTTTTCAACGATGTCCACTACATTGTTCCTGTAAGTTGCACATATACGCTGGCTGAACTTCAGTCGGAGAACCTGAAAAGAGACCTCTTGTCGAATGAGATGATCCTGAAGATTTTTGAGCCAGTGAAGTCCAAAAGCTTCAGCAAAGAGCAGTGGATTGCCAACAACTTTAACAAGACTTGCGTCATGCCTCGTGGAGCGCAGCAGCAAATTCGAGGCATCCTGTACGGAATTCATCGTCCAAACCTTATTCTTGTGGACGATCTAGAAGACCCAGAACACATGGATAGCGATGAGCAAAGGAAGAAGAAAAAGGATTGGTTTTTTGCTGACTTATTCAACGCAATTGACAGGGGCCGTCATGACTGGCGGATTATAGTCCTTGGCACCGTCTTGCATGAAGATTCGCTGCTCGTTGATTTGATGGAAGACCCTGATTGGGTCTCAATCACTCTTGAGATTTGTGATGATAAGCTGAATAGCAAGGCTCCCAACTTCATGTCCACTAAGGAAGTCAAGAAACTTCACGCTGGTTATAAGCGTAGGATGCAACTTGGAACTTTCTATCGTGAGTACAGAAACATACCCGTGCCGATTGAGGACGCTAAGTTTAAGCAGGAATATTTCAAGTATTACGGCCCTGTCGAGGAAACTGGGGTTAGTTATGTTGTCACCGAAGAGGAATTGAACAGTAGCAATGATATTGTGAATGTTGTCTTGATCGATCCAGCTAAAACGGTCAAGGAAGAGAGTGCCGAATGCGCCATAGTTGGCATCGGGGTCAATACTTTCAACCGTGCCATGTTCATCAGAGACATCGTCAAGGGTCAGTTCTACCCCGATGAGTTATATTTGGAAACATTTATGATGGCCACTAGACTTCATGCTCAAGTTATAGGCATTGAAATAACTGGCCTTGAAGAATTCATAATGTATCCTCTCAAAAACGCTATGTTGATGGGAGGCTACAATTTCACGCTCGTTGAACTACGTGCTAGAGGTGGCCATGAGGGAAGAGGCTCTGGTAAGATTGCTAGGGTTGCATCACTCTGTCCACTGTATCGAGAAGGTCTCATTTACCATAACAAGACCGCTTGCACTCCTTTGGAAGCACAACTATTGCCTTTCCCAAAAAGCAAGCGCTGGGACGTTATGGATGCAACTGCCTATATCATACCGTTGCTGGAAACAGGCGAGATGTACTTCAACACTGACGACAGCGACGCTGAGGACCCAGACGACGTGATAAGGGCTGAGATG
>Ga0114920_10000314_pt1 | contig 20974 bp, 21 predicted proteins | sample ChitaG_FD_88683 | JGI IMG/M metagenome (GOLD analysis project Ga0114920, IMG submission 88683) | Deep subsurface microbial communities from South Pacific Ocean to uncover new lineages of life (NeLLi) - Chile_00310 metaG | ecosystem: Environmental > Aquatic > Marine > Oceanic > Sediment ...
AAGTAAATAATTCACTCCAAAGTATGTAAAAAGGGCAGCAAGAAATCCGATTGCAGCAATGTATGCGGAGAGACGCCCTTTCCAGCCCATAACGATCCGAGTATGAAGATAAAGAGCAAAGACGAACCAGGTTATAAGGCTCCAAGTCTCTTTAGGGTCCCAGCTCCAGTAGCGCCCCCATGCTTTATAGGCCCAGATCATGCCAAAAATAAGTCCGCCCAGAGTAAAGAGGGGAAATCCAATAGCGATACATCTGTAGCTGATTGAATCGAGTTTTTCTGATGAAGGACTGGATTTTACTACTTTATTCTTTTTCTCTCTTAAGTCCGCCCTTAGATACATAATACTTGTAATAAATGCCATAGCGAAAAAGGCTTCACCAAGGAGAGTAACCGATACATGCAGCCAGAGCCAGTAGCTCTGAAGCGCTGGGACAAGGGGAGTTGCTTCTTTAGGCATTAATGGAGAAGAAGCTAAAGCCATTAAAGCGATGACAATCAGAATAAAGTATGGCCCTGCTTTTAGTATTTTGTACTTGGCCTCTATAATGATATAGGCAAGAATAGAAGCCCAGGAAAGAAAGGAGAGGGATTCGTACATATTGGTAAAAGGAGCATGGCCGCATTCAATGGTTCTTAAAATAAGAGCCACTGTATGAAAAAGAAGACCAACAAAAGCGAATTTGAATCCTATTCCAGCTGTATGTTCTTTTTTTGAGAAAAGGAAAGAAAAATAAAGAATAGCTGAAATGATATAAAGAATAAAAGCAATTTGGAATAAAATCGATTCATTCAATTTAATCTCCTCAGATTTGCTGCGATTTTCTCGAACTCAACCTGGAAGTCGTCCTTGTTTTTTGAAGCCACACCTCCTGCAATAATCTCTGTCTTACCAGACATTTCTTCCAGAATAACTTTAATCTCCCTGCTCGACCAGTAAAAGGCCAAGAAGAGGCCCAGCATCAATAAAGCGCATCCGGCCCAAATAAAGTTTGCACCCGGATCCTTTCTTACTTGAATAACTGAAAACTGGTCAGTTTTAAAATCCTTGAGTTCAAAGGAAAAATCAGTTTCTTTATTGGAATGAATACGGGAAATGTCAGGAAATCTGGCAAATATCCAACCAGAGAAAATTTTTTCATCTGCCTGCCATCCTTCTATAAAAGCTGCGGGATTATTAGGCTGAAGAGAGCGAGTTGTGATTTCATTTCTTTCGTTTATTACAAAATCAGGGAAAAAATAGAGAACAGCAATCTGGGTATTTTCACCTTCGAGCCTGACTTTTTCCCCGACTTTTAATTTAATTTTCCTCAAGAAGGATGGGTTCTTACTTTTTTTTATCCAGATTTCAACAGATGGATTTGTCCAGTTCCAGCCGACACTAGATTGATAAAAAACAAATCCTTTATAAGAGAGAGGATGGTTTACTTCAATAACTCTGCTCAGAACCGGTTTGTCTTTTTTTAGGATAGTGAGGGTACTTTTCCAGTCTTTGACGCTGCTGTCGGGGTAGTATTCTGTTTCAAACTTATCAAGCCTGAGCTTAATTCCAGCTTTAGGGATATCAAAAACTTCTCCTTCTGAAAAAGTTAAGTTTTTCTTAAATCCGCCAAGTCCACTGATAATTCCTCCAACAAGAATGATAATGATGCCGAGGTGAACAACATCAGCGCCAAACCAGCCCAGAATTTTTTTCCTGGCAAGGAGGAAGGCTTTTTTTTCTTTTTCTGTTTCTTTGATGCGATAATGCCTTGAGGAAAGTTCCCTTTTTAGCTCTTTTTTTGTTGTGTCCAGATTTTTATTTATCTTGAGTTTTGTCATGATTTTTAAGGCAATGAGCTCTTTTGTTTGAATAATAAGCCTGGGCCGAAAAACTTTTTTAAATTTTGGGGAAAGACGATTTAAAGTACAAACTATAATGTTCAGAGCAAGAAGGCAAAGCAGCACGATAAACCACAAGGATTGATAAAGTTTTGTAAGCTGGAGCCCGATTAATACATTTGCAAGCTGGCCGAAACGAGCAATATATTCATCAGGACTTCTTTGCTGAGGAATAAAAGTGCCGAGGCCGGAGGAGAAAGTAATGAAAATTAGAAGAACAATGGTCAATTTAACAGAGGTAAAAAAATTAAAAATAGATTTCATTTGAATTAATTCTGTCAGTTTTTAATAAACAAGGCAAGACAAAAGCAGTGAGATCCAACAAGGCAGCTGCTATCCATGCCTTGGAATTATAGTGATCTTCTTGGATTGTAAAAAAAGAGGGAGTAAGCTAACGGCTTCGGGACTTTTTTTTTGCTTTGGCCTTAGTTTTCTTTTTGTTAGTAAGCTCAACAAGATCCTGGAGAGTTAAACTTTCGAAATAATCTTTCAAGATTTTACTGGCTTCAGTCCAGATATCGTATGTTGCACAGATAGGGATACGGTTGCAGTAATCGCTGTCATCGACACAATCAACCAGACAGCATGCTCCTTCTAAAGTATGAAGGATTTCACTCAGTTTAATTTCAGAAGGTTTTCGTGCTATGGCATAACCACCTCCTGCTCCTCGGGTACTCTTAACAAGCTTATTAATCTTGAGTGGAATGATTATTTGTTCCAAGTACCGAATAGATATTTCTTCATCATCAGATACATTTTTAAGTATGACTGCTTCACTCCCATTATTATAATGATGCGCAAGATTTACCATCAGGCGTGTCCCATATCTTCCTTTTGTGGAAAGTTTTATCATAACTTGCTCCTTATATTAAAATAATAAAAGACCTGAGACTTAATATTTACTCCTTACTCATTTTATTCTATCATAAATATATAGAAATAATAAGATTTATGCAAGAACTAATTTTATGTTATTTTAATTATTCTTTACGTCTTTGCACTAATTTTGATAAGATTCTTTAAGATGAAAAAAGTAGCTTGGATCGTTTTTTTCCTTTTCTTCATAGGAGGATTAAGCTTAATGGGCAAAAATTCAAAAGATAAAAAAATCACTCTGGGAGGACTATTGCCGCAGGAGATACAAGGCTGGAAAGCAGAAGAAAAAGATGAAATCTATGATCCACAGACTATTTTTGATTATATTAACGGTGCAGGAGAGGTCTACCGCTCTTATAATTTTAAACTGCTTCTGGCGAGACGTTTTACAAAAGAAAGCCAGCCTGACATTATTGCAGATTTGTTTGATATGGCGTCCTCCATGGATGCCTTTGGAGTTTTTACGCACGACCTTGAAGGAGAAGATGCAGGAATCGGGCAGGGTTCAACTTATAAAGGAGGGCTTCTTTCTTTCTGGAAAGATCATTTTTTTGTATCTCTCTACTCTGAAGAGGAGACAGATGATACAAAGAATGCTTTGTTGGCTTTAGGGCGAGAGGTGTCTTCTTCTATCAAAAAAGAAGGGAAGAAACCTGACATTGTTTCTCTTCTACCCCTAGAGGATCTTGCTGAGAAAGATGTTCATTATTTTCACAATCATTTGATTCTAAACTATCACTATTATGTCTCTGATGAGAATATTCTTCTTCTGGACCAGAAAACAGAAGCTGCTCTTGGGATTTATGAGGCAAAAGATGATAAACATTACCTTCTTCTGGTTCGTTATCCCGAGATAAAGAAGGCTTCCCATGCCTATGAAAGTTTTACTAAGATATATATGCCGGAGGCAGGGAAATCAGGTGTTGTCCAGACTGAGGATTTGAAGTGGACCGCTGCAAGAGTTAAAAAAAATATTCTTATTATCATTTTTAGTGCTTCTTCAGATACTTATGCAAAAGATATTTTAGAAAAAGTCAGCAAGAAAATTATCAAGATATAATCGAGAGTTATTTAGAAAACAAAATAAATGTTTTTTGATTAATAATGAAGGAGAAAGGTATGAAGAAAAAAGCTATTACTCGGCGTGATTTTATTCGGGTTGCGGCTATGACTCCTTTTACGGGAGCTTTTGCTTATAGTATAAAAGCCCCGGGAAAAAAGGTAACCGCCAGAAAAGCTAAGGTTGTTCTGGTCAGAAATAGGAATGCCCTTATATCTTATAAAAAACCAGACCCTGATATTGTCCAGAAAATGCTTGACGATGCTGTTTCTACATTATTAGGAGAAGAAGACATTGTAAAAGCCTGGAAAAAGCTTGTAAAACCCTCCGATATAGTCGGCATCAAGAGTAATGTCTGGGGCCCTATTCCAACGACAAAAGAAATTGAGCAAGCTTTGAAGAGAAGAATTATGGATGCCGGTGTCCCTGAGGAGAACATTGGGATTAATGACAGGGGTGTGAGGAGAGACCCGATATTTAAAAATGCCACTGTGCTTATAAATGCACGGCCGGCTCGAACCCACCACTGGTCTGGAATAGGTGGATGTATAAAAAATCCCATCATGTTTGTCCCCAGGCCTTATGATTATCATGGTGATTCTTGTGCAGATTTAGCTGTAATTTGGAAAGAATATAATCTTATAAAAAGGACAAAGCTGAATATACTTGTGATGCTTTACCCTCTCTTCCATGGTATTGGTCCTCATCACTACAGCGATAAGTATGTCTGGGAATATAAGGGAGTTCTAGCCAGCCAAGATCCCGTGGCTGTTGATGCCACAGGTGTTCGGATTTTACAGGCCCAACGCCGCCAGTTTTTCGGCGAAGAGAGGCCTTTGCAGCCTCCTGCTAAACATGTCTTTCTCGCCGATACACGGCATAATCTTGGAGTGAGCGATCCTGACAAGATAGAGCTTATAAAGCTGGGCTGGAAGGAAGGAATATTAATTTAGTATAAAAAAAGCAAAATAGCTAATTTTTGTCCCTCGGTCCAAAAATTTTAGTTCCGATCCTAACGATATTTGCACCTTCTTCTATAGCTACCTGGTAAGAGTTTGTCATTCCCATAGAAAGATATTTCATGTCTACTCCAGGAAGATTCAGGGATTTTATCCTGTCAAATACCTTTTTTGTCTCAATGAAGTAAGGCCTGGCATTTTCCGGGTCGCCAAACATAGGACCCATTGTCATGAGCCCGTCAATTTTTATATTTTTTAGGACTTTTATTTCCTTGATAAGATTTTCCACATCTTCAGGAAAGATGCCGAATTTTTGTTCTTCTTTGCCGCTGTTTATTTCTATAAGAACAGGCATTATTTTGTTGCGCTGGCCGCATCTTTTATCAATTTCCCTGGCGAGCCCTATGGAATCAACTGTCTCAATCATGTCGAATATATCCACTGCCTTTTTAACTTTGTTTTTCTGGAGATGGCCTATAAAGTGCCATCTGACTTTATGGCCGACAACATTGAAGGCGGCAAGAGCTTCCTGGACATAATTTTCTCCGATAATTTGGATACCTGCTTGAGCAGCCCGTAGGATCTCTTCAGGTGACCTGGTTTTGGCAGCAGCCATAAGCTCGACTCCTGCCGGTAATTCCTTAAGAATTCTCTTTGTATTTTCTTCAATCATTGTCAGAGTCCTATATATTTCAGCTAAATAAAACCTTAATCAAACACAAGGAAAATTGCAAGGACATGGTGTAAGTATTTTTTTGCCGTGATGAAGGATGGATCAATAACATTATAAGTGTATTTGGGGATGTCTTAGCTTCCGTTCAGATTTTTCACGCCATTCCTTCATCGCTCTTTTCGGCACCTGCGTAACTCGCTACGCTCAAACATACTCGGTGTCCGACTTTGTCGGATTCCCTCAAATAACGATTCTGGAAGGCTAAATCTTCAAAGTCGCTTCATCCATCCCCAAATTCCCTTACTACTCCATCACGAAAAAAAAGATGCTTCCGGACATGGTTTATAAAAACCGAAAATTAAAATGGAATACAGGCTCTTAAAAGCATTATCTACCTTTTTTCCCTGGACAAAGCTACCTGTTTTTTTCTCTTGTTTCTAATCTGGCGAGTCTTTCGGGCCTGTGTTATAATGAGCTTCCAAAGAAGATTATTCTGAAAGGATACAGTTCATGGCTGATAGGAAAAAATTGGGAGCCGTTTTTTTTGAATTAAAAAAGTAAACTGCCCCCATAATATCCCTTTAAAAAGTACAATCTAATGATATGAATATCAGAGAAAAGCTTGAGAAAAGAGAAAAACAGACTTTATCACCCAAAGCGTGTTTAAGCTCACAGACAAGTGGAAGGGAGAGAACTGAAGCTCCTCATCCCTTAAGGACCGCTTTCCAGAGAGACAGGGACCGGATTATCCACTGCAAATCCTTCCGGAGATTAAAGCATAAAACCCAGGTTTTTCTTGCACCTTTTGGTGACCATTACAGGACTCGGTTAACGCACACGTTAGAAGTTTCTCAGATTGCCCGGACCGTCACAAAAGCTCTTCAGTTGAATGAAGATTTGACCGAAGCCATTGCTTTGGGCCATGACCTCGGGCATACTCCATTTGGCCATGCAGGGGAAGAGACTCTAGCAAAGCTTTTACCTGGTGGTTTCAGTCATTACGAACAGAGCCTTCGTGTGGTTGACCAACTCGAGTATGAGGGGAAGGGATTGAACCTGACATTTGAAGTTAAGGACGGCATTATTAAGCATTCAAAGGGACGGGGAGAAATCCTTGATAATAAAAAGGAGAATATGCCCTTGACTCTTGAAGGTCAGGTAGTCAGAGTCTCGGATATCATAGCCTACGTAAACCATGACATTGATGATGCTGTTAGGGCTGATGTTATAAAAGAAAAAAATATCCCTTCACATCTGATTCAGATTTTAGGCGAATGGCATGCTTCACGAATCGATAAGATGGTAGAGGATGTTGTTGAAGCCAGTTTAAAGTCAGACCTTGAGAAAATAGCAATGAGTAAAAAGATAAAAAAAGCTGTTATGGAACTGCGTGATTTTTTATATGAAAAAGTTTACTTTAATCCTCAAGCCAGAGATGAGCTTAAAAAAACAGAGAAAATTATTACAGACCTCTATGAATATATCCTGGGAAGTCCCGGTGACTATATAAAACCCTATCCCATGGGAGATTCTGTTGAGAAGAGGGTAGGAGATTTTATTGCTGGAATGACCGACCGCTATGCTTTGAGCTTGTATGAGAAGCTCTTTTATCCACGTTCCTGGCCCGGCCTGTAGAGGAAGGGACAAGCTATTTTTCAGCAGGGTTTCCTCAAAGAATTTTAAGGCTTTTTCCCCTCCTGCTTGGCCCAACCAGAAAATTGACTATTTATCTTTTATTCTTTACGACAAAAGAAATTTGCCTTATGATTATGAAGGAGATTTTATGATGAAAGTTATCAGCGATTCCTTAAGCTTTTCAACGCGCGGATTTAACGACATGAAGGATCTTACTGGAGACGTTTCCAAAAAGCTCTCTGGGAGTGGGCTTCAAAACGGTATTGTCAATCTCTTTGTCCCCGGGTCCACCGGTGGTTTTACGACCATCGAGTATGAATCCGGCCTGGTCAAAGACTTCTCTGAGTTCATGGAAAAGGTAATCCCCAGTAATGTCACCTATAATCATGATGCTAGATGGGGAGACGGAAACGGTTTTTCTCATGTCCGGGCATCACTCCTGGGGCCTTCCCTGACTGTCCCTTTTTCCAACGGAGCGCTGAATCTTGGAACATGGCAGCAGATTGTCTTTCTCGATTTCGATAACCGCCCCCGCTCCCGCACAATCCTTCTTCAGTTTATGGGAGAATGAGCATAAAATCAGAAAAGCTAATAAGGTAAGTTAAAAACAGAGAATAATAATATTAAACAAATAAATAAGTAAATGGTCCAAAATCTAATCTAGCTTAATATAAAAATGGCGGACATAAAAGACCAACTCAAACAACTGAAAAAAGAAAGAGAAGCTCGCTCTAAATCACAGAAGATCAAGGGGACCTGGGAAGAAATCAACAAAGAAGAAGAGCTCTCAGTGAAAGAGAAACTGCAGCGTCTCATCGACCTCACCGGGAAAGAAAAAAAATCTAAGCCACAAACTCCGCCCTTTGAGCCTCTTGAAAGGGAACCCATCAAGTTTTTAGAAAATCCCTATCCTCTTGATGTAAGATACGGAAAAATTACCATTTCTGCGGGCTTAGATATAAAAGGGGACATTCTTTCCTGTTTAAGCAAAGAGAACGCATTCGAAGACCTTGACCTTTCCACAGCCCTCTTTATAGATCTTGAGACCACAGGACTTTCAGGAGGAAGCGGGGTGATCCCGTTTCTTGTAGGCATGGGCTATTACAGGGATGATAGGTTTTATGTCGCCCAGTACTTCCTGGGAGAACTTGCTGAAGAAGAGAGAATGATTCAGGAGCTTGGTCGTTTTTTTTCTGAAATGAACTTTCAGTCAGTTGTCACATATAACGGAAAAAGTTTTGATATTCCCATTCTTGAGACACGGTTCATTCTCTCAAGACAGCCTTTCCTCCTCAGTGAACTGCCTCATCTTGATTTTCTCTATTCAGCCCGCAGTCTCTGGAGGCATAAGTATGAAAACTGCCGGCTTTACCATCTCGCTCGTGAGGTCGTTGAGGCAGACCGTTCTGAGGATATTCCCTCAGCTGAGATTCCTATGAGATATTTTCAGTATCTAAACACAGGAAATTTTGAATTGATTGAGCCCATCCTTTACCACAACCAGGAAGATATTCTTTCTCTTCTAGGAGTGGTTATTGTCGGCTCTCTTATATTTTCTGAAAAGGGAGAAAAGGGATTTGTAGATGCCATGGACCTTTATGGAGCAGCAAAAATCATGGAAAATGTCGGAGATATTGAGAAGTCTGTTCAATATTACAAGCGGGCTCTTAATGGAAAATTATCTGATGAAATATCGCTTTTGGCCAAGAAAAGACTTTCTTACTATTTCAAGAAAAAACAGGATTGGAAGAAGGCTCTCCTGCTGTGGAAAGAAATAGCTTCTTCAAATGTGACCTCAATAAATCAACTCTTCTCATTTAGAGAACTTGCCATGTACCTCGAACACAAAGAAAAAAAATATGAAGAGGCAAAAAAAATAGCAGAAGAAGGATTTGTTCTCTCCCTTAACCTTTCTTCCTCTTATGAGAAAGATTTTGCCCATAGACTCGAAAGACTAAAACGAAGAATCAAGAAACAAAAAGAAATAAAGTAGGGAACAAGATAGATGTTTTTGCAAAGAGCAAAGCCCTTACTTTTGGACAATTATTATGGAGCTTAAGGAGTTTCAGGATTATTTGAGTTCTCAAAAGCTTAAATTCACCCGGACAAGACTTATGATTTTTAAAGAGATATTTTCCGGAAAAAAGGTGCATCCTGATGCTTACGAAATTCACAAAAGGTTAAAAAGCAAGGGCCATGAAGTTGCTCTGGCCACAATCTACCGGACACTAAATCTATTAGTAAAGAGCGGCCTTGTTAGTGAAATTGATTTTGGAGAGAGCCACAGCCATTATGAACCTAAAATCTTCAAGGCAATCCATGGGCATCTGGTCTGCCTTTCTTGCGGCAAGGTTAAAGAATTTTCCCATGAGAAAATCCAGACTATCATAAAAAATATAGGTAAAGAAAGCTACTTTAAGACAGATAAATTTTCAATCCAGGTTTTTGGCTATTGCAAAGACTGCCAGAAAAAATAACAGAGGTTCTCAAATGAGAGCAATGATCTTGAAAAAATTCGCTCCTATAGACCAAAATCCCCTGGAGCTTGTTAACCTTCCCATTCCTAATACTAGCCCTGAGGACATACTCATTCGGGTAAAAGTCTGCGGTGTCTGTCATACTGATCTTCATACTGTTGAGGGCGAACTTCCTCAGGTCAAATTGCCAATAATCCCTGGCCATCAGGTTGTAGGGATTGTTGAACAAAGAGGGAATAATACTTCTCGCTTTAAGGAAGGAGACCGAATTGGTGTTGCCTGGCTTAATTTCGCCTGCGGTTTATGTGATTTTTGTAAGAGGGGAAACGAGAATCTCTGTGAGAATGCTTGCTTTACAGGATACGATGCTAACGGCGGATACGCTGAGCATATAGTTATCCCTGAAAAGTTTGCATACGCAATCCCCGAAATATTCTCTGATGAAGAAGCTTCACCTCTTCTATGTGCTGGGATCATCGGTTACAGAGCTCTAAGGCAGAGTGAAGCAAAGCCCAGCCAGTGTCTTGGTCTCTACGGTTTTGGCGCTTCCGCACATGTCGCCATCCAGGTGGCTATTCACTGGGGATGTGAGGTTTATGTTTTTTCCAGAAGCGAGGAGCATCGCAAGCTTGCACGAGAACTTGGTGCTGTCTGGACAGGAACGTCAAAAGATGAGCCTCCAAAAAAGATGGATTCTTCTGTTATTTTTGCTCCTGCCGGGGAGTTGGTTCTTGATGCACTTCAAGTCCTTGATAAAGGTGGCACAGTAGCCCTTGCAGGGATTTATATGAGTCCAATTCCAGAGATGGATTATGTGAAGTATCTCTACCATGAACGAACCCTCAGGAGTGTGGCAAATGCAACAAGGAAGGATGGAGAAGAGTTGCTTAAAATTGCAGCTGAAATTCCTATCCGGACAACTACCCAGCTTTTTCCTTTAGAGGAAGCAAATAGGACTCTTCAGCTTCTCAAAGCCGGTAAAATTAACGGTGCCGCCGTTCTCAAAGTTTCTGACTGAAAAAGGGGCTGTAATTACGAGCTTCCGAGAGGAACGTAACAGTCTTTGTATTAATTGATTTAAAAAACTAATCAAAATCTGGCATAATAAGGCATGTCTTTTCCCTGTGCGCCCGTAGCTCAGCTGGATAGAGCGTCTGACTACGAATCAGAAGGTCGGCAGTTCGAATCTGTCCGGGCGTACCAGCTTTTTCCTTCCTATCAACGGTGTGCTCAAGAATAATCGTTTCTTTGATTTTAAAATTGGCGCTGTCCATCAATGCACCTTCAAAGATACAAAACTGCAGTATTGGAATACGCTATCTAGGCGGCTTAAAAGGCTGAAGAGGAGAAATCCTGATGTTTTTCCTTAAATATTATTGAGAGTTCATCCGTAAGATCTTGTATAAGTTTTTTTACTTTTTTCTTTGATTCTTTGTCCTTTTTGATTCCGGTGATTTTAATTGTTATTGTTCCTGCTTTTTCATCAATATCGGATTTGACTTTATAACTTTCGGGAAGGTTTTTCTTTAATTTCTTGAGAATTTCCTCGTACTTACTTTTATTTTCGCTGTCAAGATTGGATTTAATAATTACCTGAAATCCTTCATCTTTGTCTACAACACTAATAACTGTTTTATCTTTTTCGATCTCTATAAAAGTGTGACCCATCTTTATTTTGTCTTTTATAATATCTTTAATTTTTTCAATATGTACATTTTTTAAATCTGTCTTAATCCTGACATTGATATCCTTCAGTTTTTCCGACTTTTCCTCCAGTTTCTCACTCAATTCCTCCAGGACTTCTTCAATTTCTTTGAGGGTTTCCTCCTGGATTCTGACTTCGTCCTCCTGCATTTTTTGTTCTAGGATGTTTTTCAGCTTTTCCCTGATTTTTTTTATCTTTTCTTTAAGTTCTTTATGTTCAAGTTCCAAGTGAATCGTGGGAAGCACTTCCACATGACGGACAACGTGGAAATCCACATTAGGGGAGACAAGTATCTTTTTCTCTTTTCCTTTTTCTCCCTCAATATGAATGGTGATATTCTTATCCAATTTGTCATATTTTTTGAGATGGACCTTCGGGCTTTTTAACACAAAAATGTTCTTGCCGTCTTTTCCTTTTTCAACTTTAATCGTAATACAATCTTCTTTACCAGGGTGGAAAACTTTTGTTTTATCATCCTTGCCTAGCAACAATTTGCCCTCTTTAATCGTCCAGTGGCCTTTCTCGCCTTTTCCTAATTTTAATTTTAAATCTTTGCCGCATGTGCTAAGAATAAATCCCTTTTCTAGAGAGCCTTTCTTTAAAAGAATATGCGGTTTTCCGACAATAATAACTTTTTCTGTCTTTTCGTCTTTGCAGATATCGATGCTGAGATGAACTGATTCTCCGTCCTTTGAAATCCAAGTGATCTCCTTTTTTTTGTCTTTTTTGTCCTTGGATTCTTTTTTTTCTACTTTTTTAGATTTTTTCTTTTCCTGTTTTTCCTGAACGGCTTTCTCCTGGGGAGAATTTTGGCTTTTTGTTATTATTGTGTCTTTATCCGAAATACTTTTTTCACTGAAGGATGCAGATTGTGAGGGTCGTGCCAGTCCGATGAGTGCTATAGCCGTAATAACTAAAGACGAAAGTAAGATTTTAGTCTTCATTTTAACCTCCTTAGGTTTTAATTGTTGTTTAAGAATTGCGACCAACCTTTCATTCAACTGGGATTTTCCCACTGCTCCAAGCGCGGCGGCCGGCGGATTCCAGTGAACTTGACCAGCCTTCTTGATCGATAGAAGATTGGCTGCATATGTTGATGGCTTAACTCCGGCTTTCAGGACAAGTTCATCACAGGCTTTTTCCTGTTCGCTTTTCATCATTCTAAAGGCAAACCAGCTTAAAGGATTAAACCAGTAGAGAGCGCAGCTGCAGCCTGCGAGGATTTTGATTAGAAAATCACTCCTCTTGATATGAGAGAGTTCATGGAAGAGGGCAGATGAACACTGGTCTTTTGTCCAGTTCCTGGATTCAGTAGGAATGATCACGACAGGTTTGATCACGCCCCAGGTCAGCGGGGCTTTTACATGTTTGTGGCTTAACAGGCTGATTTTTCTCTTTATCGATATTGCTTTCAGGAAACGATGTAGAAGTTGCTGCCAGAGTGAGCTTGATATTCTCTTTCCCTGCCGGGTAAGTCTGTGCGCTCCGTAAAGCCCTAAAAATATCCTGATTAGTAAAAAGATCAAGCCTGCGGCCCAGATTATGATTAAGCCTAATCCAATAAAACTTTTTGTGTCTGAGATTTTTGATATAAAAGGTTTTCGGTTTTGAATTTTGGTATTCTCAGAATTCGATGTTTGCAGCGTTTTTTTATCAACAACTTTACCTTTTGAGCTAAGTTGAGTCGGAATCTCTTTGTTTTTATTCCATTCTTCTAAAGCCAAAAAGCTGTTTTTCTCTGTCTGCCATGTAGGAAGTAATCTTGTTTCCCATCCCTTTGTGATGGAAGAGAAGAATGGAATAAGAAGCAGGCAAATAAGAGAAAATGAAAGAAGAAAGTGTCTCAGAGAAGCAGATTTTTTTCTGAACAAAAAAACCAAAAGAAACGAAAATACAAGTACTAAAGAACTCTTGATCAAAAATTCACAGATAAGGTTAAGGCCTTTGATCTCTGATAGCAGTTCCATGGCTATCTCCCTTCGCTCCGTGCCTTTTTGATAAGCTCGGATAAACGCTTGTAGTCCTGCTCAGATAAATTGTCTTCAGAGATGTTAAGCAGAGCGGCAACGGCATCTTCTGTGGAATTGTCGAAAAAAGTTCTCATAACGTGTTTTAAGGCGTTCTGTCTCGCTTGTTCCCGAGGAAGAGTGGGGGAGTAGATGTAGCGTGGGCCTTCCTGCTTGTGAATCAGGTGTCCTTTTTCTTCCAGCACTCTGAGCAATGCTCTGATTGTCGAGTAACTAGGGGGATTGGGGATTTTTTCGAGAACCTGGGCTACTGTTACCTCATTCAATTCATAGACGATGTCCATGATCTGCCTTTCTCTTCGGCTGAGGTTTTTCTGCTCTTTCATGTTTATCTCTTTTCCTTATTTTAGCCGGTTGATAAATGCTAATTTTTTAGCATGCTAAAAATATAGCACCATTTATTCTGTTTGTCAACTAATAATGCTAATTTTTTAGCATTTTGTTTTCTGAATAATAAAACTCACTTTTTGTAAATTAGTTGCATAAGGCAGCAAGGCAAACAAATACTATGAGAAATTCCTTGCTCTCTGGAAAATATGCTGACTCAGATATTCCAGAGGTTAAGGACGTGAAGAAGAGGGTTGCTGGGCTGAAGAGTCAGTAATTTTTATATTACTTGATTAGCCCATTTTGCAGAGAATCAGAAGGTCGGGAGTTCAAATCTCTTCGCGCGTATCAGCTTTCCTCTGTTTTTGTAGCTGAAAAAAATGTTTTTCTCGCCTTGCCAGGGAGGTTTTGATAAAGAATTTAGAGAAGGATAACGGCATCAACGAACAGTTCATACTTCGTGTCTTCGTTCAGGTCATGAATTAGAACTTTTTCAACAGTCCGTATGCCCTGGATTTCTAATAGCTCAGATTCGTAGAGGATTTTGACATTTGATTGCTTCAATTTTGTTGCTAATTCTTCACTTGCGGAAACATCCTTTCCTGAGGTCAGAAAAATCACTCTTGGAATATGTTTGCTCAATTTAATGGCAGCTGCAATAGGCTGTTCTCCTCTATCAACGATGAGTGTTCTTTTACCTTCAAAAGGGGAGATATCACTGGCATCATGATAGACACCTTTGTTGAAGAATACTTTTTCCCCGGCGACTTCCCCCGGGATCTTTTCCTCTTCGACCTGGGTTTCTGAAGCTTGTCCTTTTTTCTTCTGGTAATTTTTTATAGCATCCCTGAGAGCATCGGCAGCGAGGTTTGAACAATGCATTTTAATTGGAGGCAATCCATCCAGTTCATCAGCTACATCTTTTCGTGTGATTTTTAAGGCTTCTTTCAGGGTTTTTCCCTTAGCCATTTCCGTGATCATGCTGGCTGTGGCAACAGCAGAGCCACATCCAAAAGTCTGAAATTTTATCTCCTTGATACGATTATCTTTGACTTCAATATAAAATTCCATCAGATCGCCACAAACAGGATTACCTACTCTTCCTTTCCCAATGTCCTCTCCTTCCATTGTTCCGACATTTCTAGGTTTCCTGAAGTGGTCAAGGACTTTTTCTGAATATGCGGTTGACTTCATAATACTTCTCCTATTCATATAGCGGCGATAGTTTTCTTAATCTATCTACGACCTCAGGCAATGCCTTTATTACGGCTTCAACATCGTTGTTTGTGTTAAATCTGCCCACAGTTAATTCGAGAGAGCCGTGCGCTTCTTCATGAAGAAGCCCTAAGGCAATCAATGTGTGGGAAGGTTCCAATGTTTTTGACGAGCAGGCGGACCCGGTAGAAACGGATATTTGTTTATCATTTAATGATAAAAGCAGAGATTCTCCTTCAATGCCGTCAAATCTCAGATTGACATTGTTAGGCAGCCTCTCTTCTGGATGTCCATTGAGATAGGCCCTGGGAATTTTCTCCAGAATATTCTTTATCAGCTTATTGCGGTAACCTAATAACCTTTCTACTTCCTTATCCATTTCCTTTTGCATGATTTCCGCAGCCTTAGCCATTCCCACTATTCCGGGGATATTTTCTGAACCCGAACGTTTACCACGCTCTTGTCCTCCACCTATGATAGTAGGATTTAATTTAACACCTGTTTTTATATACAAAACTCCTATCCCTTTGGGACCATAGATGTCGTTAGAAGAGAGCGTCATTAGGTCAATATTGTCTTTTTTAACATCCAACGTCAGTAATCCTTCTGCAGCAACCGCATCTGTATGGAACATGATATTTTTTTCTCTGCAGAATGCTCCGATTTCGGCAATGGGTTGAATGGTACCAACTTCATTATTTGCATAGCCGATAGAGACCAGACTTGTTTTATCCGTGAGACGGTCTTTTATTTTCTTAAGATGTACCCGGCCATACTGATCAACAGGGACTTTAGAAATGGTAAATCCAAGTTTCACTAACTGCTTGGTAATGTTTAGAATAGAAATGTGCTCGATTTCTGAAATGATAATGTGGTTTCCCTTATCTTTGTTCCTCATGGCAAAGCCAAAAAGAGCCAGGTTATTGGATTCAGTTGCTCCGGAGGTGAATATAATCTCCTCTTTTTTAGCATTGATAAAATTCGCAATAGTCTGCCGGGATTCCTCTATTATTTTTGTCGCTTCATCTCCTATTTGATGCAGAGAAGAAGGATTCCCGAATTTATCCTGAAAATACGGCATCATAGCCTCAAAAACTCTTGGATCAACTGGCTTGGATGATTGGTAGTCGAGATAAGCGTTCATAATTAAAAATTCCCTTTTAAAACCACATTGTTGCGCCTGCATCCAGAGCGAGGTCATTTAGAGTTCCGGCACCTACGATTTTAACCCCGGGGATTAAATCAACTTTTTCCCATCCAAGCATCTGTTTAGAAGCTTCACATACATAAATTTCGATACCCATATCAAGAGTCTTCTTGATCATTTCGTTAACGGATGGAAACGAATCCAATTTTATTTTTTCTGCTGCGCCTGGAGTTAATGTCCTCAATCCCTGACCTAAATAATAAACCTTGGCCTCGATGTTCATGGCTTTGGCAGTCTGGGCAAGAACGAGTGGTGAGTATTGCCTCTCCGGATGATCGCTGGTTTGAACATATAATATTGAATTATATTTCATTGTTTCCTCCTATTGTAATTTTCTAATCAAAAATCTTATATGGTCTTCTTTTTTCTCAAATTTCATGATTTTTTGTCCTGTTCTTTTAACAAGTCGTTTAATGTCTTCTTCTGCAGCTGGATCATCAGCCAGAACCTCTAATACTTCACCTACTTTAATACTGTCCATCTGCTCCCGGGTTTGAAATAAAGGTTCCGGGCAAAAGAGTCCTATACAATCTAATGTCTTATCCGGCTTTAGGTCTGGCATGCCTACCTCCAATTGCTATAATTCCTATATATATTGTATACATTATTTTCTCAAAAGAAATCCTTTTTGTCAATACTGAATTTTATAATATTTCAAAAATTTATGTTATATTAATTTTTTTCTGTTGCTATAATTTATTGGTTGAAAAAATAACTTTAAAATTCGGCATTATAAAAAAGGGGAGTTCTTATGAGCACCATAACAAATTAGAAGAGCTGCGGCAGCCTTGAAATTGAAAATTACATTTGACGAATTCAATTTTTAAATGAAAAAATATTTTTCTATTGGCATAAAGAAAATAAATACTTATATTGTAAATTGTAATGATTACAAAAATGGAATTAATAAAAAATAGATGGAAGGAAAAAGAGATTAGACCTACATATATTAGGTTAAAAGTTTTAGATTATCTTGAGAAGAACAAAGTACACCCTACAGCAGAAGTTATATATAAAGCACTGGTAAAAGAAATGCCAACGATATCCAGAACTTCGGTATACAATACTTTATGTGTTTTTTAAGAAAAAGGATTTGTAACTCCATTATTTATTACAGGATTAGAAGCAAGGTTTGACAGTAATATATCTTCTCATCATCATTTTTTTTGTGTAAAATGTAGGCAGATAATAGATCTGGATATTGAGTGCAGCTATTTTAAAAAAGGGAGAGTCAAGGCTCATAAGATAACTGAATTACATGGTTATTTTAAAGGCATTTGCAAAGACTGTCTTAAAAAGGAGGGAGCTAAGTAATGGATATAAAAACTTTATACAAATTAAGTTATGGACTATATGTGGTCAGTTCCAGAAAAGGGGATAAGTATAACGGGCAGATTGCCAATACTGTCATGCAGGTAACAGCAGAACCCCCAAAAGTTCTGGTTTGTATTAACAAAGAGAATTTGACCCATCAATATATTAAGGAGAGCGGAGTGTTTTCGGTATCTATTTTAAATCAGAATACACCTATGAAGTTTATCGGGCATTTTGGTTTTAAGTCCGGCAAGGAGTTTGATAAATTTAAAGAAATGGATTGTAAAATAGGCAAAACAGGAGCTCCTGTTGTTACTTCGAATACTCTGGGGTATTTAGAGTGTGAAGTTGCCATGAGTATGGATGCGGGCACGCATACTGTATTTGTCGGTAAAATTATTGATGCTCAAACACTCAAAGAAGGGGAGCCACTGACTTATGCCTATTATCACCAGATCAAGAGAGGAAAATCGCCAGAAAAAGCCCCAACATATATTAAAGATGAAAAAAAGGAAGTAAAGGAGGAAGTGAAAATGGAAAGGTATATATGTACTGTATGTGGTTATATTTATGATCCTGAAAAAGGTGATCCTGAAAACGGTATAGAACCAGGAACACCTTTTGAAAAGATTCCCAATGATTGGGTATGTCCCATATGTGGTGTAGGAAAAGACAGGTTTAAAAAGGAGAAATAAAATGGCAATCAGAAGATTAAAATCCGGCGTTCATTCTATAGGGGCGATCGACTGGGACAGAAGGTTATTTGATGAACTCATTCCACTTCCTGACGGAACAAGCTATAACGCATATCTTATCCAAGGCAGTGAAAAAACAGCACTCATAGATACAGTTGACCCTACAAAAGAGCAAGAACTTGTAGATAACCTCAAGAAACTCAGAGTTGATAATATTGATTACGTCATCTCTAACCATGCTGAACAGGATCATTCTGGAACAATACCAAAAATTCTAGGCCTCTTCCCTAATGCCAGAGTTGTTACCAATCCGAAATGCAAAGGAATGCTTAAAGATTTGCTGTTAATTCCCGAAGATAAATTCATAGAAGTAAACGATGCAGATACTCTGTCTTTGGGAAACAAAACCCTCCAATTCATTATTGCACCTTGGGTCCATTGGCCAGAAACAATGCTGTCTTATCTTAAAGAAGACAAAATATTATTCCCGTGCGATCTTTTCGGGTCACACCTTGCCACAAGTGATATATATGTAACTGATGAGGCAAAAGTCTATGATGCAGCAAAAAGATATTATGCAGAAATCATGATGCCGTTCAGGAACCTCATAAAGAAACATGTGGAAAAACTCAAACAATTCAAGATTGAAATGATTGCACCAAGCCATGGGCCAATCTATAGCAGGCCTGAATTTATTCTCAATGCCTACAGGGATTGGATCTCTGATCAGGTTAAAAACGAAGTCATCATCCCATACGTTTCAATGCACGGGAGCACGGATAAAATGGTAAATTATTTAATAGACGCCCTTATGACAAGGGAGATAACCGTAAAATCCTTTAATTTAACAAGAACAGATATTGGAGAACTGGCAAAAGCACTTGTGGATGCCGCTACTATTATTATTGCTTCTCCGACCGTGTTGATTGGCCCTCATCCCGCTGCAGTGTATGCAACCTATCTTGCCAATGCCCTGAGGCCTAAAACCAGGTTTGTATCGGTTATTGGATCCTATGGATGGGGTGGAAAGATGCTGGAGCAAATTATTGGAATTGCTGGTAATCTTAAGGTTGAAATTCTCTCGACAGTTATTATAAAAGGCTACCCAAAAAAAGAAGATTTCAAAGCGTTAGAAAAACTAGCGGATGAAATTCTTGTAAAACATAAAGAATTAAGAATTATTTAAAAAGGAGGTTTTAAAATGACCAAAAAACTGCAAATTTATAAATGTGAGATTTGTGGAAATATTGTTGAGGTCTTACATGAAGGAGCAGGAGAACTTGTCTGCTGCGGGCAGCCAATGGTTCATCTTTTTGAGAAAATAGAAGATGAGGGAAATGAAAAACATGTTCCTGTTATTGAACGCACTGAAAAAGGAATTAAGGTTAAAGTAGGATCAGTTACTCATCCCATGGAAGAGAACCATTATATTGAATGGATAGAGGTAATTGTAGATGGGCGGGCTTACCGGAAATTCCTCAGCCCTGGTGATTCTCCGGAAGCAGAGTTTGCTATAAATTCTGAAGAAGTTGAGGCAAGAGAATATTGTAATGTCCATGGTTTATGGAAAAGTTAAATTTATAAAAAAAAGGAGATAAAATGGAAAGTTTAAAAGGAACACAAACGGAGAAGAATATTTTAACGGCTTTTGCAGGTGAATCTCAGGCAAGAAACCGTTATGCATATTTTGCCTCGAAGGCGAAGAAGGAAGGATATGTCCAGATTTCAAACGTTTTCCAGGAAACAGCTGATAATGAGAAGGAACATGCCAAGCGGCTTTTTAAATTCCTGGAAGGTGGGGAAGCAGAGATTTCTGCGTCCTTTCCTGCAGGAGTCATTGGAAGCACTACCGAAAATTTGAAAGCATCGGCTGCCGGAGAGAATCATGAGTATACGACCATGTACCCCGAATTTGCTAAAATTGCAGATGATGAGGGATTTCCCGAAATTGCTCAAGCAATGAGGTCAATAGCCGTAGCTGAAAAACAGCATGAAAAAAGATACCTTGGACTTTTAGAGAACATAGAAAAAGGCAGAGTTTTCAAGAGAGATAATCCGGTAAGATGGAAATGCAGCAACTGCGGATACATTCATGAAGGAGAAGAAGCCCCTGAAGAATGTCCAGCATGCGCACATCCACAAGCATATTTTGAGCTTTTGGGAGAGAACTGGTAAGGGTTTTTATTTCCCCTCCATCATTGCCTTAATATCATCTTTAACTTCACCAATAGGCTTAATTTTAAAGTTCTCAGCCAATACTTTTGCCACATTTGGAGAAAGGAATGCTGGAAGTGTTGGGCCTAAGCGGATACCTTTTATACCAAGGAAAAGAAGTGCAAGCAGAACTGTAACTGCTTTTTGTTCATACCAGGCAATGTCATAAGAAATTGGAAGGTCATTTATATCTTCCAATTCAAAAACTTCCTTAAGTTTAAGAGCAATTACAGCTAATGAGTATGAATCATTACACTGGCCGGCATCAAGTACTCTCGGAATTCCGTTGATATGTCCAAGATCAAGCTTATTATAACGATATTTCGCACAACCAGCGGTTAAGATGACCGTATCTTCAGGGAGTTCTTTCGCAACATTAGCATAATAATCTCTGCTTTTGTGACGGCCATCACATCCAGCCATTACAATGAAACGTTTAATTGCACCAGTTTTCACTGCTTCTACAATTTTATCTGCTAGGGCTAAAACCTGGTTATGAGCAAAACCCCCAACAATTTCTCCGTTTTCAATTTCCACAGGAGTATCGCATTTTCTGGCCAATTCTATTATTTCAGAGAAATCCTTTGCTTTTCTTTCTTCTCTATCCGGAATATGTTTTACTCCAGGATAGCCTACAATTCCTGTGGTAAAGATTCTCTCTTTGTAAGATTCTTTTACTGAAATTATGCAGTTGGTAGTCATTAAGATCG
>Ga0114920_10000315_pt1 | contig 20955 bp, 18 predicted proteins | sample ChitaG_FD_88683 | JGI IMG/M metagenome (GOLD analysis project Ga0114920, IMG submission 88683) | Deep subsurface microbial communities from South Pacific Ocean to uncover new lineages of life (NeLLi) - Chile_00310 metaG | ecosystem: Environmental > Aquatic > Marine > Oceanic > Sediment ...
ATTCCTCCCACTCCCATACCTACATTGGCATGAATGGGTACGTGCGAATTTTCAACACAGGCCTTTGTGAAAGTAGCTGCTCGGGCTACATTCCACGGACATGACTCATCTGTATTGGTGTTGATGGCCGGGCCAAAAATAGTAGCTCCTGCTTTCTCCATCAATTCAACCTGCTTATGAGGATATAAGCCCGCCAGTCGCACCCCATCATAAGTTAATTCCCCATGCATCCCCAGAATGAATTCCCCTGCCATTCCTACCTCAATACACATCTGAGGATATTTCTTCCTTAATGTCTCAACAGCACGCAAAGCTGCCAGAAATTCTGCATCCCCTGCTGCAGCAGTGGTATCAAAATTAATGCCATCTGCCCCCGATTCATACATCACGCTGCCTACATAAACCATATCCTTAACTGCGTGTTCTGCCATTTCTTCTTGCGCCGCCCTGGCTTCGGATATCTTGCCCTGAGGTATCAGCCCCATCGGGTTAGGACAGGGGCCATCTGGTTGGGTATATAGTCCTAAATTCGGCATAGCTCCATAGAACAAAGCCGGAATTGTTATCAGTAAAGCTTGCTCCAATGTTGGTTGCTCAATCCACATGATAGACTTTGCTGGCTTATAGCTATAATCCATGTGGCCCATCTCCATTGTGTCAGCACCCAGCATTCTTTCATAGATTTGCAATGATTGCAGCTTACTTACTGATACATTCGCCCGATTAAACTTAGTGGTGCCGCTATCATAACTAAGAATTACTTCTTTCCCCCTCTCCACACCAACGCTTTTGTCAGGACACTCATAGATCTCAAGTAAGCGTCGCAAGTCGTCTTCGGAAAGAGGAGGAATCTTTGCTCTCTCTGCAGCATTCCTGGTCCCTTCTTCCAGATCCCGTTTTAATTCGCTTTCACTTAGCTCAATTACAGAACCATCTCCCATCCTGGTATAAAATTTTTCCATTTATTGCCTCCTTTTTTGTTTACTTATTTATTTCCCCTTGTGAAAAAGACTATAGCCGTAACAGCCAATAGCCAACCCAATTCAGTGTACACTATTCCGTTACAGATTGGTTCTGTATATCTTCTTAAGCATCCCCATTACGGCATCGGGAAGTTCGGAGACTTTCCCAATCACCTCTCCTTTGCCTTGGCCATACAGGTCACCTTGATCAACTTCCACTGATATCGTGATAACATTCACTCTATCCAGGAAGCATTGTTTCAATGCTTGCTTTACTGTGGATGTGTCTTTGGGGCAACCATCAGTGAAATGGATTATGATTTTCCTGTGGGCAGTTCTCTTCTTCAGCAAAAGCAATGCCGCAGCAATTGCTTCCCCTGAAGGAGTGCCTCCACCACTCCAGATACTCTTCAGAGATAGTTTCATTGTAGATGAGGCAAGTCGTGATAGTTGAACATCAGACCCTGAATGAAGTCCCTTTCCGGTATAAGTAACTACTTCGTACCAGATTTCAGGGTATAACGGCTGTAATGCTTCTGCGAATATACAGGCTGTCTTATTCACATCACCCAAGTAGGGATTCATAGAGGCCGAAACATCCATAAGGAGTACTACTGCCAGGGAAGATTTATTCCTTATGTCCCGAAGCTTGAATACCGTCGTCTTGCCTACTCCCACCTTGGACAACCTTCTACCATCTAGCTTACCGTTTCTAAGCCCGTGCCTCCACCTTGCCACTAATATATCAAGCTGAGAGAAGATACGATGAACCTGCTGGATTTCTTTACATACCATACCTTTTATCTTATTGTGGGACAAAGGGTCATAAAAACCATCCTTGATTTTGGTAACGCTAGCCCTAACCCCCATTTGGCTAAGCTGTTGGGTAAGGTCTTCCACCCGGCTACTAGCATACTCTCTCATTTCCTCGGTTTCATCACGTCCGGTGTCAACCTGTGTAGAGTCATCCAGATAATCAGACAAGTCCTGAAGGCTTCCTGAGAAATTGCTCCCATAAATATTTCTGCGGAGTTGGGCAGCTAACTCGTCGTCATAAAGGCTTTCGCCATGAGCTTTCTTGTTTTCCATTTCCAGTTGTGCTCGCTCTATAATGTTGCTAACACTCTTCCTGGGGAACTGTTGCAACCATTTCCAAGTATCCACAGCCATATCCAATCTTCTCCTGGAGTCATCCACTTTGGCGTAGTCAACTGTTTTTTCTATCAGGGAAATCAACGCCACTGCTACTTCTGGGGAGGCTTTATCAGGTATATTTTCACCGTATAAAGACACTGCTGTCCAAACTTCAATGAGGTTGTCCCTAGCAAGTTCTTCAGCTAGCAGCCCTGCAGCTTGTTTGCCCCACTCAGGATACATAGCCTTCCTCGTAACCCTAATATATTCAGAAAGAGTGTTTGAAATTCCTCCCAATTTTGAATCTATATAAACATCCTCCAGGATATTGTGTATGCTGATTAGCTCCTTCTTTTCAGCCCTCGGCAGTTTATGCCAATCCTGATAGTTAGCGGTTGGTGCAGTCCATTTTTCATGTCCGGCTTGGTGAATTGCCATGCCAAGCACCACATCCACAACCTGTCCTGGGATAGGTGCTTTGAAGCCATTTAGAACACCAGCGTCTAGCCCAATGAGCTTTTTGGGATACGAAATGATGAATTGGCCTACCCACTGCACTCCGAATCTACCGCCCAGAAGCTCTACCGCTTTAGCCGCCCCCTCCAATATGGATGCCAGCTCATTTATCCTGTTCCGGGATTTGTCTATCCTCCAATAGTCAGAGAGATTTCTAGCCATTGTTTTCTTCTACAGGAATAATCTCCCTATCGTTTTCCACATAGGGATTTTCCTCCAGCCACTGAAGAGCTTCTAGAGACATTTTTACCGTAGCACTATCCTCAACTCCGTTGATAACAGCAGTCACCACTGCCTCTCTTAAGGAAGCGTTGTCCTTTATCTCTTCAGCCGTCACAAGCAGTTGTCTCGTAGATACCGCAGCTGGATTAGTTGCTTTCCTCAGAGTATTGGCAAAAAGAGTCAACTTGTCCGCCATCTCTTTGTTCAATCCGTGCTTTTGCAGGATTTTGGCTTCCTCTCTACGAGGTGGATAGGTGAGTTTTATAGTTCTGGTAAACCTATCTCTTAACGCGGTATCCAGAGGGTTAGTTCCGTAGTAGTCGTCTCCTTCATTGATAGTGGCAAAGAATATCGCCCCAGGCGCTACCATTATTTTGTATCCGAGATCATCGCTCCACATAGAACGACGCCAATCCAGCAATCCCAATATGGCGTTTAACACCTCTGGGTGTGCTCGGTTTATCTCATCCAGAAGGTTCACGGAGCAAGGAGTCTCAATAGCCTGGACAAACCTGGCTTTGCGATACCAAGTCTCCCCGTCGTTGAGCCTGTCCTTTCCGAACCATTGTTCGGCATCTATAAAGGCTCCGCAGTGAACTTCGTGGTATGGTCGCTGGAACAGGTGAGCGAATTCCCTGGCCAGAGTGGTTTTGCCACATCCCTTGGGTCCGCGGATAAGGACATTTACGTGCTCTCCTCTTTCCGACCTAGAAGCTATCCTCGATAACCTTTCCCTGTTTTGCGGGGATACCCAGAAATTAGCCTCTCCAGGTGGAACAGTGATAGCACTGTCTGTAGAAGAGGCAACAATTCGCCCGTCCTTGAAAGTCATTTTGCTCTTTCCTCCTTTAGATATTCAGACGCACGCCATCAAAATATACAAGGGCACGTCCTACTCGCCGAATATTTTGATACCCTTTACTAACCATAACAAGCCTTTCCAGGCCAAATCCTATTCCTACCCAAGGGTCAACCCATCCCCATTGAGTATCTAATGCGTTGGGGCCTATAACCCCCGAGCCAACTTCTAAACCAGCGACAACGTCAATTGTTTCTCCATATACTTCACTACACGCAGTAACCAAATGATAGTCTTTTATCTGCGCAGCATCCATTACTATAGCAGTAAGCTCCTCTAATCTTTGTTTCCCGCCCTCTTCAGGCGAGCCAAGCTCTACAAGGTTTAGCATGGTAAACTCATTTAGATGATGACCACCTTTTGAATCCTTGCGGAAACAAGGGCCTACTTCAAAGGCCCGTATTGGTTTCTCGTACAAACGGGTGAGCTCACCTAAAAGATAATAGAGATTCGGCGCTAACATCGGCCTTAAACATTTATCATCGCTCACCCAGAATACCTGTTTAAATAATGGCCGCTCTGGCGTAATCGACATCTTTGCCAGTAAGCCTTTTGCTAAGATAATTGGCGTGATTACCTGAAAAAAACCATTCTCAATAAGTACGTTGGTGAGCTTACTCTCCAGTTCACAAAGTTTAGGGCGATGGTGAATATTGCGTATCTCCAGTAAATGCTGCTTGGCCTGTTTTACAAGTAACTGCTCCATATTACGAAAAGCCTCATCTCGATCTTGAACGCTGCAAAACGATTTTTCTTGAAAATCTAAAGGAGCATCCAGCTCTCTCAGGCGTTGTTTTTGAACTTTGGAAAAACTAATATTCATCCATACCTACTGCTTCAACAAGAATTTTCACATAATCAGGCGCAGCAGCCAATTCAATATAATGAACTTTGGAAGCTATGCTCTGCGCCTCTGCACGCTTACTCCCAGAAACTAAAGCTAGCTTAGCCCCCATGCCCGCAGCATTTCCTACCTGTTCAAAGCGATTCAAGGGAAGGGAAGGCAACATCCCTGTAATTATGGCACTGGAAACATCAATGTAACTGCCAAAAGCCCCGGCGATGATCACCTTCTTGATTTCTTCTGAAGAATGATCCCGTACATTCAAAAGAGTCTGAATCCCAGACCTTAGTGCCCCTTTAGCTAATTGTATCGCTCGCACATCTTTTTGAGTAATGGTAATTGCTGGAAGTTCATTCCTTTCGCCCTCGCTAATGATGAACTCGCGCTGCATCTTATCATCACGTACTCGAGCGTGATTATTTAACATTCTACCGCTCTTATCTACGACGCCAGCTAAGCGGAGTTGCGCTATGGCATCCAATATGCCAGAGCCGCAAATTCCGATTGGTTTGGCATTGTCAATGGTGAGGTAATCAACAGCATCGCCTGATATCCTCAGCCGTTCTATGGCTCCAGCGGCAGCTCGCATGCCATTTTTAACCGCGGCTCCTTCAAATGCGGGCCCCGATGCACAGGACACGCTGGCTATCTCAGCATTATCTATTAAAGAAACTTCGCTGTTTGTGCCTATATCAATAGCCAGGGCTAAACTTTCCTTTTGCCAGATCTCCTTTGTAGCTAGTAGCATTGCAACATGATCAGCTCCGACAAAACCAGCAATGTTCGGTAATATATGCACATAAGCGCCAGCCGCTATATTCAACCCTAAATCCCGAGCCTTGATATCCAGTGCACCTTTCACCGCCGGCACGTAGGGAGCAGATGCCAATTGCCCTACTGGCAAATTCAACAGAAGGTGATGCATAGCAGTATTTCCCACTATTACAGCTTCTACAATTTCATCCGGGTGTGTATCGATTTCAGTGCAGAGCTCAAGCAATAGTCCGTTTAGTTCATCTACAACCAACTTCTGCATCAATTTCCCGCCACCCTTTTTCTCTAAAACAAAGGAAAGGCGAGAAACGATATCATCTCCATAAGCAAATTGAGGATTCATAGCTCCTCTGGCCGCCAAGGTCTTACCACTTCCCAAATCCATTAAATAAGCAGCTATTTTTGTGCTTCCCAAATCCACAGCCAATCCCAATTGGCGACTAGACTGGTGCCCGATAGCTACTACCTCATTACCTCTCACGAAAACTTTAGTTTTCCAATCCCATGCCCGCAACAAAGGAGAGGCATTTTTTAGAACCTCAATATCGATACTGCTGCAGTTTACTCTTTGATTTTTCAATTCCTCTAGCATGCGTTCAGCATCAGCCTGCAAATCTGACATAGAAGGAGCCGGTAAATATATATCATAAGAATGGACAGGCGAATCTGGAGCAACGGCAATCTCAAAGCCTTCTACCTGGAGACGTTGCATCGTGGTCATCGATCCAGGTGGCACAAGCAATTCTAGATCGTCTCTTGGGCATGTCTGGCAGGCCAAACGCCAACCTTCCTTTAACTCCTGAGGCAAAAAAACCTTTAGCTCGTTAGCTGTGGGTTCTGAAACGGCTCCTTTTAGAACTCGCACTTTGCAGCAATTGCCCCGTCCATGACCTCCGCATATGCTAACTATGTCCACACCTGACTGATGTGCGCAGTCTAGAAGCGATTGATCACCTCTACACTTTCCACTTTTGCCTGTCGGTTTAAAATCAATCTGGCAAAGTTTCATTCTCATTTCTCTAAATCACTTATCTTTGATAATTTAATGTAGAGGTCAGCAGGCAAAGCTAATCCCGCCGCCGCTTCTACCGCTTTGATAACTCCTATTGGAACGGGGCAAGCCGTATGAAGATGATTACAGTTGCCCTTACTTTGTGACCTTTCCCCATATTCAGCCGTGAACAACTTTCTTAAATTTCTATGGCACCTTATTATGTAAACTAACGGCCTGATTTTGGCTGACCATATGATAGCACTAAAGCAGCCAAATTTCAGGGAGCTCTTCTCTAATCGCCTTTTCAGGTTAAGCGAGCCAGTATGAGCCGCCGAGAATTATGTTCATTTGTTATGAACACCTGTGAGGAATCAAAAGACAGGGTGTAGATAGCTACTAAAAGATACAAAACAAAATGCTTTCGCTGGTAAGATCTGGTGTAAGCACTTTGGTGCTCATGCTTTGCCACCACCAATCTTGGTAATCATCATAACCGCCGCGGAATGAATTCTTTATAGCACGATGTGAGTTCCAGCTTTGCCCTGTAATGCTCTTTCAATAGATTCTGGACACGTTACTATTGCTTCTTTACCACCAGCCTCAAGAAATCTTACAATCGCTTGAATTTTAGGAAGCATGCTTCCTTTACCAAACTGCCCCTGTTTAATATATTCCTTTGCCTCAGCAACTGTAATCCTATCCAGCGCCTTCTGGTTTGCTTTCTCGAAGTTTATGTAAACCTTGTCAACCGCAGTGGAAATAACGAATAAATATGCGCCAATTTCAGAGGCAAGAAGGCCAGATGCATTATCTTTATCAATGACCGCAGCAACTCCCTCCAACTCCCCTTGCTCATTTCTGATAACTGGAATCCCACCACCTCCAACACCTATCACAACGAAATCTTTTTGAATTAGTTCTTTAATTGCATTCTTTTCTACAATATCCAGCGGCATGGGAGAAGCAACTATTCTTCTGTAGCCTCTGCCCGAGTCCTCAGCATAAGCCCTCCGTGGGTGTTCCCGCTTGAATGTATCAGCTTCTTCCTTAGTGTAAAAAGTACCGATTGGTTTGCTTGGGTTAGCAAATGAGGGATCCCTAGAGTCAACGATAACCTGAGTAACAACTGCCACCGCTTTCTTATCTATGCCACGCCTTCTGAATTCATTATCCAGCGCTTGCTGAATCTGATAACCAATGCCACCCTGCGTGTGTGCACCACACTTCGCAAGTGAAACGAAAGGCATCCCTAACGTATGATAAGCTACCTCTGCTCTTCTAAGGCTAAACCCTACTTGAGGGCCATTCCCATGTGTAATAACAACCCCATACCCTTGTTCCACCATGCCAGCAATGTGTATTGCTGTCTCGCATATTGTTTTGTATTCATCCGCTGGCGATTCATGCTCTTTATCCTTAATCAGGGAATTCCCCCCGATTGCTAACACAGCTATTTTATCCATATTTTCCCTTCTTATAAAACAATTATTTCAGTATTCATTCAAATCTCTGGTGCTAGAAACTAAATAAGCGCCTGCATTAACGATGGTGCTTATTCACGTGGCACACATAGAGGCACCGTACCACATAAGTTAGATACGGTGCCCTCATATTTTTTTACTGAAAAGGATATATCCTCGACAGCAACGAAACCTCCAAATTTTTTGGTAACATCCCCTAACTCTACGTCTTTTTCTTCCATGATTCCCCCCACAAAAATCATAATATAATTCCCTACTCAAGGAAATCTATTATGTTACAAAAGTTTCTGAATTATCCTATTTATTTCTTTATAGTATGTATCTGCAGTATCTATTTTCCACGGTCTCAGGAATTTTCCGACAAAAGCGATGAGTAAAGCTTCTTCTGTATACAGGCGATTCTCTGCTTCATCAAATACAATGGATTGATCACTGTCTATTACTTCATCAGTTACCTCCTCACCTCTCAACGCCGGAAGGCAGTGCATATATTTACAATGTGCAGGTGCCTTTTTCATTAGCTCGGAGTTTACCTGGTACTTGGGCATAAATGCCTTAAGCCTCTTCTCTACCTCTTTCGTGCCATACCAAGTCCACACATCGGTATAAATGAAATCGGCCTGTGCCACCGCCTCTTCAGGTTCCTCGGTAATGACTATCCTGGAGCCATTTAGCTTTGCATTTTTGTATACTTGTTTTAGAAATTCCTCTTCTACTTTATGCTCCTCAGGCGAGGCCAAGTAAAAGTTGATGCCCAGCTTTGATGAGATAAGCATCAAGTCGCGGCCAATGAGGCCAAATTCTTCGCTACTATCACCTACAAAAGCTAGATTGACTCCTTTAACCCGCCCTATCTTCTCCAACATGGTGAAGGCATCACAAAGAACTTGTGCAGGGTGATTCATATCATCTGCCATGGCATTAATTACAGGAACAGAGGAATATCTAGCCATATCCACAATATCCCTGTAATGGTGAGCTCTGATTACTATCCCATCACACATACGGCTTATGACTTTGCTTGTGTCTCCAATAGTTTCCCTTTTACCCAGATGTATATCTTCGGGCCTTATGTATAACCCATGCCCTCCTAATAAAGTCATGGCAACTTCAAACGATATCCTTGTCCGGGTAGAAGGAGCTTGAAAAATCATCGCTACCGAGCTTTTATAAAGTAGATCTGGAAGTGCTCTTTCCTTGCTGGCCTTCTTTACAACACCAGTTAACTCTATGAGAGTTTCTAATTCCTCAGCAGAAAAATCCTGGATGTGAAGGTAATCTTTCTTCATTCGCATACCTCCTCCTGGTTTCACTCTTTTATCTTACCACTGGTTGCTGCTGTGTTACACAATGAATCATGCCTCCATTCTCGACAAGTGCCACACAGTTAATTCCGATAATCTCCCTGCCGGGGAATTGCTCGCCTATGATCCTCTTAGCGCGGTCATCATTGACATTGCCAAAAACAGGCACCACCACAACCCCGTTAGCTATAAGAAAGTTGGGATACTCAGCAACCGTATAGGCTGAGCCTGGTGATTTTGTGATGCCCCCTCCGGATCCAACCTTTGATGTTGAATATACGCCGCCTTTTGGCAGAGGAAGAGGAACCAGTGTCAGTGGTTTACCTGATTCGGTGGTTGCATTCTGCAATTCCTCATAGTGTTTTTTCAACATGGAATAACGGGGCTCTGCCTCATCCTCTGCCCATGCGTAGAGCACAGTAGATTCATTAACAAATCGAGCACTCCCGTCAATATGAGTATCGGTGTCACTTACCCAACCCATACCAGGATCATCGGTCTGTGCCCCTGTTAGCCAGACAAAATGTTTAATGCCTAAATACTGTTTTATTATTTCCTCTATATTCTCCTGGCTTTTTCCAGGATTACGATTTGGATTTATGATAGAGGTACGAGTAGCCATGAATGTACCCTTCCCATTGACCTCTACAGCACCACCCTCCAAAACCATCGGGGGAGAGAAGATCGGTAGAAATGATTTTTTAGCTATCCTGGGTGGCACATGGTTATCTATTTCGTGTTCATATCTGCTTCCCCAACCATTGAACCTCCAGTTAGTTATGGCAAGCTTCCCTTCTTTATTGACCACAAAGATAGGACCATTATCACGAGCCCATACATCATTGGTGGGGATAATGTGGAAATCAACGTTTTCCAGACCAATGCCAAAGAACTTCAGTTGCTGTTCAACGTGCTCCCTGCGCCGTTCATCCTGAACTATGATGTGAACATTTTCATGCTCATGCAAAGCATCTACCATTTCTAGCCAGGTTTTTTCCAGTTTAAGTTGATATCCTGGCCACTGATCATCATGAGGCCACTGCAACCATGTGCCCTCATGCTCCTCCCACTCAGCAGGCATATGAAAATCTTCAGTATCTAACTTCTCTTCTTTCATTTTGTGTGCCTCCTTACTTAAGAAGCCTAGGGCTCTATCTCTGGATTTAAGGCTCTTCCATTTAGTTAGCCCCTCCAACATCGACCAGAAGCTAATATCACAACATGTCTCTTAACCCATCTTTGATTTGCCGTACTCATGAGATGCTGGCTGCTGCTGTGTTACGCAGTGAATTGCGCCTCCTCCTTCATTAAGTGCAACACAATTGATGCCGATAATCTCCCTGTCGGGGAATTGCTCGCTTATGATTTTCTTGGCGCGGTCATCATTGACATTGCCAAAAACAGGTACCACCACAATTCCATTAGCTATAAGAAAATTACTATAAGCGGCATCGGTGTAACCCGATCTCATACCTCCGCCGGCTCCTGTTTTTGATGTTGCATATACACCACCCTTCGGTAAAGGGAGGGGAACCAGTGTCAATGGTTTACCTGATTCGGTGGTTGCACCCTGCAATTCCTCACGATGCAGCTTCAACACAGAATAGCGAGGCTCCGTGTCTTCCTCTGCCCAGTTATAGATTACCGTAGATTCATTAACAAATCGAGCCGCTATATCAACATGCCAGTCAGTATCATCCCCCCACTTTTCAGCATCAGTTGCACCCTTCAACCAGATAAAACGTTTAATACCCAAGTATTTCTTGATTATTTCCTCCAGCTCCTTTTGAGTCCTTCCGGGGTTCCGATTGGGATTTATGATAGAGGTGCGAGTAGCCATAAATGTATCCTTCCCATTGACCTCTACAGCACCACCCTCCATTACCATCGGAGGACAGAAGATTGGCACGGATGATTTTTTGGCTATCCTGGACGGCACGTGATTGTCTATTTCATGCTCGTACCTCTCTCCCCAACCATTGAACCTCCAGTCAGTTATGGCAACCTTTCCCTCTTTATCAACCACAAAAATAGGGCCATTATCACGAGTCCATACATCATTAGTGGGAATAATATGAAAGTCAACGTTTTCCAGGCCGACATCAAAGAACTTTAGTTGCTGCTCTACATGTTCTCTCCGCCATTCATCCTGAACTATAATGTGAACGTTTTCATGTTCCTGCAGTGCATTCACCATTTCTAACCAGGTTTTCTCCAGCTTAAGTTGCTGTCCCGGCCGCTGATCATCATGAGGCCACTGCAACCATGTGCCCTCATGCTCTTCCCACTCAGCAGGCATATGAAAATCTTCAGGATTTAACTCCTCTTCTTTCATTTTCGTACCTCCTGTTATTTCGACTCCATTTTATCCAGAGTTTGTTCAAACGCTGGGCTGAGCTTCCCACCAGATTTCTCTCTTAATCGCCGAGCGAGGTTCCTATCTATCCATGACACGTCCCTCACACGATCCTTGCCCGATTTGACGATGGCCACTTGAGAAATCAAGCGGGTCAGGTTCTTACTGCCACAGACAGGGCAGCGCGGTGAGGAAGTGTCCGAGAAGCTTCTCCAGATAGTCACTTGCTGCTGGCATTCCTGGCAATGGTACTCATAAAGAGGCATATTCCCTCCTTCCGTGAGCAATTCTCCGTCTCACTTTGTTATTTGAATTCAGATAAGGGCTGAAGATGGTCTGGGGCGAGAGCAAGCCTAAAAAGACTGAGGGCCACAGTAATCCCTCCTGACTCCTTAAGCAGCAATATATTGGATAAACATTACTCATAGGGCTAATCGGCTGATTCCAGAGTTTTCATGTAAACTGTCCATTCCTCGTCTGATATCAATCCCTCTTTCTTATAGTATTCCCTGGCCTGTTTCAATACATCTTCAACGATTTGTTCCTCCCTGGCAGTCAAAGGTTTTGGCTTGTGTGTGGCCAGTATCTCCTCCACTCTCTCTTTAGCCAGGGCAAGGGCATCTTTCTTACCTTCCTTCATCCACAGCGGATATGGTTCCGCGTCAGCAACTCTTGGTATAAACTGCTCCTTCCTCCACCACTTCCTGGTATGTTCCTTATTCAGGTAGTATCCCGGGATTGGTCCAATTTCATTTATTAAATCTATGGCTAGGGTCTCATCATTGACCTCCACCCCCTCCAGCAAATGTCCTATCCAACCGGCTATATCATCGTCCAACACCTGTTGAACAGGGCTCCATGTTAGCTCAGCATGTACACCGCCATGAAAAACATGTAGGTTCCCGCCTGAAATAACCGAAATAAGAGCGCCCAACGCCTTTTCATAGGCACACTGAAAATCTATCTTCTTCGAGTCGCTTGTAAACCCAGCAGTAGTAACTGTGGGAATCCTGTATCTTCGGAAAAGTTGATTAGTCATTGCCCCTGCAATAGACTCTCCCACTGCGCCAAAACGAGAATTCCCCGTTCGCATATTCGTCACTCCTAAACCATGCTGAACCGAGAGCCCTATCCCTGGCCTTATAAGCTGTGCCAACGTTATAAAAGCCATCAACTCGGCATCCTGTAAGGTTACCGCTGCTGCAAAAGTGGCTGGCCCATCTGCCCCCATGCCAGCGCCGCTTGTCGGCTGAATATTGATACCAGCTTCCACATATCTGAAAGCAGCTTCAACTGGATCCTTGAAGAGTGTTAAGGGCGCTGCGCTATCCAATTCCACATCCAAACCTATCCCGAGTTCATTTGCCATCTTTATGGCAAATTTCTCACAACCCAACTCATAACCAAAATGCTCTACCTTAGTTGAATTTCTTATCCCACTGGCAAGGTTCTCCAGCATTACCATAGGTGCTGGGATGCCTACTCTGTCCATATAAAAGAAAATGCCATCAGCCATATGCAGGTTATCCAAAGCATCTGCAATTATCATGGCATCTCTGTGTTCCTTCACCGTTGCTGCTCTGGGCTCCCAGGTATCCAAATCCAGATATTTCATGCCCATGCCCTGCATAAAATACACGGTATTTCCGCCTATCATCAGGTCACATTTGGGATCCCTTGCTTTCACTCTATAGCTACTGGGGCACTTTCGAAGAGATTCTTCCACCAGCCATGGCGGTATCCTCACCCTCTTCCCTTCAAAGTCAACCTTGCAATCATTGTCAGCAAAGAGTTTCAAAGCTCTATCATGCTCTACCCTAACCCCTGTGGTTTCAAGGATATTCAGCGCCCCTCTGTGGATAGTCTCCAACTCTTCCTCGCTGAGTATTTCCAGAGGTTTGAATTTACGCGTAAATCCTTTTAGCATTTTCCTCTCTCCTTTACTTTCCAATCAGATTCCTGGCTAATTTTACCGCTCCAGGCGCTGTGGGGTCATACCCATCTGCCCCAATCCTATCAGAAAATTCCTGGCTTATGGCACCCCCACCGACCATTATCTTCACCTCGTCTCTAATACCTTCCTTCTTCAGGGTCTCGATAACCTTCTTCTGCTCCGAAGCGAATACGGTCAGGAGAGCTGACATAGCCAAAATGTCCGGCCTATGCTTTTTCACCGCCTCCACAAACTGTTCTGCCCTAACGTTTATACCCAAGTCAATGACATCAAAACCATCCGCTGTGAGCAAGACACATACCATAGTCTTCCCTATGCTATGGATATCCCCAAAAACAGTGCCTGCCACAACAGTACCTGGCAATACTCTCTTCGCACCTGTTCTCCTAAGCTCCTCCTCTATAATGGGCACAGCACTTTGCATGGCATCCGCCGCGCCAACCAGATCAGGAAGCCATAATTCCCCCCTACCAAAACCATCGCCAACCTGCCTGATGGCTTGTGTTAACGCATCCAGAGCTTTGGTAGGGTCTGCCTTTTCCTCCACTGCTCTTCTGGCCCAGCTTGATGCTGCTTCAACATCGTATTCTATTACCGCCTTCTGCAGGTTTTCAAAAATCTCGGCTTGCATCTGTAGACCTCCTTGGTTTAGATAACCACAGCCACTTCTTCCGCCTTTGGGCCAGCTCTTGTCTTATACTATCCACACACTCTCTTATGTTCACAAATTTAGCCCACCAATAAAAGTCTTCCCATATGATGTATATAACCCCACTGTGCCTATTGCGGATTCACGGCCCCCATGGAGAACTAACAGGCTGCGTCTTTGTTATACAATGAATCCCTCCCCCATTTTCCCAAACTCCACGACAATCAATTCCGACGACATCCCTATAAGGAAAGTGCTCACCTACGATCTTTAAAGCACGATCATCATTAGTGTCACCATATACTGGAACCAATACAACACCATTCGCTACATGCCAGTCAAGATAACCGCCTATCATTTCTTGCGATCTGGCCAATTTCGCCCGAATTCCCGCAGTTTCAATTTTGGATGCTCGGGAAAAGGGATGCTTCGGTCCTGGCATAGGAATCAAAGTCAATGGTTTGCCTGATTCAGTGGTCGCTTCTTTCAATTCTTCGATGTGTATCCTCGTTACACGGCGAAACCAGGCAGATGTTCTGTCCTCTGGCCAGCTATAAAGCACGGTAGACGCATTAACAAACCGAGCCTCCAGGTCGACATGGCAATCCGTATCCTCGGGGCCCAACTCCGGGTCATCGCCACTCATGCCCGTAAGCCAGATAAAATGCTTGACACCCAAATATTTCTTTATTATTTTCTCTATATCCTCCTGAGTCTTTCCAGGGTTGCGATTAGGATTGATAATAGAGCTCCGAGTAGCCATAAGAGTACCTTTCCCATTAAGTTCAAACCCACCTTCTAACGTCAGTGGAGGCGAGAAGGCTGGCATACCTAGCTCTTTCGCTACCCTGAGCGGTACCAGGTTATCCATTTCGTGTTCGTATCTATCCCCCCAGCCATTGAACCTCCAATTAACCAGAGCAAGCCTTCTTTCTTTATTAACAACGAATGCAGGGGCATCATCACACACCCACACATCATTGGTAGGAATAATGTGAAAGTCTATATTCTCTAAACCAATGGCAAAGAACTCCAATTGCTGCTCTACATGCTCCCTCCGCCGTTCGTCCTGAATTATGATGTGAACATTTTCATGTTCATGTAGAGCTTCCACCAACAACAACCACGTTTTCTCCTGCTCAAGTTGATACCCAGGCCATTGATCATCATGAGGCCACTGCAACCACGTCCCCTCATGTGCCTCCCACTCAGCAATCATATGGAAATCTTCAGGGTTTAGTTTCTCTTCTTTCATTTTGCATACCCCATCAGTAATTTCATTTTTTACATCTATCGCAGCAAGTCCCTCGGCTAAAATTTCTCTCACTCCGTTATTTTGCCACGCGGTTGTTGCTGCGTTACACAGTGTATCATGCCTCCATTTTCATAAATTGTTCTCGCGTCAATGCCGATGATTTCCCTATCAGGGAATTGCTCACCTATTATTTTTAGAGCACTGTCATCATTAGCATCACCGTAGATAGGGACCAGCACAACGCCATTTGCCACAAGATAGTTGCAATAAATACCTTCGCCAAGTTCGATAGCTTCGGTTGATTTTGTAAGGCTTCCTCCTGCTCCAATATGTGAGGTGGAGTACACAGGACATTTTGTATTAGGTAGAGGAACTAAAGTCAAGGGTTTGCCTGATTCGGTAGTCGCGCTTCTCAGTTCATCGTAGTGCACCTTTAATATACGGCGAAACACAGAGCTTGTCTCATCATCTGACCAGCTATAAAGCACAGTAGATTCGTTAACAAACCTGGCGCTCCCATCTATATGGCAATCGGTATCCTCACCGCCTAATTCAGGGTCATCTCCGCTCATACCTGTCAACCAGATAAAGTGCTTAATGCCTAAATACTGTTTTATTATTTCCTCTATGTCCTCCTGGCTTTTCCCAGGGTTCCGATTGGGATTTATGATAGAAGTACGAGTACCCATAAATGTACCCTTCCCATTCACCTCTACGGCACCACCTTCTAACACCATCGGAGGTGAAAAGACTGGTATGGATAACTCCTTACCTACCCTGGGTGGCACCTGGTTATCCATTTCATGTTCGTACCTGCCTCCCCAACCATTGAATCTCCAGTTAGTTATGGCAAGCTTCCCTTCTTTGTTAACCACAAAGATAGGACCATTATCTCGAGCCCACATATCATTGGTGGGAATAATATGAAAATCTATATTTTCCAGGCCAATGTCAAAGAACTTAAGTTGCTGCTCAACGTGTTCCACGCGCCGTTGATCTTGGGCTATGATATGAACATTTTCATGTTCATGCAGAGCATTTACCATTTCCAGCCAGCTTTTCTCCTGTTTGAGTTGGTATCCTGGCCACTGATCATCATGAGGCCACTGCAACCATGTGCCTTCATGCTCTTCCCACTCAGCAGGCATATGAAAAACCACCGGGTTCAAATTTTCTTCATTCATTTTGCGTACCTCCCTTTATGAAAATTTCTCTAAAACCCTGCTTGTCTCTTTAGCATATTTGCTCTCCCTCTTTCCTCTTTTGAACAATTCCAACCCACAAAATTCGGCTCATAAATGTACCTCCTGTTCTGGCTTCACACATGTAGCCATATTTGTCTTGACTGGCGATTCTTTCGCCTTTCTCTCACTTAACAGCTCTATTTTCACGAACATCCACACCACCTCATGATAGCCAGAGCTAGAACTTTCGTTAGATTTATCAATTCGTCAATATCCACAAACTCATCAGCCATATGGCAAGTTTCATCAGCCGGGCCAATAGAAATAGTGGGAATCTTGGAGTAATTTATCAGATGAATTGCATCAGTTAGGCTGCCCATCCCTACTAGCTTCGGAGCAATCCCCACCTCGTTTGCCGCCTCCAGTGCAGTTTTTACTATCGGCTCATTTTCATCTATCTCTGCGCCATACACCCAGTCAGTTTCCAGCTTCGGTGGATGTTCTTTCATCCAGGGATCAGTAGCTGCAACGCTCATTATTTTTTGTTCTATTTCTTCCCACAGGTTCACCGTGCTGGGAATAAACATCGAATCAAACGTTATTTCAACTTTTTCAGGATACGTGACGGACCACTCCCCACCCTTTATTAAGGTAGGCGTAATAGTATCGGGATCCAGGAATTTGTGCCGCTTATCTGGGCTGGTTCTCCACTCTTCGGCCAATTCTTCCAAAGCTTGTAGTATTTTCACCGCCTTTGAAATTGCATTCACCGCCCCACCTTCCTTCCAATGTGGTTGTGTCATTTCAGCATGACCAGCTCTACCAAACACGGTTATTGTGCCACTCACACAACCCCTCATAGCCACAAGTACATTCATATTAGTCGGTTCTGGTATTATTGCCGCATCGGCTTTATATCCTTTTTCACAGCAGGCCAGAGTACCCATCTCAGTTATTTCTTCCTCCGGAACTGTTTCTATTATTAAATCTCCGTTTAACTTAATTCCTGCCTGGTGAATAAATTTGACTGCCTCAAGCATGGCAGCAACGCCACTCTTCATATCACATGCCCCTCTACCAAAAACCTTATTACCTGCTATCTCCCCTTTGAAAGGGTCATGCTTCCAGTTCCCTATCACTCCTGGAGGCACAACATCAATATGCCCATTCAGAAGTAACGACCTCCCTTTCCCACCATTTCTAAGTTTCCCCACGACAACCGGCATATTGCTCAAATCTCTATCTGGAGAAACTCCAGAACCAGGGAAGCTTTCAAGTTTTGACGCATCAACCTCCCACGTATCAATATCGAAATTCATTCCCTCCAGAGTTTTGCAAACGAATTCTTGAAGTTCCCTATATCCGTCACCCTCGGCCTTACCGTTCTGCGGTGGGCTGACCGTCTTAAAACCTATAAGTCTCCTCAAGTATTCGATAATCTCTCCTTTATTTTCATCTATCAAGCGGAGAACCTTCCTCTCTTTCTCAGATAGCATTTAAACCCTCCTTTTTTGTTCTAATGATAGCACCTTTTTCCTGGCTCCTTATCCTTATCGCGAATACATCTTCTCTCAATCTTATTCTCTTTACACCCATCGGAGATAATCTTTCAGGCACAATCTTTCTTGCCTCTCTGTCTTACTGCTTAGCTATGATGTCAAAGGCCCCGCAATTTCTTGCGGGGCCTTCAGGTTACGAATGAAGAAGGATTCTAATGATAGCTATCAGCTTTCTTAGCGTACCTCCTTGTAGGCCTCCACTTCGGCGAAGAGAGCCTCAACTTTTTCGTCCTTCGGCGAAGCCAGAGAGACGGCAAAATACACTATAACGGCAAAGAAGGCACCAGTAATTCCAGCTCCCCAGCCACCAAACCATCCTTGAGTCGCGGGCCAGATTTGCAGTATGGCACAAACAATCCAGCCAACAGCCAGGCTTGCCCAGCATGCCTTGGCCGTTCCTCTCTTCCATAAAGTGCCAATGATGATTGTGGGGAACATGGCAGCCAGAAACTCATAAGTCACAATGGCAAAGGTAATTAGCGCTGGTAAGTCTCCGATAGACAAGAAGTAAACGATAACCATCCATATACCAATAATCCAGCGGCTGAGCTTCACCGTCTGCACTTCACTGAGCCCGCCTCTCTTGAATTCAGCAACGGCATTGCGTGCCAGAACGACTCCACCAGTGGCCAATTGTGAATCAATGGATGACATCTCAGCAGCGATGATGATTATGGCCGCAAAAGCAAGCATAATCGGGCCACCTACCTCGCTGAATATGGTCAGGAAGCCGCCCTCGGCCGCAGCCAAATCAGCATTAACAGACGCAATTATGGAACCTCCAATACCTAATATCCCTACCAGGAAGTAGATTCCACCCCCGAGAATGGGAGCGCCACGAGCAATAATTTTAAGGTCTCGTACACTCCTGGCGAGGAAAATCCGGTTGAAAATCTCAAGCCAGCAATAAGCTCCTAAAGCGCTGGCAACAATTATCGAAGTCCAGAACTTCGTGTCTTCTATGACCAGCATCTCCGGGCTTTGCGCCAGGACCTGCTGGAACATCGGTCCTATTCCACCAAACTTGAGGTAAATAGCGGCGATTATGCCACCGATAACGACAACGACGCATATTATTCCCTGGAAGAAGTCTGTTACAACTACACTTCGCATGCCGCCATAGATGCAGTAGATAGCGATCACAGTGGCAAAGATAGCCATCCCAGCCGCCTCGGGAAGAGCTCCATAAGTGAGAGCCGTGGTAGTATACCCAAAGGTCTTCAATGCCATAATCTGCCACGGGGCACCTATGGCGAATCCAGCGATGGCAACCAATATGGCGAGCCTGCGGTCACCGTAGCGGCGACCGATATAGTCAGGCAAGTTATACAGGTTGTGAACTTTGCCCCAAACCCATATACGCGGGCCGATGTAATAGAATATGACCAGTCCTATTACAGTGTATATGGCCATATATATGCCGATTGCTCCACTCATCACGGCATATCCCATGGTTGCCGTATATGTTGAGCCTATTACCCAGGTAGCCAGAACTGTGAACATAAGCAGCCACCATGGAGCACTCCGACCTGCAACAGCAAACTCGCTCAAACCCTTCTCCTTGCCCTTTCCCCACTTAGCCACAACAAGACCCAGGATGACAAAATAGATAACAACTATAATTACTGCCCATGGTGATGTCATAGCAGGTCACCTCTCTTATCTTCGATTTCGAACATAGCGAAGAGTCCAGCACAGATCAACAGAACAAAAAGAAGCATACAGAATATGATGAACGGGAAGGGGCCCACAAAAGGTTCCGCTGTATTTAGCCTGTTGATAATAGGCGGAACCAGCATCGGTATTGTAACCACCACAAAGTAAATAAGAAATCCTAACCTTGTTTTCGATTTTCTTGAAAGCTTATTTCCCAACCGAATATACCTCCTTTCCTTATTTTAGGAAGACTGAAACTAAGTTAGATTTAAACGATTTATCCACCTCCTTTTATGAAATTTTTTGTAGAATCCTGGCTATTTCTTCAGCATATTTGCTCTCCCTCCTTTCTCTTTCAACTGGAGATAAAGCCATTTCCTTACCTATAAAAGCGACAAGCAGTGCCTCTTCTGTATATAAGCGATTCTCCGCCTCGTCAAACACAATGGATTGATTGCTATCTATCACCTCATCAGTTACCTCCTCCCCTCTCTGCGCCGGGAGGCAGTGCATGAATTTACAATGTGCCGGCGCCGCCTTCATGAGCTCAGAATTTACCTGGTATCTGGGCATAAATACTTTAAGCCTTCTTTCTGCTTCTTCCTCCATGCCATACCATGTCCATTCATCTGTATCAACGAAATCAGCCTGTGCAACCGCCTCTTTGGGCTCCTCGGTAACGGCTATTTTACAACCACTTTGTTCTGCATTTTTATATACCTGCTTCAGAAACTCCTCCTCCACCTCATATCCCCTGGGCGAGGCTAGATAAAAATTGATGCCCAGCTTCGATGAGATGAGCATCAAGTCGCGACACACATTAGCAGCACCTCCCTTACTGCTATCGCCTATAAAAGCTAGATTAATCCCTTTAATTTTCCCCATTTTCTCAAACATGGTGAAAACATCACAAAGAACCTGCGCTGGATGATTCTCATCATCCGCCATAGCATTAATTACAGGAACAGAGGAATATCTAGCCATATCCACAATATCTTTGTAACGTGGAGCTCTGATTACTATCCCATCACACATGCTGCTTATCACCTTGCTTGTGTCTGCGATAGTTTCTCTCTTACCCAGATGTATATCTCCTGGTTTTATATACAGTCCATGTCCTCCTAACAAGGTCATGGCAACTTCAAACGATATCCGTGTTCTGGTAGAAGCCTCCATAAAAATCATCGCTACTGACCGTTTATGCAGTAAATCTGGAAGCGCTCTTTCCTTGCTGGCCTTCTTTACAACACCA
>Ga0114920_10000317_pt1 | contig 20945 bp, 12 predicted proteins | sample ChitaG_FD_88683 | JGI IMG/M metagenome (GOLD analysis project Ga0114920, IMG submission 88683) | Deep subsurface microbial communities from South Pacific Ocean to uncover new lineages of life (NeLLi) - Chile_00310 metaG | ecosystem: Environmental > Aquatic > Marine > Oceanic > Sediment ...
GCCTTAGCGATTACTTTTTCAGCCGCCTCGTGAGGAATTTCCTCATAACGTGCAAACTCCATCGAGTAAACCCCCTGCCCCTGAGTCATGGAGCGGAGGTCAACCGAGTACTGATAGAGTTCCGCCTGGGGTATAGATGCCCTGATTCGCTGTTGGCGACCTTCAGGATCCATACCGGCAATCTTGGCCCTGCGAGAGGAAAGGTCACCCATCACATCCCCGGTGTATTCATCCGGAACCAGTACTTCGACATTGTAGATTGGTTCAAGCAGGACAGGTTTGCACTCCATGAATCCTTCCTTGAATGCCATCAACCCGGCAATCTTGAACGCCATGTCAGACGAATCCACATCGTGATAAGACCCGTAATACAGGGCAACCTTGACATCGACTACCGGTGCGCCAGCCAGCCCACCATGCTGCATCGATTCAACTACCCCCTTCTGGACCGCGGGGATATACTTGGTTGGAATAACACCTCCGGAGATCTCCTTGATGAACTCAAAACCCGCTCCACGTTTGTTCGGTTCAATCCGGATATAAACATCACCGTACTGTCCACGACCACCCGTTTGTTTTTTGTGTTTATACTGCTTCTCGGTTTTACCACGAATCGTCTCACGGTATGGGATTTTAGGGCGGCGCAGTTCCGCCTCAACACCAAACCGCGTCTTTAGCTTCTCCATGAGGATGTCAATGTGGGTGGAACCCTGGGCATACAGCACCTGCTGCTTCAACGCAGGGACAGCAACGATCTTGAACGTGAGGTCTTCCTCTCTGAGTTTGTTCAGACCAGCGGAAACCTTGTCCTCGTCCCCTTTCGATTTTGACCTGATGGCCACGTCCATAACAGGATTGGGATAGGTGGTTTCTGGAAGAGAGACACTGAATCCCTTGGCAGACAGTGTATTCCCGGTGTGGGTGTTCTTCAATTTGACGACAACACCAATATCACCGGCAGGCACACCAGAAAGCTCAATTCGATTCCTGCCCTGAAATGAATATATCTGTGCAATTCGCTCGGTAACTCCGGTCTGCTGATTGGCAAGCTCTGTCCCGGGTTTGATCGAACCTGAGATTGTCCGAAAGAACGACATTTCGCCAAGGTGTCCCTCGGAGACCGTCTTGAAAACGAAGGCCAGTTGATTACCGCCTGTATCATATGCTACCTCAACCGGCTCCTCGGTTCCCGTCTTGAATGCCTTGACGGGCGCCATCTTATCGGCTGACGGGATGTATTCCCAGATGAAGTCAAGTAATACCCTGACACCGATATTCCGGTGCGCGGAACCACATAGAACCGGGAAAACCGAGCCTTTTGCAATGCCCGATCGCAGACCTTTTAACACATCGTCATCCCCGAGCGTGCCTTCGTCAAAAAACTTCTCCATCAGGGCGTCGTTGGCCTCAGCAGCAACTTCAACAAGACTCTCCCGCTCTGCCTGGGCCTGATCCAACAGGTCCCCCGGGATCTCTATCCCGGACCTCTTGCCTGCAGAATCCCATGAGTACGCCTTCATGTGCAGAAGGTCTACAAGGCCCGTGAAGTTTTCACCCTCACCAATAGGCAACTGAACCGCAACCGCCTGCTTGCCGAACGCATTCTTGATCGAGTCGAGGTTCCCCTGCCACTTGACATTTTCTTTTTCCATTTTGTTGATGAAAAAGAACCGGGCGAGTCCGTCCTCGGGCATGGCACGCCACTGAAGCTGGGTACCGATCTCGACACCGGCGGTGGCGTCGATAACGATTCCCACCGCATCAGTCACACGGACAACACCAAGCAGTTCGCCAATAAAATCAGAGTGGCCGGGGCAATCCAGGAGGTTTATCTTGTTATCTTTCCACTCGCAGGCAAGCAGTTTCGAGGAAATGGAGGTCTTCCTTGCAATCTCCGCTTCGGTGTAATCAAGCAGGGATGAACCGTCGTCGGTACGTCCGATCCGGTTGTTAATACCTGTTGTGAAAGCAATGGTGTCAGCAAGGTTCGTTTTTCCGCATCCGCGCTGCCCCGCCAGACAGATATTTCGTATCTTCTCAGTGGCAAATTCTTTCACCGGGCAACCTCCATAGTCTTGATATTGCCAGCCGCAAAAAGCGGAGAAACCTATTCTCCGCCACAATTAAAAATTATATTAAAACCCCTGCTGATTGTCAATCGGTTTCACACATACCTACGATAGCGCACCGCCCTTGCAAGAAAGCCCCTTTAACGACGGGATACCTAAGGCAGCCTCATGTACCTGCCGAATCAGTCACGTCGTCTTCCGCCTGTACTCAAGCTCCTCCAGATACTTCTCAGCCGCCACAGCTGCGGTAGTACCGTCCCCGACGGCGTTAGTCACCTGACGCACCAGTTGCGAGCGCACATCGCCACAGGCAAAGATGCCCTTGATGGAGGTTTCCATCCTTGAATCAGTGATGATGTGCCCTTCCTGGTCCTTCTTCAACTCTTCGCGCGTAATATCCGAGTTTGGTCGGAACCCGAGATACGGGAAAACGGCGCCTGCCTTCAGCGTGGATTTCTTATCAGTCTTCACATTCTTCAAGGTCAGATCAGTAACCCTGTTCCCGTCTCCGTTAATTGATTCGACGACCGTGTCCCAGATAAACTCAATTTTGGGATTATCGAAAGCGCGCTGCTGGATGATTTTCTGCGCTCGAAGTTGATCCCGACGATGAATAATGTACACCTTTGAGGCAAACTTGGTGAGGAATGTCCCCTCCTCTACAGCGGCATCACCGCCGCCGACAACCGCAATCACCTGATCTTTGAAGAACGAACCGTCACAGATAGCACAGTAAGAAACGCCCTTGCCACTGTATTCCTGTTCGCCGGGGACGTTCATCTTCACCGGCGAACCCCCGGTGGAAAGAATAATAGCACCGGCCCGATAGACGTTTCCCGATTCGCACCTGGCCACCCTGTCTTCACCATCGACATAGACTTCGGCGACCTCTTCCATCCGAATCTCAAGACCGAACTTTTTCGCATGTTCAGCGAACTTCATGGCCAGTTCCGCGCCCTGGATATGCTCAAAACCGGGATAGTCTTCAACCTCTCCGGTTATCGCTATCTGTCCCCCGGGGAGGTACTTTTCGAGACAAACTACCTTTCGACGCGCCCTTGCGCAGTAAAGACCTGCACACAGCCCGCCCGGACCGCCACCGACGATCACAATGTCATACCTTTTCTCTTCCACCATGTTCAGACTCCTCATTCTCCTCCGGGACCCAACGCACGGATGCCATCAGAGCGCTGCTTTGCGTTAAGAACTGCAATAAATAACTTCCCCACAGGCATACAAGCCATTAAGCTGGAAGTTCTTACCAGGCCAGTTGCTTAACTCATAAAAGCACCCCGCTCCAGTATAGGTTCAGACCATATCGTTTTACCAGTCGATCCCTTTCTGGGCCGGAATTCCATCTTGAAACGGATGCTTGATTTCTTTCATTTCCGTCACGAGATCGGCTTTTTTCAGAAGCCAGTCTGTCGCGCCACGTCCGGTGATGACCAGATGCTGTCTCTCTCCTTTCGCAGCCAGGATTTCTTCAATCTCCTCCCTTGAGACCAGCCCAAGGCTATGAGCAACATTCAGTTCATCCAGGATCACCAGTTGATGTTTCCCGGAATAAAGCTTGTCCAGCGCCAGAACCACCCCCTTCCCGGCTGCCTGCAGGTGCTGTTCAAAATCCCTGGAGTCATCAAGAATACCAACAAACCCTTCACCGACAATATGCAACTCGACACCGGGAGCCAGACGCTTCAATCCCTGGATTTCCCCGCATCGCCATCCACCCTTGACAAACTGGATAAGACAGACAGACCAGCCGTGGCCAACCGCCCGGATACACATGCCCAGCGCAGCTGTCGTTTTCCCTTTGCCTTCACCAGTAAAAACCAGCAGCAGAACTTCGGTCTCCTCTCTACTTCATCGATCCACAACCATATCAATCATTCAGTCGATTTTACGAAATACCGTTTGCATTTGAAAGTCAAAAAAGACGACAGTCCCGGGACTTAGAAGGAGAATTTCCCGTGGAACTTGTGAAAAAAATAACCAGTTGGTATTGACTACCGGAGACGTATCCCAGATATTCACAAAACGAGAGAAAACAGCCTGCTTGGCTACCAACGGATAAAGGTCCGGGGTAAAGAGCACACAATTAAGGAGGCTGTCATGCAGTTTACCAAGGCGGAAGAATATGGTTTGTTTGGCATTCTCCACCTTGCTGGAAAGGACAGGTCAGTTGTTACTCCACTCTCCGAGATCTCCAAAGAGCAGGAAATACCGGAAAAATTCCTGGCCAAGATCTTTCAATCGTTGTCGAAAGCCGGCATTGTTAGATCCCACAGAGGTGTCAAAGGTGGATTTACACTTGCCGTGGACCCAGGGAAGGTCACAGTCAGAGAGGTGTTGGAAACCATCCAGGGACCGTATCATCTAATGAAATGCATAGAGGATATGCAGACCTGTAAAAAGTACGGAAACGGCTTTTGTGCCCTCAGGGAACTTCTGCTGATGGGCGAGCAAAAGCTGATTTCCATTTTTGAGGAACACACGCTGGCAGACCTGCTCCGCTGGCAGAGAGAGAAAAAATCACATAGTAACTGATTCAGGAGTGGCGTCCGGTACACAACCGGAGAATACCTCCTTTATGTCATTTCATCAGGGACCGACCATCGGAGATACATAAATCCATGGGCGTTAAATCTGATCGCTGGATAATCGAGATGGCTCGTGGCCATGATATGATCACACCGTTCACGGAAAAACAGGTTCGTAAAGGTATCAGCTACGGAGTATCTTCGTACGGTTACGATATCAGTCTCTCAGATCAGTTCAAGATTTTCAATCCCGAGGGAATTTCAGAAACAGACCCCAAGAATGACTCTGGTGGGCATTTCGTCGATACGAAAGCTGACTCGATCCTGATACCGGCAAACTCCTTTGTCCTGGCCCAGTCCCGGGAATACTTCAAAATCCCCAGGGACGTAATCACTATCTGCCTTGGTAAGTCAACCTATGCACGCATGGGCATTGTTGTCAACGTCACACCGTTTGAGCCGGAATGGGAAGGATATGCTACCATTTGCCTTTCCAACACTTCGCCAGTGCCAGCCCGTATTTACGCGCACGAAGGGATTGCCCAACTGATTTTCCTTGAAGCATCTCAGCTTTGTGAAATCTCGTATAAGGATAAGAAAGGAAAGTATAACCGACAGCGGAAAATCACGCTGTCAAAGTCCGAATAGTCATGCCGATACACGATAGTACAGTCACACAGTTGATTTAGGAGTTGGATTATGCAGGAAGAAGCTGTGAAAGAAATAGAAAAGGCCGGCGCCCGAAGCAAAAAAGCGCGCATGGTCACTATCGACGGCAATACCGCCGTCGCTCATGTGGCTCACGCCACTAACGAAGTTATCGCCATCTACCCGATCACCCCCTCTTCGAATATGGGGGAAATAGCCGACGCTAAATCTGCCGCCGGGCAAAAGAACATATGGGGAACCATTCCGATCGTAGTGGAGATGCAGTCAGAAGGTGGCGCCTCAGGGGCGGTGCATGGCGCTCTCACGACCGGTGCGCTCACCACTACCTTTACCGCCTCGCAGGGACTTCTCCTGATGATCCCCAACATGTTCAAGATCGCCGGCGAAATGACACCAACCGTCTTCCATGTTACAGCCAGAGCCGTGGCAACTCACGCCCTTTCCATTTTTGGCGACCATTCTGATGTTATGACCTGTCGCTCGACGGGTTTCGGACTTATTGCTTCAGGATCGGTTCAGGAAGTCATGGACTTCGCTCTGATCACACAGGCCGCTTCACTTGCCAGCCGGGTGCCGTTTGTTCATTTCTTTGACGGTTTCCGCACGTCACACGAGGTACAGAAAGTCGCCGAGGTATCGTACGACCAGATGCGGTCTATGCTTGATGATGATCTGATTGTGAAACATCGTCAGCGCGCCCTCTCTCCCGACAGGCCGACCATCAAGGGAACATCGCAGAACCCGGATGTCTTTTTTCAGGGTCGTGAAACCATCAACAAGTACTACCTTGCTGCCCCGCAATTAGTACAGGACGCAATGGACAGGTTTACGAAGGTGGCCGGCAGGCGATACCGACTTTTCGACTACTTCGGCCATCCGCAAGCGGAACACGTAACAGTACTTATGGGAACCGGCTCCGAGGTTGTTCATGAGACGGTGGATAACCTTGTGACTCGCGGTGAGAAAGTCGGCATAGTCAAGATACGGCTATACCGACCATTTTCAGTCGAGGCATTCGTTAAAGCGCTGCCGCCGACGGTTAAGAAGATCGCAGTGCTGGACCGCACCAAAGAACCCGGTGCCGTCGGTGAGCCGCTGTATACCGATGTCCAGTCTGCAATCAGCGAAGCGCTCGACAAGGGCATCGCCCCGTTCAAGAATCACCCTCTTGTCGTCGGTGGTCGTTATGGCCTTGGTTCCAGTGAGTTTAACCCCCCGATGGCCAAGGCCGTCTTTGATAACCTGAAAGAGGAGGAGCCAAAGAACCATTTCACGGTCGGAATCAACGACGATGTTACCTTCACCTCGCTCGATTTCGACATGTCATTCGACATTGAAGGGGATAATGTCAGAGGGCTGTTCTTCGGTCTCGGCGCCGACGGTACCGTGGGTGCGAACAAGAATTCGATCAAGATCATTGGTGAAAACACTGAATACAACGCCCAGGGGTATTTCGTATACGATTCGAAGAAAGCCGGGGCTGTCACCGTGTCACACGTCCGGTTCGGCAAGGAAGCGATTCGCAAACCATACTTGATAGCGAATGCACAGTTTGTCGCCTGTCACCACTTCTCCTTCCTTGAGAGATACGAGATGGTGGAGAAACTGATACCAGGCGGAACATTTCTTCTGAACTCACCATATTCAGCAAGCGAAGTCTGGGACCGCCTGCCGAAAGAGGTGCAGCAGCAACTGATCGAAAAGAAGGCCAGGTTCTATGTGATCGATGCAATCAGCCTTGCCAAAAAACTGGGGCTTGGTGCGCGTATTAACATGATTATGCAGACCGCTTTCTTCCTGATCTCGGAGATTCTTCCCAAGGACCAGGCGATCAAGGCTATCAAGAACGCCATTGAGAAAACATACGGAAGCAAGGGTGAGAAGGTTGTTAATATGAACTTCTCCGCGGTTGACGGCGCGGCCGAAGCTCTGGAAAAGGTCGACTATCCGAATACTGTCACCGCCACCAAGACGCGTCCGCCAACCGTACCGGAGTATGCACCTGAGTTTGTAAAGAAGGTTACGGCTGAGATCATAGCTGGACGAGGTGACTCACTGCCGGTCTCCGCCTTCCCGGATGACGGTACGTATATGACAGGGACGACTCAATACGAGAAGCGCAACGTAGCGGTTGATCTCCCGGTCTGGGAGCCTGAGCTTTGTATCCAGTGCAATATCTGTTCTGTGGTTTGCCCGCACGCAGCTATACGTCCCAAGGTGTTTGACCGGAAGTACCTCAAGCAGGCCCCACCGGACTTTAAGTACACGGAAGCCACCGGAAAGCAGTTCAAAGGGATGCTCTATGCGCTACAGGTTGCTCCTGAGGATTGCACCGGCTGTGAAGCCTGCGTTTATGCCTGTCCGGCAGCGAAAAAAGTCGATGGAGAGAAAACCGACTTCAAGGCGATCAACATGGCAGAGCAGTTACCGATCCGCAAGCGTGAGGCCGACAACTGGGATTTCTTCATCAACACACTGCCGGACACCGACCCGTCGTTGTTCAACCCCGAAACGGTCAAAGGCTCGCAGTTCATAAAACCGCTCTTTGAGTTCTCCGGCGCCTGCGCGGGTTGCGGCGAGACACCATACGTCAAGCTGATGGCGCAGTTATTCGGTGACCGGGCACTGTGCGGTAACGCCACCGGCTGCAGTTCGATTTACGGCGGGAACCTGCCGACGACACCGTACTGCAAGCGAGCTGACGGACGCGGGCCCGCCTGGTCCAACTCCCTGTTCGAGGATTGCGCCGAATTCGGCTTTGGCATGCGACTGACTGCAGACAAACTCAAAGAATACGCTCTCGAACTGGTGCAGGAACTGGTCCCGGAGATGTACGACGAACTGGCGGGAGCTGACCAGAGCAACCAGGCGGGGATTGAAAAACAGCGCGAAAGGGTCAGCCATCTGATGAAGAAGCTGGAAAACATGAGCGACAATAACCGTGCAGCCAAACTCAAGAACATTGCTGATTTCCTGGTCAACAAGTCAGTCTGGGCAATCGGCGGTGATGGCTGGGCATATGACATCGGATTCGGCGGACTGGATCACGTGCTTGCTTCCGGCATGAACATCAATATTCTCGTGCTCGACACTGAGGTCTACTCCAATACCGGCGGTCAGATGTCGAAAGCAACTCCACGCGCTTCGACAGCCCAGTTTGCAGCTGCGGGAAAACCGAATCCCAAGAAGGACCTGGGTTTGATGATGATGGCATATGGGAACGTTTATGTTACCCAGGTTGCCATGGGCGCCAGCCACAACCAGACGGTTAAAGCGATGGTTGAAGCAGAGAGGTATAACGGCCCTTCGTTGATAATCGCCTACAGCCACTGTATCGCTCATGGAATTGACATGACGCGCGGTCTGCACAACGAGGAGATGGCAGTCAAGAGCGGCCACTGGCTGCTTTACCGGTATAACCCGGATCTGGTCAAACAGGGGAAGAACCCTCTGCAGCTCGATTGCAAAGAACCTACCATCCCGTTCCAGGAATACGCCTATGCTGAGAACCGGTTCAAAACGCTGCTCAACAGTCATCCGGAAAGAGCTAAGACACTCATCCAACTTGGCCAGCAGGACTGCGATCGCCGCTGGAAACTGTACAAACATATGGCCGAAATGGACTACAGCACCATGAGCAATAAATCCTGAAACCGATCAACCAGCTTATCCTGAGGGCGGATCGCAAGATCCGCCCTTCTTTTTCAGTGGAAAACAGCCTGCCATTATCCATCAAGAAACCCCGGCTGTATTCCGATAATCAGGGAAAACATGAAAAGCAGACTGACCAGGAGGAAAGATGAGTTTCAGGACATCACTTGCAACCCTACTCACCCTTGTTTTTGCCGGCAGCCCGGTTCTTTTAGCTCAGGAAACCGAAGAGGACATCGTCAACCGATATCTTAAGAGAACCGAAGCCAAACACACCACGAAACTCAGTTGGTTCTCGGTCAACTTCAACGTGAACCGTATCAATCGCGACAATGATTACAACTCGTTTGCATCAAGAGAATCCAACTACATCCAGGGAGCCAATATGTCATGGCTCGACATGGCAAACGCGTTTGGCGCTGAATGTGGCGTTGTGTTCCAAGAGCGACTGGCCTGGAGAATAGGCGGTGAATACTGGCTAAAACTCGGTGAAGAATTCAGTGGCACTTTCACATACACTCCTCCAAGCGGAACGCCAGTGTCTATCACCAATCCAAAATCCGAGATCCAGGTATATGGAGGCTACACCGGCGTTGACTACTATGTGTTCAACCACCCAAGCGCATTGGAACACCTGACAGGCCTTGCCGTAAGAATTGGTGGCACGATCGGCTACTATGAAGTGAAATGGGATCTGTGGCAGGAATTCCAGAACCTGAATCTTACCACGTCGCAGCCGACAGGCGTTACTACAACTTACTGTGGAACAGCCCCGGGACTCACTCTTGATCTTGGCGTGGATTATCCGACCGGCCTTTTTGACCTCGTCGCCGGCGTCGACATGAACTATCTTTACCTGAACTTTGCCAACGTTGCCTGGTATAATTCATCAGACCAGGAAGTGGTAGTCAGCTACGACGGTACAGACGCCGGACGGGTCGACCTCAATTTCTCAGGGATCCGCGGCAAGATACAACTGAAGCGTTTTTTCAGTTGGTGAGCACCTCTCGCAGAGGAATCAATGTTTAAGTTGACGCTGGCAGTTGCCGCTTTATCTTGTGCCTGATTGAAACCAGCAATAGGGAGTCTATTGTATTATGAATCGATTATCTGTCACGTCAGTGACTTGTGTCTTTCTACTGGCAGCCCTGCTGTCCGGCGCCGGTTCATCTCTTGCCGCAGGGAAGCTTCCACCTGAGAAAGCAGGCACTATCGGTGAGCCGACGGGGAGAATTGCCTTTGTCAGGGACGGAAACGTCTGGGTAATGGATCACCAGGGTCAGAACCAGATGAAGGTTTGTGAGGTAACCAACGCCGACGGCCGCCTGAGTTGGGCGCCGGATGGAAAACGGATCGCATTCACTCGTTCCGGTCGCCTTGAACTGCGTACTCCCGATATGGGAGGGGGCAAACATAAACTGTATGACCTGTTCATTGCATTCATCGACTCTGCCATGACAGGCAATCTGTTCTGGTGGAACCGCCTTACTGACAATCTGGGCAGCCGCAACCCTGAATGGACCGCTGATGGTCAGATACTGTTCACCGGGGACATGAACGCCAATCGGGCCGACGCAGCGATGCCGAACTACCAGATATGTTTGATGAATCCGGACAGCACGGAAGTGGTGATTCTCAGGGAAGACTGGCAGACTATGCCGGAGTTCTTCATGATGCCGTCAATCAACAGCAAGGGAGATATTGCCTTTGTCCACTTCTACGGTAACAAAACACAGGGGATTGCCGTACTGCCTCGAACTAAGTTCATGACCCCACTGGATTCAGTCAAGCTGCAGTCCATAAAACAGCCGAATGCTGTCAGTCCTGCATGGTCGCCTGATGACCGGTGGATTGCATATATCAACAACAGCCTTGATGAATCCGGTATCTATATAGCGACGCCGGACCTGAGTGAGAGCTACCTGGTTTTCACACCACCTGCGGGGACGTATCCCTATACTGTCGCCCCATCGTTCTCACCCGATTCCAAATGGCTGACATTCTCAACGACAGACGGCTCCATATGGATATGCGATATCACCGGACAGCAGCCACGTCGACTCTCCGGCCCGGGCTTTGACTCAACCCCGGCCTGGTCCAAGGCTCCAAAGAAATAATCGACTAAGTTCCAGTACTGATATAAAAAGCCGGACGGTAACCTGTCCGGCTTTCCTGTGTTCCTCAAAGATAAACTGCAGGATCAGACCCTTTTCCAGTTCGACAGCACCTCGATCAGAAGGCGCATGCCGAATCCGGTGGCGCCCTTCGGCACATAAGGTTTGCCATTGGGTTCGAGGTCGACGTTAGCAATATCAATATGCGCCCACGGCCAGTCCCCGATGAAGTTTTCGAGAAATGCTCCGGCAATGGCTGTCGCCGCCGGCCGTCCGCCGGAATTGACCAGATCAGCGATCTGAGATTTCATTCGCTCACGGAAATCGTCCCAGATCGGTATCTCCCAGACTCGTTCTGAGGTGGCGTCGGCAGCCGCCCTGATGAGATCGGCCAGCTTCCGGTTGTTGCTCATGATCGGTGCGCCTGAGTATCCCAGGACGTACAGTGCCCCGCCCGTCAGAGTGGCAATATCAATCACCGCCTGCGGACTGAACTTGTTGGCATAGTCCAGTGCATCAGCCAGAACCAGACGCCCTTCAGCATCCGTATTGATAATCTCTATCGATTTCCCCTTGCGGGAAGTGACTATATCCCCGGGGCGGGTGGCATGACCCGACGGCATGTTTTCCGTGGCGGGTATCAGACCGACTATGTTACGGGGGATTTTCAGCCTTGATGCTGCCAGAACAGTTGCCAGGACAACAGCCGAACCGGCCATGTCCTGTTTCATCTCGTGCATATTCAGAGATGGTTTCAGAGATATGCCACCGGTATCGAATGTGATGCCTTTGCCGACTAAAACAATCGGCTTCTGCCTGGCCGGCCCCCCTTTGTATTGGAGCACAATAAACCTCGGCGGCTCGGTCGAGCCTTTGGCGACCGCCAGCAAAGCTCCCATCTTCTCTTTGGCAATCGCCTTCTCGTCGAGAACCCTGCAGGTCACCTTATGCCTTGCAGCCAGCTCCTGTGCCCTTTTGGCATAGACTTGCGGCGTCAGGCAGTTGGAAGGAGTCTGCACCAGGTCACGAACCAAAAGTTGTCCTTCTGCAATTATTGATCCCCTGTTCACAGCTCTTTCCAGTTTCTTCAGATTGGCCGGCTTATCGGTGGCGAACGTGATCTCCTTCAGCCTGGTCTCGTCCTTCGAAGCCTCGCCTGTTTTGTAGTCAAGCAACTTGTATGATCCCAGCAGGTACCCCTCGATTGTTGCCTGAAAGCAGGCAGGATCCGCAAGTCGTCCAAAGTAAACTGCGGCTGACCTGGAACCAGTCAGACCCTTCAAACGTGACGCCAAACCCATCGCCCGGCGATAGCTGTCAGACGTTTGCTTGCTTTTCTCACCCAGGCCAAGGAGAATCACACGCTTAGCTTTGAAGCCTGCTGGATTGTACAGTGAAGCTGCCTCATCAGCTTTGCCGGTAAATTCTCCGGATCTCAGGAGTGTGGCAACTCCGCCATTGGTGGCGTCGTCGATCTGTTTTAGTGTCCTGTCACTAATCCTATCGAACTCAGGTATGAAAAGGACGGCAGTCTCAGTGGCAATATCTGCCAGACTATCGGTAGTAAAGACATATCGCATAGTCACTCCTCCGTTTTACCAGATTGTAATGCACTAAACTGCGAACCGCAACTTTTAATCACACATTGGAAAGAAAGGCATCAACGAACCCACGCAGCCAGGAACTCTAATAGGGAGTAGCGAGAAAGGTTCTGTAGTTACGCTCTGTTTCAGCCAGATTGTCGGAACCGAACTTGTCAAGAAATGCGTCAGCAAGAATGAGAGCTGCCACTGCCTCACAGATGACCGCCAGTGACGGCACTATGCAAGTGTCCGTGCGTTCTGACATGGCTTTGACCGCCTTCCTTGTTCTGACATCAACCGAACCCAGGGGCTGATTCAACGTGGCGAGCGGCTTGCCGGCTATACGGACTATGATATCCTCCCCGTTGGTGATACCACCCTCCAGACCACCGGCGTTGTTTGTTCTGCGGTAGAAGCCTTTCTTGGTGGGACAAGCGTCAGGATCACAGAAGATCTGATCATGCACCTGAGAGCCGCGACGTTTAACGGCTTCAAATCCCAGCCCGATTTCAACGCCTTTCACTGAGTGGATCGACATCAGGCCGGCAGCCAGACGGCCATCGAGCCGCTGGTCCCACTGCGAGAACCCGCCCAGGCCAACGGGCAGGCCCCGAACAATCAATTCCACGATTCCGCCAAGTGAATCACCGTCCTTCTCGGCTTCTCGAATCTCGGCAATCATTGCCTGCTCGGCGACCCTGTCGATACAACGTACTTTTGAAGCCTCGGACAACTCGACAATGCGTTCAAGATTTGCCAGATCATATTCAGCGCTGAGTGCAGCCTGACCAATCCGGACAACATGAGAAGCAAATCTGACGTTGAAATACTCAAGGAGCTGGCGGGCAAGTCCCGCTGCTGCCACTCTCGCGGCAGTCTCCCGAGCAGAAGCCCTCTCAATGACGTTGCGCAGGTCGTAGTGGTTCCACTTGATACCGCCGGTGAGATCGGCATGGCCGGGGCGTGGTCGGGTCGTCTCAGGGGCAGAGCCTTCCTGTAGCAACCCTGCATCTTCCGGCGCTGGTTGAAGTGGGTTCATTGTCTCCTGCCAATTCTGCCAGTCTAAATTGAGAATGACAAGTGTTACCGGCCCGCCCATGGTACGACCGAAACGAACGCCCGATACTACCTGCACCTTGTCTTTCTCGATATCCATCCTGCTCCCACGTCCATACCCCTTCTGACGACGGGACAACTGGTGATTGATTTTATCGAGATCAACAGGAAGACCGGCAGGCAGGCCATCGACAACAGCGGTGAGCTGTGGCCCGTGCGACTCCCCCGCCGTGAGATATCTAAGCATGTAACTATGGTAAGAAAACGCGGACAGCCGGTCAACTGGTCGGATTGCTATTTGGCGGCTATGTCAGTCTCTTCAGGTAATATCAGGCCGGGCTCGTTCTGCATCCTGAGCAGCCGTTTCTCAATGCGGTCGTCGATATTCATCGCTTTCGAAGTGCTCAGGAATTTAACCTGATCAATCGGTGATATCTCTTTAATCTCGGCAAGAACCGCCACGATCTTCCTGATCGACTTGTCGATCACGTCCAGCGTGGACGGCATTTTCTCTATCAGTTCTTGCTCTCTCCCTCTGTTAATCTGCATACGCATTAGCTGGGAGTGCCCATAAATGGCCATAGCGGCATTATTCAGATAGTGCGACAGGGTGGCAACGGCGATATGCTTGGATTCTGCCGCGCCCTTGGCTCGTTCCTCCAGCAGGAGTTTCTGACTGAGTTCCTGACGTTCTTTGAACAGATTCTCAACCATCAGGTAAGTATGCCAGATCTCCCGGTTGGCCCTGGCAAGTATCTCCTCGTTATCACCGATATCGATCCCGAGATACTCAGCGACCGTGGCTGTCCATGACAGCAACGAGAATGAAATTATGTCTACATCGTCTTTTGACAGGGAAAGACAATCTGCCACCTGATTGACTCTTCCGATTCGTTGTTCAATATCCGAGTCATACCCGGAAGAGGTGTCAGTTGTCATGAGCGTGGCTAACCTCAAAATATTTGTAATCGGATGTTCATCAGGATCCCCAGGAGTATGGTGGCTCCTGATAGCGTCCACAATCTGCTGCGGCAACCGCCATTTGGTAGCGAGATGATAACCCACTTCACAGTGATCAATACCAAATACATTCGTCTCAGCTTCAAGAAGACTCATCGCTTTTGTCTGTTTACTGACAATCCTGCGGTATTCCTTGGGATGGTGGTGAAAGAAAAACATGGTACCAATATCTTGCAGCAACCCGGCTATGAATGCCTCTTCAGGCGCTTCATAAGAGACCTTCTGCGCCAGCTTTTCCGAAGCCGCTGCGACAGTGAGTATTTTGGAGAAGTATTCCTTGGCATCGATTCCGGACGTGGCCTCGATTTCCTGTGGACGAAAAATTGAAGATGACAGCGCGAGGCATTTGACAGTTGTAACTCCAAGCAACTGAACTGCCTGGTGCACGGTTCTGATCTCGGAAAACCGTTGGTAGAATGACGAATTGGCCATCTTCAGGATACGGCCCGTCAGAGACGGGTCCTTAAGGATGATTCCGGCCAGAGTTTCCGACGAGAAATCAGGCTTGTCCATTTCCCTAAGCAGTTCGCCGAGTGCCTGGGGCAGGGAAAGCAAATCACTGTTGCCGCGGACTTCCTTGACAATGTCAAATTTGGCCATGTTCTATCCCCTGGTTTATCTTACCATGATTATCGGCAGATAGGGCAATCGATTTAGAGAGACAGTAAAAAGGGGTGTGAATCAGACGCGGTTTCCAACCGCTGCCTTGACAATATCGGTCAGTTGTTCAATTCTGAAGGGCTTGTAAAGAACCTCGTGAATCCCCACGGCCCTGAGTTGTTCCCGCTCAAGGTTTGCCTCCCAGCCGGTGACGAGAATGATCGGCGTCTGCATGTCACGCACACGAATCCGGCGAGCTACCTCAAGGCCGGAGATATCCGGCATCGCAAGATCAGTCAGAATTATGTCATAGGCGTTTTCCTCCGCCAGCCGAATTCCATCCTTGCCACGCGAAGCCGTATCCACCTGATACCCCAGCGATTGCCCCATGGCCGAGATCAGATCGAGAATTACGGCATGATCATCTATGGCCAGCAACCTGACCGATTGACCGGATGTCTGTTGAGAAGTAGTGGCTGTCCCGACCATGCGCTTGACCGGGAACTTGAACGAAAGATATGCCGGGTTGGCGCTCATTCGATCAACTGCGTAGTGACACTGACTATCGGCAACGTGCCTGAGAAAGACGTCCGCCGGTCGGCTCCTCAGGGCTTCGTCAGTCATCTCGTATTGACCGAATCCGGCAACCGGTTCCACTGACGGGAAGTTACGATGATGGCGGGAGACATCAAGGTACACGTAATCCCCCCGGCGGTATGTGCACACAGAAACTACATCCTCATCCTCTGCGATGGAACCGAATCGGTTGATCACACCCTCAAACAGGCGCTTGATCTCATCGCCGGGTAAGTCAAGTTCTATAATCGGCTGCAACGCGAGATTGATTTCATGTGGACGACCGCCTGCCATATACAGATCACCGGAAACATGAGTATCTGTCATAACAGCCTTGATTATCTCGTTGAGGTCATTCGATGGTGAAGCAGGCGCGGCTCCCTTCGAGCGATACGCCGAGAGCCCCGCCAGTGATTTCCGAACATATGCTGCTGCGCTCTCAGCCTCGGTGACGATTTCGCGCAACTGTTCACGTACATCGACGGATATCTCCGGGCTCCGCGCAGCCAGTTCTGCAGTTCCAATAAAAGACGAAAGATGATTGTTCAGTTCGTTGACGGCCGGACCGGAGTCCATTGACTCTGCAGATGCCGACTGAATGTGCAGCTGCATCATAGTGAGCCTCAGTGAATAGAGACCAGCCGCCAACGTCAGCAGCCGCTCCCATTCTCCCCGCTCCCCCTCTTCCAGATCAAAGATTATCACCCCTGCGACCGCCAGAACCCTCTCCATACAGACTATCGGGCAGAATGCAAGAAAGGAGGGAACTCCGTCTTCACCAAAGAGACGCTGAAAGCCAGCCCGATTATGCTGTTCGTATGTCTCCAGCGATTCGGTGACGCTGCTACGCCCGTAAACAAACTGCGGCTGTCTGCGGGTTACAACACGTCCCAGATTCCCTTCACCCGGCAGAACAAAAAAGTCGGATAGCAGTGACTTATCCACACGGAGGCTGTCGGCAACCCTGAGAGCACCCTCCTCGTCCCGGCTGAACATGACCGCGACTCCGTTTTCCGGCAGGATAGTGTCAAGCTGGCGCATGAAATAACCGGGATCATCCTCGAAACCAGCCGGCCTTGTGTCAGACCTCAGAAGCTGCAGAATTGCCTGAAATCCCTTTCGACGCGTGATGCTTAGTCGCTGATTATCACTCTGCCACAGCGCCATGTGAGCGAGATGACCAAAGATATCCAAAGCCTTCAACTGCCGGTCGTCAATAGTGAACACCGATGATTCCCGTCTGAGCAACAGCGTGTTGCGGCTGCCGCGTCCGCCCAATGGGAAGACGAGGCTGGAGAGGACGACCTCCGACCGGCCTGTTTCAGAGGCAGCCTCCTGGTTAACGATAAGCGGCTTTTCACGACCTATCGCCTCAACAAGGGCTGTCCTGTAGTTTTCCGTAAGTCCCAGCAAGGGTTCACTGCCGCCGAGAACCTGAAGCCCGCCCTCCTTCAAACCCAACAAATGAACCGTGTCAGATTCGGATACGCCAGCCAGCGCTCGACAGAAACCATCAACAGCATCCGGCGACGAGAGCGCCTTCGACGCTGAAGAGAGCCTTGTAAAAAGGGACGCCAACTCGGAACTGTAGCGTTCAGTCTCAGAGCGGGACACGGACAGTTCACGCGCCAGGCGGGCAGATCTTATCTTCTCCGCCAACCATTCAGCCACGGGTGTCAGATACTTGATTTCCGCCCGCCCAAAGAACTGGTGTTCTTCAGAGAGGAGCAATATGCCACCGATTTTTTCTACCCCGGACAATAATGGCAGAACCAGACAGGAGTCAAACCGGGGTCGACTCTGCTGGTCATTCTGATGAATGAGTTCAAAACCACCGCCAATGACGGGATCGCCAAGCTCCACGGACTGACTGATGATGTTACGCTCAAGCGGATAGTGCTCCAGCAGGGCGGTTTCCTTTTTCGATAGCCCGGAAGATGCAGCCAGTATAAATTGACGGCGTCCACGGTTGAGCAGGAATACAGCACCGGCGCATCCGGGCAGTTGACACAGAATTTCTCGAAGAGAGATGTTTATGAGCTCAAGCAGCTGGTATGGTTGTCGCGCATCATGGTGCAAGTTCTCGAGAATTGAAAGTTTCTCCTCGCGCGTTTCGATGTTCTCCCTCCTGCTCTGCCAGTAGTCGGCATAGAGCGCTAACCCGATTGTAAGCAGGATCAACCCTACAGCGAAGAGCGCGAACTGCGCGATATCCAGAACCGGGTATGCCGATGGCAAAAACCACCGGTCATAATCCGGTACTGTTTTCACCGTCTGCCATACCGAGGCAAACAGTACGCAAATTCCTCCGAACAAAAAGGCGTACTTTCCGCCGACGTTCTTTGCCGAGAACAATCTCAATCTGAAAATCAGAAACGTGACAAGAGCCAGCGCCAGAACTGGCGCTATGATAGACGGCAGACGTTCGTACATCAGCTCAACTCCACCACCTCTCCATGAAGCGTGTAGGCGTCAGCTTCAGTCACCCGAATCGGCAGCACTGACCCAATCCTCACACCCGCAGCCTTGAACAGCACCGTCTTGTTCCCCTCGGTACGCGCCCTGAGATACTCATCACTCCTGCGCGAGCGTCCCTCAACCAGGCTGTAACAAACCCGGCCAACTTCACGCTGATTCGTCTCGCAGGAAATCCGTTGCTGCAGCTTGATCAACCGGTTGAGTCGACGGATCTTCACGTCTTCAGGAACATCATCAGGATATTTCGCGGCGGCTGTGCCGGGACGAACGGAATAGCGGAACATAAACGCCGCATCATAGCAAACTCTTTCAACCGCCGCAAGGGTGTCCTCGTACTCCTGCTCGGTTTCCGACGGAAAACCTACCATCAGGTCAGTTGTTATCGACACATGGTCGAGCCTTCGGCGGATGTATTCTATTGTCCTGAAATAATCTTCAACAGTATACTTCCGGCCCATCCTGTCAAGGATGCGGTTATTTCCAGACTGTAGCGGCAGGTGCACATGTGGCATTAATTTCGGCTCATCCGCCATGACATCAACCAGCCTCTCTGATAAATCCTTGGGGTGCGAAGTCATGTAACGTATCCGCTGGATGCTGGTTTCGTTCGCCACACGCAGAAGCAGTTGAGGGAAATCGACGCCGTCGTGCCGGTAGCCATTGACATTCTGCCCCAGCAGCGTAACCTCGACTACACCATCATCAGCCATCTTCCTGACAGCATCGACAACATAGTCTGCAGAGTGTGATCTCTCCTTCCCGCGAACATACGGCACAATACAATAGGTGCAGTAGTTGTCGCAACCACGAGAAATAGTAACCAGAGCGGAATACGGTGTGTCTTTGACCGGCTCGATCATGTCCATGTTTTCGTGGCCGAAAGCGGTCATCACTTTCGGCGTCCCATTGTCTCCCTCAATCACGCCGGGAAGTTCAAACAACCGGTCGGTCCCCAGAACATGATCAACATGCGGTGTTCTCTCGATCAAGTCGTTCCCCAGCCGTTGCGCCATGCAGCCCACAACAGCAATCCGTACATGCGGTTTTCTTTTCTTGTACCCGAGGAGTTCACCAAGACGACCGAAAATGCGCTCCTCTGCTTTCTGGCGGACGGAACAGGTATTCAGAATGATCAGATCCGCGTCTGTTTCACTCTGCACCTGCCGATATCCGCGAGCCGCCAGGCTGGCTGCCAGAGTTCTGGAATCAGCCAGATTCATCTGACAACCATAGGTTGATATATGAAATGTCTCTGCGCGTTTTCTTTCACTCATCACAGTTGCCCGCAGGTTGTTACGACATAAGACCAGCGTCGATCAGTTTTTTAAATCATACGCACCAGGACTGGAAAAGCAACAAAAACCTTGACAACCGCCGCTCCCGCAAGGTACAAGAAAAGCCCCCGGTCAGCCGGGGGCTTCACATACGAACGGACAAATTACATCAAACGTTAATCAACGCAACCCATCAGCGGCTCATCGCCTCCGATAAAGAGGTATTTGATCAGATACGTCAGGTCACCCATGTCAGCAACGCAATCGGTATTCACGTCGGCAAGATTGGGTACTATCGGTTCATCCCCCCCCTCGAACAGATACCTAATGAAGTAGGTGATGTCACCAATATCCACAAGGTCATCCTGGAAATTGACATCCCCCGGCACCAACTCCTTGTAGGCCACGTGTATCGTTAATTCCTTCTCATCATTGTAAGCTGTACCGTTATCATCAAGGTGAACTGTGAAAGTGAACAGGCCGGTATCCGTGGTCCGCCCGGTGATAATCCCGTTGCTGTCCATATCGAAGCCGTCCGGCAAGGCGCCGGATACAAGTGTTGTAGTGTAGTCGCCCGATCCGCCAAGGGCACGGATTGTATCAGCATACTCCATATACTGAACACCCTCGGTCAGGTCTTCATCGAAGGTGATGATATGCATTGTCCAGGGCTGGATTGTGGCAGTCTTCAAAATCCACCCGGCCGGGTCGAGCTCTACGCCGAGCACTGGGCTCGGCACAGTAATGCGGAACAACTGCTGTCTCTCTTCAACTTTGAAAGTAAGGGTATCGTCGGGGATGGAATGAAAATCGAAGTAACAGTCGATGGGCATACGGAACACCAGGGGACTGGTTCCCTGAATCTGTGACACCCAGAGATAAGCATCGTAATTGCCGGAGCCAACCCATGTGTACGTGAACTGATACCGGTACTTGGGATAACACTGGCCGTAAATCCATTCGTCGAAGAACCAGTCGAGTTCCTGACCGGTGGCAGCTTCCCAGACGTTTTTGAAATCCTCCGTGGTCGCGGAACCGTGTTGATGCTCCGAGTGATAATAAGCATTGACACCCTCAAAGAACAATGAGTCTCCAAGCACCCCCCGAAGCATGTGCACAACCCATGCCCCCTTGTCATAGCTAAGGTCGCCGTTAAAAATCCTCCAGACCGAGGTAGTATCATCGCAGTAGACCGTTCCACCACCGTAGTATACCATACCATCCATGTAATTATGATAACTCCCCCAGCCTTCAATCTCGAGGTAGTACAGAGCTTCAGAGTAAGAAGCCCAGCCTTCATTCAGCCAGATGTCGC